>MPMD02013060.1_pt1 | contig 34306 bp, 26 predicted proteins | sample 1617291 | NCBI WGS metagenome assembly MPMD02 (sample SAMN05944810, study PRJNA350692) | marine metagenome | biome: marine; feature: ODZ; material: water; isolation source: 120 m water sample filtered on 30 um supor filter | place: Pacific Ocean | collected 2012-04-09 | depth 120m m | reverse complement strand
CCTGCTTGGGGGCCAGGGCAAGCTCGCCGAGGCAGAGCCGCTCTTGCGCGAGAGTCTGGAGGTCAGGCGTCGTGAACTGGGTAACGAACATCCAGACACCCTGGCCTCGCTCAACAACCTGGGCGACCTGCTTGGGGGCCAGGGCAAGCTCGCCGAGGCAGAGCCGCTCTTGCGCGAGAGTCTGGAGGTCAGCCGCCGTGAACTGGGTGACGAGCATCCAACCACCCTGGCAGCGATCAACAACCTGGGCATACTCCTCCAAGAACAAGGAAAACTCGACGAAGCCGAGCCGCTCTTGCGCGAGGGCCTGGAGGTCACCCGCCGCACACTAGGTAACGAGCATCCAACCACTCTGACAGCGATCAACAACCTGGGCTTATTCCTTCATGCCCATGGCAAGCTCGCTGAGGCAGAGTCGCCCCTCCGCGAGGCGCTGACGGGATTCCGACGCAAGCTGGGCGACGGGCACACTGTCACACTGACCTCAATCAACAACCTGGGCATGCTCCTCTACAAGCAAGGCAGGGTCGAGGAGGCCGAGCCACTCTATCGCGAGACGCTGGCGGGACGTCGTCGCACACTCGGCGACGAGCATCAACAAACCCTGATCTCGATCAACGATCTGGGCATGCTCCTCAAGGCCCAGGGCAAGTACGAAGAGGCCGAGTTGCTGTTGCGCGAGGTGCTGGAGGTCCGTCGCCGCAAACTGGGTAACGAGCATCAACCGACCCTGATCTCTATCAACAACCTGGGCACGCTCCTCTACTCCTTAGGGAAACTCGACGAAGCCGAGCCACTCATACGCGAGGTGCTGGAGGGAGCCCGTCAATTGTTAGGCGACGATCATCCCAACACCCTCGCAATAAAGCAGAACCTCGAGACCCTCCTGAAAAAGAAACAGGAAGCCGATCCCCCACCTCCCAATCCTCCCAGCGAAGACACCGGTGGTGACAACCCATGACTCCGCACTCGGGTCCCGAAGAACTGCTCGCTGCCCAGTCGCCCTCATTGACTTGAGCGGCAGGTCGCGACCACTAGCTTTCGAAGAGTGCTGCTGGGCGACGCAGAGGGAATGGTCGAGTGCCATAAGCCAAAGCAGCAGACTCCGACGATGAGTGCTCCAGCATGTCCTCGCCTCGGTGCTGGCTGACACCGAGCACGTGCGCCTCGCCCGCCTGGAAGCTCTCGCGGGTCTGCGCCCAGGCCGCGTCCAACTGTTCGTGCCACCAGCCATCCAGCAAGCAGGCTGCTGCACCGCCACGCGCCTCGATCACGCGCACGTGCTCCCACGCGCTGCGGGCCAACTCTTCGGTGCGCCTCTCCAGGTGGTAGCTTCCGGCTGCCGGGTCAGCCACGCGGGCCAGGTGACTCTCAAATGCGAGGACGCTCTGAGTGTTGCGGGCCAGGCGGGCGCCCATTGAGCCGGGTTCGTCCGCCAAGGCATCGAAGGCCGCGGTCGTGATCGCATCGGCACCTCCCAAGACGCCAGCAATGGTCTGGTTGGTCGCCCGCAAGGCGTTTGTCATGGGATCGAGTAGCGAGTGGGTCGATGGCGCTCCCCTGGCATGAATCCAGGCGGGCGCAGGTGATGCCATTCCTGCAGCCCGCAAGACGCGTTCGATCAACACGCGCAAGGCACGTAGGCGCGCGACCTCCTCCATGATGTCGGACCCCACGGCCACTGCGACAATGAGTTGACTGGCCACGGCATCGGGCCCCACCCCGCCGGCCTCTGCGGCGCGCAGAGTTTCCAATAGGTTCGTGACGCCGGCGGCCAGGTCCAATGAGAGGTTCGCACCCGCTCCCTGCCAGGAGCCTGTGTCCAACCGCAACGCACGCCCCGACGGCTGGCGCTGACCTCCGGCCTGCACCACACCGGGCACCTGCTGGAGATATCCGTCCCACTCCGAAGACTCATGACCGTCCCTGGCCAGACTGCCCAGGGGATCGAAGCCCGTGTGCAATATCCCTGAGCGCTCCCCAAAAGCGTCCAACACCACCAGCCCATCACCATGGGAGCGCATCACGATCGGAGTCGTCGGCTCAAACTCGGGGAGTCCGTCGAAACAACCCTCGGACCAGGACAGCTCCAGGCCCTCGCTGCCCTGGTCTAGTACCGACCCAGCATCAGACGCACCCCCATTCAGGGCGGCGATGCGCAGCCAGCCCCGCGAGTGGCGCCCACCCAGTGGACCACCTGCGGGCCGGCCCTCCTGGGTGGAGAGGGCACTGGGGGAAGTATCCGATCCAGCGCGCTCGCGCCACTGAGCGCGAGTCACGGGCGGGAACATCTCTTCCCCATCAGAAGGCTGAGCACTCACGGCTACCTCATCTGTGGCGGCGGGAAACGATTGGAACTGTCGTCATGAAGAGGCCACAGCCGGGGGTCATCATCTGGGAACCCACTGTGGGAATCGAAGGCTATCATACGCCAGCCATGCATACCCAACGCCCCTCCTGCCTCGCCAAGACAATCACCCTGGCCGCGCTGATCCAAAGGGCTGAGGCGAGGCCTCCAGATTGGGATGGGTTGCGGCTGGCGTAACCGGAGACTCACATGTTTCGGCGGTACTGGCCACCAACCGAGTACAGCGCGGCAGAAAGCTGGCCAAGACTCGCGACCTTCGCCGCCTCAAGCAAGGTATCGAATACATTGCCCCCTTCTACTGCGCTGCACTGCAAGGCCAGCAGTTGCTCCGGGGCGCAAGCTTCATTGCGTGCCTCGAAGGCGTGGACGGAATCCACGGCGTAGTCCTTCTCCCCGGTGGTGGATCGGATCACCTCATCGGGGATCACGGTCGGTGAGCCCTTGGGATCGCGGAAGGTGTTGACCCCCACCACGGGCAACTCGCCGGAGTGCTTGCGGGTCTCATACAGCAGGGACTCCTCTTGGATTTTGGAGCGCTGGTACATGCGCTCCATCGCACCCAGCACCCCGCCGCGCTCCGAGATGCTGCGGAACTCTGTCAGCACCGCTTCTTCCACGAGGTCCGTTAGCTCATCGATGATGAACGCACCCTGCAACGGGTTCTCGTTCTTGTTCTGTCCCAGCTCACGGTTGATGATCAGCTGGATTGCCATGGCGCGCCGCACACTCTCCTCAGTGGGCGTGGTGATGGCCTCGTCGTAGGCGTTGGTGTGCAGGGAGTTGCAGTTGTCGTAGAGCGCGTAGAGAGCCTGCAGGGTGGTGCGGATGTCGTTGAACGCGATCTCCTGGGCGTGCAGGGAGCGGCCACTGGTCTGGATGTGGTACTTGAGCTTCTGGCTGCGCTCGCCGGCCCCGTAGACGTGCTTCATGGCCTTGGACCAGATACGGCGAGCCACGCGACCGATGACCGCGTACTCCGGGTCGAGTCCATTGGAGAAGAAGAAGGACAGGTTGGGAGCGAAGGCGTCGACGTCCATACCGCGTGAGCGGTAGTACTCCACGTAGGTGAAGCCGTTGGCCAGGGTGAAGGCCAGTTGCGTGATGGGGTTCGCGCCGGCCTCCGCAATGTGGTAGCCGGAGATCGAGACGGAATAGAAGTTGCGCACGCCGTTGTCGATGAACGACTGCTGCACGTCACCCATCATCCGCAAGGCGAACTCGGTGGAGAAGATGCAGGTGTTCTGAGCCTGATCCTCCTTGAGGATGTCGGCTTGAACCGTACCGCGCACCGCCACAAGGGTCTCGGCACGGATTCGAGCGTAATCCTCGGCAGGAAGCACCTGATCGCCGGAGACACCAAGCAGCATCAGTCCCAGCCCGTCGTTGCCCTCAGGGAGCTCCCCCTGATAGTGCGGGCGCTCGGCACCCAGGTCGGCATAGATGGCCTCTATACGCCCCTCGACCTCTTTCTCCATTCCCTGCTCGCGAATGAACTTCTCACACTGCTGATCGATGGCGGCATTCATGAAGAATGCCAGCACCATGGGCGCTGGCCCGTTGATCGTCATGGACACCGACGTGCGCGGGTCGGCCAGGTCGAAGCCTGAATACAGCTTCTTGGCATCGTCGACCGTGCAGATGGAGACCCCAGCGTTGCCGATCTTGCCGTAGATGTCGGGCCGACGATCCGGGTTCTCTCCGTAGAGGGTGACCGAATCAAAGGCGGTGGACAGGCGTTTCGCGGGGAGATCGAGAGAGACGTAGTGGAAGCGGCGATTCGTGCGCTCTGGGCCTCCTTCTCCCGCAAACATCCGCGTCGGATCCTCGCCCTCGCGCTTCAAGGGGAACACGCCCGCCGCAAAGGGGAAGGCGCCGGGGACGTTTTCGGTCAGGATCCATCCCAGGATCTCGCCCCAGTCTCGAGATCGGGGCAAGCAGACCTTGGGAACCGCCGTGCCGGACAGGGACTCAGTGGTCAGGTCTTTCTCGATGGTCTTGCCGCGCACCTCGTAGGAGTAGCGCTCCGCCTTGTAGCGGCTGACCTGCTCGGGCCAACCCTCAAGCGCGTGGCGACAGTCGGGGTCCAGGCGGTCGTGCAGTTCGGCGTAGTGCTCCAACAAGGACCGCACGGATTCATCATCCCCGTCTTCGGCGCCGAGGGCGGGGGCCACAGCGGCTTCGACATCCAGCTGCCCCGTCCGCAGAAGCTCGATGGTGCCCGCCAGTTGGAACATGCGCCGTGCCAGCGAAACCTGACGGGCGGTGAACTCTCCATATCCATCGCTCTTGTCCGCGATTTCGGCCAGGTAGCGAACGCGTTCCGCCGGGATGATTGATCCCAAGCTGGTTCCTTGAGCCTCCGGCTCGCGATCTGGCTCAAATGTCCCCGGACTCTTCTCTGAGAGCGCCGCCATGAGAGCCACGTACAGCGAGTTGACCCCCGTGTCATTGAACTGCGAAGCCACCGTTCCGTAGACGGGCAGGCTCTCAGGATCCGCCTCGAAGGCGCTGCGATTGCGACCCACCTGCTTGCGCACGTCCCGCAGAGCGTCGAGGGAACCCCGCTTGTCGAACTTGTTGATAGCCACGAAGTCGGCGTAGTCCAGCATGTCGATCTTCTCGAGCTGGGTCGCGGCACCGTACTCGGCCGTCATTACGTACAGGGAGACGTCACAGTGCTCCACGACCTCTGTATCGGACTGCCCGATGCCCGAGGTCTCGAGGATGACGAGGTCGTACCCGGCCGCCTTGCAGATATCCGCCGCATCCTGAACGTGCTTTGAGAGGGCCAGGTTTGACTGACGCGTGGCGAGGGAGCGCATATACACACGCGGGTCATGTATCGCATTCATGCGGATGCGGTCTCCAAGAAGAGCCCCCCCACTCTTGCGCCTACTGGGATCCACTGAGATCACCGCAACAGTCTTGTCGCCAAAGTCCGCCAGGTAACGGCGTACGAGTTCATCCACCAGTGACGATTTCCCAGCCCCCCCCGTACCGGTCACGCCCAGGACGGCGGTCTTCGCGCCTTGACCGTGGCTGCTCAAGACCTGGCGCAGCTCGTCGAGGCGATCGGGCTCGTTCTCGGCCAGGGTGACGAGGCGGCCGATGGTCTGTGGATCGCGCTCAATGGTCCCAAGGCCTTGCACACTGCCCGCCACCGGAAAATCGCAGCGCTCCAAGAGATCATTGATCATGCCTTGCAATCCCATGGCCCGACCGTCATCCGGTGAGTAGAGGCGCTCGACTCCGTGGGCCTGAAGCTCCTCGATTTCGGCGGGCAGAATCGTCCCTCCACCTCCACCGAACACCTTGATGGAAGCTCCTCTCTCGGCGAGCAGGTCCACCATGTACTTGAAGTACTCCACGTGCCCGCCCTGGTAGGAGGTGATGGCGATGCCCTGCACGTCCTCCTGGATGGCGCACTCGACGATTTCTGCCACGGATCGATTGTGGCCCAGGTGTATCACCTCCGCGCCAGATGCCTGCAGGATACGCCGCATGACGTTGATGGCCGCATCGTGCCCGTCGAACAAGGACGCCGCCGTGACGATACGCACGGGGTGCTTGGGGCTGTAGGGCTCCAGGGGGGCGACGGGGGCGGTGGTCATGGGTGGGTCGCTGCAGCGAGTCACCAAAGATGAACCCAGCAGCGGGGCCCATGTTACCGCCCGGCAAGGGAGGCCCGCAATCGGCATAGGAGGCTGCCCACCTGATCTAGGGCTGGGCTGCTCCTCTTGGCGCATGGGAGGCCATGACCCTCTCACGTCCGGCGTGCTCGTCGAGTCGTGAAAGTGGCGAGGATGGACGGCACTTACTTGCCGAGCAGGTCAGAAAGCGTGCCAAGAACCGCGAGTTTGGCCAAACAATGCCAGAACCTCCCCCGCCGAGAGGGCGCGCTTGTAGATGCGCACATCATCAATCGCACCTTTCCAGGGTCGAATCGTAGGGTCTGCAGGATTGCCACCGATCCAGACAGGCACAGCAGCACTCTGAGCAATGCTACCCGTCTTCGGCATACTCCCGACGGCAACACCGTCCAGATACAGCTTCATCGTCTCCCCGTCATAGACTGCCGCCGCATGGAACCAGGAGCCCTCGGTCAGGTCCCCCGATGACGCGACCAAGGTCGTCGTGGTCGCACCGGCCTTCAACCGGAAACGCAATCGTGTGTCGGCAGCGCTCTTGATCGTGCTCAACATCCAGTAGTGCTCGGCCTCCGTGGTTCCCATGGCCTTCGAGATGATGCGACCATCGCTGGAGGGGGTATTCGCGAGATCACTTGAGTTGAACCAAGCCGTCAAGGTGATGGCACCACCCGGGACGTCGAAGGCTCCGACGTCCACGTAGTCATTGATGCCATCAAACCCGACGGCATACGACAGAGTGCCCGTTGTCCAAGTTGCACCATTGAGCAGGGTGCCCGCATGGCCGTTGCCGGAGCGGTCACGTGCGGTCGTCCCAGTCCCCTCATCGAACGGTAGGTGCGCCAAGACGCCTGAGGCGGGACAGATCTTGACTTGGGTATTCGCAACGATGGCGTTGCCTGCAATGTCCTCCACGTTGTTCACGGTGAGCATATAGCGCCTCTTTGCCACCAGAGTCCATGCCATCAGGGTCACGGTCCTGGCATCGGGATTCAGGTAAGCGCCTGCTATGTGTACGCCATTCGAGATCGCATAGTTGGCCACGTCACTCGCCGTCGCCGGGTCCACTGGCTCTGAGAAGACAATGTTGACAAGGTCAGGAGCAAGAGCGGCGACATGGCTGATCGTGGGTGGTGTGACATCCGGATCGCTACCCAGACCGAGGTTCTCAAACAGCCAGACTTTGTCGTTGTACCAACCGATAGAGAGGATATCGAGATCGCCATCTCGGTCGATATCGAAGAGCCGCGCCCCATCGTGGTGATCGATTCCTACACCACCAGGGTCAACAAGATGTTGGGTGAAAGTTGCCCCCAACCCGTCGTTCTCGAAGACGTAAACGGCACCATTCCCCCAGTGCTCTCCCAAGACAACGTCCACATCGCCATCACGGTCCATGTCCGCTGCATCGAGACTCCAGCCACCGCCAAGGTTCTGCCCAATAGTGTGCACAGGCCACAGCTGCGTTGGGTCTGTCGGATTCTCCAACCAATAGAGATCGTTCGTTGCTCCACTGAAGTGTGAGAACCCGACAACTGCATCGAGGTCGCCATCGAGATCCATATCAACCAGGCGATTACGATCCGGCGTTCCCGTCGGCGTTTTATCACCGCCAATTGTTGAAGACTGAAAAGACGTCCAGGTGCCTGCGTCGTTGCGCAGCCACCTAGTGCCTTGATAGACGTCGAGATCCCCATCCCCGTCGATGTCCCCAGCACTGAGCCCCTCCCCCTGCGAGATAGGATGGATCGTGGTCGAGTCGACCATGGAGGGTACGGTCAAGAGCTCAACTCCAGACTTTCCCCACTCCCCACCCTGCCAGGAGAGTACGGCCTGTGTCGGGCCCCCGTCCGCAAAAACGCCGCAGGCCACGCCTTGAAAGAAATTCTGCGTACCGGAGACACTTGAGCCGTTGGCCTGAACCGAGAAGTTGCCTACGCCGTCGTTGAGGGCGAGATAAAACTCGCTGAAGTCGTCCGAAGGTGCAGCTCCCTTGCTTCCGAGAATGTCCACATCTCCATCACCGTCAAAGTCCCGGACAACACACATATTGTTGAGTGGTGCCCCGATTGTCTTACGCACCCAAGCGGACGAAAGGTCTCCGGGGTTCTTGTACCACCAACCGCCCGTGATAAGGTCGCGCCTCCCATCGTTGTCGATATCTCCGCCAGCCACAAAGAAGGGCTGCCAGGGTGTAAGCGGATCAAGAAGATGCGTCCGCCATTTGTCGAGAGGGAGGACAACCGGATCTCCCAAGAAAATGTCGACGCGGGGTGAACCCAATGAGTACGGCTTTAGCAACAGGTCGATGTCGGAGTCTCCATCGAGATCCGTGGCCCTGGACATGTGATTGGCGAGTCCTGTTGAAATCAGTTCTAGAGCGAAGTCTCCCGATCCGTCTCCCCATCCAATCCACATCTTGGCATTCAGCCCTGCGCCCGGGTTTCCCATCTCAGCCGTGAACACGTCCAGATTCCCGTCCCGATTGAAGTCGCCGGCCTCAAGGGAATGACCGTGCTGCACAAGGGGAATCAGAGTTGTCGCGTTCCAATTCGTTCCATCAAACTCATAGAAATTGAACGGTCCGTCAGTGTCGCCAGAGTTCTGAAACACTTCAAGATACCCACCTGGAATGAAGTCCCTCGCGATGGTTCTGGCAGACGTATAGCCGGGATCGATCGCCATGGGGGTGTAATTCTTGGCCCCGTCGTAGCGCAACCAGTACCCACCGACGATTATGTCCTCGGTCCCATTCCTGTCGATGTCTGCGACATCCAGACCTTCAGGTTTGACCCCCACCATCGACACATCGACGAAATCTGGCCAGGGAGAAGTCGTGAGCGGCGTCGCAGGAATCTCATAGATCCGCATACGGGACTCCAGTGTAATCCATGTAGCAAATTCCGCGGCCCCGTCCCCGTCGAAGTCACCAAATCCCTGATCGTGGTGCATCTTCCCAAAAGAGTCCTTGATCAACCGGCGCACCCACGGGACGGATGGGTTGATATTGGGGAACGGGTTCTCCCACCACCACACGTTGGGACCGGAGAAGTCCTGGCCGAACCCGACGTCCAGATTTCCATCACTGTATATGTCAAAGAGGGACCCCCCAGCTTCGGGTGCCAACTGACCCGCTTCAATCGTAATGAGGGACCAGCTTGCTCCCGCCCCCAGGTACCCCACGACAGAATTTCCAGCCCCGCGTGACCCGATAATGAAGTCGTTCTGCCCGTCGTTGTTCAGGTCGCCAACGAGAGCGGCAGTCTGATCCGGTCCGCCTGGCGGGGTAGGGATGTCACCAAAGGTGCTGGAGAGGTGAGTCCACTGCACCTGCCCCCCCTGCGACATCACCACTGACGGGAATGCGAGCGCAGCGGCTGCTACGAGCGCAACGAACCTGACCTGACATGTGGAGTACTGCATCAGCGGGAAACCGGGATTGAAAGGGTCTAATTGATTGCGGGGAAGACCTGAATCACGAGCGAGTATAGGCGCTTGGCGAAATGCCGGGCCCCCATTCCCGTCTCCTTCCCGCCTTGGGCAAGAAGCCCCTCAGGGTAGGAATACAACATCCTTCACCAGGCCAAGGCAGGCCACAGGGGTCGTCATTCCCCTGGCAGTTGTTGGCCCGGGAGGTGCCGTTGGCAGGGGCCTCTGTAATCCCGCACTCATCGGAGCAGATTTCCATAGAGTTACTGGAAGTGCCCCCCGAGGAGGTTTCCGGATGAGAACCACCATGAGAAGAACCAAAGCAACGTGGCTGATTTCAATCTCAGGCCTGCTGCCACTGGCGCTGGCCCACCCACCCTCTGAATTCGCCGGCGAGAAACCCAACATTCTCTTCGCCATCGCCGATGATTGGGGCTGGCCCCATGCCAGTGCTTACGGCGACGCGGTGATCAAGACCCCCACCTTCGATCGCCTGGCCCAGGAAGGAGCACTCTTCCATCACGCGTACGTCTCCTCACCATCGTGCACGCCCTCACGTGGGGCCATCCTGACCGGGCAATGGCACTGGAGGCTGGAGGGTGCTGGCAATCTGTGGAGCGTCCTACCCGACCACTTCGATACCTACCCCGAGATTCTCGCTGCGGCTGGATACGAAACGGCTTCGAGAAGCAAGGCCTGGGGACCGGGTAGAACGGAGACAGCGGGGCGGCATCCGGCCGGCCCGCCTGGTCCCAAGAGCCTGCGTGAGTTCGTTGCTTCCGTACCCGAAGGGAAGCCATGGTGCTACTGGCTGGGAAGCCATGACCCGCACCGTGGCTACGTCAAAGACTCCGGCGCCAAGAGCGGCATGGATCTCTCCAAGATCAAGCTCTTCCCCCACTTCCCCGACTCGGTGGAGATACGCGGCGATGTGGCGGACTACTACCTCGAGGTGCAGCGGTTTGACCGCGTCGTAGGTGAAGCGATTGCCGAATTGGAAGCGCTCGGACAGCTGGACAACACACTAGTCGTCATGACCGGCGATCACGGCATGCCCTTCCCGCGCTGCAAGAGCAACAACTACGACAGCGGCGCCCGGGTGCCCTTGGCTATTCGTTGGCCCGCACACGTGAAGGCGGGCACGGTACTGAACGACTTCGTCAGCCTCATCGATCTCGCGCCGACCTTCTACCAAGCCGCAGGGGTTCCCATTCCACCCGACGTCTGCGGACGAAGCCTGCTGGCGCTGATGGCGGGGGTGGACGAGAGTGACCGCAGCTACGTGCTACATGGCAAGGAACGCCACGTTCCAGGACAGGAGGCTCCTAACAATGGGGGCTATCCGACCCGCGCTCTGCGCACGCATGATTTCCTCTACCTGCACAATTTTTTCCCCGATCGCTGGCCCAACGGAACCCCTCACTACCAGAAAGCCACCATCCCCAACGCATGGCTAGCCGATTGTGACAATGGCCCCACCAAGACCTATATGTTCGAGAACCGGGATAAGGATGAGCACCACCGCAGGCTCTATGACCTGTCTTTTGGCAAGCGACCCGCCGACGAACTGTACGACCTGAAGAAAGACCCCAACCAGTTGGTCAACGTCGCGGCCGACCCCGCCTACGCCAAGACTCTGATGGAGTTGAACGGGCGCTTGTTCGCCGAACTCAAAGAAACTCTGGACCCGCGCGTAACCGGTAGGGGACCCGACTTCGACCAGTTCCCTTACCTCGGAAGTGGGCCCAGGTTCCCTGGTGCGAAGAAATAGCACCAGTATCTACGTCTGCCCTTTGGGGCCAGCATCTTCGCCGAAACCCTCGGGGTGAGGCCTCTCGGGCAAGCGGGGCATGGTGCAAATCACCGGTGCAAAAGGCGCAGGGCTAACCATCTATCGTTCAAGATCCCGTATTCCGATTGAGTACCGCCTACTCGATGCAGACAAGAAGGAGCTGGCTGCGGGCAAGATGAAATACGGCTGAGGCGGCGGAGCCTCGACTCAGTTTGAGTCCCGTGTGGAACAAGGCTCGATGCAGTTGATCTACGCCAAGCCGCCGTTCGAAGTTGAAGGAGGCTAACCAGCCTACAGTCGGGGCGGTGGAGGCTAGTCCTCGTCGCCTCCGCCCCCGGGGTGGAAGTCCAACTTGTCCAATGGCATCACGATGGAACTGACCACGTTTCCAGCATGTCCGGCGATGCGCTTGATGAACCGGGTCACGAGGCAAGCTGCGGCGTGATTCGTGCCCTTCTCATCGACCCACTTATCGATGGCCTCCTCGCACTTGTGCCTCAGCGCATGCTCCTCTTCCAGGAATACTGCGGCTGCAGCCTTGTCCTGAGAATCAAACAACACCGCAGCCTGGCTCAGCATCTGAGAGGCCTTGGTTGCCATACCGGAGATCAGATCCTGCTCATCCGAGCTCAGGGCGCTCTCATGGCGGGCCAGGTCCAGAATGTTCTTGGCATAGTCCCCAATGCGCTCAGCATCCTTGACGAGACTCATGAGCAGGAGCGATGTTGGGAACGCGGTCGTACCGTGCACCGAGGCATGGACAATCAACTCCCTCCGCAGAGCCTGTTCATTCCTGTTGATTCGCTGGTCTGTCTTGAAGACCTCGTCACGAACTGCAGCGGGATCCCCGCCAGAGATAATTACCGTGACAGACGAATCGAAGGCGTGGCGACCATCTGAGAGCATCTGCCGGAACCGGCGGAGCATGTGTTGCCCGCCCTCAGGGTCGCGGAGGCTTTGAAGTAAGTCGAACATGAGACTAGCTACAGGTTATTGGAGAGAACCGAAGACCAGATACCCCAATAGGGGCAAAAGAACAAATACGACACCTACATACCCCACGACCCAGAACACGTTTCGCTGGGCTCGCACGGACAGGAGGCGCGCGAGGCGCAGGGGGATACGACGCAGCACCGGTATGGGGTAGAAGAACATGACTCCCCCCACATTGAAGAGTGTGTGTACCAAAGCAATCGTCAGACCGGCATCGTTGTCCGTGGCGAGAGACGCCAGGAGTGCCGTGACAGTGGTACCGATGTTGGCACCCAACATGATGGGGAAAGCGTTACGCAGGGTCAGAACTCCGGCTGCGCACATGGGAACCAGCAATGAAGTCGTGATGGATGAGGACTGAACCGCAATGGTCATGAAGACTCCGATCAGCATCCCCAGCAACCCTGAGCGGCCCAGAACACGGTTCAGCGCCCGCTCCAAGGATCCGCTGATGAGGGTACGCATGTTGCGTGTGATCTGAACCAGACAGATCACGATGAGACCCAGGGCCACCACTACCAGGACGATGGCAAGGGGAACGCCTTCCAATCCCAGGCCCTCGAGCAGTGACTCAATAGGCTTGGCCCCAGCCTTGACCGCGGCCTTGATGGGACTGTGATACTCCGCCCCACCAACGTTTGAGATGGCTCCTGAGAGGGCCGTGGCTGTCTTCTCAAGGGCCCCCGTCATCAGTTCGATGGGCAATGCGACCATGACCAGCATCAGGTTGAAGAAGTCGTGCACGGTCGCGGCGGCGAAGGCCCGGCGAAACGCATTCCCTTGCTGCATGTGACCGATTGAGACAATCGTGTTGGTGATCGTCGTCCCGATGTTTGCCCCCATGATCATGGGAACGGCCGTCTTCAGTGGCAGCGCTGTGGCTGGATCCTGCCCAACCAGTGATACGATGGTGGACGTACTGGTGCTGGAACTCTGCACCAAGACCGTCGCGAGAGTGCCCACCGCCAAGCCGGCGAAGGGGTTCGAGATGCCAGAGAACAACTCCTGCGCCGTGTCACTTCCCAACGCCTTGATCGCTGATCCCATCAGGCGAATCGAGACCAGGAACCCGTAGACCAGAGTCAAGACATAACCCAGACGCAGGGCGATAGACGCTCGTGACGGGGGGAGTCCGGAGACGTTCCGCTTCATCTGAGAAGTAGGATGGAGGACGGTGAGAGGAGGAGGCTAGAGCCGAGTGGGCTCTCGGATGGTGCGCAATGAACATCCACGACGGTGGCCTGTCAACAGGAAAGCAAACCGTTTTCTGAGGTGCCCGGGGGTGCGCGCACACCGCAATCAGGAGGGGTTAAGCCCCGAGATTACGGCCAGGAATGAGGCCCCGCCAGCTACCGACTGCTGGTCTTCGGCCGTAGGGGAACACTGCGGCCACTGACCTTGAACTCCTCCAGTTTGGCCTTGAGCTCCTTCACGATTTCGGGGTGCTTGAAGTAGAGGTTCGTGGTCTCGCCAGGATCCTCGTCAAGCCGATACAGCTGCCCCGGAGCCTCGGGTGCCCTCTCCGGCAGAGCGAAGAGCTTCATTCCCCAGCCGCCATCAAGGGAGTAGTTGTTTCCCCCTGACCCTCGGTGGTCGAGGTACTTCCAAGGACCGTGCCGGATGGCCAACGCGAGGCTCATGGTCTGGTGCAAGGTGTACTGACGCAGAGGCTTGTCTCCAGCCGCACCCAAGAGCACGGGAAGGAGATCGTAGCTGTCTTCGGCGGCGTCGTTGGGAAGGTCGGCCTCGACGATGGCGGCACAGGTAGCCATCAGGTCAGTCAGGCAAATGGTCTGCTCCGAGCGGGATCCGGGCGAGACCTTCCCCGGCCAGCGCGCGATAAAAGGAACGCGGTGCCCCCCTTCCCAGTTGTCCCGCTTGACGCCGCGCCACGGTCGTGCCCCATCGTGCTCGTGGTCATTTCGCATGGAGATGACCGTGGGCACCTCGGGACCGTTGTCGCTTGAGAAAACCACAAGCGTGTTCTCGGCCAGACCGTGCTTGTCCAGCGCTCTCATCAATTCGCCGACGACATGATCCAGCTCGAAAATGAAATCGCCATGCGGACCCGCCTTTGTCTTGCCCTTGAACGCATCGGCGGCAAAGGAGGGCAGATGTACTGCCTGGGTTGAATGAAAGAGAAAGAAGGGCTTCGCGGGCGATTTGGCGCTGTGCTCTTCGAGAAACGCGAGGCTCTTCTCAAGGAACACAAGGTCAATCTCCTCCACATCGTAGCCCGGGGCGATCATGCCGGGCCGGTTGTCCTGTGAATAGGGATGGTTGGGCAGCGGTTCGCGGTCGATGATCTCAGTTGGGGGAACCGGAATACGGTCACCCTCGATGAACGCATAGAGCCAATCCGTTGTGGGGCAGCAGACGGTGCCAAAGAACTGGTCAAAGCCGCGGTGAATCGGCGCATCGGGGATCGGGCGCGAGTAGTCGATACGCTGCACCGCCTCAAGCCCGTTCTTGTTGATGGGCTCCCCCTGCTTGTCAAAGAAGGTCATACCCACATGCCACTTGCCGAACATGGCGGTCGTGTAGCCCGCGGCTTGAAACACCCCGCCGATCGTCGGACGTGTGTCTTCGATCATGCAGGGTCCCCCGGCCCCAGTAAAAACACCGCGCATCCCCGTCCGAAATGCCATACGTCCGGTCAGGATGCTGTAGCGCGTGGGTGTACAGACCGTCGAAGGGCTGTGGGCGTCGCTGAACAGCATCCCCTGTCGCGCCAATCGATCGATGTTAGGTGTCGGGACCTTGGCCTCGGGGTTGTAGCACCCGACGTCTCCAAAGCCGAGATCGTCGGCAAGGATCAGGACAACGTTGGGCCGCATCGCACCATCTTGGCCCACGGCCAATGGTACGAGAGCAGAAGCGGTCATCAGCGAGACACGTATGCTGTGCAAAGCCACGGCTCCTAGAAGCCATGACCATTTCAAACCTCTCCAAACGCGTGGTCCACAAGGTGCACGATCGCTCATGCGCCTCAGGATACAACTTCTGGCGTCGGAGAAACGGGCCTCGTTGCGCTAGACTCTGATCCATGAGCAAGAAGCAGATAGCGCTCGACACGGCCGCGTTTCTCGACTCCCCCCACGCACAGGCCCTCGAAGGCCTGAACAGGGAGCAGCTCAAGAAGATCACGGGGCACTTCCTCTCCATCTGCTACGACGACCTGGGAAAGAAGCCCCACCTCTTGGACGGCCATGACGTTCACGCGGCCCTGGGGCACCTCATGCCTGTGCGACTGGCTCCCAAGGACCCCCTTGCCCCCCACGTCCCTGGAGTGCTCGATGCCCTGTTCAAGCACCTTGCAGACGAGCACGTGGTCGCACACTCATTTGAGATTGCCCAAGGGCTTGCGGCCACGACGGATGAGTTCCTGGAGACCGTGCGCACCGGTCAGAATCTGCACCACCACCACGCCCGCCAGGAGCCCGTGGTCCACCATGCCGAGAAGTTGGGTCGCAATGACCCTTGCTCGTGTGGCAGTGGCAAGAAGTTCAAGAAGTGCCACGGGAAGTAGCACGCTCGGACGGAGTTCTCAGCGAGCCGTTGTGGGCCTCTCAACCAACGACAGACTCAGATCATCAAGCACGACCGTATCGTCTCCGTGAATCTGGACGATGATCGCCTTGCCGTGCTCGGCATCTGTCGCGGTGAAGGCGCAGTGCAGCGCGTGCCACTCTTCTGGCATCCCCGGTTCGTTCCGTAGGCTCCGGGCCAGGGACCCATCTCCCAAGGAGGCCAAGCCCATGGAATCGCCCTCCTTGTACAGGTAGATACCCACCGTGTTCTTTCCGGTCGTCCCCCCACGGCGCCTGTAATGCACACTGAACACGTATCGCCGACCGGCCTGGTAGCGCACGGGCAGGGTCTTCCAGGTATAGCTGTAGGCTTCACCAGCCGATGGAGCGGCCTGCAGCGCGTAGCTGCCGGAACGGTGGGCGAGCCAGCTGCCGTCACCGGCCCAGGCTCCGGTTGCGGTCCCTGAAGTCTCGCTCGACCATCCGTCAACACCGTTGACGTAGGTCCAATCGGAAGTGGTCACCGATTCCCAGCCTTCCGACCAGATGCGCAGCAGGCCAGGCTGGGGCCGAGGAACGGCAATCGCGTCGATCTCGGCCGGCGTAAGCACACGGTTATAGATGCGGACGTCGTCAAGCATCCCGTCGAATTCTACTTGAGAGCCCTGACTCGCTGGGGTGTCGCTTCCGAGGTAGAGCATTCCGCGACCACCGCCGGTGGGTAATTGGTGGAAGAAGACGGGCTCGCCCAGTTGGACACCGTCCACGTAGAAGCGCACCCGGCCCAAGACCGCGTCTCTAGTGACGGCGTAGTGATGGGATTCCCCCTCGGCGACCGAGGCGGGCTGGGTCGAGGTTACATTCACGTTGTTGCCATTCCCGTACTCCCAGTGGGCCAGCAGATATCGATCTGCCCTCAAGCTCAGCCAGTATGAATAGTTGGTTTCCTCATCCTCGTTGTAGTAATCGCTGGTCGCGTAGCACAGGAACGGGTTGTCCCAGACGCCGGTGGCAAGGGAGTCATACCTTGCGAATAGGCCGAGCGTCAGATCTCCATTAAGGGACAACACATGATCATCTATCGCGCCGGCCTCTACATGGTCCGCTTTACCATCGAGCTCCAAGCCGAACAGGCCCGAGAGGCCCAGAGCGACCTCCGCCTGACGCCTCCATGCACCATCGATCCCATGCCCCAGTGGGGGCGGTGCCACGTCGTCCGCAGAACCAGACTCGAAGTCGTATGCAGCAACGAGTCCCCGCGGCTCAGAAATGCTGTCCCTCATCACGAAGGAATCCAGGACGTCGTCATACTGCCCGTCCTTGTCCGCGTCGCCATAGAAGGACGCCGTGACGCGTAGTCCATCCACATCAACGAGGAGAAATCCGGGCACCTGCTGGTAGGGGCGGATGGGCTCGAATCCCTGCCAGCCCCCGCCTGTGCCGACCAACACCTCGTACGGTCCCGGAGGCGACGCCAGACCGCCGCCACCAATGCGGTCCGGCTGATAGCGATGCCAGTGTCCGCTGAAATAGCCGGACGCATCGTGGCTGAGCAGGGATTGCCAGAATTCCCCACCCGACCCACCGGTGGACTCCGCTGAGCTGAATTGGATGGGCCGATGAGAGAACACGAACACGTGGTCCATCCCGGCAGCCGAGGCCAAGGCGCCGTTCAGCCACTTCTGATCAGGTGCCGTCCCACCCGTATGCAGGTCGGTTGTGACACTGATAATGCGTGTGCTCCCCACGTCGAACCAATAGCTCATCCCCTTCTCGCCGGAAGGACTGTTGCCAGTCGGCAGCCAGGGAAACGTCTGGGTCCAGCGGGAATAGGTCTGCGCACCGCCGTACATGTCATGGTTGCCCGGGACCATGTAGCGCGTCGCGGTCAGAGGACTGGTCGCCACTTTCCATTCTTCCCACTGGGTGACGGTGGTGTCGATGCTGCTGCTGCCGCTGACCAAGTCGCCGCAGAAGAGCGCGAAAGCCGGGTTGAGCGCATTCATGTCGTACGCCATTGCCGGCCAGAGGTTGTCGTTGATACCGCCGCCCGTGGTGCCGTCGTCTTGAGTATCACCGACGACGACGAAGCTGAAGCGGGCAGGATTCCCGCTCCGGTCCTGGGCCAACACCACAGCATGAGGCGCGCCCAGCAGAAGTGGAGAAAGGGATAGGAAGACGCGGGCGAGGGCGGCAGTCGATAGGCGAGAATGGAGTGAGGGTTGCATCGCGAGCCCGTGAGAATGGCACGGACGGGCTAGGGCGCGGAATGCCCCGTAGGTCTGACCTGGTTCTGGACGGATGCTACCACCCCCACGCAGAATTCGCTGGGTCCCCGCGTTCAGCCCAGGGCACAAGAGGTCACCTCATGCATACTGGGCTGGCCACAAACATCCACTGCGCTCCACATGACGGCGATGCTAGCGGGAGCGCCGCTGAGTAAATGTCAGTTGATCAAGCCCGCGATCCCTTTCGAGAACCGCGAAGGATTCATGCCATCACGATGCCAGTACTGGAAGCGCCAGGTGTTGCCGTTGCACAGCGCTCCCCCGATCGTGGGCACGCCACCGCCAGGGGCTGAAGCAGCGTTCAGGAGGTCAACGCTGTAGGTCCCCGAAGGACTTATGGCGCCCGCGTCCTTGGTGTAGCGGCCAATAGCCGAGCCCGCGAGACACAACTCAGAGACGCCCGTGGGGCTAATGGCCGTCGTTCCCAGCCCCACCAGCGGATAGGTGAACTGACCAGTGATGCTCGTGTTCAGGTCAAGGCTGATTGAACCACCCGAGCAGTCGCAAGTACTCAGGCTCACATCACCAACGTTGTTCACATCGGTATCACAGAACACGACGTTGCAATTGCCACCGCTGGGGATGCCATCGGCCTCCACGGTGAAGTCCACCGTAACGTCGTGGGCCATCGACTTGATAATGGAATTGAACAGCAGATTGGCGGTCATTCCCGGGGGCTGAATGGTGGGTAGGAACAGGGCCGCATCGTCTATCGTGAAGCCTGGGAAGGGATCATTCACCGAACCAAAGCTGTTACCAACGAGGCCTGCGGTGGCATAGATCCCAGTCGCGGTATAGGTCAGAGTGCCCGGCAGTGACATGGTCACATTGAAGGGACCTAATTGTGCAAGCGTGCCATTGAAGTCCACCACGAAAGAAACACCCACCGGGACCCCGATCCAGAACGAGAAGTCGCTGCTCTTCGGAGGTCCGAGCTGCCCGCCGGAACTGGGTGCGTATTGTATTACCGTTGCGCTGATGATTGGGAAGCTGCCAAGCGGGACGGTAACCGGAGTCCCACCCGCGAAGAACGAGTCCGGGTTGTAAGTGGTGAAATCGCTGTACAGCATGATCAAGTTGACCTTGGTCACCCCCATACTGCCAGTGAGAAGGTCCAAGTCCATGTTGTCGATAGACATGGTCATTGCATTGGTATCCATGCTCATACCGAACGTCCCAGAAATAATCCCGTTGAGTCCGGAATCATTGTCAAGGACGATGTTCATGGGAACATTCTCGTTACCACCCCCTCCAGTTGACCCGTTCACCGTGCGGGTGCCACCAGGATTCGTCGTGGCGTCGTAGGTTCCGATCCCATAACCAGGCAGGGCCACCTCGACGGTGGTAGTCATCGTCGACGTACTTACAGTCGAATCGATGACGAAGTCATAATCCTGAGCACCAGCCGGAACAGCGAGAAGCAGAAGAGGCAGGAATCGGATGTACATATTCAGTCTCGGGGAGGAGTAGCGAGGAGGACCAACCCCAAGCCTAGCATTGTCACGGCCACGTGTTGCCCAAAGTGGACATGCCCCCCCCTCTGAGGCGCCTTGCAGCCCGAAGAAGGCCATTCTCAACCAGAAACCCGGGGGGTCTGGGTGGCTGACGCAACCCCGCCTACCCCAGCAGTGGTGATTCACCGCGAAGGACCTCGGGGGCAGGCCTATGGCCTATGCCAGATTTGTCCCCTGCTAGTTGCCGAGGTTGGCGGCGTACTTGGCCGGATCAGCCTCAAAGGCGCGCTTGCACTTCTTGCAGCAGACTGCCACGACCGTTCCTTCATACGCACAGGTCACGGACCCATCAACGTCCTTCCCGGAAACCGGGCAGGCCCCGTTGACGTATGCAACCGTCTTGTACTTGGCAGCGTACTTGGCGGGGTCAGCTTCGAAGGCACGCTTGCACTTCTTGCAGCAGACGGCCACGACCATTCCTTCGTACTCACAGGTCATAGACCCATCAACGTCCTTTCCGGAAACCGGGCAGGTCTGGTTGATGGGTGCGGTCGCCTGGGCGGGATCTTGAACAGACGCGGAGTGTGAGGAATCGGTCCCGGCGCAGGCAGCCAGACTGGCTACGAGCAGCAGAGAGGTGAGGTGCATGGTGTATTTCATGGACACAATGGTATCCAAAGCCGACCCAGCGTGGGATCAGAATCGAATGCCGCCCAGAATGGCGCAGAGGGGCGCGCCTGCGTGGGCCCCGTCAGGTTCTCGACATCGGTCTAGATGGCAGAGAAAGCGCGTAGGACCTTGGTGACGCGGTCCGCCGGGCCCGCCAGCACGAGATTGTCGACTCCGGAGAGGTGAACGCCCCACTGCTCCGCCAAACGGCGCAGGTCCTTGGAGCTCCCCACTTCCCCAGGCAGGGGACAGGTCGTCATGACGAACGTCGCGGGCGGCAAGGCCTCCGCCAGCAACAGCGCACGATCCACCTGCCGGGCTTCGACCGGCGAGGCGTCTTCGGCCGCGACGATCCGATCCTGGCCATCGCCCGGGATCACGACCAGGCCGCCCCACAGGAGGAGCGCATGGGTAACGTCATCCAGACGGGAGACGGACACCCTCAGGGGCCCGCCCAGGCCCAGGGACTGCAGGGCGTACTGTTCGCTGTCCCGCTGCCACACCAGGGTGGAGGCTCCGGAGGAATTGGCAAGTGTCACGACGTCGCCCAGGGTGGCTGTGGCGGGAACCGAAACCTCCGCCCGCCCCAAGCCCAGAGACTGACATCCACTGAGCAGGAGCAGGGCGGCGAGAGTCGAGCTGGCAATGGACAAGCGCACGGGATCAGGCCCCCGCGACGCGAACGCCCTTTGCCCCACTGACGTCACATGCTTGTGAGGTTTCGGCGGATTCGTCCGCTTTACTCTCCTCGTGGGCGCGCCTTCTCTCTTCAATTGCGCGTCTTTCAGCTTCGTCTGCAACCGCGAGCAATTGCGCAAGGGAGACCACGTTGGGGCCATATCCGGTCAGAACGATGGCATGGGCATTGCCCACGGGCAGCATCTGCTGGGTGTTCGGGTCGGGGAACATCTGCCGCAAGGAAGTCGTCACCTGACGCACGTCCGTGTGGGGCACATTGACGACGGTTGTGAAGAGCATTGCAGGGTGAGCCGCGGCCTCGTCCAGGCGATCCGGAGGCAGGTACATTGCTAAGGACTTGATTGTGCTGCGAGCGCCTGTATTGAGGGAAGTGACCGTGAACAGGCGAGGTTCTCCGTGGGTCAGAGGAGTGAACACAAAGTCGTTCACAATGAGGAAAGTCTCAAAGGTCACCTGCAAACGCTCGGGGGCGATAGTCATGGCCTCTCCGGCAAGTGGAGTGGCCAAGGTATTGGTGGCGTACGCCTGGGTCTCTGAATCCATCAAACAGTGTTGCCCGGTCACCTTGCTGTACAAGGCGATCAGATCCTCGATGGTGAATTCATCGGCGTCAGCTAAGTCGCTGTTCGCGGGAATCACGACGGGGCTGTCGGGTATGGGAAAATCAAGAAGGTCGCCGGCTTGGGCAGATTCGGCGACGAGAATCGCGGTGGCGAGGCAGACAAGCGAGAGTTTCATAGCAGTACTCCTTGTACGGCTGAGAGGATGCGGCTGGGGGGACGGCTGTCTCTGACGACGGTCACAGACACTTCTTCCAGTTTTCCCCCCTTATCTACGGCCTAAGCTCCGCTCTCATTGCGGAGCGCACCCATTGCCCGGTGCACACCGCCTCGCAGTCCCTTCCTGAACTGGTGGGCCGCGCCGCGAACCACGAACGCGCCCACACTTGAGCGCACGAGCTCGATCGGACGGCAGACGCTCTGCGCCCACAGGCCCACTCGCACGAGGAGCGTTGCAGTGACCAGCCCTTGCCCGGCCGCGGCCGCAAGCGATCCCACCCGTGTGGAGAGCGCGTCCGCTGCGTGCTGTGAGAGGTCCGCCCCGATAGCGGCCATGGATACCTCGCACAAGAGTTGCGCCGTTCCCACCAGTCCCGGTCGCCCTCCATGCAGTTCGGCCACCCTGCGCACAAGCCGAACGGAGAACCAGAGTGTCAGCACCCCATCCAGCAAGGCCATGGAGAAGAAACTCGAGGCCACTCCGAGGCGCAGAGCACTGCTTCGGATCTCCTTCTCCGTCCGCTCGTCCAGGGCGGGCAGGAGGTGCACCTCAATGGTCCTGCGCACGGGCGCCACGTGCTCTTGGCCCACGAGGGCGCTGCGGGTCTGGTGGAGGGCCTCGGCAAGAGGCTCCCCGTGGACGCGTTCTAGCTCATCCAGCCAACGCTGCACGCCCGCCAACAGACCTGGGACCGCGCGACCCTCGCCCTGGAGGGCGCGCTTGAGTTTCTCCACCCGGCGCAGACGCAGATAGCTCCCACCCTCACGCCAGAGCAGCCACAGCCCTCCCACCGCCATCAGGCAAAGGGCCACCAGGGCCACCTCTTGCATGGGGGTGCCCCACTCGCTGGCACGTCGAACGAACTGGAACGTCTCCCCGACCGCCAACGCACCCAATAGCAGGACACTGCCCACTAAGAGCAGGGGCAGGGGGCGCAGGAGATATCGAAGTGAAGAGGGCATGGGCCTACCTTAGTATTGGGTAATGGCCGCCTCCGCTTTCAGTGCCGGAAACCCCGAGGGCAATGATCTGACTCAAGTCTATGTAGGCCAGGCGAATGGCCGACAATCTCCCGTTTTGAGACTCGGCAAGGCCTATGGGCTGCGTGCGACGCGTCGACAACTGCGCGACACCGAAGTGGCTCCAGATGGGGCGTTCAACCCTACTCGGACCCTCCCGAGCCTGTGAGTCGGGGTACTTTTCCCATTATGCCTTCGGACGCCATCCACCATTCCGCTGGCCAAACCAGTCCGCGCACTAGGTTGTCTTCCGCGCTGGGTTCCGCCGCCGGACGTTCGTGGCTATCAGGGGTCGTTTCCCTCTGGCTGGTGGGTGCTTACTTGCGGGTTTGGCAGCTCGGTCAGCAGCCGATAATGGGAGACGAGATGCACACCTTTAAGAGTGCCGCGCTGGGGACATTCCGGACCATTATCGAAGAACGCGGGTTTCCAGATGTCTCCATCCCGCTCGCACTTTGGGACTACCTCCTGATCAACACAGTTGGGCTATCTGAATGGGGATTACGCCTGCCGATCTTGATGTCGGGCCTACTTTTTCTGCCCCTGCTTACTTGGTTCGTCTGCCGGCGGCTCGGGCCCTGGGAAGCCTTGACGGTAACCGCATTCGCAAGCCTCTCGCCGATCCTGATTCACTTCAGCCGCTTCGCTCGTCCCTATATGCCCACGGTGTTTATCACCTCGTTGGCAATGGTGTTTTGGTTGCGCTATCTGGACGGGCGCCGCAGATCGGCAATTCCGGCCCTCCTAACAACGATTGCCGCCGGAGCACTCTCACCCACCTGCCTGCCCGCGCTAGCGGGCCTGCTCGCGGCCACCTTGATTCTGGGAGCCCGTCGAAGTTCACACGCCAGCTGGCGTTCCCACCTGACAGCCGCCTGGTCCAAGAACCGAATGGCTACGATCTGTATCGTGAGCCTGGGGGCCTTGATCCTCACCTTCTGCGTCTATCGGGTGTACGGCGTAGTGTCGGTAAATTTCGCTCAACAAAGTTTGGGCTTTGGAGGGGGGAAGCCTATTGCCTGGCCACTCGTCGGCCACCAAATCATGGGTACCGAATCCCTCCCTTTGTTGATCTGGCTGGCCATCACGGCCCTTGTTGGTGGAATCGCCTGCTGGCGGTGCGACCGCGACTTCACCATCGTGATCCTAGCCATGACTCTGTGTCAGTTGATTGGCATTTCCATACTGGTGCCCTGGTCAGGCAAGACATTCACCATCACGCGCTACTCTCTGGTGCTCCTACCCGGCCTGTTGGCGTGGTTGAGCCGGGGGGTGATGCTCCAATCAGACCTCATAGCTCGCTCTGTCGGTCGCGTGGTGCCTATTGGAATGGTCCGACTCATCGCGGTTTGCCTCACCGCCGGCGGAATCACCATGACCGGTTCGCTCGGAACGACTTTCAAGTCCCACAATTCGTTTACGTCCCTCTGGCCCGCCACCTTCAAACCCGTCTTTGTGCATCCCGAAACCTGCAAGGCGGCCTGGCCGCGATTCTATGATTGCCTCACAGGCCTGCCAGACCACGTGTCCGTGATGGAGGCCCCGTGCATTTCGAACAGCCGTGAAGCGCTCTCTCGCTACGCCAGGACTCAGGCGTTGCATCGCAAGCGGGTCCTTATCCTTAGTCGCCGTGGCCCTTTTAGGAATCCAATGGTGCGGATGCAGTCCACGATTACCCCGAAGAGGACTGGCATCCTCAATCTCGGTGATGCCGAAATTTTGGTCGTGCACCTAGACCTCGAAGGTGAGCGACTCCATGAGCAAATGCTAAAGATGGGTGCAGGCAGAAAACACGCCGTGGAAACTCGTCCGGGCAACGCCCAGCAGAAGCAAGTTGTAGGCGTACCAGCCAGGGCTGCAGCTGATGCACGGTTGAATGAACATGCACAGAACGTCATCGAATTCTGCAAGCAAGACCCTACCTTGGTGAAGGCCTACGAAGATCGGTGGATACAGGTCTACGCACGCGACTCCAATATCCTGGAAAGGATAACCATGTGGCAGGCAACCCACGACTGACCACGAGCCGGACCAACCCCCGCACAAGTCAGCCTCTCGCCACACTCTATCTGTGGTCAGAACCGTGTCGCCTCGCCCAGAGTTAGCGTGCACCACTCTCTTGGCGTTCCCAGCTGGGTGCGTATCTGTCATTGGATGGGATGCTTCGGTTAGGACTCAGGCCCGCTCCCGCCTCCCAAACACACGCTTCACCCGTTTCACTACTGGGCGTTTCGCCAGGCATCCCAAAGGGCAGTCATGGCAGCTAAACGCTCGGGCTGAGCCGCGGCCAGGTCCGCGGATTCGGTGCGGTCGACTTCCATGTCGTGCAATTGCCAGACCGCACCCTTGGCTCTGGATCGCACGATCTTCCAACGCCCCTGCCGCATGGCCGCGCCTCTGCCCCAAGACCAATAGAGGGGCTCGGCGCGCTCAAGACTCTTCCCTTCAAGGAGGGGGACGAGGCTGATGCCGTCCGCAGGGATCACCTCAGCTCCCCCGTATCTCTCGGGGTACGTACCCCCCCCCAACCCGAGCAGCGTGGGCAGGACGTCGATGAAATGGGTGGGCGTCCGAACAAACTCGCCGCGCGCTGCGATTCCGGCGGGCCAGTGCGCGATCAGAGGCGTGCTGATACCACCCTCATGGCTGAAGTTCTTGTACTTGGAGAAAGGCGTGTTGGAGACGTTGGCCCAGCGGCCCTTCTGCGAGGACCAGCGGTCGATGGCACCTATCTCGCCCTCGCCGATCTCCACCACTTCCGAGGAGGCGCCGTTGTCGGACGCAAAGAGGATCAGGGTGTTCTCCCAGTCACCCCGGGCCTTAAGCATCTTGATCAGTCGCCCGACGTTTCGGTCCACGCAATGGACCATGGCCGCGTAGACCTCCATGCGTCGGGCTTCCGTGGCACGGGCGTTCGCGTCCAACTTCTCCCAGTCCCCGAACTCGGCGTCGGAGAGGCCAACGCTCTCGCCGAGCAACCCCATCTCCTTCTGCCTGCGATAGCGCGCCTCGCGGATGGGCTGCCAGCCATCATCGTAGACTCCCTTGTAGCGAGCAATGTCCTCCGGCCAGGCCTGCAAAGGGTCGTGAGGGGCCGTGAAGGCCAGATACAGGAAGAAAGGCCGGGCCTCACCTGGATCTCGCGCCGCCAGGAAGCCCAAAGCGTTGTCCGTGAATGCATCCGTCGTATAGAAGTCATCGGGAGCGGCATAGGGCTGGACCGTCTTGCCGTCGAAACACCAGATCCTTCCCGCTCGCTTTTGGGCGGGGGCCGACTCTCCCTCTCTTCGCGGCCCCGGATTGAAGTGATTGCAAGCCCCGTCGCGCAGGGTGAAGCAACGCTCAAAACCCCGGTCGAACAGGTTCTCGGTGCCGTGGTGTTTGCCCGACATCAGCGTGCGATAGCCGGCCGCGCTCAGCACTTCGCCCAGAGTGACACCAGCCGTCAATGAGACTGGCTGGGCGTCCATGCCCACGCGTTGGGCATAACAACCGGTCAGCAGACACGCCCGCGACGGGAAACACTTGGAGGTGTTGTAGAACTGGGTGAAGCGCAGGCCGTCCGCCGCCAGCTGATCGAGGTTCGGGGTGGATATCTCGCCGCCATAACACCCCAGGTCCGAAAACCCCATGTCATCGGCCAGGATCAGGACGATGTTCGGGCGCTCGGGTGCAGGAGTCTGGGGCAGGAGCGAGAAGCAGATCAGAGACAGGCACAACATGGTTGCACCCTAGCAGGCAACCCGCTGATTCTGTGGTTCGACCTCTACTTGACGGCCGAGATCGCCACGGACTGACTCTCCCGGGCCGGCATGAGTCGCAACAGGGCTTTGCGCGCGTGAGCGGGCAGGGGGGCAGCCAAGGCACGCTCAAATTGCTCAAGGGCCAGCCGGGTCGCCTTACGCTGCAACAGATTAATGGCGCGACTGGTGTGCAGGACGGTGCCCAGGGGAATCTGCTCGCGGGCGGGACAGGCCGCGATCACTTCGATCCAAGGCTGCCCCAGGAACTGGGCACGTACGCGCCCCACCACCACGATGCGATCGTGTGGTGCCGCGCGTGCAAGCAGACGCTCGGCAAAGGTGCCGCGCCGCACGAAGTAGCGGGCGCGCGGGTTGTCGTATTCGGTGCGAATCCAGGGCAGTTGGCTGTCGGACCAAGCGCGCACAGCCAGGTGCGTGCGCTCGGAGAAGGGCGTGCAGTAGGGCTCCCAGTCATGCTCGATGGAATGGAACTGGAGCACCAGTTGCAGCTCGCCCTGCATGGGCTGCGCCCGCGGCACGCTGACCTCTTCCCAGGAGACTTGTTCGGCCTGGGGGGTGGCCGCGGCCGCTACCAACAGGGAGCGCAGACCCGCAGCCAGCAGACCCGTGATTTGGGGGGAGAACAGCAGCATGGAATATTTTTCGACCACGCCCGCCCATTCCTTGAGGACAAGGCAGGGAACTGCCCCGGCCCCCGCGTCTCAGCCCTCGCGGGGCTGGGCTCTAGCCCTGCTGGGCTGCCCGAGCCGCAAGCCTGCCCGGCCGGCCGCTGATCCCGCCCCCCGGATGGATACCCGCCGAGCCACAGATAAGCCCCTCGATGGAGGTCAAATGCCTGGAGAGCTCCAAGCCCGGACGCATGGGGCCGAGCTGATCGAGAGCCAACTCCCCGTGCATCTCGTGACCGCCCTCGAGCCCGTAGCGCTGCGCAAGATCCGCAGGTGTCAGCGTCTCTGTGACCGTGGCAATCGACCGGACCTCGGGAGCGTAGCGTTCGAGTGAAGCCAGCACGGACTCCGTCAGCTCTGAGCGGCGGGCGTCCGTCCAGCCGCCCTCCAACTGGAATGGGGCGCAGCGCACCAGGACGGAGGCCTCCCCACCGGACTGACGGATGTCGAGGGGCGGATCGGTGGGCATGCGCCGGTGCTTCACATGGTCGAAGGCCCGTTCGAGGTCGAGTGGGTGTTCGCCGACAAGGGAACGCTCGGGCGCAAATCCCGGGCGACAGGCGTACTCGATGGGCCCGGACAACTTGAGGGTCAGCCGGGCCAGGGTGCCGCGCACCCGCACCTTGCGGATGTGTCCCGCCGTACCAACGGGCAGCTGCTCGGGAGCCACCAGATCCAGGAGAGTGCGACGCGGGCCGATGCACGACAGCACGGTACCTGCATCAACAGAGGACCCATCCGCAAGTTCAACGCCCACGGCCCGTCCTCCTTCGACGCGAATACGACGCACTTCCGCACCCGCCTGCAGCTCAACCCCCCCAGCACGACAAGCCTTGACGAGGGAACCCACCAGGGCGAGCGCACCGCCGACAACCTCCTTGGAAACCTGAGCCTCATGCAACAGCAGGGTCGCCGTTGAAGTGGGCGAGCGCGATCCCATGAACGTGCCATGCAGCGCCGGCGCGGCAAGAGCCGTCTTGAGCAGAGGTGAGGTGAACCACTCCGAGAGATAGTCGTCCACGCAGGCGGGGCCCACGCGCAGAAGCTCGTGGATGTCCTTCTTGCCCAGACGCCGGAAGGCCATGCCGGTCTTCATCAGGGGCCACAGCGACGCGTTGCCGCGAACATCGGGGGCCGTCCGATCAAGCTGGGCCCTCGCGAACGGGAGCACGCGGTCCAGGAAAGCGCGCCAGTTGCGGTACGGTTCGGCATCAGGACCCAACTCCTCGGCGGCGAGATCCGGATCCCGGTGAAGAAGCAGGCCATGACCTTCCCTCGAAGGAACAAAGACCGGGGCGGGATCCTGCAACTTGAGGCCGTGGGGGCAGAGGTTGAGGTCACTCACCACCTCAGGACTGAAGGATTGGGTGTCGTGCAACAAGCCGTCCGCCACCCCACCGAATTGCCCGCGCTGCTCAAACACGCCGACCCTGTGACCCTGACGGGCCAGGGTCGCTGCTGCGACCAGGCCGTTGTGGCCGCCTCCGATGACGATCGCGTCCATCAGACGGCCCCCGCCTTGAGCATCTCCTTGGCCGCGAGCGCACCCGGCGCCCCCATGATGCCACCGCCCGGGTGCGCCCCGGACGATCCCAACCACAGACCATCAATCGGTGTCTTGAAGCGCGCCCAGCCGGCGACCGGCCGTTGAAACAGCAGCTGCTCCAGCCCGAGCTCTCCGTGGAAGATGTTCCCTTCGGTGATGCCCATCTGCTCCTGGATGTCCCAGGGTGAAAGAACCTGACGGTGCAGGATGTCCTCCTTCAAGGTCGGCATGTACTCGGCCAGGGTGTCCACCACCGCATCGCCAAAGGCCTCGCGATGCTCGGGCCAGGTCTCGGCGCCGCTGGCCAGGTCGTAGGGTGCGTATTGGACAAAGCAGGACATGACGTGCTTGCCCGGGGGAGCCATGCCGCGATCCAGAAGCGAGGGGAAGACAACATTGATGAACGGTCGGCGGCTGAAGGTGCCGTACTTGGCCTCGTCGAAGGCCGTCTCGAGATAGTCAGTGGAGGGCGCGATGGCCACGTCGCCTGTGACGTGCGGACCTATCCCGGGACGGTGAGCAAACTCGGGGAAGCGGTCGAGGGCGATGTTCACCTTGCCGGAACTGCCCCGGTTCTTGTAGCGCTCGATACTGGTGGCGAAGTCTCCGGGCAGGTGCTCGCGACCGACGAGGCCCAGGAACGTGAGGCGCGGATCGCAGCCGCTCACAACCGAGCGTGCGGCGATCTCCTCGCCGCCCTCAAGTACGACCCCTGTCGCGCGGCCGTTCTTGATGCGCATCTGGGAGACTGCCGCTTCGGTGCGGATCTCGGCTCCGAAGGAGCGCGCCGAGGAGGCGATGGCCTCGCTCACCGCCCCCGTCCCGCCCACCGGGAAAGCCCAGGCACGAGAACTGCCGTCGATCTCCCCCATATAGTGGTGCAGCAGGACGTAGGCCGTGCCGGGCGAGTTCACCCCCAGCATCGTGCCGATGATGCCCGAGCAGGACATGGGGGCAATGAGTTGATCCGACTCGAAGAACTCACGCAGGAAGTCCACCCCCCCCATCGTGGTCAGCTTGAACTGCAGCGCGGTCAGATCATCCCCCAGGCTGCGGAACCGATCCGCAGCACGCTTGAGCTGCAGGAAATCCGAGGGTTTGAACGAGGTCGGATCGGGGGCGATCTCGTCGATGAAGGGCTTGGCGAAGCGTGCCAGCTTGCCCATGAGCTTTCCAAACTCGGGATAAGTGTCCGCGTCCCGGGGGCTCAGGCGCCGGATCTCCTGACGGGTCAGGTCGGGATCAGCCCAGCGGCAAAGACCCGGTCCATCGAGCTGGGGTGTATAGGAACACTCGAGCGGGACCATGCGCAGACCGTGCTTGGAGAGTTCGAGGTCGCGAATGATCCATGGACGCAGGAGGCTCACCACGTAGGAGCAGACTGTGTACTTGAAGCCGGGGTAGATCTCTTCAGTCACCGAGGCTCCACCCACGAGATGACGCCGCTCGAGAACGAGCACCTTGCGCCCCGCCCGTGCGAGATAGGCCGCCGAGGTCAGACCGTTGTGCCCCCCACCAATGACGATGGCGTCCCAGGGGTTCTGTTCGCTTCCGAGTGTTGCCATTACGCAGGGGTCTTGGGCGGGAAGTTGGGCGTAGAGGTCTTACGCGGCGGATCGAAGAAGGGGCGGTCCACAACGGTCGCGGTCACACGACGGCGCTCAAACTCGACAGTGTGCTCGACCTGCAGCTTGGTACCGATCGAGGTGTGTCGACGGTGAACCTGGGCTAGGGCCAATGACCTCTTCAGCGTCGGGGACCAGGTACTCGAAGTGGCCTGCCCAACCTGCTTGCCGGATGCAAGATAGACCGGCACCGCCTCACGACAGGCACAGGGCGCTAGGTGGGGTGGCAACTCATACTCGGCATGGAGGTCCTCAATCTCGGCCCAGTCGAGCTCAAGCCCCACCAGATTCCACTTGGGCCCGTTCTCACGCTCGCGCAGGAGCGCCTCGCGCCCGATCCACCCCTCGCGTTCCAGGTTGACGGTCCAGCCCAGTCCCGAATCCTCCGGGGTGGACCTGCGCGCGTCGATGAGACAGCTGCGTGACGAAACGTAGTCGATCCCCTGTAGCACGAAACCAGCCTCGATACGCGTGACGTCAAGAGCATCCAGGCCGATGGGCTGGACTCCATGCTCAGCACCTGCCTCAAGGATGGCATCGTAGAGAGTGATCGCGTCCGCATTGGGCACCCAGAGCTCATATCCAAGGTCGCCCGTATAGCCGGTACGCGTGATCCAACCCTCGGCCCCCGCCAAGTGACAGGCAGCGAGACCAAAAAAGCGCAAAGAGTCCAGATCCGCATCCACGACATTGCGAAGGACCTCCCTTGAGAGGGGGCCCTGAAGGGCAAGCGCGGCGATGCGGTCGGTGCTGTCCTCGATCTGAACGTCGAACCCCCGGCGATGCTGCTCAAACCACCCCAGCCAGGCCTCGGACGAGGTCATCCGATACCGCTCGGGCGCCAGACAGGCAACGGTCCCATCGTCGAGCACCATGCCGTCCCCATCGCACATGCAGCCGTAAGCCACGCGGCCCGGCTTGAGCTTGGTGATGTCCCGGGTCCACAGGCGTGCGAGGAACCGTGCAGCGTCAGGCCCGGTGACCTCATACTTGTAGAGGGGCGTCACATCGATCAATCCCGCGCTCCGACGGATCGCAAAGTACTCGCGCTCGGAGTGCGCGTCGTAGTTGCAGGGCGCCGCGTAGCCCGCCCACTCCTTCCACGCATAGCTCTGCATGAGCGCTGCCGTTCGCTCGTGAAAGGGGGTCGTACGGGGCATGGAAGCGGAGGATAGAACGCCCCCAGGCGGCAAGCCACTTCCTTCGGGTCCATTTTCAGCTAAGGAGCGCGACCGGCGTGTGGCCAAGGACCGAGAAGGGAAGAAGGGACCTTCGCCGTGCAAGTTCCCCAAAGGCGAGCGTGCACCTTGTGCTCGCACACTCGAAGTAGTGTTTCAGCGCAGTCTCCCAGGATGTTGAATCTTGTGGAGGAACCGGGTAACTCCTAGCTTCGCCCGAAAGGGCGGGGATGGGAATGGCCCATCCCCGCCCCGCGGGCACCTCTCCTAGAGCGCGTCATCAATCACGATCACACTGCGCGCGTTGCCAAGCAACCGCGAGCCGCCGAACAAGGCGAACGGCTGGACGTAGACACGCAGGGCTTCTTCACCCGGCGGCAGAAGGGGCGGAGTGATAGAAATCTGGAGCGAACCACTTCCCGGGACCTTGCCCAGGTAGGCGAACTTCAGCTGATTGCTGCGCAGGTGCAAGATGCCGAGATCAAGGCCCAGGTAGCGCCACGCCGAAGCGGGAGAATAGACCATCCAGGATCTGGCGCCCTGCGGTCCGGTCAAGGTCAACGGCATTGGATCGCTCTCGCGAACCACCAACGGGCTATCGAGGTGCAAGAAGGGATCGTTTCCCGACAACACGCTGGCCGTCCCGTCGTTGTAGACGGCCTGCCCGTCCTTTTCGTCCCAGTCGCAACTGCCACAACACCAGTGCTCGCCGCGCAAACCGCCAACAGGCTGAGTGCCATCCATGTAGACGAGACTGTTCGAGCGGGCACAGATGCCGTGCCCCCCATTGGATCTGTAGGCCGGTGTACAGCCCAACCCACCGCTGTCTTCCGATAATCCGCCCTCGCCTCCCTGGACGACACAGGAATACAGGCTCACCGTGGAGTCCATAACCCAGAGTCCGTTCTCGCCGTCAGCTCCATCCTTGCCGCTCATAAAGCTCGTCGATTCCCCATCGCGGCCGATCAAGGACGAGTCTGAGAACACAACGTCCTCACAGCCCAGCACCTGGTGCATTCCGGGCTCGTCTTCGGGCGTGGTGAGGTACGCGTCCGCGAGGTTGGGCTCAACAATGGTGCAATCCGTAAAGACGACCGTGCCCTTGCAGCCGGTAACGATGAAACCGGCCTTCAGGTGCAGACCGGAGAGGCTCAGGCCTTCACCCTTGGTCAGACCTGAGAGCGTTACGAGACCGGTCACTCGTGGCATCAGGACTGAATCGGCGGCGAGGGCCAGCCCCTTGTTGTCGATACTGAAACCGCTGTAGGCGCCATCCATGATCAGAAGCGTGTCGTCCGGGCTGGATGCATCCACTGCATCCTGAATGTCCAGAAAGTCTCCCGCGCCGGACGCGTCGACAACCAAGACGTCACCCGGTGCCGCGAAGGCACGGGAGCTGGCTGCCGGGGCAGGGGTGGAGAGAAGTGCGGTCATCGACAGTAAGGTCAAGACGGGGAGCAGTGCTCGGCTGGGATTCTTCATGTGAGGAAAAGGTGTCAGGAATTGCGGGGGGGCGGCGAGGACTGGCTGAACCCCCTTCGCCACGGGGGTGGCCTCCCGGGGGAAAGACCCCGGTCACCCCTGTGTTCGACGACCCTTCGCGGGCGTTACAGGGCCTGAATGGAACCCGCTACCGGGGCCTCCTGTGGTGAACAGTGGCCTGGGCGGTAAAGAATGGGAGGAGAACCGTGAGCGCGAGTGCGGCTCCGCGTCATCGGGAAAAAGGCGACGGGTTGAGGCCCTTGCGATATCCTCTGGGCCATGCGTATCTGGATCCTCCTACCCTTGCTCGTCGGCTGTGCTGGATCACCCACCCGCCACGTCGAGGACGCCGGTGCTATCGGCCCCTACTCCAGCGCGGTCGTTGCTGGGGACTTTGTATTCGTTGCAGGCAAGATCGGTGAGCGCGGGAGCAGCTTTGAGCACGAGGTGGAGACCTGCATCGATGCCGTGGAACGCACCCTGGCAGACCTGGATCTCAACCTGGGTGATGTGGTGGAGACCCGCGTGTACCTGTTGGACATGGAGCGCTACGGCGACTTCAACGCCATCTACGCCAAGAGGTTCCCCGACCCCTATCCGGCGCGCACCTGTGTGGCTGTTGCAGGCCTGCCCGGTGGTGCCCGGGTAGAACTGCAGGTCGCCGCGCGTCGGCGCTGACTCAGCGGGTCGAGCGCACGAACTCCAGCAACCGCTCGTGGAAGAGATCCGGCTGGTCCAGGTACGCCGGATGAGGAGCGCCCTCCAGCAGCATGAGTTCGGCATCGGGTATGGCTGCGGCCAGGGACTCGGCTCCGGCGACCGGAAAGACGCTGTCGGCCGTACCCCATAGGACCAGGGTCGGCACCCGGATCTCACCCAGACGCTCCGCGTAGCGCGCCACGGCCGCCGGAGCCACGGGTACGAAGCCCCCACAACTCGCGCCATGGTCCAGGACGAAGGGGAAGGCGAAGGTGCCGCTCATGGATGGGGCAACGACAACGGGACGCTCCAAGCTCATCGCACCGACGAGTTGCTCAAGGAACACGCTGGCCTCAAGTTCGGTCGACGTGCTTCCCCCATAACCCGGTAGGTCCACAGCGACGACCCTCAGGCCCGCGCTGGCCAGGTGTTCAAGAGTGCCCAGCTCCCGCCAGGTCTCGCTGGAGAAGCGTGCCCCGTGCAGGAGCAACAGTGCGGGAGCATCCGGCGAGCCCGCGACGAGCGCCACGATCGACGCGCCGCCGACCTCGACCCGGGTCTCCTCGATGGTGTTGGACAAGGGAGCCTCCGTTTTGGGAACCAACGCTGACGGCGCATGCCCTTCGGGTCCCCCACAAGCGCAGAGCGCAAGGCAAGTGACAAGTGCACGCATGGG
>MPMD02048058.1_pt1 | contig 34567 bp, 30 predicted proteins | sample 1617291 | NCBI WGS metagenome assembly MPMD02 (sample SAMN05944810, study PRJNA350692) | marine metagenome | biome: marine; feature: ODZ; material: water; isolation source: 120 m water sample filtered on 30 um supor filter | place: Pacific Ocean | collected 2012-04-09 | depth 120m m | reverse complement strand
TTGCGCCAGGCGAAGCAATCGTGACGAGCCCCATTCCTGCCGCGGCACCGGGCAAATTGCTCCAGCGCGAGCAACAGCAATGACCGAGCCGCGGGCGCTTCCATCCCAGCGGACCGGGGCCATCGCTTGGATGGCCCGCAATCCGGTGGCGGCCAATCTGCTGATGATCGTCTTCATCGTGGGCGGTCTGCTGCTTGGCAGCCGTGTGAAGCAGGAGGTCTTCCCTGAGTTCACGATCGACATGGTGAACGTGTCGGTGGCCTATCCCGGCGCCAGCCCTGAAGAAGTTGAGCAGGGCATTGTGCTTGCGATCGAGGACGCCGTCACCGGTCTCGATGGCATCAAGCGTGTGACAAGCACAGCGGGGGAGGGGTTCGGGTCGGTGGCGGTTGAACTCCTGCTCGGCGCGGATCATGCCCGGGCGCAGCAGGATGTACAAACCGCAGTGGACGGCATCGTGTCCTTTCCGGAAGACGCCGAGCGTCCCCACGTCCAACTCATCTCGATCCGAAACCGCGTGGTATCGCTTGCCGTGGCAGGCGATTTCGATGAACGGGTCCTGCGGGCGCGTGCCGAACACATGCGGGACTCACTTCTCTCTGAAAAGGGCATCACGCAGGTTGAACTGAAGTTCGTGCGCCCGCTTGAAATCGCAATCGAGATACCAGATGAGCGGCTTCGCGAGTACGGTTTGACGCTTGATCAGATCGCATCGATGGTGCGAGGCGGGGCCACGGAGTTGCCGGCGGGGTCGATTCGAACGGAGGGCGGCGAAGTCCTGCTTCGCACGACGGAGCGTCGCGACTTCGCAAGTGAGTTTGGATCCCTGCCGCTCATCACGCGTTCCGACGGCACGACCGTGACGCTCGGCGAGGTTGCAGATGTCCGGGAGGGATTCCGGGATATCGATCTCGGGGCGTGGGTCGATGGGAAGCCTGCGGCCCTTGTCGAGGTCTATCGCGTCGGGAGCGAAACGCCGATTTCAGTGTCAGAAGCAACGCGGGATTGGCTGGCGAGATACCGCGAGCATATGCCCCCTGGCATGCAGGTTGGGATTTGGAACGACGACTCCGAGATCTATCAAGAACGTATTGATCTTCTGCTTCGCAATGCCTTCATCGGGCTTTCACTGGTGCTGCTGATGCTCGGTTTGTTCTTGGAGCCGCGCCTTGCGTTTTGGGTCATGCTCGGCATTCCGATTTCGATTCTGGGCGCTTTCCTTTTCCTGCCGATCAGCGGCGCTTCGATCAACATGATCTCGCTCTTCGCGTTTCTCGTGACCCTTGGCATCATCGTGGACGATGCCGTCGTCGTTGGAGAGAACATCTACGAGAAGCGGCAAGAAGGCATGAACACACTCGATGCCGCCATTTTCGGCGCTCGGGAGATTGCAGGTCCTGTGTTTTTCGCCGTGACCACCAATATGGTCGCTTTTCTGCCGATGTTCTTCGTGCCAGGTGGCGAAGGCAAATTGTTCATGCAGATCCCTGCGGTGACGATTGCGGTGTTCTTCGTGTCGTTGATCGAGTCGATCTTCGTGTTGCCAGCGCATCTTGCGCATCAGGGTGCCGATACAGTTTTCTGGCGCATCGTTTCTGCGCCATCTCGGTTGTTCGGGAAGGGGCTGCACTGGCACATCCAGACGATCTACCGGCCCGCCGTGTACGCCGCGGCACAACACCGGATCATCACGATTGCCTGCGGACTCGCCATGCTGGCTGTTTCGGTGGGCTACATCGGTGGGGGGCATATTCCCTTCACGTTCTTACCTGATATCGATGCTGGTGTGGTCACCGCCCGTGTGCGTCTGCCGGTTGGCGTGCCACGCGCCGAAGCAGAGCGAGTGCGATACCAGTTGACGGAGGCTGCTGATGAGGTGATCGCCGGGCTCGATGAACATTCGAGCGTCGATGGGCATATCTCGACGATCGGCGCGGCGCTGAGTGCCTTTGGCCCGCACGGTGGTGGGGGAGGTGGCGGCGGGACATCCGTCGTGTCGGCGATGCTGGAGATCGATCCCGAAAGCACGATTAGCGGTGCCGAGTTTGCGAGGCGATGGCGGGATGAAGTTGGTGAACTCGTCGGCGTGGAATCTTTCGTACTCGACGCGAGGATCGGGCCTGCTGAGTCGGCCATCGAGGTGCAACTTACTCACAGTGATCGCGACTTGCTCAATGCGGCAGCTGAAGATGTTGCGAAGATGCTCAAGGAGTATCAAGGCATTAGCAACATCGATAGCGGTGTGGCTACAGGAAAGGATCAACTTGATTTTACACTGACGCCCGAAGCCAAGGCTTATGGATTGACCGCCTCGAGTGTTGCACGCCAGGTACGGCATGCGTTCTATGGTGCCGAGGCCATCCGGCAGCAGCGGGGCCGCAATGAAGTGCGGGTGATGGTGCGGCTGCCTGAGTTGGAGCGTCGAACGCTTGACACGATCGAACATCTGATGCTTCGCACCCCCACAGGCGGCGAAGTGCCCTTCGGCGAAGCGGTGGAGATCGAACGGGGCCGCGCGTACACGGCCATTTCTCGCAAGGAGGGCCGCCGAATCGTCACGGTGACTTCCGATATCGACGAGGCGGTCGGCAATGCCAATCAAGTCGTTGCTGATCTCGAGATCCGTTTGCCGGCATCAGTGGGGACTCGCTACCCCGGGCTGTCGTGGTCCTTCGAGGGCGAGCAGCGAGATCAGGCCGACACATTCAGCCAACTCGGTGTGGGTTACATGATGGCGATGCTCGGCATCTTTGCGTTGCTGGCGATTCCATTCAAATCGTATTCACAGCCGCTGGTCGTCATGGCTGCCATTCCCTTCGGCATCATCGGCGCGATTCTTGGTCATATCCTGCTCGGTTACGGCCTGAGCATCATCAGCATGTTCGGCATTATTGCGCTCAGTGGCGTTGTGGTGAACGACTCGCTGGTACTCGTTGTGACTGCCAACATGCACCGAGACAAGAATCCGGATCAATCAGTCCTAGACGCAGTGTGCGCCGCCGGAATCCGTCGATTTCGTCCGATTTTGCTCACCAGCGTGACCACCTTCTTCGGCCTAGCGCCGATGATCTTCGAGACCAGTCTGCAGGCCCGCTTCTTGGTTCCAATGGCTATATCGATCGGCTTTGGCGTCCTCTTCGCCACCTTCGTCATCCTGCTGCTGGTGCCGGCCCTCTATCTCGTCGTAGAAGACTGTCGCCACGGCTGGCGGCTCCTCTTTGCCGAATCCCCGCCCGACGACTGATGTATCTGCAGTAGTATCAAATGCTCACGAGTTCACGATTCGGTAAGCCCTTGCCCACACGCCAACGGCGTTACCGACCGAGTCGAATGGCTATCGTGCACTTCCCATGACCGCCGAGCCCAACCGCCGAACCGCCGATCTGTATCTGTGGTACGCCACGCTTGCAGAGGCATCATTCTGGGTTCCGGTGTTCTTCCTGTATTTCGCGGCCTACTTGCCACTCGATGCGGTGCTTTTGCTTGAGGCGATCTACTTCTTGTCGGTCGTGACCATTGAGGTGCCAAGTGGATGGCTCAGCGACCGGCTCGGGCGGCGGCCGACGATGCTCGTTGGGGCGTCGCTCATGGCGATCAGCCATCTGATGCTCTTTGTCGGTCCTTGGTTCTTCGCTGGAGATGTAGTCAATTCACCGCTCTTCATGTTCTTCGCGATCGGACAGGGGCTCCGCGCTGCGGGCGTCGCGTTCCGAAGTGGCACCGATACGGCGCTCCACCACGATGCGCTTGCGGCATGCGGCCTTGGACACGAATTCGCAGACCGGGAAGCCCGCGCCGCCAAACGTCGCTTTCTTGGCGCTGCTGGGGCCGCGCTGATCGGCGGCGGTGTGGCGGTCATCGATCTGCGATTGCCCTACGCCTGCTCGTTCATTGTCGCCGCTGCGATGATGATCATCATCCTGCGAATGCGTGAACCATCCGCAGGCGACGATGCCCGCACTCACGCCAACATCCTGACTCAGGCAGGTGCTTGTCTGGCGCAGTGGAGATCACCGGCTCTGCTGCTGCTTTTTGTCTTTGCAGCCATGATGCTGGTACTGAATCACGTGCCTTACGAGTACTTCCAGCCCTACATCGAGGCGGCCCTTGGTCGAGACGGACTCGATGCTGCATCCACGCCGTTGGTGACTGGCCTGCATGTGGCGGTCACGTTTTGGCTGGCCTCATTGGTCGGTGCTCGCAGTATTCGCATTCGCAATCGCATCGGCTTGTGGGGCGTGCTCTTGATCGCGATGGCGCTTCAGGTGTTCACGATTGGTGTGATGTCGTTGTGGCTCAGCCCACTCATTGTCGTGCTGTTGCTGCTTCGATCCTGCCCACGCGCCCTCATGACGCCGCCACTCAACGCAGCCGTGACTGGGTCGATTCCCACCAAACTCCGCGCGACGTATCTCTCGCTGCAGAGTTTCGTCGGTCGTCTCTCCTTCAGTGGGACGCTGTTCCTGCTCACACTCGCCGTGCCCGCGACCGCCGCTGCCGCCTGGCCGACCATCCGCACGCAACTCGGCTTTGCCGCAATCGGAAGCCTCGTGTTCTTTGTGTTCATCGCCGTGGTCGCAATCGTCCGGGGGCGACGGGATGACGACATGGGGGCCCCTCAGCAGGACACGTCGAGCGCATCGGCCACCTGATCTGGGGGCACACCGGCTGCGCGGGCGGTCTTGAGCGGACTGCCATGGCCAGCCTCGATCGTCACGGTGGTGCCGGTCGCTTCGGCAAGCAGTCGACAGATCGCCTTATTCGCCTTTCCGCCTTCCGCAGCGGCACTGATGCGGACCTTGAGCCGATCACCGAGCAGCCCGGCGATGACATCACGGCTCGCCCCCGGGACCGCCTTGAGGCGGACAAGCGTGTCGCCTCGGTCTGCTGTGAACACCTCTGCCATGAGCGGCATCCTACGAGACGCTACCTTGGCGGCGTGCACAGACATGAATACGACGATGTTCGCTTCAAAAACTTCCAGCAGGATGTGCTCGAGCCCGCCGCCTTCATCGCTCGCAGCCCTCTGAAGGTCTCGGTCTGGCAGACATCTGAACGAGTCTCTTCTGAGCAAGCGGCAACTGAGGCATATTCGGCAGTCGCGGCAGGCTGGCGGTGGGGGCCGGTGTGGTCGACGGCGTGGTTTCGGCTCAGCGGGGAGACACCCTCCGGCGAGGGCGAACTCGCCTTGAGATTCTCGAGCGGCACCGAGGCACTCCTTCGATTCCGCGGCGAGCCCTTCCACGGCCTCGATGCCAACCACGATCTGGTCATGCTTCCCGATGGCGCTCAACTCGGCGACATGCTGATTGAAGCCGCGTGCAACCTACCGCTCGGCATCAGTACCTTCTGGTGGGACGAGCAGGAAGTGCAAGCCCGCTGGCGTGAGGACGCTCCCGGGCGGCTGGAGTTCGCCGAACTCGTTCGCGTTGATGCGCACATGCAGCAGTTGACAAGCCGCTTCGACTTTGCGAGGCGATTCTTGCAGGCATTGCCACCGAACGGCGGCCGAACGCAGCGACTGGCGCAGGCGATGCACGATGCGATGAACGCCATCGACCCGTGCAACCCAGCGCAGCAGGCATCTGCATCGCTGGCTACGCTGGACGAGGCGATTGCCGCGGGATCGCCCTCAGCGACGACCTGCACGGCCATCGGCCACGCCCACATCGACACGGCGTGGCTGTGGACACTCGAAGAAACCAAGCGAAAGTGCACCCGCACCTTCGCCACGATGCTTCGGCTGATGGAACGCAACGATGACTTCACCTTCCTCTGCAGTCAACCGCAGCAGTATGCCTGGATGGAGGAGTTGCAGCCCACGCTCTTCTCGCAGATTGCCGGGCAGGTCAGGGACGGGCGATGGGAAGCCGGCGGCGGCATGTGGGTCGAGCCCGATTGCCTGATTCCTTCTGGCGAGTCGCTCATCCGGCAGATCATCAAAGGCACTGGCTGGTGGACATCGCGTTTCGGCGATGCTGCTGCGCAGCGACATTTGTATCTGCCCGACACCTTCGGCTTTCCTGCATCGCTTCCGCAGATCGCGCAGCAGTCCGGACTCGACACGTTCATCACCAACAAGATCGCGTGGAATGAAGTCAACGACTTTCCGCACGTCACCTTCCGCTGGCGCGGCATCGACGGCACCGATCTCGTCTCGCACATGACGCCCGGGCACAATTACAACTCGGAGATCGCGCCGAGCGATCTGCTCGCAGCCGAGCGAAACGTCATTGAGAAGGACCACGGCACGCCATCCGCTTGGCTGCAGCCCTTCGGCTACGGCGATGGTGGCGGCGGGCCGACGCAATTGCAGATTGATCGTGTGTACGCATCGGCCTCGGCCGGTGATCTGCCCAAGACGCAGTTCGGACGCGTGGATGCCTTCTGCGGTGCGATCCATGAGACGCCTTCGTTGCCCGTATGGGATGGCGAGTTGTACATGGAAGGCCACCGCGGCATCTACACCTCGCAGGCCTGGCTCAAGCGTGCCAACCTGCAACTCGAAGAAGCGTTGCGCGTGGCCGAGTTGGTAGGCGGATCAGACGAAGGCACTGCTGCCACGCTTGGGCGGTGCTGGGAACACGTGCTGCTGCACCAGTTTCACGACATTCTGCCCGGATCCTCCATTGCGGAGGTCTACGCGGAGGCGAGGGAGGCCTGTTCTACCGCTGCATCGCTCGTCGAGTCGATTGCCGCCGAAGGGCTGGGCAGCGGCGACGCCGTTTTTAACCCGGCATCGACCGCGAGAAGTGGCGTGGTTGCTGTCGGCGGCGAGCTCCGATGGGCCGACGGGATCCCCTCGCTTGCATGCGGCATCGCCACGCCTCGACTTCCAGCCTCCATCAAGCCCGTGCAGTGCGACGGCACCATCGTGGACAACGGGCTGGTGTCCTTCCGTGTCGGCGGCTGCGGCTGCCTCAAATCTTTGCGCTGCTGCAATACGCCGCTCGATGTCGCGACCGATGAGACCGGGCAGAAGATGCGGGTTGGTGAGTTCAAACTGTATGAAGACCGACCGCGGCAGTGGGATGCGTGGAATCTCGATCACGACTATCGAAGCAAGGAAGTTCCACTCGATCGACCGAGCAGTGTCGAGGTGGTGGAATCGGGGCCGATGCGAGTGGTCGTCGAGGTCCGCCGTACGATCGGCAATGCCAGCACTGCCGTGGTCCGCTACACGCTTGATGCAGGTTCTCGACGTGTCGATGTCGATGCCGACATCGACTGGCATGAAGACCGCCGTGTACTTCGCGTTGACTTTCCGACGAGCATTCGAAGCAGAACCGCGACGTGCGGCATTCAGTTCGGGTGTCTTGAGCGCCCAACGCATCGCAACACCTCATGGCAGCAGGCCCAGTTCGAGGTACCGGGGCACCGATGGATGGACCTCTCCGAGCCGGGGCGGGGCTTGGCCGTGCTGGACCGCGCGATCTATGGCAGGAGCATCGAGCACGGCACGCTCGGACTCACGCTTCTCCGCGCCAGTGTCTTCCCGGATCCGCAAGCCGATCGCGGCTCACACCACCTTCGGTGGGCCCTCATGCCGCACGCAGGCGACTGGCGAGCGGACGGCGTGGATGCCGAGGCCGAGTCGCTCACGCGACCGTTTCGTGAGGGGACAGGCGGGCGGGCCGCACCGTTCACCATTGAGACGATCGGCCCCGTGGCCGTTGAGATCGCGGCGGTCAAACGGTCCGAGGATGGCCGGGCTCGCATCATTCGCCTCGTTGAGAAGCACGGCGGGCACGGGACGGCGGTGCTCCGGCTCGCCGAAAGTGGCGGGGCGGTGTCGCTGCGAGATTGCCTTGAACGGCCAATCGATGATGACGGCATCGTGGTGGATGGCAACGTCGTTCGCGTAGGACTGCGACCCTTCGGCATCGTCACCATTCGGGTTGAGCGCACCGCGTGATCTGGATCGACTGGATCATCATCGCGGCGCTGCCCATCGTGCTGCTGATCGCCGCAGCACGGACCCGTCGTCATGCTCGAAGCGTGTCGGGCTTCCTTGCGGCCAACCGCTGCGCAGGTCGGTATCTCATCACTGTTGCGTACGGCATGGCTCAGGTCGGCGTGATCTCGCTGGTGTGGTTCTGGCAGCAGTACTACGACGTGGGGTTCACATCGGTCTTCTGGGGCTGGATGGAAGGCCCCGCGATGATCATCCTGGCCCTCAGTGGCTGGGTGGTCTACCGGTACCGCCAGACCCGCGCCATGACGATGGCGCAGTTCTTTGAACTGAGATACAGCCGCTCGTTCCGCGTCTTCGGCGGTCTTGTCGCCTTCCTCTCCGGCATCCTCAACTACGGCATCTTTCCAGCAGTCGCGGCGAGGTTCTTCATCGTGCTGCTCGGACTGCCCGACTACTGGCTGATCGCCGGCTTCGAAGTATCCGTCTTTGTCTCCCTCATGGTGATGTTGCTCGGAACGGCCATCTTCTTCGTATTCATGGGCGGGCAGATCGCCGTCATCGTGACGGATTGGATTCAGGGCACGTTCGCCAACTGGGTCTTCCTTGCCGTGATGGCCTACCTGTTGTGGCTGGTGCCGTGGAGCAGCATCGAACTGGCCTTTGAGGCGGCGCCCTCCGGAAAGTCGCTGACGAACCCGTTTGACCTTGGTGGAGAAGAGCGATTCGACGCGTGGTATTGGGTCATCGCCGTCATCGTGCTGTTCTATGGCATGCTCAGTTGGCAGGGCACCAGCGGCTACAACGCATCGGCCATCACGCCGCACGAGGCCAAGATGGCCAACATCCTCGCAGGTTGGCGGTTCCGGGTGCTCATGCTCGTGACACTCATCCTGCCCATCTGCATTCGCGCGGTGCAGGTCGATCCGAAGTTTGCTGGCATCGCTGAAGGCATCGATGCCGTGACATCGACCCAGGCAACCGATGCATTACAGGCCGAGGTCCGCGCGCCAGCCGCTGCAGCGCTCATGTTGCCGAGCGGACTACTCGGATTGTTCGCAGCGGCGCTCGTTGGCGCCTTCATCTCAACCAATGACACATATCTGCACTCGTGGGGATCGATCTTCATTCAAGATGTGGTACTTCCGTTTCGCAAGACACCGCTCTCTGCCCGCGCCCACCTTTGGATGTTGCGGGCGAGCATCTTTGGTGTCGCCATCTTTGCGTTTGTCTTCTCGATGGTCTACACGCCGACGCAGTATGTGGCGATGTTCCTCGCGCTGACAGGGGCGATCTTTATTGGTGGGGCGGGAAGTGTGATCATCGGTGGGCTCTACTGGAGCCGCGGCACGACTACAGGGGCTTGGGCCGCGATGATCTCCGGCATAGTCGTTTCCTGCAGCGGCATTGCCGCAAAGCAACTCCCCGACGATGTCGTACTCGGCGACGGCGCGATGTTCGATCTGATTCGCTGGATGAAGGAGGGCGTGACCGGGCAGGAACTCACCTTCTGGTCCATCGCCATTTCGATCGGATGCTACGTTGTGTTCTCGCTGGCTACATGCCGTGCCCCTTTTAACATGGACCGCATGCTGCACCGGGGTAAGTATGCGTTGGGCGAGGACGTCGCCAAAGGCACACACATCAAGAAGCGCCGCCTCGCCGTTCTGATGGAGCGTCTCGGATTCGACAGCGAAATGACTACTCGCGACCGCTGGGTCACCGCCATCACGCTCGCCTGGCCCGTCATCTTCACCACAGTTTTCGCAACCGCGCTCATCGCCCACTTCCTCGGCTGGGCCCCTGGAAGCGGCTTCTGGGCAGCCGCCTGGGGCTGGTACACCATCCTTGCGCTTGCCACCGCCACCATCATTGTCATTTGGTTCACCATCGGCGGCATCCAGAACCTGCAGGCGATGTTTCGCAAACTCCGCACCTACCAGGCCAGCGAAGCAGACGACGGCCGCGTCATCGACCATCACAATGCGGATGAAACCTGACAAGCGGCCCGACTGACCCTATCCTGCCTCGTCGACTCTGAATAAAATCACCTTGCTCTTGGAGACTCCGATGGGATTTGAATCACGCGACTACATGCGAGCGGATGCTCGGCCGGCTCGAGAGGCAACTGGACGCATGGATGCGGCAAGAGTGGCGTTTTTGCGGCGGACGTACCTGCATCTTGCAGGGGCGATCGTTGCGTTTGTGGTGGTGGAATCGCTGCTGCTTCGGTTGCCATTTATTAGTTCGGTCGTGGAAACGATGGCTGGAAGTGGAATGACCTGGTTGCTCGTGCTCGGACTGTTCATGGGTGTGGCGTACGGGGCTGATCGGCTGGCGCGGAGCACGGCGGGGGCCGGGGTGCAGTACCTCGGACTCGGGCTGTATGTGGTGGCGGAGGCGCTCATCTTTGCGCCGCTGCTCTATATCGCGACGCGGCATGGCGGCGACGGGATTCTCTCAACCGCTGCGATCGTGACGTTTGGTGTGTGCGGCGCGCTCACGGCCTATGTGCTGATTTCAGGCGTGAACTTCTCGTGGCTTCGCGGCGTGGTCGCCGTGGGCGGCATCGCGGCGATGCTGACCATCGTGGGGGCGATCATCTTCGGCTTCTCGCTTGGCGTGTTCTTCGCTGGGCTGATGATCATGCTCGCTGCGAGCATGCTGCTGTATCAAACGTCAGCAGCGATGCATAAATGGCGAACCGATCAGCATGTGGCGGCGGCGCTTGGTTTGTTCGCCTCGGTGATGCTGATGTTCTACTACGTCGTGGTCTTTTTGATGGGACGCGATTGAGAAGAGTTCAGTCGCCGGTGGCGGTAAAAGCCTGACAAGCTTCGACTTCGATGCGGACCTTGTGCGTGTCGCGGTATTGGTTGCCTTGTTCGTCGAGTTCGACGGAGGCGATGGCTTTGATTCGAGCGTAGGGGACGAAGGCTCTGGTCTTGAGCCGTGGCAGATTGACCTCGAAGTGGTCTTCGCAGCAGAGCAGGAGTTCCGCTTCGTCGAAGTGGTCGGCCTGCCGCAAGTTGATCGAGATCGGACAGTGCAGGAAGTTGGCGAGCAGTTCCCGCATGGTCTGGAAGCGAGGATGGTGATCGGCCGGTTCGGGTGGCGTTTGAGACTCCGGAGGAGCGGGAAATTCCAGGCCCTTGATGGTGCTGGCCTGAATCCACTCGCTCCTGCCCGACGGCTGCACCATGGCTTCCGGTGGCACTTGTCCGAGCAGTGTGGCCTGTTTGAGTTGCTCAGCCGTCATCCACGGTGAGGTCTGGCCGTCGTGGCGGATGCGGTATCTCGCGGTCCCCTCAGTCGCTTGCGTCATGGCAAACTCCTTTCTATCCACAATCTGGATGGATACCTACTCTTAGTTGTCGCGTGCCGTAGGGGAGATTGCAAGTCAAACAGGCTGAAAAAATGCGGGAATTCCGGAATTCCCTCCGTTCGACAGCCCTCAGCGGCGAATCAGGATGTTGGAGAAGGCGATGCCGCTGCCATGGCTCTGCAGGCCGATCGGGCCGTTGGCCGGCACCCCCGGGAGATGTGCGTGGTCGATGACGGTGATGCCGTTGAGCACGACCGTCAGGTACTCGCCTCGCATGCGAATGAAGTATCGATTCCACTGGCCGACCTTGGCGTCGGCGGCGGCCTTGGGAGTGACGGCAGCGCGAACTTCGGGCGGCTGGGTGGTATCAGTGCGATAGCCCCATACCTCGCCGCTTCCCACGGGCCAGCACCAGAGGTTGACTTGGCTCTTGGTATTGCCGCGGAGGTAGATGCCGCTGTCCCGCTCTTCGATGGTGACCATCTTGGGCGTGCCATCTTCATTGGTGGCGTTGTTTCCGTCCGGGTGAATGACCGGGCGTTCCATTTGTCCCTGAGATTCGCCGGTCCATTTCCAATCGACAATCAGGTCGAAGTCATCGTAGGAGTTGCTCGTCCAGAGATCGCCGCCATTGCCGTTGTGCGCAATGCTCGTGCCCTGCACAGACCAGTTGTCTTCGTGGCCTTCTGGTTTTTTCCACCCTGTGAAGTCAAGTCCGTTGAAGAGCGGGCGAAACCCTTCGGCATCGTTGGCATTGGCCGCCCACGGCGATGGTTCTTCGGGAAGTTCCTTGATGCGGAGATTTCGAAAATCTACCGGTGTGCCTTCGGATTCAAGGCAGATATATCCCCTCCGCGGGTTGCAGTCGTACCCACCGCTGACCACCTTTCCGTTGACGGCCAGTGAGATGTGGCCATCCTTGCAGGTGATCGTGTACTGGTTCCATTCGCCAGCACCCTTGGTTCGCGCTTCGGAGGGCAGGCACCGCGACCAGCCGCCGGGATGTGGTCTGTCGGGTGTCATGGTGGCGCCCCAGATCGAGAAGATGTCGCCTTCGCTTGTGTAGTTCTCGGTCTCGGTGCCGATCATCACTTGGACTTCGATTGCTTTCGAGAAGGGCACACCGGGGGCGGGAAGGGCATCGGACCAGACAAAGACGCCTGCGTTGCCTTTCTCCTCGTGGTGCATCCATTCGAGTTCAAGGATGAAGTCTTCGTACATGCGATCTGTTCGCAGCAGGCACGTGGGCTTGCCGGTGCAGCGAATCATGCCGTCTTCGGCTCGCCAGGTGGTGGCGGCGCCGTTGACGTTGACCCAGCCGGCGAGGGTCTCGCCGTTAAAGAGATCGCCCCAGCCATCACCTGTGGCGGCGGCGAGCGTGAGGCACGTAGTGAGGGTGATTGACATGGGCGGCAGCCTAGCAGGTAGCCTTTCCCGCATGAGCGAACGACTTGCCATGCTCGTGGGGGGCGGACCGGCCCCGGGTATCAACAGTGTGATTGCCGCCGCGACGATTCGGGCGAGGCTGCGGGGGGTTGAGGTGCTTGGTATCCGCGATGGCTTCGAGCGGCTGATGGAAGGGGATGCCTTGTGCGCGGAGCCGCTGGATATTGCCCGCGTCAGCCGTATCCACTTCCTCGGAGGCTCGGTGCTGCGGACATCCCGGGCGAATCCGACGGCGGATCCTGCGGCGATCAAGGCCGTGGTGTCCACATTGCAGGGGCTTGGAGTCACGATGCTCTTGACGATCGGCGGCGATGACACGGCCCTCTCGGCGAAGTCGATCGCAGATGCGGATGGAAGTGACATACGGGTTGCTCACGTACCAAAGACGATCGACAACGACCTCGACCTGCCGCCGGATATCAATACGTTTGGTTACGAAACGGCGCGGCATGTCGGTGTCGGCATCGTGCACAGCCTGATGGTGGATGCCAAGACGACCTCGCGGTGGTACATCGTCGTGACGATGGGGCGCAAGGCGGGGCATCTGGCGCTTGGCATCGGCAAGGCCGCTGGCGCGACAGTAACTGTGATTCCGGAGGAATTCAACGGTGATCGGGTAACGCTCGATGAGGTCGCCGACATCATCGTTGGTGCCATCATCAAACGCCGGGTACTCGGGCGACGTGATGGCGTTGTGGTCGTGGCCGAGGGCGTATGCCTGGCGATCGATCCAGAGGAACTCGCTTCGCTTGGTCTTGTTGAACGGGATGATCATGGAAACATTCGCCTTTCTGAACTGGATCTCGGGCGGGTGCTGCAAGCCGAAGTGATGCGGCGGCTCTCGCAACTCGAGCACGACACAACAGTCGTCGCCAAGAACCTTGGCTATGAACTTCGCAGCGCGGCACCTATTCCGATCGACCTTGAGTACACCCGCGATCTGGGCTATTGCGGCGCCGAGTTCCTTGTCCAAGGTGGCAGCGGGGCCATGGTCAGCATGCAGCAGGGCCGCTTTGTGCCGATTCCATTCGACGAGTTGATGGATCCTGTGACCGGGCGAATGAAGGTCCGGCTCGTCGACATCAACTCTACGCGGTACGCGATTGCGCGGCGATACATGATTCGGATCCGCAGGGACGACTTTGAGGATGCCCGGCGCATCGAGGATCTTGCCGAAGCGTACGGGGGTGACGTTGCTGCCTTCCGGGTGCGGTTTGAGCCACAGGTCTTGCGCGAGCCAGCACCGTTGCAACTGCGCTAGAAGGAACGTCTGTACACTGTTCATATGATCGCGACCGCCATCTTCCTCATGCTGCTTGTCACCCTGCTGGCCATGCGGACGAAACGCCGCTGGCCGGCAATCATCTGTTTTGTCATCACACTTGCTGCGGTGTCGCTGCTGTTGTGGCATCACATCACTGATCCACTCAACCTTTCCTTCTGAGACCCACTTGATGCGCCGGTTTCTCTACTTCATCGCCTCCATCGAGATTCTCGCCGTGTGCGGCGTGCTCGGCGGTGCTTTCTGGATGCAGTTTGTGGAGTGGGAATACCCTTGCCCGCTCTGCCTCATTCAGCGGATGGCGATGCTGCTCTGTCTGATGGGACCTGCGCTCATCATCATGGACGGACTCAAACAGCGAGATGTTTCATCAGGAGCCGTCATGGCGGGGTATGGGATGAGCGTTCTCGGAGCGATTGTTGGACTCGTTGCTTCGAGCAGGCAGGTGCTGCTGCACATCATGCCCGGCGATACAGGTTATGGCTCGGCGGTGATGGGCATGCATCTGTACTCATGGGCGGTTGTGGTGTTTTTGACGGTGCTGGTCTTCAGTGGATTTGGACTGCTTCTGTGCAGCCGCTGGCGTCCACAGGCGGGTAACAGCAAAACGTGGTCGCTCGCGGTGCTGTGGATTTTTGGCATCTTCATTTTCGCCAATGCGGTGTCCGCCTTCTGCGAGGCCGGACTGCACTTGTATCTGCCGGACAATCCGACTTCGTACAGGTTGTTCACAGGGCCCTGAATGGGCGGAGATCAACCAGCGGAATCGTCTGGCAAAGACCCTTCCCGTATTGGCGGGGATCACCACAACACCAGGACCAACGCGGCGCCGATGATCGCGAGCACCATGAAGGGCAGGATCCGAATGAGCATGGCCCGTCCTCCGAGACCTGCCACGAGGACGGTCTTGAATACGAGATTGCTCATGACGCCGGTGATAATGAGTCGCCACCCGATGTGCGGAGCGAGATCCCCCTGATTCACGAGTTGGGCGGTTGAGAGTGTGATGGCATCCATGTCGGTCAATCCGGACAATGCCGCGACCGCAAAGAGACCGGACTGGCCGACGTATTCCTTTGCCGCCGCCACGGCAAACAGGACACCACCGTAGAGCAGACCGAATATGACCGCTGTCCGAAGATTGGAAGGGGCGTGGCTGACGCTTGCCTCGATCGGGCGGCGGCAGAACACCACGAAGGCGATGATCGATAGGAGTGTGAGCCACGCAAATGTGATCAAGAGCGGCGGCGCCAAGCTCGGAAGAATCTCCGCTGCGACAATCAGGATTTCAAACAGAACACGAGCGATGACAATCGTCGAGGCGATCACAACTACTGCGGCCGATGCGCCTGCAGGCACACCTCCTTTTTTGGATTGCCTTGCGATACCGACGGTTGTGGCGGTGCTTGAGATGACGCCACCGAGAAGCCCTGCTGCGAGCGTTCCGGACCGTTGCCCAAAGAGCCGCTGTGCGACCCACGCAGACAGGCTGATACCGACGATCAGAACCACCATGAGCCAGATGCGGAACGGGTTCAGGACGCCATATGGCCCCCAGGCTTCGTTCGGGAGGACCGGCAGGATCACCATTCCGATCAGTACGAGTCGTACGACGGCTTGGACATCCTGCTTACTCGTTTTGGCAATGATCCGTCGCAGCGGATGCTTCCATTGCAGCAGGAGCGCGACGACTCCAGTGACGACAACGGCGCCTTCGGCGAACCCACGCATGGTCATGATCCCGACACAGAACATGACAACACTGGCCACCATCGACGTGATGCCACCTCGTGCTGAAGGGCGAAGGGAATGCACGACGATGAGCGTGGCCAGCACAATAAAGGCTCCGATCAGCAGGGGATCGCCCAACTCGCGGGACAGCAGACCCGACAACGCTCCGAAGAGCGTGATCAGCGCGAATGTGCGGCCGGCGGGATGCTGATCGGCCCACTCCCGTTGTAGTCCGATCAGCAGCCCGAGTGCTGTGGCGAGGGCGAGTGAAAGTAGATCCGGCATCTGCATGGCTCTCTCAAGAGTATCAGGGCATATTGCAATTCGTCGGGTACAGTGCGGGCATGTACAAAACACTACTGATAGGAATCGTTGTATTGGGTGTGCTCTGTGGTGGTGCGGCGATGCAGGAATCAAAAAGTTCACAGGCTGAAGTGTTCAAGATCGATCCTGTGCATTCAACCACGCTTTTTCGCATCCATCATGCGGGTGCGGGGCGATTCTGGGGACGGTTCAATGGTGTCACCGGGACGGTCGCATGGCCGCGGGACGACTCGGCATCGCCGATTTTCGATATCAGAGTCGCGGCGAACAGCGTCGATACCGGCAACGAAAGACTCGACGGCACGCTCAAGGGTCCCGATTTTTTCAATACTCGCGAGTTCGAGGATGTCTCATTCAAGAGCACCTCGGCCGAGCGGATCCGTGATGGACACTGGAAAGTCACCGGTGATATGACCATGCTCGGGGTGACCAAACCGGTCACAGCTGAGGTTGAGGTCACCGGCGTCCGTGGCAATCCGGTTGTCGCCAAGGCGGGGTGGGAGGCATGGTTTGAGATCAATCGATCCGACTTCGGAATGGATTGGGGCGTCGAGAACGGCGCACTCAGCGATGATGTCAAGATGATCGTGGCCCTTGAGGGTGGCATCGAGCCGGGGCGCTGATCGCTGATGGTTGAGTCGATGCTCTGGAGCGTCGGGATTCCAGCCACGGCAGGCGGTCTGCTGCTGGCGTGTTGCTGGTGGGTATTGGGTTTCGGGCGTTGGCCGTGGATGACGCGGATCTTGGTGGTTCTCGCCATCGGCGGTGTTGCAGGCGGTTCATTTCTTGCGAGCGTGGGGCTGCCGAGCTGGCCGCCTGCTCAGAAGTGGCACGGCGTGTTTTTGATGGCGGGGGCGGTGACGGCCGCCGGATTGATTGAAGCGATGTATCCGCGGCGGGAGTGGGCGGGCCGAGTCGTGCTTGCCATAGCGATCGGTGTGGCCAGCGTGTGGTTACTACCGCTGCCGGAGCAGTCTGCTCTGACAGTGGGTTGGGTCGTTGGCGGATCGGCCTTGCTTGTCGGGATGCTGGATCGTGCCCGCGGTGGCTTGGCGGTACCCGTTGGAGGGTGGGCTGCTGCCGCGGCGATTTCCGCGATGGCGCTCGTGGCCGGATCGATGACGTTCTCACTCATGGCTGGGGCCGTTTCGGCGATGTGCGGGCTTGTGATCGTGCTCGGATGGTTCGCCGGAGGCCGCGTGACCGAAGGCGTATCGGGCGGCGGTTTGACACTTGGTGGCGTACTTGCCGTGATCGCGCTCACCGCATGGGCTTACGACTACAACGTTGTGCCGGGCTGGGCGTGGGCAGTTTCCGGCAGCGGTTTCGCCTTGGCCTGTATTTTCGAGATCGGCCCACTGGGACGATGGAAGGGGTACTCAGCGACAGTTGTGAGATCAATCGTGATGATCAGCCCGCCCGTGTATGTCGTGGTGCATGAATGGGACGCCGTGAAGGGAGCTCTCAGTGGCTGATTCAAACCAGGCACCACGGCGTGCATTCATCGGCGTGGCGATGGTGGCTTTTGCCGAGTTGTGGGAGCGGGCGAGTTATTACAGTCTGGTCGCGCTCCTTGCGCTCTACGCAGTAGCGCCGCGGGCACATGGAGGCCTTGGGGTCAGCCGCTCAGAAGCGACCGAGATCTCGGGCGACTACACGCTGATGGCTTTCGGGCTTCCGGTCATATTCGGGTTTCTTGGCGATCGCTTTCTCGGCCATTACCGAGCGGTCGTACTCGGGGCGTGCATCATCGTGTCGGGGCACGCGACGTTGTTCTTTGGCAATCACGAAGACACTGTGGTGCTGTGGGTTGCCTTGTGGCTCGTGGCGATCGGTACTGGATTTCTCAAGCCTGCGATGCCGTGTCTGGTCAGTTCGTTCTACGGACAGAATCGAGTTCGGCGCGATCAGGCCTTCAAGTACTACTACATGATGATCAACATCGGCGGAATGGTCGGTCCACTCATCGCTGGCCTCATACAGATAAAATGGGGGTTCGACTGGGCCTTCCTGTGGGCCGGACTCGGCATGTCGGTAGCGCTCATTGTACTCATCATCGCCCGGCCGCTTGTGCCAACGACTGAGCGTGGCCGCCCCGGCCTTGCGTGCGATGGCGTACCGGAACCGCCTGACCCGATTGCGATTGACGCAAAACGGCTCCGAGTCAATCTGTTCGCGCTGGCCGCGTTGTTTGTGTTGTTCCTCGTGTGGGCACTGGCCTACGGCGTGTTCGCCGGTAGCGCAACGACCGAACTCATCGGGAACTTCTACGTCGATCGGAAGATCTTTGGCTGGACGATTCCCGCTGCGGCGATGAATTCGATTGAGCCGGCGATCATCGTTGTGGTGACCCCGGTGCTGGCGATCGGACTGGGTTGGTTGGCGCGGCGAGGACGTTTTCCGCACTCGATTTTCCAGATGGTCGTCGGTGGCCTGCTCTCGTGCGTTGCCGTGATCCTGCTCGGTTGGTTGACGATGTCGATTCCGAAAGGCGTCGACTCGGCGCCGGTCATCGGGCTGTGGGCCTTCGTCGGAGCGTATGCCTTCATGAGCGTCGGTGAAGTCTTGATCTCGCCCGTGTACATGGCTGTCATCACTCGACTTGCGCCCCGCCGGCAACAGGCGACTTGGCAGGGGGCGGTGCTGCTGGCGATCGGCATCCTCGGATTTGCCGTCAGCCGGATCGGGGCCTACGCCGAGCAGGATGGGGGGGCGCACCGCGTGGAAACCTTCATGGTGACCGGTGGAATTGCCCTCGGAGTCGTGGTTGCGTTTGCCTTTGCGGCACCCTTCCTCGTGCGGCTCGTTCAGCGGTACAACCCGCAGCCGATCGGCGAGAATCCGGTCATCGGCGATGAACTCGAAGCACTCAAGCAGTTGGATGCGAGCGAACCTGCGGTGGGGGTCCGCGTAGACAAGGAATAAGGACCAGATGCCGCCACGGGCCAATACCGCCCAAGCGTTCTTGTGGACGGTTCCCGTGGTGCTGTTCGACCGTTGTTTATTGGATAGAAGGGTTCCTCCCGGATAGACTTCATGTTCATGCCAAGCCTCTCTCCAGCCCGCCTGACGCTGCCCATCTTGCTTATTGCAGGCATGGTGCTGCATGTGTCACTGCCAGGGATGGGATGCCACGTCATGGCAATTGGCGGTGGTGGCGAGGGCTGCCAGAAGGCGGTCCAGCCTTGCAAACGCATGGCCGAGGCAAAGCGGTGCTGCCGTGCCATGGAGAAGGCTGTGGAGGCGACCTCCTGCTGTATGGCAATGATGCCCTGCCGCGATCAGCAGACACCTCCGCCGTGTGAGGATGAGTCGGAGGCACCGTGCGATGATTGCACATTGGGTACCTGCCCTGTGATGCGGTGGGTCGTGCTGCTTGAGAAGAATCAACTCGATGATGCGATCGCCTTCCAGTTGCGGCGCATCGATCTCGCCTCGCTCCTGCCGGTGGAATGGGTGGCAGGCGATCTGCCTCCGCCGGAGCCACTGGACCTTGCTGCACGCTTGGCGCAGCACGGTGTCTGGTTGATCTAAATACTGCGAACAGTTTCATTTGTTCCGTTATTTTGATCAATCATCGCCTCTGATGAGGCACATCCATATTGGAGATCTGACCATGTTCCGTACTATTCTCGCGCTCGCTGTCACCACAATCATCGTCGCTGGCTGCGGCGGTTCCCCCAAGCCTGCTCCTGGTTCTGTCGGTGCCTGTACCCCTGCGGACTGCGCCGCCTGCCCGAAAATGGCTGACGGCTCCTGCCCGAAACTCAGTGGTGGCACCTGCGACAAGTCCGCCGGTGGTGCTTGTAGCAAGCAGGGCAAGACTGGCTGCGCCAAAACGAGCGACGCCAAGACACTTTCTGGTTGCTGCAAGAAGAAGAGCTGAATCCTCCGCTGCAGATTCTCAACACAAGGGCGTGCCGATTTCTTCTCGGCACGCCCTTGTTGCATTGTCTCGATACCCTGCGCTGCACGACCCGCCTCGGCCGGTTCGAGTGCGGTCTCAATTCGGACTCTTGGAAGCGAGCACACAAGGCATGCGAGTTCTACTGACGGCGGTTTTGACGGTTCTTTCAGGTGGGTCTTGGGTGATGGGGGCGGACGATCGGGCGGCGGTGGTGACGTGGCCCAATGGCGATCGCCTGAGTGGGCAATTGCGATCGAATGAGGGCGGCATGATCACGTTGTCGACCACGTCACTTGGTGATGTGAAGATCAAGGCGGCTGGCGTCACGTTGAGCGTGGAGGGCATCAAGCAACCGGATGCAGCCGAGACAAAGGGGACTGGAGCGGCGGTGTCCGATGAGAATACTCCGCCGCTGAGCGAGGATGACGCCAGTCCATGGACCGGATCGCTTTCGTTGGCGGCCAGCACCAGCCGAGCGTCAAGTACGTCCAACAACATCCGTCTTGGTGGCGAACTGCATCGGAAGACCCAGACCGAGCAGTTTGACCTGTCCGGTACGTGGTACTGGAATCAGTCCAACGGCGATACGTCCGACAATGACATCCTCGTACGCGCGAATCAGGAGTGGTTCATCCGGGACAGCCGATGGCTCTACTTCGCGCAGGGTACGTGGCAGTTCGATCAGTTCCAGGACTGGGGACATCGAGTGAGTCCCTACGCCGGCGTGGGCTACAAACTCTTCGACCAGGATGATCTGACATTGACGATCAAGGGCGGTGGTGGCGCGACGTGGCAGTATCACAACAACGAAGTTGATCCACAATTGCTTTTTGAGATGAACACCGAGTGGAAGATCAACGATCGGCAATCACTTACTGGATTCATGTCGATTGCGCCAGACCCTGTGAATTGGGGCAACTACCTTGCAACCATCCAAGCCGATTGGAAACTCAAACTCGGCAGCGACACCCCATGGGCGCTGACGCTTGGTATTCGGGATATCTACGACTCACGACCAGGCCGCGGCAGCAACGCCAATGATCTGAAGGCATATGCCGGGTTGACCATGGATTTCTAGGACGGCGATGTCGTCGCCATTGAGTAGGTGGCCTTCGCAAGCGGAGGCGTGTGGAGCGTCATCGTTGACTCTTCGCCGCGCGGAAGGTGGAACGTTTGCCGTCGGGGTGGGCGCCTTTGGGGACGGGGCGGAGGCCCTCTTCTTGGAAGGCGACCCGGAATGACTCGAGGGTTGTTTCGTGCAGAAGTTGGTCCATGGCATCCTGCACGCTGACGAGTTTGTCATGCAGGGGGCACGGGTTTCCAACGCCGCAGACACCACCGCCGAAGGGACACAGGTCGGTATCGTCCTCCCGTTCGAACAGGCTGTAGATGTCAATCAGCCGGATCTTTTTCGGAGGTTTGGCGAGCGTGTAGCCGCCGCCGGGGCCGGGTAAGCCGCTGACGAGCCCGGCTTGCGAGAGCATGGTGAGGATTTTTGCGACGAAGGGTCGCTGGAGTCCGCGTGAGTCGGCAATGGCCGTTGCGGAGAGTTTTGTCACACCGCCGTCGTAGACCTCTGCCAATCGAGACGCAGAGGCGATTGCTGTTTCGGTTTGCTTGCTGTACATGGGAGGGGAGTGCTCTGGAGCGGTGTATTAGTCGGCGGTCGTGCTTGGCATCTGTGTTGGCGGAGCAAGGTGCACCGTGCGTCGGTAGCGGTGACCGGCGCGTGGAATGTGGACGTCAAACCTGGTGGGGATGATTTTGATGACGGCGGTGTTGTCGGTGGGAGCACCGTCGGTTGCGGCGGGGGCGTTCATGGTGGCGTGCTCCGTTCCGGTGTCGATCGCGTGGGGCCAAAACCTTGCCGGACGATGCTACGGGGTGAGGCTGCCAATGACTACCGATATCCAGATACAAAGGTAGATATTTCAAGGATGCGAATGTGTTTTTGTCTGCAATTAGTTCTGGAAGCAGTGGTTACGCCGTTTCGCGAGTAGTGCCCTTGAGCCGCGGAGACTCTTCTATCTGTGGATTATGTTTGTTGGAGGAGTGTCCAGTGGCCGGAATTCGGAGCGGTATCGGAATCGGCTGAATCAAGACAAGCAGATCCACATTGCAGTACGTTGTAGCGCAGTCGCTCGTGGTGAGCGGCTATCAGGAGGTGTGACTGTGGATGTATCAAGGATGATCGGGCTGGCACTTGTGGGCGTGTTGAGCGCAAGTGCGTTGGCAAGTGATAGCGACGCCCTTCGGGCGAAGATCGCCGAATTGGAGGCCGGTCAGCAGCAGACCAATCTATTGCTCGACTCGCTGCAAAGTGACTTGGACCGTGTGCGGGCCGAGTCATCGGACGATTGGCTCAGCCACGAGCGAGCCGAGAAGATCAAGGGATTGGTACAGGACGTTCTTGCTGATGCCGACACGCGCGCTTCGCTGCAGGGGAGCGGCGCGACCAGTGGCTACGACAAGGGCTTCTTTATCGCTTCGCAGGATGGCAACTTCAAGTTGACCATGAATATGAACATGCAGTTCCGGTTCCTGTGGGATCATCGGGACAATCCCCCTGCCGCATCCCCTTCTAATCCAGGGATGCCCGCCTCCAACCCGACGGCAACCGATGTTTTTGGATTCACAAATCAACGGACGGCCTTGATCTTCAAGGGGCACGTATTTGATCCATCGCTGACTTACTTTGCTCAGTTCATGTGGGGAGCGAACTACGCCAGTACGCTCCTCGATGCTTGGATTGGAAAGACGTTGGACGGTGGCTGGTCTGTGAAGGCAGGTAAGTTCCGCACGCCGTTTTCCCGCGATATGCTGGTGGGCTACACCCATCAACTCGCCGTTGATCGTCCGCTCATGGGGTATTACTTCTGCATTGGCCGTTCGCAGGGACTACAAGCGAAGTATCAGGGCGATAATTGCCGTTTTACGGCGGCCACTTTTGAGGCCTTTGAGCCAATCGGGGGGCTCCCCGCCTTGGGCCAATGGAACAGCACCTACGACAGCATCGCGTTTGCAGCGAGGTGCGACTGGCTGGTATCAGGCAGTTGGAGTGATGTGCAGAGCTACACGGCCTTCTCTCCGAGTGAAACCGCAGTGCTTCTTGGCGGTGCCGTTGCCTATGCAACGGCGAATCAGTCTTTGTATGACGCTCCAGGGCCCCAGCAGCATGACTTCCGCTCCACAGCAGACGCAACGATCAACTTCGATGGCGGATCGCTGGCGGCGTCGGTTGTGATGGCACACTTGAGCGAGAATCCTCGAAATCGTCCGCGTGAGCGTGATACGGTCTGGGGGCTGAACGTACAGGGGGCCATCTTCCTGTCCGATGATGTTCAGGCTTATTCTCGCTACCAGTGGGCGGATTCGCAATTTTCAGGCGATGACGATCTGAGTATCGTGCAACTCGGTATCAATTACTACATCCATGGACAGAATGTAAAGTGGACGACCGACATCGGATACTCGTTCAATCAGATTTCAGCCACCTACTTCACCATGGTGCAGGCCCCGGCAAATGCAACAAGTGCAGGCATCAGCAATGGTGGCTCAAATTTCACCGGCTGGACCGAGGATGGTGGTGATGGGCAATGGCTCATTCGCTCTCAGTTGCAGTTGACGTTCTGATTCCTGTGTAACCAACTGTTCCTTTGATATGGATGGTGGCTCCTGTATGTCGGATCGTCCTCTTGAGTGCATTGTTGGATGGGGCATTCCCCTGGTGCTACTGGCACTGGCGGGGGTGTTCTTGTTCAGCCCGTTTCAATTGGATGACCCGATACCTGAACCGGTACAGGTAGATCGAGCGAGCCTCGGGGCGAGCCCGATTCGCGTTGCCATGCATGATCCTGCAACCATCAAAGTTGCGACTTTTGATATGAAGTGCATGGAGTGTCACGCCCTCTTCGAGAATACGAAGATGGTCCCCCGAAATATTTCCCGGCATCGGAACATCGTGTTGGACCACGGTGTGAACAACAACTGTTTCAATTGCCATGATGCCGAGCGTCGTGATCGGCTCGCCATGGGAGGTGGGAAGACGGTCGGCTATGACGAGGTCTCACAGTTCTGTGGCAAATGCCATGGGCCGACATGGCGGAACTGGCAACGGGGAATTCACGGAAAGGACATCGGGTCTTGGAGCGCTGACGATCCGCGGCGAGTTCGCTACGAATGCACAGACTGCCACGACCCACATGCGCCGGCCTATTCGCTTGTTCTTCCGCTTCCGGGACCGAACACGATTCGCATGGGTCAGCACCACGAGGCTCCGGTGAGCGACTCGCCGCACCGACCACTCGCCCACTGGGTGAATGAGTCGCAGCAAAATAATGGGCATGCCGATGAAGGGGGCCATGAATGAAGTTGCCCGTACTGCGCCAGGATGATCGCGGCGGCGGAGGTGGTGGGGACGGCGTTCCACCTGCTGCCGGTCGGGGTTCCAGGCGATCTTTTTTGCGAAGTACAGTATCGGTGGGAGCAGGATTCGCTGCTCTTGGTGCCGCCATCTCGCCACTAGCCGATCTCGACACCGACAAGGTCTTTGCAGGCGAAGACTTCTTCCGCGAGCACTACAAGGAACTCTCCTCGGAGGACAAGGCCAAACTCTTTGCCGACATCGAAGCCCAGATCGATCGGCAGTACGGCGTCAAGGCCATAGTCGGTGACCCGCAACCTATTCCGGAAGTTGAGTTCGTGTATGCGCTGAATCTTTCCCGCTGCATTGGTTGCCGTAAGTGTGTGCATGCCTGCGTGAAGGAGAACAACCAGAGTCGCAGCCCGGAGATCCAGTACATTCGAGTGCTGGAAATCCCCATCGGCACCTTTGATCTGGAACGAGGCAATCAGTACTACGACACGGAAACGCCCAAGCCCGGTTACTTCTACATGCCCATTCAGTGTCACCAGTGCGCGAATCCGCCCTGCACGAAAGTGTGTCCCATCGAAGCGACTTGGCAGGAAGCCGATGGCATCACCGTCATCGACTATGACTGGTGCATCGGATGCCGGTACTGTCAGGCGGCATGTCCCTACTGGGCGCGGCGGTTCAATTGGACCGATCCCGGGATCCCTTCGAGCGAAATCAACCCGGACATGGCGTATCTCTCCAACAGGCCCCGCAGCCGCGGCGTCATGGAGAAGTGCACGTTCTGCTTGCAGCGGACGCGAAAAGGGCGGATGCCCGCGTGCCTCGAGGCGTGCCCGACCGGCAGCCGCAAGTTCGGCAATATCCTCGATCCGAACAGCGAGGTATCCCAGATCCTTCGGGACAAGCGGGTCTTTGTTCTCAAGGAAGAGGTCGGGACCAACCCCCGTTTCTTCTATTACTTCGATGAACTCACGCATCGTCTCGGAGAAGGGGGCGAGGCATGAGGGAATACCTGCGATTCCTGTATCGCTGCTTTCGCGTGAGTTTCGTCGGAGACTGGCGATACAAGTTGTGGATGCTCCTGCTCACGATCGTGACGTTGCTCGGCGTCAATGCCTGGTGCCGACAATTTGTGCACGGGCTCATCGCAACAGGCATGACCGATCAGGTGTCGTGGGGTCTCTTTATCGCGAACTTCACCTACCTCGTCGGCATGGCGGCGGCAGCCGTAATGCTGGTCATTCCGGTATACGTCTATCGCAACAAGGAACTCCATGATCTGGTGATCTTCGGCGAGTTGTTCGCCGTGGCGGCCATCATCATGGCCCTGCTCTTCGTAGTGGTGGATCTCGGGAGGCCCGACCGCATGCAGCACTTGTTCATGCGATTCAACTTCCCGATTTCGATGCTGACTTGGGACGTCATCGTCCTGAACGTCTATCTGCTTCTCAATCTACACATCTGTGGATACCTCATCTACAGCAGGTATCGAAAACGCGAACTCGGCCGCTGGTTCTATATCCCTTTCATATTCATTGCCATCGTCTGGGCGATCAGCATTCATACGGTGACGGCCTTTCTGCTGGTCGGCCTTGGCGGCCGTCCGTTCTGGAACGCAGCCATCATCGCGCCGCGGTTCATCGCCTCGGCTTTCTCGGCCGGCCCTGCATTCATCATCTTGACGCTCATGGTCATTGACCGATTCACCCGGTTCTCGGTCCCCAAGAAAGCCTATCTCACGCTTCGGAATCTGGTGCTTGTCGCCATGACCATCAATGTATTTCTACTTGTCAGCGAAGTCTTCACGGAGTTCTATGCCGACACAGCCCATGGGGCCTCCTCCAAGTACCTCTGGATTGGGATTCACGACAACACGGCGCTGGTGCCGTGGATCTGGAGCGCTCTTGGGCTGAATTTGACCGCGCTGCTCATGCTGTACCTGCCAATTACCCGCAGCCGCAAACTGCTCGCAACAGCTTGCGTGATGTTGATCATCGGTATCTGGATCGAGAAAGGCATGGGCCTCATCGTGCCCGCTTTTGTGCCGACGCCGGTTGGAGAGATTGTCGAGTACGCGCCTACTTGGAATGAAATCCTCATCTGCACCGGTATCTGGGCCTTTGGCCTGCTGATCTACACGATCTTTGTGCGCGTCACGATTCCAGTTCTGTCCGGGCAACTGGTCGCGGATCGCATCTTTCATACAACTCCGGAGTCGCCAGCCTCTGTCGCAGGCGACATGACAGACAGAACACAGGAGATACCGTCATGAAATACTCAGCGTATCTGGCGGGCATCGCCCTGACTGCCTCGACGGCCGTCGGCGCGATCACCCCGCAAACCGGCACCCCGCACGGCACTGGGAGTACAGGAGGCGCCTTTGGCCTGCCTACCATCAGTGCAGCGACGAAGGCGTGCATCAAGTGCCATAAGCAGGAGAACCCAGCGATCTATGCGCAGTGGGGCGACAGTCTGCACTTCCGCGCCAACATCGGCTGTTTTGAATGCCACTCGGCGCAGGAAGGCGACGTCGACGCCTTCAACCATCACGGCGAGACCATTTCCGTCATCGTCAGCCCTCGTGACTGTGCTCGGTGTCACGAGTACGAGGTGACCGAGTTCAAGTCCTCCCGTCACGCCAAGGCTGCTCTCATCCTCGGCTCGCTCGACAATGTGCTCGCTGAGGTCGTTGAAGGCAACAAAGGCATGGTCACCGAGTCGTTCCCAATGGGTGTCTCCTCCGCAGCCGTCAACGGCTGCTGGCAGTGCCATGGGAGCACGGTCAAGATACACGCCGATGGCAGCCTCGATCCAGCGACATGGCCCAACAGCGGTATCGGCCGGATCAATCCAGATGGATCCGAAGGTTCATGCACAGCTTGTCACGTACGGCATTCCTTCAGTGCTGCGCAGGCGCGGCATCCGGATACGTGCGGTAAATGCCATATGGGGCCGGATCACCCACAGAAGGAAATATACGAGGAGTCAAAGCACGGAATCCTATTCTTCGCCAACGAAGACGAGATGAATCTGCATTCGCCGAAGTGGATCGTCGGCGAGGACTACTCCGCTGCACCGACCTGCGCAACATGCCACATGTCCGCTACGACAAATCAACCCGTGACCCATGATGTAGGCATGCGGATCAGTTGGAACAACCGGTCAACCCTTTCCGTGCGCCCAGAGGTGAGCGATAAGAAGTTGGGTCTTCCAGGTGCCGATGTGCCATGGCAAGTTCGCCGCAGCAACATGCAGGATGTGTGCAGTTCTTGCCACAATCAATCGTGGATCGACAACTTTTACACGCAGTACGATAGCCTCATCGATCTGTACAACACCAAGTTCGCCATACCGGGCAAGAAGCTGTATGGCCTTGCCAAACCGCTCATGAAGCCGGTCAAATTTTCCAACAAGATTGACTTCGTTTGGTTTGAAATCTGGCATCACGAAGGTCGTCGCGCCCGGCACGGCGCCTCAATGATGGGCCCTGACTACACACATTGGCACGGAACCTACGTAATCGCCAAGAACTTCTACTCTGATTTCATCCCGGAATTAGAGAACCTCGTCGAGAAGGGACTGAGCTCTGGAGATGATGCGAAAGTTGCTGCCGCGAAGACGTTGCAAGCCGAAATTGACAAAGTGCTTCACTCCAGCGATCACAAGTGGTTCATCGGCGAGATGGATCCCAAAGAGGCGGCTGCTAGAAAGAAGGCCGCTAAAGAGTTCGAGAGTCGGTACAAGAAATGATCCCGTGACCGATCCCATGGAGCAACTCGAGACCGATGCCGACGAGGCGCTTCATGAGCACATTCTGCGCACAGCCCAACTCGGCCGGCAGCGACATGCGCCCTTCTCGACGCTCGAGCGTCTGCAACCGCTGCTGGCCGATCGGAATGTGGTGCGGTATCCGGTGGAAGTCGTGTTTGACGCGGATCCACTGCAAGCGGATGAGTTCGCCTGCGCGGAACTCATCGGCAAGACGATCGCAGAAGGATTTCGGTTGAGCGTGCATCCGCACTACGAAGGCCACGCCTCCGCGCTGCCCATCCTGATCGCCTATCACATCCCGAGCATCAACTACGGACCGATTGTGACCGCTGAACATGCCGAAGCATTCGGTTCGACGTTGCTTGGGATGGATGCTGAGGTGTACTACCAACGCGTATGCGCGTTGGCGGATTTGATCCCGTCCTGACGAAGCAACACCCGTTCGTCGGTGGAGCGGAGTTCGTCAAAGTTCCGATAGGTTTTCAGCAAGCCACGCCCGATCACCATCCTTCTCGATCGCTTCGCCTGCGACACCCCAGTGCCAGCGGCTGGCGTAGGCGGCGCGGACCATCTCATCTGATTCCTCCGGTGCGCGTCCCGTCTTCTCCAGCAGGGTCCACGTGTAGTTGAAGAGAGCCACCTCGCAGGCGCGGTGGTCGGAGATCTCAATGGCAGTCGCAGGGTCGGCGTTCATGGCGGGAGCCTACCATCAGAGCGTGGGCTCAACGCACGCAGATACAGTCGCCACTACTGCAGTCAGGCATGTCGCAGCCGAAGTGAATGGGAGCGCCGTCGGAATGGGCTGGTGGAGTGGATATCCCAGATGCACATGAGGTGGTTTCACACGCCTTCGCCGTATGATGTGGCCGTCAGGGCGAAATAACGAGTGTTGAGTCGAAGAAATACCGGGATCTGAGAGCAGCTTTCTTCGAATGAATTCTTGCGGCTTGCACTGTGCGTTCACGCCTGTAGGCTTGAAGGGGCATTGAGAGGACTTTGCGATGCGGATTCTCACCACATTCAAGTCACTGCTCGTCCTTGGGGCGGTCGTGGTGATCGGCTTGCTGGCGGATGAAGCGGATGCCGGGGCGTTTTCGGTGGTTGTCAGCGAGAATCCACCGCTCACAGTCGAGGGCATCGCGACACCCCGAGGTGACGGCACCGCCGATGTACAGTCGGCTTGGATACTCGATTCGTCTCCCCTCGGCGTGCAATCACTTCCTCTTCGGGGCAGCGGCGATGATTCGTGGGTGCAGATCAACCTGTACATGATCGCCAACATCGATCCCCTTACGGGGCAGGTCACCAGTTATACGAAGTGGGCGGTACTTGATATCTACAACATCAACTACCCCGACTCGCCGGTCCCCAACGGGATTTCGCTGATGAACGCCATGGCTCCCGGGAATTCGGGCGGCTGGTCATGGAGTGGCTTCGTGTGGGCCGGTGAGGATGAGATCATGGACTCCATTGGTGGTGAAGTTCCGACGATATCGCGACCGTCTCCGTGCGAGAACATCACGCAGTTAGAGAATGACACGCGGCAATTGATCAATCTCGGCAACGGGCTCTGGCTGCTGATCGTGGTTCGAGCCGATGGGTCGGTCCACATGTTGGTGTACGAGCAGGACCCTGAGACAGGATGCTGGCAAATCGCCTTCTATCCGAACCAACCAGGTGGCCCCGGCTATCCCGGCAACCCAGTTGGGGGCGTTCCAATGCCGCCTGATCACACCTTCGACGAGTCGATGCGACTCCTGTGGCATGCTTGGCTGGTGCATCTGGCTGAGGGCGACTTCATCGAGATCCCCGGAAATCCCATCGGCGATCCGAACTGATTCAGTTTGAACTGCTGAGAATCATCAGGCGCCCATCCAGCGCCAGAAGTGCAACACTTCGATCTGAGTCCACGAACCCGACCGCTGCAATGAAGGTTCCGCTCGGCGGAATGGCGGCAAGTTGATCACCGGTTCTGGCATCGTGCAGCAGGACGGCTCCGGTCAGTCCGGTGGAGAGGATCCGTTGGCCGTCGGATGACATGGCGACCGATTGAACGCGGCCCGGATGGACGGTTTCTGACCAGATCGTTCGGCCGGCCTTGTCTGTGACGGTGAGGCGGCCGGCTTCGTTCCCCGTGACGCGGTATCCGCCTCCACGTGCACTTCGGCACAACTCGTTGAACGTTTCAGTATCTGTCTGCGGGCCTGAACGTACTTCGCCATCCGGGAATCCCCGTCGCACGACGATGCCGTCTGTCTGGGTGAGTACGTCACCGTCGGGTTCGAAGCGGGCGAATTGAATCGGCCCGGGCCACTTGGCGATGTCGGCAACTTGGCCGCTCGCCCGCCAGCGTTTGAGCGAGCCGTCGCCGCCCCGCGTCAGCACCCACGCTCCGTTTGGCGAGAAACTCACCTGCCGCCCCTCCTGATTGGGATGGGCTGCCACCGCCCACGACGCAGCCGATTCGCGAAAGGGCGTGATCCGAAGCATGCCTCCCGCGTCGAGGCTGGCCATGGCCTGTCCTTCGCCGGTGATGGAGACATCCACGACGCCCCGCTCATGCGAGATGACCGGAAGATCATCACGCGGGGCCATGTCCTGTGTCCCGAGGAGCCATACATTGGAGGTGCTTCCGCCGGCAGTTCCGACTGCAAGCAGGTTGCCGTTGTCGGTGAGCGATATGCTCGAGGGATTCGCGGTGATGTGAATCCGGCGACGGGATTGGGGCGGATCCATTGTCCACACCGTGAGCCCACTTCCGATGTCGCAGGCTGCCACGACACGACCACCGGCAGATACGGTCAGTGCCGCATCGGTGTCAAGCATGCGGTCTGCAAGCATGTCGTCGAGCAACACCGCGCCGGAACTCAGATCAACCATGACGATGCGTGTGGGCGCACTGAACGAAGCAGGATCCGTTGGATCGAGTGGTGGTGTGATGGCCATCGCGATCACGGTCGCTGTCGAGTCGATCTGGAGTGCCGCGACGCTCGACGCCGAGATGTCGCTCGCAAGCACCCTCGGCGATTCTTGATTGTCGATAAGCAGCAGGTTGCCGTCATCATCGATGACCAGTGCGTCGATCTCGCCCGCGAGCCTGGCATGAGACCAGTTCGGGGGAAGCGTGAGCAGGGGCGTCCCGCTGCCAACCTCGGTGACTGCAGCCTCCGTGATCGCGAGCACCCTTCCGTCGTTGTCGATGAGCGCGTCGCCACGCGGATGAACGACCGCCTCCAACCGCCCGGTTCGAACCTGATTCCACAACCAGCCCCATTCCCAGTGCCGAAGTTCCTCATTGCAATTCATGAGGGCTGCCTCGGCGGCAGTGGTATCACCTCGCTTGATGGCGGCGTCGGCCGTCGCAATGGCGGCGCGATATTCAGCCTGCTGCTTCAGCGATGTCTCGGCTGCGGCGGTCTCTTGCGCGATGCGAGTCTGATCAGTTTGGCTCGCCACGACGAGCCATGATGCGCCGGCGACGAGGAGCAGCAGTACGACGAGCGAGGCCGCGAGCGGTTTACGCTGAACAAGCCGGCGAAGGCGGTACCACTGCGAGGTCGGCCGCGCGGCGATGGGCTGGTGATTCAGAAAGCGGCGAAGATCTTCTCCGAACGCGCCCGCGTCGACGTAGCGGCGGGAGGGTTCCTTTTCCATTGCGTGCTCGATGATGGTGCGAAGGTCTCTGGGAGCCGCGATCGGTGCCGCCTGCTGCTCGGAGATGATGCGAGCAGCCGCGGCCAGATTCCCATGGGGCAGGTCGTAGGGGAGTGCGCCGCTGATGCACTGGTACAGGAGCACCCCGAGCGCGTAGACATCACTCTTGGCATCGATGTCGCCGTGGCCGGCCACTTGTTCGGGGCTCATCCACGGCACAGTGCCCATGATGGTGCCTTCTTTGGTGGCCAGAGTGTGCTGTGTGCTGCCGCCCCGGGCGATGCCGAAATCGAGGATCTTGGCCGCACCATCCTCGGTGACGAGGATGTTGCCCGGCTTGAGGTCGCGATGCACGATGCCGAGTACATGCGCAGCATGCACACCTTCGGCGATGGTTGCCAGCAATGAAACGCGTTCTGCCAGCGGCTGCTCGTGCGCTTCGATCCACCGTGTCAGTGGGATGCCCCGTACATACTCCATCGCCATCCATGGGCGACCGTCTTCGAGTTCTCCGGCCGCAAGGACGCGAGCGACGGCGACATGGTCGATTTCGGCGAGGGTTTCGGCTTCCTTGGCGAAGCGTTGGCGGCGATCCTCATCGGCCATGGCGTCGGCGAGCACCTTGATAGCAACCGTGCGGTGAGGGCGATCTTGTTCAGCCTCGTATACGACGCCATCGCCACCTCGACCGATGATGCGGATGAGGTGAAAGCCCGGGATGGACTCGTTGATGGGGCTTGGCGACGCGGGATGTGGTTCGTCGTGATGCGATGTTGCGGCTTCGTGGACACGGAATCCCGTCCCCATGGCCGGTTCTTCAAGAAATGTATCGGGTTGATCGTGTTTCAGCAGGGTCTCGACCGCTTCGCGGAGATCGGTGTCGTTGCCGCAGGCCTCATCGAGAAACGATGCGCGCTCGTCGATGGGCCGCTGTCTTGCCGCTTCGAAGATCTCGCGGGTCTGTCGCCACTGGTCAGACTTCATCCGTCGAGACGCGATCGCAGCCAGGCGCGGGCGGTCGTCCAGTCGCCTTCGATGGTGCGTTTGGAGAAGCCCAGCACGTCGGCGACTTCGGAGACTTCGAGTCCGCCGAAGAAGCGAAGTTCGACGACTTTGGCCATGCGGGGATCCATCTCGGAAAGTTCGCGCAGCGCCATGTCCAGATCGACGATGTCGACGCCGCGTCCACCACCGCCTGCAACAGCGAGTGAATCTTCCAGCGGAACTCGTCCCCGTCCGCCACCGCGTTTGGCCGTCCCCTTGCTTCTGGCGTGGTCGATCAGGATGCGTCGAATTGCTTCGGCTGCGGCGGCGAAGAAGTGCCCCCGAGAGTGCCACTGACGCCCTGAGGCATCGAGTTTGAGATAGACCTCGTTGACCAGAGCGGTCGCTTGAAGCGTATGGCCGACTCGTTCCTCGTTCATGGCCCGTTGGGCGATGCGGCGGAGTTCATCGTAGACCTCGCCGACGAGTTCGTTGGTCGGCGTTTGGGGCTCTTGGGAATGGCTTTCGGGCGTCTTCACGGCGTGTGAGAGCAAGTATAGGGAGCGCAGGCAGGATTCTGCTGCGGATGAGCAGTGGCAGTCTCGCCTCTATGAGCGTGGAAACAAAGGAGTTTGCCATGTTTGAGTCACGCCTCTCATCTCGAATCACGCGACTTGGAACCCATGCGCTGGCCACCGCCTCTGTGATGGTGCTGGGAATGTCCATGGCAGCCCACGGCCAACTCGTCGGTAGTCTTCCGGGCGGCGTGGTGACACCATTGCCGATTCCCGGTGGTGGCGTCATTGGTCCCATTATCGTCGGTGGCGGCGGCACCTATGAGGGCCCCGGCGACACCGTGCCCCCCGGCTCCGGCAACGGCAACATCGGCATGTGCACCATGAACCTGCCACCAGTCGTGTGCGATACGGACCCCGCGTGTGATCTCGGTTGGTACTGGACGCCCGATGATCCGCGGTGCGTCTGGCCGAAGTTCGGGCCGCCTACGACCGACCAGCTCTATGCTCAGGGCTTCATGCTCACCATCGGTGATGTGATGGAGATGTTCCAGCAGGGCAATGCCTGCATCGATGTATACGGCAACATCACCGCCTGCATCGCCGCACCATTCGATGTGCACGAGGTGCACGTGTTCCAGTCCGGCTGGATCAACGGCTACAACAACAACGCCCCGATCGCCGAGGCCGTCTCGACCACAGTATGCGTCGATGGCGACCTGCTCATGTCCGGATGGTCATTCGAGGAAATTGCTCAGGCCCGCCCCTGTGACTCTCCGGCCGTGTGTGTGTCCTTCAATGCCCAGTGTCTCTTTGCGGCCATGCAGGATTGGTCCCAGTCGGGCGTGGACCTGAGTCAGTGGTCCAATGCCTGGCTCTTCTACGTCGACTTCGTGAGTTGCATGCCTTGCGAGGGCTGATTCGTCAAGAACAAAATCTCTCTTCCTCCTCCGCCGCCTCGATGCCCCATGACTGGTCACCGGGGCGTCGGTGTACAATACGGATCCCCGCAGCAAGCGGGCACAGATGGAGGTGCATCATGTCGGGTTTCAGCGATCGTGAACGAGGTCAAGAAGAGAAATTCGCCAGAGAGCAGGATCAGACGTTCCGCATCCATGCGCGGCGGAACAAACTGCTCGGCTTGTGGATCGCCGATCAGATGGGGCTTTCGGGTGAACAAGCCGATGCCTATGCCCTGACGCTGATCAAGGCGGATATGCGTGAGCCGGGCGATGATGATGTCGTGCAGCAGGCTCTCGCCGATCTCTCCGAGAACGGCCTCCCCGCCGACGAAACCGAGGTTCGCTCCCAGATGGCGAAGTTTGAGGCTCAGGCCCGCGC
>MPMD02197901.1_pt1 | contig 34712 bp, 26 predicted proteins | sample 1617291 | NCBI WGS metagenome assembly MPMD02 (sample SAMN05944810, study PRJNA350692) | marine metagenome | biome: marine; feature: ODZ; material: water; isolation source: 120 m water sample filtered on 30 um supor filter | place: Pacific Ocean | collected 2012-04-09 | depth 120m m | reverse complement strand
CAATAAACGCTCGCTGACGGCACCCTTCCTTGGTTGCCAGGGCAAGCCGCTTGTGTCCCCAGCACGGACGTCCAAGGCGAAGAGAAGGGCTGAGCGCGTAAGCGGAGGGGTGCAGTAGATGGGCCCCACCGAACCTCTGATGGTGCAGTCGGATGGCACCTTGATGCTGCACACAGTCCATACCGTGACGGATGCGGCTGGTCGTCCCGCGAAGGACGAGCAGGGTAGGCCCGTGACGGCTGAGCATCCGCGCTATCAAGCGGCCCGTGATGCCCTTGCGCCTTTTGCCGAGCTGGAGAAGAGTCCTGACTATCTCCATACTTACCGTGTCACCGCCATCTCCATCTGGAACGCCGCTGCCCTGGGCGTGACCGCTGAGGAGATTGAGCGGACCCTTGATGAGTTCAGTTGCGTCCCTGTTCCCCCGGGGATACTTGAGCGGATTCGCGGGTGGCTGGAGCGCTATGGACTCCTGCGTATTGAACGCGTCGGAGATGAAGAGCGGTTCCGGCTCGTGGCTGGCGATCCAGCAGCGCTTGAGGATGTGCTCGGTCACGCCTCGGTCCGTGGAAGGGTGGAGGTCGATGATGCGGGGCAGGTCTTTGTTGACCCCCTGGAGCGAGGCACCCTCAAGCAGGCGCTCATCAGAATCGGCTTCCCGGTGGACGATTGCGGTGGGTTTGTAGAGGGCGATCCTCTGGACGTGCGGCTGCGGACGACGACCTTGGGCGGGGAGCCCTTCGGCTTACGGGATTACCAGCAACGGGCGGCGGATGCGTTCCATGCCGGAGGCGCGGCCTCCGGCGGTAGCGGAGTTGTTGTCCTCCCCTGCGGGGCTGGGAAGACCGTCACGGGGATGGCTGCCATGGCGAAGGTTGGAGCCAAGACCCTGATCCTCACCACAAACACGGTTGCTGTGCGGCAATGGAAGCAGGAGCTTCTGGACAAGACTGAGCTGACCGAGGATCAGGTGGGGGAGTACACGGGAGACTGCAAGGAGGTGCGCCCCGTGACCATCACCACCTACCAGATGGTCACCTGGCGTCGCTCCAAGGCGGAGGAGTTCGAGCATCTCTCATTGTTCGGAAGGGAGAATTGGGGGCTCGTTATCTACGACGAGGTGCATCTCCTTCCCGCCCCTGTGTTTCGGGTGACCGCCGAACTGCAGGCGCGCCGTCGGTTGGGCCTGACCGCGACCCTGGTGCGCGAAGATGGCAAGGAAGACGAAGTGTTCTGCCTTATCGGCCCAAAGCGCTATGACGTACCGTGGAAGGTGCTCGAGGGCCAGGGTTTTATCGCCAACGCCAAGTGTGTGGAGGTGCGGGTCCCGCTTGATGATGCGGAGCGGGCGAACTATCTCGCTGCGGGGTCGCGGTCCAAGTTCCGGATCGCATCCGAGAACGCAGCGAAGACCGCGGTGGTGCAGGCGCTGCTCGGATTGCACGCAGGGGATCGGGTGCTGATCATCGGGCAATACATCGATCAGGTGAGCCACCTGGCGGGAATCCTGAACGCTCCCCTGATTACCGGCAAGACGCCGCAGGCGGATCGCGAGGATCTCTATGCCAAATTCCGAACGGGCGAGGTCTCGACCCTGGTCGTTTCCAAGGTGGGCAATTTTGCGATCGACCTGCCTGACGCGAACGTCGCCATTCAGATCTCGGGTACTTTTGGCTCCCGGCAGGAGGAGGCCCAGCGGTTGGGTCGCATCCTGCGCCCGAAGTCTGACGGGTCCGACGCATCGTTCTACGCTGTCGTCACCTTGGCCTCCAAGGATCAGGAGTTTGCGGAGCGGCGGCAGCTCTTCCTGACTGAGCAGGGCTACAGCTATCGGATCATTGAAGCCCATGCCTTGGAGGCCTCATTGGGTGGGACTTCTCACCTGGGCTCGCAGGTGGCCTCTGTCGGTCCGGATGATCCAGGAGGTGTGCGTTGACACGGTCACAGTCATCACCGAAAGGAAGTTCCAACGGCTCCGGCATGGGCCGCGCCTCGACCTCGGTTGCAGAGGTCGTTGGAGCTCTCTCAAAAGCGGACCTCGGTGAAGCCTGGCGCTTCTGGGCGGACAAGGGAGCGGGCAAGATCCCTGCAACGCTCAAGGACCTGCGCAATGATGTGGTTGGCTGGATGGGGGATGCCTCACGCGTATTGGATCGTGTTGAGGCTCTCAGGCGTAGTGAATCGACAGTGCATGACATGCTTCTAGGGGCGCACCATTTTGAACTCACGGTGGGAGAGATCGTTGCCGCAAAGGACTTGGCCTACCTGTCAAGCTATGACCTGGAGGCCAGTCTTGAGCTGCTCCGTCGACGCGCCCTCGTCCAAGAGTGCGCCTCTAGGAGGGTGTCGGCGGACGGGGTGCGCAGCTTTGCCATCTGTCAGGACCTGGGTAACACCCTTCTCGGTGAGCGGCGCGCCCGCCGCAGGGGGATCTTCGACGCCCTGACCCTCCGGGGGCACCTCGATCGTATGTATGACGACCCAGAACGCGCTGCCCGCACGCCACCGGCCCGTGTTCGGGAGCTGTACAAGCTGTACTCCAACGAGACGTCATGCGTATCCCGAGTGGACCGGCTCCCTGAAGGTCTTCAGGATCTGATGCGGAAGGTCGTCATGGAGTTCGGTGGTCTGCTTCCCAAGGCCTTCTTTGAGCGCATGGAGACGGACCTGCCACACTGGAATGGGCTTCGCTGGGGGAAGATCCTGGAAGAATCCCTGGTGGGAACGCTGGAGAACCTCGAATTGGGCCGCTATGGGATAGGCCATTCCGGTGAGACGCTGATCGTGTTCAACGAGGTGACGCTCGCCTGGCTGAAGCGGGTAGCTGTCCCCGGGGATCCGGACGCGCCCTATGACGAGGCCTCGATGGGGGTGGACCTGGTGGCGAACGTCACGCGCTTCTTGGCCTTCATTGTCGATCACAACGTGCGTTTCACAGCCAAGGGCGAGATCTTCAAGACCACGGGCAAGCGCATCCTCAAGGATCTGATCCCCGACCCGGGCCGCGAAGTGGAGCGCGATGAGGTTCTGAACTTCATCTACTCGTTCGCCAGGCATATGGAGCTGATTGAGCCTACCGGTATGCGCACGTTTGCTCTGACTGCTGAGGGTCGGGGTTGGGACGAGCGCTCCCTCGATGACAAGGTGCAGGCGCTATTCGATTTCATTATCGAGGAGTCAGCCGCGGAGCGGGACACCTACCACCAGGCTCGCTTGCGGCACATCCTGATCAGCATGACGAAGCGGATTGACCCGGGGGTTTGGTATGACCTGATGTACCTCCCGTTCCTGGCTCGCAACAACTACCTCTGCCGCCTGGACGAGCTGGGCGTGGAGGAAGCCTTTGAGGGCAGCGAGGCTCCACGTAGCAAGACAGGTGAAGATCTGCAGCGCATGTCCTGGGGCCTCGTGCGCTGGTTGCGGCAGCGCGTTCACCTCCTCGGCCTGGTGGATCTGGGCTACGACGGTTCGGGGCACCCTGTGGCCATGCGCTTGACCCCCATAGGTGCGCGGCTGTTGGGCGTCGAGGACCCCGACCGCAGCTCCGGGGGCTCGGGCAACCTTGTCATTACCCCCGATTTTGAGGTGGTGCTCTTTCCTAGCGAAGATGACGCCTCCCTGATTCACGACCTGGACAGGTTCTGTGAGCGGGACGGAAAGGCCGACCTCAAGCATTTCAAGATCACGTCCGGTTCGCTCCATCGGGCCCTGGTGGACGGGATGAGCCTGAGCCGAATGATTGAGACACTGGAATGGAATTCGCGCGTGCCTGTTCCGCAAAATGTCTTGTATTCACTTCGCGATTGGGCATCACAGGCTGGACTGATGCGCATCACTCCTGATCTGGTTGTGCACGGTAACGATGGGCACAGCATGAAGCGCTTCGTCCAGGACCCTGGCGTCCGCAGCTACGTCCACAAGGTCCTTGATGGCCAGAGGGTGCAGCTCAAGGGTGACGTGAGCCCGGCGCGCATGCGGGTGCTGTTGCGGGAGCTGTCATACCTGGTGGAGTTGGGATGAGCCTCTACCTGCCGCCGCGCCTCTTGGCTCTCAGCCCAGGAGATCTGGCGCCCGGTGAGGGGTTTGCGCTGAGGGCGGCGGACCTGCTGGATAGAGTTCGCGCTGCCAGGCGTGTGGGGTTGCGGGGGGTTCTCTTGCGAGAGCCACAGTTGCCTGATGGCGCCTTCACGGGATTGGCCGTGAGCTTGAAGGCCATCCTCGATGAGGGGTGGTTGGGTCTGCATGACAGGCCGCATCTTGTTGCAGGAGTGGGGGCCCAGGGCGTACACCTTGGATTCAGGTCGCTGACGGCCCTTGAGGCCCGGCGGTGCGTTGGTCCGGAGGTTGCCATAGGGGTTTCGACACACGCCGGCGACAGTCCGGGGCTGTGGGAGGGGGCCGACTACCTGTTCCACGGCCCGGTCTACGCGCCCCTCAGCAAACCTGCTCACCTGGCGCCCATTGGCTTGGGCGGTCTGCGGGAGTTCGTGGAGCCATTGGGGCTCCCTGTTTGGGGGCTTGGGGGAATGACCCCGGAGCTTGCCCCGGCGGTGATTGCGGCGGGAGCCGCGGGCGTGGCCTGCCTTGGGGGCCTTCTTTCCGGTGCCGACCCCGCTGAAGCCTATGCTCGTTTTGCTGAAGGAGTCGTCCTGTGACACCCAAGGGGATCCAACGCATCCTGCGCTATGGCGTGCTGGTCTTTGTGCTTGCGGGGGCCGGCTACCTACTCATGCGCTTCGACGGCTTGACTCTTGCTCCGGATTCTCCGTCCCCACTGCTGCGCTTCAGCCCTGGAGACGCCCTGGTCCTGGATCGCTACCCGAAGGTCCTTCGGCCTGACGACCCCGTGGTCTTTACAGGACCCGATGGCCGTGTGCACCTGAGCTTGATACTCAAGTCGCGACTGGAGGCTGGTGCTACCGAATTCTGGCTCGGCCATGATGCCCCGGGCTGCAGCGCTCCCGATTCACAGGCCCTTGGTTGGGTTGGCAAGGAGTGGATCGTCGGGCGGGTCATTATGGTCTGGCCCTGGTAGGGGGCGTGTTGGCTAGGATGCGGCCATGAGGATCCCGGCCTACCCCTTGCGACTGCTTACTGCGATTGCATGCTTGGGTGCACCGGGCTGGGCGCAGTCCAGCCTTCTTCCGGCAGCGCATATCCTCGATCAGGCGGTGCAGGAGTCGGTGGTTCCTGGTGGGATCCTCTACGTTGGGCAGGGAGGCGAACACGATCGCGTGAAGCCATTCTTGCATGTCAGCGGGGCCCTGGCGGTTGCTCCTGAACCGGAGGCTTTGTCGCCCGATGCCATCTTCGACCTGGCTTCCCTTACCAAACCGGTAGCGACCGCAACGGCCATCATGATCCTGGTGGAGCGCGGGCGTGTAGTGCTGGACGCTCCGGTCACCGAGTACCTTCCGGCGTTTGGGGCTGTGGGCAAGTCGGGGGTTACGGTTGAGCACCTGCTCCTGCACCGCTCCGGCCTGACTGCGGATAATCCTCTTGGTGACTACTTCGCTGGCCGGGAGGAGGCCTTGAAGCGAATCTGCGCTCTGGAGTTGCTCTCTGCCCCCGGGGACGCATTCCGTTACAGCGACGTGGGCTTCATACTGCTGGGCTGGATTGTCGAGGAGGTCGATGGGCGCCCCTTGGAGCAGTTCTGCGCAGACGAGATCTTCTCGCCGCTGGGCATGCAGGGGACGACCTTCTGCCCACCCGCTGAAGTGAGGCAGCGCTGTGCCCCGACAGCGGCCTGGGAGGACCGCTGGCTCAGAGGTGAGGTCCACGATCCGCGGGCCAGGGCGCTGGGTGGGGTGGCGGGACATGCAGGCCTTTTTTCCACCGCCCGGGATCTGGGCCGCTGGATTCGCATGCTCTTGGCGGGCGGTACCCTGGAGGGCACACGCATTCTGGGTCCGGGCACGGTGGCGCGCATGCTCAGGCCGACCTGGTTGCCGGATGGCTCCGGGGGCCGCGCGCTTGGGTTGGATGTCGACAGCGTCTACTCCTCCCCGCGTGGAGACCTTTTCCCGCGCGGGCGTAGCCTCGGCCACAGTGGATTCACTGGACCTTCATTATGGTTTGACCTGGCCAGTGAGGTCTACGTGGTCTTCCTCTGCAGTCGCCTGCACCCACACCCCGACCAGAGCGTGATCGGCCTCCGCAGAGACCTCAGCACCGCAGTCGCACGTGCTTTCCTTGCTTCCGGGGAGCCACATTCAGTCCTGACCGGAGCAGACATTCTGGCCCGGGATGGGTGCGCCCCCCTGATCGGGCAGCGCGTGGGCCTATTGACGCACTCCGCCGGCCGTACCCGTTCAGGGGAGCGGACGCTGGACCTCCTGGCGGCCCATCCGGAGGTGGAGCTGGTCCGTGTGTTCACCCCGGAGCACGGCCTGACTTCCAAGGCCGAGGGGCGCATACCTGATGGTCAGGACGCGACGCAGGATGTATCCATTCGCAGCCTGTATGGACAGGAGCGGCGTCCCGAACTGAGTGATCTGGCTGATCTGGACACGGTGGTTGTGGATCTGCAGGACGTCGGTGTTCGCTTCTACACGTACGCCACTACGGTGGGCTATCTGATGGAGGCCTGCGCTCAGGCGGGTACAGCCATACTGCTTCTCGATCGCCCCAATCCCATCGCCTTCCTCGGCCCGCGTGGCCCCCGGGCCGATGAGGATCGTTTGGGGTTCATCAGCTATCAGCCCACTCCGGTAGCCCATGGGCTGACCCTGGGGGAGTTGTGCCTTTACTTCCGCTCCGAGCTCGACCTGGAATTGGAGCTTGGAGTCCTGGCCATGGAGGGTTGGACGAGGGAGATGACCTGGGAGGACACGGGCCTCCCCTGGCGCAATCCCTCTCCAAACCTGCGCAACACAAGGCAAGCGCTCCTCTACCCCATGGTGGGGCTGCTTGAGGGCTGCAACCTGTCCGTCGGTCGCGGATGCGATGAACCCTTCGAGATGCTGGGCGCACCCTGGATTGCGGAGGGGGCTCTGGCCGCTGACCTCAATCGGCTGGATCTCCCTGGCGTGCACTTTATAGATGTCGAGTTCACGCCGCGCTCCAGTCGCTTCCAGGGAGAGGCCTGCAACGGAGTGCATATGGTGGTGACCGACGAGAGACGGCTGGATCCTGTGCTTTCCGGGCTGGCTCTCGCCTGGCAGTTGGATCGTAGTTATTCGCGGATCTTCCGTACCGATCAGGCTGACGCCCGACTCTTGAACCATGAGGTCTGGGAGAACATGCGCAGGGCTCTTGACCCACGAGCGCTCGCGGAAGGATGGGCCGGTGAGTTGGCTGCCTACTGGCGCTCCACCACGGCCTTCCGGCTCTATCCCGATGGCTCCCAATTCCTGGCGCCGCGTTGATAAGCGGAGACAGACCTCCACGAGACCAGGAATCTGTGGCTATCGGGGCCCGAGGTTGTCGCTCGGATGGAGGCCCGCTTGCAAGCTCAGCGCTTGGCGCACCGAACACGACCGGACTAGGAGAAGAGCCCCTCGATCTCCTCGATGGAGAGGGTCTTGAGCATCCCATCGCCTGTGGGCAGGATGGATTTGACGAGTGACCGCTTCTTGTCCTGGAGTTCGAGGATCTTCTCTTCGATCGTGTCCCTCGCGATAAGGCGGTAGGCCATGACCTTGCTCATGCGCCCGATACGGTGTGCGCGATCGATGGCCTGGGCTTCGGCGGCGGGGTTCCACCAGGGGTCCAGGAGGAATACATAGTCGGCCTCGACCAGGTTGAGGCCCAGCCCTCCCGCCTTGAGGCTCATGAGCAGGAGGGGGCAGTCGGGCCTATCCCGGAAACGACTGACAACGGCCTCACGGTCGCGCGTCTTGCCGTCCAGGTAGGCGTACGGATGTCCAGCCTTCTCCAGGTGGCGACGCACGACGGCGAGGTGGGACGTGAACTGACTGAAGATGAGGGCCTTGTGGCCGCTCTCCACCAGTTCATCGACGTGCGGCAGCAGGACGTCCAATTTGGCGGAGAGCTCCTCGGTCCTGTCCGCCTCTACGAGCCCCGGGTGGCAGGCAGCCTGGCGGAGTCGCAGGAGGGCCGTCAGTACCCAGAAGCTGTCCCGCTTGCCATCCTGGTTGGCGAGGCCGCTGCGGTAGTGATCTCGAAGAGTGTCGTATTCGTCGCGCTGGTCGCCGCTGAGTTCACACCAGAGGATCTGCTCAACCTTGGGAGGCAGGTCGGGTAGCACCTCTTCCTTGGTGCGCCTCAAGATGAAGGGGCTCAAGGTCGCCGCGAGAAGGCTACGGCCGGCCTCGTCCAGGCCCGTCTCGGTGCGAGCGCTGATCAGGCCCTTGAACGCGCGCGCACGACCGAGCATGCCCGGGTTCAGGAACTCGAACAGGCTCCAAAGTTCTCCGAGGTGGTTCTCAACGGGGGTACCAGAGAGAGCAAGCCGGTTCTGGGCCCGGAGGAGGCGCGCCGCCTTGGCGGAGTGACTGGTGGCGTTCTTGATAGCCTGCGCCTCGTCGAGGATGACGTAGTCAAAGACGAGGTCTTTGAGGTCGTGGATGTCTCGCCGCAGGGTTCCGTAGGTGGTGAGGATGACATCCTGCTCGGGGAGTAGAGGGAGGAACTCCGAGCGTTGCGGGCCGGTATAGTCGAGGACCTTGAGCTCCGGTGTGAACCGTCTCGCTTCTGCGCGCCAGTTGAACATCAGCGACCGGGGGACGACAACAAGCGTTGGGAGGTGCTCGCTGCGGTGCTTCCGACGGTCTTCCAGAAGTGCCAGGACCTGAATGGTCTTGCCGAGGCCCATGTCGTCTGCCAGGCATCCCCCGAAGTTGACGTCGCGGAGGAAACGAAACCAGCTGAGCCCCATGCGCTGGTAGGAGCGGAGGTCGCCTTCAAAAGACTCGATCTCCTCTTCTTCGTTGAGGCCGCTGAAGGCGCTCAGGGTGTCACGGAGCAGCCCGAACTTCTCGTCCCAGGAGACGCCGGGCTTGCCAGCCAGGAGTCGATCCAGCAGCCAACCCTGGCTCTTGTGGAAGCGCAGGCCATCACCTTCGCGGCGAGCCAGGCCGGAGAGTACACCCCATTGCCGCCTGAGCTCATCGGGGAGGTAGCCGACGGTGCCGTCTTCGAGCGTGAGGCTGCGCTCGCCTTTTTCGAGGGCGGTGAGCAGGTGGCTGATAGGTACCAGGCTTCCTTCGAAGTCCACCTCCCCCTCGAGGTCGAACCAGTCCATACCGGAGGAAACACGCAGGGTGAGGGCGCCACCCGTCTTGCACAACTCCCCCCCAACCTCGACGGACCAGTTGAGGCCCGTCAGGCGCAGGACCACCTCGTCAAGGTCGGCTGCATCGACGCGGCCGCTGATGCCATCCCCCTCAGGCGCGGGACGGCCGCCGGCCAAGAGGAAGGAGCGCAGGGCGTCACGCTCTTCATGCCAGACGCGCCGCACGACCAAGCCGGTCTCTTTCTCGCGAACGGCTCCTCGGGCCTCGCCGAGGTCCACGTAGGTGTCGCCGTACTGGAAGAGGATCTGGCACGTCAGAGGGGCCCGCTCGGAGCCAGGCGCCGAGATGCGTAGGTGGGGGAATGGGGAGCGTGGCTCCGCCAGGTGCAGGCCTTCGCCTTCGAGGAGCGGGTGCCCAGGGAGATCGAGAACCCGCTGAGCCAGATCGCCTGCATCATCGAGCGGCCCGGCGAGAGGCCCGTCGGTTCGCAAAGTCTGGAGCAGGGGCCAGGCTCCTCGGGAGTCCATGGGCGTGACGTGCTGGGGGGTGAAGAGGAAGCCCGCCTCCAGAACGAGGAGTGGATCCTCGATGTCCATGGTTTCGTCGCGCCTGGCGAGGTACCCATGCAGGCTGGCGCGTTGCGCATCCTCGTCCCGCTCCAGCCTTACGCCGAAGGCCCAAGGTTCGTCCGTATCCAGTTGCAGGGGTTCGGTCTCCTCTTCACCGCCGGCATGCAGATAGGCACGCCCGGTTTCACAGAGAAGGGGGATGACCTCTGCGGTCTCGGCATCATCGAGCCACCAGGCGCCGCTGCCTCCGAAGCTGGAGAGGTGTGAGGAGGCCGTCCAGGCGGATCGGCGCGCGACACGCAGGGCGCGGAAAATGCGGACGTCGGTCGGATCGCTAAGCTCGACCGCATCCTCCGCCTCGGGGTCATAGGGCCTGCGGCGACTCCAGCGGTGATTGCGATGACGCTCACGCCAGAAGGGGCGCAGGACAAGCCCTCGCCCGCTGGCGGTGTCATCGAGATCGAGGACGTACAGGAACTGGTAGCCGGCACTGACGCGACTGGGCACCAGGCCATCCCAGGGGTCTGGGGCGGCTTGCTCCAGCTCGGTATGCACGCTGCCCAGTCGTCCCCGCCAGACTTCCCGCGAGGGGTCGAGCGTGGCGACGCTGGCATCCTCTGCCTCAAGGTTGACCTTGGTCACGATCTCCAGTCCGCGCTCATCCACCTCCTTGACGACGGCCCAAAGATGCCTGCAGGCACCGGTTTTCTTGAAGAGGGGGCACGTACACGAGACGCTCCAAGCCGCGGGCGGGGTGAGCCGCAGTAGGACCTCCTGGGATTCGTGCCCGTGAACGGTGGCACGCACCTGTGTGGGATCGTGATCATCGATGACGACGAACTCGACGGAGTCGTTCCCTCGGCCTCGGGCGCGGGCGGGAAGGAGGGGACGGAGTTGCTTGGCTAGGCTCACGGGGGCGAGGGGGGGAGGCGAGAGAGAGGGGGGGCGGCGCTCGAAGCGAGCCATGTTGCTTTGCCGACTGGTTCGGATCAAGTGGCTGGCTCGATCAGATGAGAATCCAGCCGACTTCTTTGGTGGGAGACGGGCCCCTGGGGTCTGACCGGTCCGGCGTCAGCCCCAAGACGGGATCGTTGCCCAGGGGCGGGTGTTGGACAGGCGGTCAGCGGGTGCGAACAGGGAATGAGATGGGCCACCCGGGAAACTGGGCCGCTTTGGAGTCGCCCACGTCGACGGTCCGGGGCCAGCACTCAAAGGTCACCCGGCCCGCTCGCTTGTCGAAACGGATCAGACCATAGCCCTCCCCGTTGTGGGCCTCATCAGGGTTGGCGTAGGCGTGCATGGTGATGCGGTTCTGGAAACCGTCCCGATAATCCCCGGTGAAGGGCAGGGGCGAGGCCGGGTCGCGGGCCAGTCCTGCAGCATCATTCTCGGGACTCCACCAGCGTCCATAGATGGTGTTGACGCACGCGGGGACGATGAACGCCCAGGGGCCGTCGCGGTGCTCATCGATGCCATGCTGAATGACAGTGGCGAGGTGCTGATCTCCACCGATATGGATGGCTCCCGCCGCCTGAATCAGCCTCAGGGCCTCATTGCGACCCTTCTGGGGCCAACCGTTGCTGTCCAGGTCGGCAAAGAGGCGATTGCTCTGCTTTCCATGCAGGTGGGCTCCACCACAGAACCCGGTCTGGGACAACACAGCCTTCATGTTCACCCCTTCCCAGTCTTGCCCCCAGCGCCGGAGGAAGGCGTGCTGTCGCTCACCGAGCAGGACCAGACCATCCAGATCGATGCTGGCGGGGTCGTATTCGGGGTTCGTGATGTGGTCGGGTCGGGGTCCCTGTTTGGGGATCTTCCCGGCAGGGCCCGACTTGAACTTGCGATCCTCGAGGATGGCAAAGTCGATACCGCCGAGTCGTAGGTTGGTGAAGTAGACGCCTATGCCCTGGTCGATGGGGCGCGGGTCCACCGGATCGGGGAGGTGGGCCGTCTGGCAGCGCTCCACCATGCGCACGTAGTCAGGATGATGGTTGTAGCCTCCGTCCGCGCTGCCAGGGAGCTTGGCGACCTTTCCCGACTCGCCCCAGAGATTGGGCTGACCGATGTCATGGTCGTCGGGGATCGTGACGCATGGTCTGTGCCGGAAGACGTCCCTGAACTGCAATCCGAATTTGAGCCAGGCTGCTGTGTGCTCTTTGTGATCGTAGCTCTGGTCCCCAGCGAAGAACACCAGGTCTGGATCATGCAGGAGGATGTTGCGTACGTAGTGTGGGCGCAGCCCCCTATCTCTGCTCGAGTTGCAGGAGAGTGCCGCAAGGGTGATCTCTTTGCGCTCGACGGGGTCGCGACGGATGGACCCAAGGAACTGGGCGCTCTCCCCATGGCGGAGTCGGTAGGGCACGTCCTCAGTGGCACTCCAGTCGTCGATCCGCAGGAGGGCCGACCAGCCCAGGTCGTTGACCTCCGCCCGCGCCTCCTCTCTCCATTCCCCATCCCGGAGGAACTCAATGCGAACAGTGCGCGACTCCCGTGGGTACAGTGGGAACAGCTGCGCGGTGAGCTTCAGTGAGCCTTGGTGGACGGTGTAGATGCCGAAGGCGATCACCTGATCCCTGGGCACGCGGGTCTCGACTATCGGCGATGGCTTGCGTGCCCACCAATCGTTGACGCACAGGGTGTCGAGCTTCTTGAACGGCGCGGTGATGGGCGGGGCACCATGGTCCGTGAGATCCTGAACCGGCAGGGACAAGATTGGAAAGATGACGGATAGAAGGAAGGCTGTGGACACTGTGGCCTCTCTGGTGGCGGAGGGGAGCAGGAGCGATCAGGCGCAGATAGGTCAGGAAGCCGAGCCGCAGACGGGACAGTCTGGCCGTCTTTGGATGTCGATGGTAAGAAACCTCATGTCGCGCAGGTCGTAGGTCAGAAGTTTCCCCGCGAGAGGCTCTCCATTCCCCGTGATCACCTTGATGGCCTCCATGGCAGCCATGCATCCCACGCTCCCCGACACGGCTCCGAACACGGGGAAGCGCCTCTTCCAGGCGGGGGGGCTGTGAGGCGTTATGCATGCCAGGCATGGTGTGCGACCCGGGAGTATCGTTGTGAGTTGGGCCTGCAGTTCATACATGGCGGCCTCCACCATGGGGGTCTCGGTAGCCACGGCTTCACGGTTCATCAGCAGCCGCTCTTCAAACAGAGGAGCGCAGTCGACGATCAGGTCCGACTCGGCGACCAGGCCCTGGACGTTCTCCGCTGTGACGTTCTCGGCCAGGCACAGGGTCTCCAGCCTTGGGTTCAGCTCCTTGAGGCGCCGCTCCACCGATTCGATGCGAGGCTTGCCGATCCAATCATGCGTCATCAGGAGCTGGCGGTTGAGGTCACTGGGCTGGACGTCTCCACCATGGGCCAGGACCAGGCGCCCGACCCCCGCGGCTGCCAACTCAAGCGCGACCACCGAGCCCAATCCGCCGACACGGGAGATCAACACGCTGGCGCCCTTTAGCGCCATCTGCCCGGCATCGCCGTGACCTGGGACGGTTATCTGCCACGAGTAGACATCCTGCTCGTGGGCGCTGAGCTCCGGATCCGGGTGCGAGGTCATCTCTACCCTCCGGCAATGGGGCTGGAGAGCACGAGAGTGGAGCCGGGTCGAAGTTCAGGGTTTCCGTCGGTAAGAACCTGCACGCCGTCCAGAGCAACCAAGAGCGCGGAGACACGGCGCCCGTCTACCAGAACCAGGGGACGGAGCGCTTCGGAACGATCATCGGGGAGCGCCGCAATGGCCTGCTCAAGAGCTTCGGTCAGCTGGACTCCATCGGGACAGTCCAGAACCTGCAAGGCGGTGCCGGCGGCTACGCGTAGCTGGGACATCCACTCGAGGGTCAACTTCATGAGGTGGCGAGGACCTGGCCATCCTCCAGGCGGAAGCGGTGGGTGCCCAGTCGGTCCGCTTCTTGGGGATTGTGGGTGACGTGGAGCACTGTAACGTCCCCGCGATCTCGAAGGCTCTCCAGATACCGGCAGAGTTCGGAGTGCATTTGCTCGTCCAATGCGGAGAGGGGTTCATCGAGCAGAAGTAGCTTGGGCTTGCCTGCCAGTGCGCGGCCGAGCGCCACGCGTTGACGTTCTCCGCCGGACAGGCCCGCAGGCATACGCATCAGCAGTGGATTGAGCTCAAGGCGCTCCGCCAACTCCGAGACCCGCTCCTGCCGGCGGGCCTTGGGCCACCCGCGGAAGCGGGGAGCAAAATCAAGGTGCTCCTCGACAGTCATGGTGTCGAACAGGACGCCGTCCTGGGGGAGATACCCGATCTCACGGTCCGCAGGGCGGAGGTGGTTGGAGGCTTGGCCTGCGATGGAGAGATCTCCAGCCATCAGCGGGGCCAACCCGGCGATCAACTCCAACAGCGTGGTCTTGCCGCTACCTGTCCGGCCCATCAGTACTCCGTAGGCCCCGCTGGGCAGATCCATACTGATCGGGCCCAATGGGAACGTGCCAACGGCCGTGCTGCACTGTTCGAGTCGCAGGCTCATCGCCCCACCTTCAAGCCAAGTAGTCGACCCAGGAGAAGGCAGCCCACGGCCGCGGCAACCAGAACCAGGGAGACGGCAACGGCCGCCTCCAGGTCTCCAACGGATAACTCCAGGAAGACGGTGGATGGCAGAACCTCCGTCTTCATGCGCGTGGCCCCTGAGAAAACAAGAACCGGACCGAATTCGCCGAGGGCTCGAGCCCAGGCCAGCAACCCAGCACTCAGGACGCCCTTCCAGGCGGATGGCAGGACAACGTGCCAGAAGGCCTGGCGCGAAGAGCAGCCCAGTGTGCGGGCCACTTCCTCACAGCGCGGGTCCAACTGGTCAAAGGTGACGCGCAGGGTGCGTATGGCAAAAGCACAAGAGACGGCGAACTGCGCAATGACGATGCTGGGCACCTCGTAGGTGATCCCCACCCCGAAGGCAGCCTTGAATCCGGCCTCCAGTTGCTTTCCAGCGCCGGTCTGAAAGAGGATCAGCAAGGAGAGTCCGATCACCATCGGGGGGAGCACGATGGGGATGTCCAGGACTGCGTCGACGAGGGCTTTTCCGGGAAACTGGCGACGCCCCATGATGTAGCCGATGGGGACAGCGAACCAGACCGAGAGTATGGCTGTGATTGTGGCGGTTATGAAGGATAGGCCAAACGCGTGCCGTATCTCGGGTCGGGCCAGGGCAGCCTGGATGGCTGGGAGCGTGGTGAAGGATGCGTCCGCCAGCAGCATGGCCACGACGAGCAGGAGGTAGGTTAAGCCCAGCCCGATCAGGGTGGCAAAAAAGACCCTGTCTCCCGCACTGCTGGCAGGGCGGGTGGCGCTCATGATCCTTCCTCCCACCCGAAACCGAACGTTTCGAACTGCACGCGTTGGTCTGCATCGGTAAGGGCCTGGTAGAGTCGCTCGAGCAGCAAACGATGGGGCGTCTCCAGAGCTGCGGCCCAAGGCTGGCGGGCCCTTGCACCTGCGGGCCCAAGCTCAATCACCTGCAAACTGGCCTTGGAGGTGTTGGAGGCGTAGACCAAGGCGGCATCGAGCGAACCCGTTAGCAACTGGTTGGTCAGCATGTCGCCAGTGGGTGTCCAGACGCGGACGTTGCCGGAATCTGCCAGCGCACGGGTCAGGTTGGCCCGCTCCAGGACCTCTTGGCTCAAGGCGCCCAGGGCGGACTTGTCCGGGTCCCCCAGGCCTACCCGAAGGTCCGGCTTCAAGAGGTCGTCAAGGGTTTGAAGCCCGAGGGGGTTATCGGGCTGTGTGATCAGCACGAGGGGGTTGCTGCTGACCACTCTGCCGGGGTGGAAGCGTGGCTGCACCAGGTCGAGGAAGGTCTGGTCACAGGCAAAGTAGGCATCCGGTCTGGCCCCTGCCTGCATCTGGGCCACCAGGAGCCCGCACCCGTTATAGGTACGTCGGAGTTGGATGCCCTCGCGTGCTGCGAAAGTGTCAAGGGCGCCCTCAACAGCACCGCGGAGCATGGCGCCACAGTACAGATCCAAGGTCGGGACCTCGGTCCAGGGATCGCCCTCGGAAGGCTGGAATCCGTGGGCGCTAAACTCTACCCCGCCCTCATCTGGAGCAGAGAGGAACCGGGCCAGACGCAGGGCCGCAGTGGGGTGGGCGGATTTGGAGATGACCCCGGCGTAGACCCAGGAGCGGAACTCCGAGAAGACGGAATCCTCAACCGCATCCAGTCCAGAGATCTGGTTGACCGTTGCGTCCCAGACGATGGCGGCATCCAGTGATCCCAAGGAAATGTCGCTGGCCAACTCCGTCACGGTGGGTTTCAGTACCAGGGCATGAGCGCGAACGGCATCCCAAGCGCCAGCCTCCTGGAGGGCGTCGCGCGCTATCGTGCCGATGGCCGTCGCTCCTGGCTGAGCGAGCCCCAGTCGGAGTCCCTCTGCAAGGAGATCCTGAACCCCTGCGATATTCAGGGGGTTGCCCCCCGCTACGGCAATAACCGGGCGCTGCCCAGCCAGGGGAAGCACCTCACGCAAGAGCCCCTTGGTCACGGCCCGTTCGATGAAGACCTGGTCGGCCGGCAGGTAGAGGTCGCCCTTGTTGGCCACCTCCATGTTCGCCAGGAGGGTTCCCGACCCGGCGTACTGGACCTGGGTGGAAACTCCGTACCTTCGCTCGTAATCAGCGAGGAGAGACTCGACGGGCCTGCGGACTCCAGCAGCCACGTAGAGGGTCAGGGTGGTTCCTGCGTCACCTTCCGGGCCGATCGGGCGGTCGCGTTGGCTGTACCACAGGCCCCCCAGCAGCGCCAAGATGGATAGGAGCAGGAATACGCCAGGACCCTTCATCGGGCGGGATTCTATAGAGAGGGCAGCCTCTGGCGGGCGGTCAATCCTTAGAATCACGTATCCCATGCGCGCCCTGACCACCTGCTTCACCACCTCGCTCCTGTTCCTGGCTGCACTCACCCAGGAGGGCCAAGCTCGATCCCCCCAAGAGGGTGATAGCCACGATTGGCCGACCCATCGCGGGGACCTGCGGCGTAGCGGTGTGTCCCCCTCACCTCTGATCGTCACCCGCCTTGCGCCCCAGTGGAGCTGGGCCTCCGCGCACGATCCCTCTCCGGCTTGGCCCGGGCCCGCGCGTTGGGACGCATACGCGGGGCTTGCGGGGTTGAGCTCCATGCGCAACTACGACCCGGTGTTTCACCCCAGCGTGGCTGGGGGACGGGTCTACTTCGGGTCGTCAAGCGAGGATGCCGTTGTTTGCCTTGACGCGACAAGTGGGCAGACTTTGTGGCGACATCCGGTGGGCGGTCCAGTCCGAGTGGCCCCTCACGTGCATGGGGGTCGCGTGTACTTCGGTAGCGACGATGGTGTGGCCTATTGTGTTGATGCGACCAGCGGTGCGCCTGTCTGGCGCGTTGTGGGCGAACCCACTGCCGGTCGCATTTGGAATAACGGGAGGATGATCTCGACTCACCCCGTTCGAACGGGGGTCTGCGTCATCGGTGAGCGTGCCGTGTTTGGGGCTTCACTTCTGCCGTGGGAGGCCAGCACGATAGTGGCCGTCGATGCGGAGACGGGTCTGCTGGATCGCCCGGGTGGCTACCGCCGTTCGCTGGGTTCGGGCATGACTCTCGAAGGTGCCATGGCCGTTGCCGGCGACCTTCTGGTTGTGCCCCAGGGGCGTGTCGCGCCACTGCTCCTGGATCACGTGCAAGGGGAGTCCAAGGGTTCGCTTGCTGGCGGGGGGGGCTCGTTTTGCATTATCGATCCCGAGGGGGGCGTCCTGCATGGTCCGGGAAACAAGGACGGTTGGATCACAGACTCCAAAGGTACAGGGGGCGAAGCCGTCGCCAGTTATGCCAAGGGCACGGCCATGGTCGTGGGCGAGCACGTCGCCTACATGCTCTCCCCTGGACACCTTGGCGCCCTGGACCGGCCTACGCAGTCGATCCTGTGGACGGTCGAGACCACCTGCTCCGACACCCTCCTCATGGTGGGGCCTTGGTTGGTGCTGGGCGGTATGGGGCGCGTGGAGGCGCGCGATGCCTTGAGCGGCCAGCTTGTTTGGGAGGCCACGGTCCCGGGTCGCGTGCATGGGTTGGCGTGCACCGCAGAGCACCTGTTCGTGGCGACGGACAAGGGGGTACTGACTGCCTTTGGGGAGGAGGATGCCGCCCCGGGCCGGGTTCGGGATGAGCTGGCACGGGCTGCGCCCCAGAGCTTGGCACCCCCCGCCGAAGTTCCCACGGGGCCCCACCCTTCACTTCTGGATCACTTTCTCTTTCAGGAGCCGACCATCGAGCATCGGCCCCTTCGCGAGGGCAACCCCTTCACCCATCCCTGGGCCATGAACCTGGGGCAGCCGGGAGGGCCTGAGGCTCACATACGCGGCCCTCTGGACCTCATCCAGGCTGGCGAGTTGCACGCCTTGGCGTTGGACGGCAGCTCACAGGAGCTTCAGCTTGCTGCCCGCGCCGACTTTACCCGTCTGCCGCGAGAGGAGATTTCGGCTGAAGCCTGGGTGCGCGTGGACAAGTCCCAAACGTGGGGCGGGCTTGTCGGGGCTATGCAGGACAACGGTGAATACGAACGCGGCTGGATCCTTGGCTACAGGCAGGACCGCTTCGGCTTTGCTCTCAAGGGCTCTGCGGGAAGCGGTCCCATGACCTGGCTCCTGTCCCCGCAGCCCATGACTCTACGTGGGTGGCACCACGTGGTCGGCACCTACGATGGGCGGGCTATGCGACTGTACGTCGATGGGGAAGCCGTGGCGCAGAGCACCGCCCAGTCAGGGTCCATCCAATACCCCGAGCACGCCTTCTACCAGGCGGGGGCCTACCGGGATGACGATGAGTTCTTCCGGATCAGTGGGGCTCTGCATGAGCTTGCCGTGTGGACGGCAGTACTGACCGGGGAAGAGGTTCAGGAACGCTACCGGGGCAAGCGGGCTCTCTTCCCTGAGCCGACCCCTCCGCCCACGGAAATTGCCGGGCCCGCCGCCAGGGCCGAAGAAAACCTGGTCATGGCGCGCGGACCCATTATCGATTTTCCCGTCAGGGGTCGGACGCGGTTACGGGTGCATCTGCCTGACGCTGCTGCGCTACGTTGGATCCTGGTGGGGCCCCGAGGGGAGGAGGTCGTGGTGTCCTCCTCCGCGGCTGCACGACACCACGAGCTGTCGACGCGCGCACTGCTCCCGCAGACCCTCTACACCTATTACGTGGAATCGGAGGGGGCGAGGAGCCCTGTGTTGGAGTGTGACACTCACTTCGACCTGGGTTTTCCGGGGCTGCTTGGTGGTGCCTCCCGGGAGCCGTGGTCGACGATCCTGAGTGAAGCAGAGCCGGGGCGCGGGGTCATCGTTGTCCTTGGGGCCAGCTCCGAGGGCCCTTGGCTGGACTGTGTGCGGCACACGGAAGCGCAGGTCCTCGTCATCGCGGCATCGGACGAGAGCGCTCAAGCCCTTCGACAGGTCCTGCTTGAAAAGGGTCTTCATGGTCAGCGCGTCAACGTGCACAGCATGCCTGACGGCGTGAGCCCGGACATCCCTCCTTGCTCGGTCAACGCTCTGCTTGTGGACCCCACCTGCCTGGAGAGTGCGCAGGGTTGGGTGGAGGCGGGGATCCTGGAGTCCCTGAGGCCCTCAGGCGGGACAGCCTGGTTGCCTCGCAGCCTGGAAACAGAAGATATCGAGGAGTGCTCCCGGTGGGCCTCGACCACCGACGTCCAGGGCTTCAAGCTCCTGGTGCGCGGCGAACTTGAGGGGGCTGGATCCTGGACCCACATGTACGCATCCGCCGACAACTCGGCGTTTGGTGGAGAGGAGTTGGCGGGGGCCCATGGTGTGGACGACCTGGATCTGGTTTGGGTCGGTCGTCCGGGTCCGCGCTACCAAACGGACCGGCAGAATCGCAAACCCTCACCTCTGGCGGTGGCGGGGCGACTGTTCCTGCAGGGCCATCAGCGCATTATCGCTCTAGATGGACACAATGGCCAGCCGCTCTGGAATCAGGAGCGGCCTGAATTGGCGCGCTTCAACGTTCCCCGTTCGTCATCGAACTGGTGCGCCGACGAGCAGAGCCTCTTTGTGGCCATGGGGCAGAGGGTCGAGCGCCTCGGCGCTCAGGATGGGCAGCTCCTCAAGACCTATCAGCTTCCTCGTGGGGTGATTGGGGACTGGGGGTTTGTGGCGTCCCTCGACGACCAGCTGATCGGGACCGTGACGCCTCGTGGCGCGCAGCACACCGCATGGTGGGGGTCCAGCGCCTGGTACGACGGGCGCGATGGCGAGCCGGCCAAGAAGATTGCAAGCCACGCCCTGTTTGCGCTTAACAAATCCAGCGGGGCCCCAACCTGGATCTACAAGGGGGGCCGGGTCCTGGACGTTACCCTGACCATTGCCGACGGGTGCATCTGGTTTGTCGAGGCACGCCATTCGGATCTCGACCCCACCGCGGGACGACTGGACGGCCCCGCATTGTGGTCAGACCTGACCTTGGTCTGCCTGGATGCCTTCAGCGGCGAGGTGCTATGGGAGCGGGAGGCCAAGCCCATGGCGGGTACCGTAGCTTTCTATCTGGCGCACGCCGATGGGCACCTGATCCTGCTCTCATCGAGCGGTGGCCACTCAGCCCTCTACGCATTTGATGCGGATACAGGCGAGAGTCGCTGGCGGAATAAGTATGCATGGGAGGCCGATCACCATGGCAAACACCTCTCCCGGCCGGCCCTCGTGGGTGGGAAGGTCTACGCGCGGCCTGGGGTCTTCGACCTGGAGACCGGCGAGGCCTTGGATGTATCGTTCCCTGAAGGGCATCAGTGCGGAAGCTACGCCGCCACCTCCAACACCTTGATCTTGCGTGCCGGAGACCTCTGTGTCTGGAATATCGAGGAGGGCGGGTCTTCGACCTGGAGTCGGCTGCGGCCCGACTGTTGGATCAGCACCATTCCCGGCAATGGCATGCTGCTCTCGCCCGAGGGTGGGGGTGGTTGCTCCTGCGGATCATGGCTAGAGGCCTCCATGGGTTTCCTTCCCAAAGAGGCCCGCTGATGCGGTTGCAAGCCGCTCTCGCCTGCCTGGGATTGGCGTCGGTGGCTGTGATCTGTCGGTACACCATTCGGGATATCGGCTTTGTGAATCTCCGCCCTGACGAGTACGTCCTGACGCGGGTTGTGTCTGCGGAAAACAAGGAGACCGTTCTCTCGAAGGAGCTCTCTGCCCTGGGTGCGGTTCTATGCCATGACAGCAACCTGCGCGTGACGGGATTGAATGCGCAGAGAACGCAGGACGGGCAGTGGCGCGACCTGCTGGACGGAGCGGGTCTCGATGCCGCGTGGTTCCTGACCGGAGCTGACCTGCCGCCGCTGCTCCTGCCGGTATCTACCGCCGGTGGACCCGAGGCGGAACTACGCGCCGCTGTAGAGTGGGCGCTCGACTCTCCACTGCGCGAGGAATGGCGCCAGCAGGCCCTGTCCACCTTTGCCTCCCTGTGGATCTTTGAGGGTTTGGATCCCCAGGCCAACGCCGCGGCTAGCGCCGAAGTGGATGCGGCTGTCGATGCGTTGAGGCGTCTCGCTCCGTCGCTGCCCCGGCCGCTCCAGCACCCTGCGCGCGTCAGGCGCATCGGCGTCGCGGAGCAGGAGAGCGCGCCCGTGAGTCTTTGGAGCCTGGGTTTGACGGACCCTGAACAGCGACCGGCGGTGGCCGTTCTGTATGGCCGGGCCAAGTGCGCGGGCGAGGTGCTTGTGGGGGACTCCATCCGCGAGACAGAGTTGGTGACCCAGTTGGCACTGGTGGGATCCTCCTGTGAATGTGACACGGATCGGCAGTGGCTCTCGGAGCCCAGCCTTCCCCTTCGCTGGACGCCGTCCATGCAGCGCCAGGCGGCCGACAGCCTGGGCTTTGACCCGGAGAGCCCGATGGTTGTGGCGGAGGTCCAGCGCATTCTTGCGCAGGTGCAATCCGGCCACCGGGGGTCAGGCTCCGCTGGTGGCGTGGCCGCGCTGCTCCTTGGCTACAACGAGTCTTCGCTTGTGGAGGGGCCCGCATCTGCCCCGTCCTACGAGCCGGATGCGGTGGAGCTGAGCGGGGCTCGCGACTCTTTGCGGCCCGTGGCTGGCGACGATTGGGCCTTCGAGGAGCCCTCCTCCGAGCCCGAGCCTTCAGGCCTGTCCTGGGCGTCGAACCTGAGAGTCTCCGTTATTATCGCGCTGCTACTTTTCCTCGCGGTGATCGCCGGTGTGTGCAGCTGGATCTACACGAGGAGACACGGGTGATGAACTCCCTCGCCCTGGTCGCTAGGGAGTTACGCCATCGCTGGCCCGGGGCGCTTCTCGGGACCCTTGTTGTGGGCATTGCGGTCGCCCTGGTTGTCGTCTCTCTGGCCCTCGCCAGGGCCGGTGAGAAAGAGACGCGCCTCATCCAACGCGACGTGGGCCTCAACCTACTGATTCTCTCAGACAAGACGGACATGGCGGACTACTGGGCCCGGGGGTATTCCGATCACTCCTTCCCCGCGGAGTACATGGACCGGGTGCATGACCAGGCCGTGGCCAACCGGTTGGTGCCCCTCCTCAAACAGCGCGTAGAGGTGAGCGGTGTGAGCGCTCTGTTAGTGGGTATCGAGGGGGAGCGCTTCAAGGGCGGGCAGGTGATGAAGCCCGTCTTCGGCAAGGTCCTCGCCTCTGGACAGGCCGTGCTTGGCGGGGCTGTTGCTCGGCTTCTGGACGCCGCCCCGGGTGATTCACTGTCGATCCTGGGTCACGAAGCCCACGTGCAAACCTGCCTCTCGGAGTCCGGCACGGTGGAAGACGGGACCATCTACGTCCCCATGCAGGATGCTCAGGCCTGGCTCGGAATGGCGGGGAGGATCAACGAGATTCAGGCCCTCGAGTGCCACTGTGGAGAAGATGTCGAGGATCCCCTGGGGCTGCTGCGGGAGGAGCTCGCGCCTCTCCTGCCCGGGACGATCGTGCTGCGGCGCAAGGACGCCGCAGACGCGCGCCGTGACCAACGCCAGCTTGCCGAGGGGACGCTGGCCCTGCTCAGCCCACTCTTCGTGCTCCTCGCGGGGGCTCTGGTCGCTGTCTTGGGGGTGCTGAACGTGCGCGATCGACGTGAGGAGCTGGGGGTCTACGGGGCCTTGGGCCACAGCCCTCTGCGCGTGGCCGCGGTGCTCCTGGGTCGCCCTGTCGTCATCGGTTGCACCGGAGCGCTGGCAGGCTGTGCCCTGGGCGAGGGCCTGGCCCGGCAGTATGGACCAGCCCTGTTTACCCGCGCCGTGGTGGAGCTGCACTCGGGGTGGCCCCTGTGGCTTGGCGCCATACTCGTTGCTCCGGTCTTTGCTCTCATGGCTTCTCTGCCCGCTACCCTCTGGTCCCTGCGCCAAGACCCCGTGCGGCTCCTTCGCCATGGTTGACTCCTCGCCCCTGTTGGTCGCTTCCGACCTTGGCCATGGCTATCTCCCGGACCGGGGCCAGGGGCCTGCCCTGGAGGGCGTCAACCTGGAGTTGCAGCGCGGGGAGTTCGTGGCCCTCTGCGGACCCAGCGGCTCAGGCAAGTCTACTCTACTCCTGGCGCTGGGTGGGATGCTGACACCGACCTCGGGCCAGGTACTGTTCGATGATCGCGACCTGTACGCACTGGCTGGTGAAGAGCGCAGGAGTATTCGGCGCGAGAGATTGGGCTTCGCATTTCAATCCATGCACCTGATTCCCTACCTCAATGCCCAGGCCAACGTGGCTCTCGGTGACCCCCGGGCGGGCGCGGGCAGTCGCGCATTGAAGCGCCTGGTTGAGCTGGGCCTGGAGGACAGGGCGTCACACCTTCCGGAACAACTCAGCGCCGGGGAGCGACAGCGTGTGGCTCTCGCGCGGGCGCTTGCCGCGGAGCCCCAGGTGCTGCTTGCCGACGAGCCAACGGGCAACCTGGATCCTGAGAGTTCTGCACTCGTGTGCAGGCAACTAGCCGTCTATCACGAGGCTGGTGGGACCCTGCTGCTTGTAACCCATGATGCCGAATTGGCGAGAGGGGCACCCCGGCTGCTACACATTGCTGCAGGCCGGTTGATGGGGGCTACCCCCGCGACCCCCTAGCCGTCTTCCGTGAACCGCTCGTGAGCAGGGTCTTCAAGGCCTGAAGCCTTCTTGTAGAGTTCCCTGGCGTCGTCGTCCCTCTCTTCCAGTAGGGCGCGCTCCAACTCCAGGTAGGCCTCCAGGGCCTCGATCATTCCCAGTCGGAAGTCGCGCTTGAAGGCGGCCTGCTCCGCCTCGGGAACCCGGGGCAGCATTATGGGGTCCAACTCCTTGGAGAGCAGCAGGCCCTCTTGGCATTCCTGGACATGCGCCAGTGAGTCTACGCGAGCCTCTGGCTTTCGAATGGACCGTCTCAGGGTTCGCATGGCATCTTCGACGCGTTCCATCTGCACCTCCATCGGTGTCGCCTCTTGTTCCTCGGCGGCCCCGCCTTCCGGGTCCTGAATGGGGGCGGTGGCGGCACGAACGGATGTGAGCAGCAGCAGGAGGCCTGTGGACATGGCTGCGGCAAACAGAAACCAGATGGGGGACTTGGAGACCATGAGATTTGAGGGATACGGGGTAGGGGCGCGCTGAACCTAGAAGGCGGGGGTGGTGCCCGGCATGGGGATCGGGTACCGCCCGTCGCCATCGGGGACCGTGGGAGGGGCGGCATCCCAGGCGTAGGCACTGGGTACGAGGGCTGCCGGGGATCCGATGGCGGCGTCCCAGTTGATGCGCTGTCCGGAGTAGGTCGCCATACGCCCGAAAATCGAGGTCATCGTGCTGTTGGCTCCATACTCGGCCTCATTATGTGGGGTGCCCTCACGGATAGCGGCGGCCAGGACATCGTGCTCCACCTGATAGTGGTTCGGGTCCTCGCCGCGGAATTTCCACGGGGATGCGTCGACGGAGTCTATTCGGCCAGCTCCGATATTGGCGGTCCCACGGCTACCGGCGGCGTGTTCCGAGACGCTGTTCCAGCAGCCCTGGATGTGGCGGCAGCAACTGAGCAAGGTCGTGCCATCCGCGTAGGTGAACTCGACCATGTGGTGATCGTAGATCTCCCCGTGGTCAATCCCATCTCGAACCTGGCGCCCACCTTGACCTTGGGCCGTTACCGGGGGGCCACCCTTGACCCAGTTGGCCACGTCCAAGTTGTGGATGTGTTGCTCGGTGATGTGGTCGCCACAGAGCCAGTTGAAGTAGTACCAATTGCGCATCTGGTACTCCATCTCGGTTTGACCTTCCCGCCTGGGTCGAGTCCATACTCCTCCGGAATTCCAATAGGACCGGAGCAGCACCACGTCGCCAATGGCTCCATCCTGGATGCGACGCACGGTCTCCTGGTACTTGGCTGAGTGGTGTCGCTGGAGGCCGACACCAACCTTCAGGTCCTTGTCCCGGGCAACCTGGGCGGCGGCGAGAACGGTGCGGATGCCGGCAGCATCGACGGCGACAGGCTTCTCCATGAACACGTGCTTGCCGAGGTTGACCGCGTGCTCGAAGTGCATGGGGCGGAAGCCTGGAGGTGTCGCCAGGATGACAAGATCCACATCGCAGTCCATGGCCTTGGCGTAGGCGTCAAATCCGACAAAGCGGTTCTCTTCGGGCACGTTGACGCGCTCCGGGACGGCGTTTGAGATGGCCTTGTGGGCATCTTCCAATTGATCTGAGAAAGCGTCGGCCATGGCCACCAACTCAACGGAACCAGCGGTGGACAGAGCCTGGCTGGCCGCTCCGCGACCCCGACCACCGCAGCCGACCAGAGCGACGCGGATCGTCTTGTCCCCCTGTGGCTGCCTGCGGCTCAAGGCCGAGGCGAGGCTGGGGATCGTGCCTGCTGCGGCAGCTGTCGTCGCAGTGCTCTTGAGGAAAGAGCGACGTGTGGAGTGGGGGTGCGGCATGCTGTTGGGGGGGGCTGGAGCGCCTGCATCTTACCGTTCACCTTGGCGCTGTTTTAGTTGGATTGTACGGATGCTGTCCAGGTCGGCCTCCCAGTATCGGTCCTGCTCATCAGGACTGGGAGGGTTGAGGGGCCGCACCAGGCGGAACCCCACGAAGCTCGCGTCAGTATGGTACCAGATGCTCTTCGGAAGCTGCGGGTCCTGAACCTTCCAGCCCTTCTTGGAGCGTAGACGGGCTGCGCTGCGCAGATCTTCGGGGTCGCTATCCCAGGACCCACCGCGCACCACCCGAGGGTAGAGCTCTTTGGGCCAGTTGACCCGCGCGGCGGACCTGGAGTCACTGGCCCCATAGAAGCTGGCGTCGTAGGCATCGAGCACCCACTCGGCGACATTCCCGTGCATGTCATACAGCCCCCATGGGTTGGGCTTCTTCTGGCCGACGGGGTGATAGCGGTCATCGCCGTTATCGAAGAACCATGCGTGATCCTCCAGATCATCGATGTCATCACCGAAAGAGTAGGCGGACTCGGTTCCCGCCCGGCAGGCGTATTCCCACTCGGCCTCGGTGGGCAGTCGATAGAACCTCCCGGTCTTCATGGAGAGCCAGCGGGTGTACTGTTTGGCGGCCAACTGGGTCATGCACACGGCTGGGCACCCCTCGATGCCCATCTCGAAATCCATGGGCACGTAGGGCGGAGTGGGCCGTGAGACGGCATCCGCCCAAGGGTCGCTGGGGCCCGGCTCCTTGCGCCGCGCCTGGTCCAATTTGAACTGCCAGGTGTGGTACTCCGCCCAGGTCACTTCGTACTGCCCCATCCAGAATGGGGCGACGTCGATCTCATGCTGCGGACTCTCCCCGCTTCCCCGGTCGGGTTCACTGGAGGGGCTGCCCATCTTGAAGGAGCCACCGGGAATGGGGAGGAGGGTAAAGGCCGACTCGGTGCCTGGAATGACCTCCTCATACTTCAATAAGCCGCCTTCTGGATCCCGGTCTGGCCCCTTCAGGTGGGTGACGGGTCCTGGCCCCTCAGGGAAATCGGGATAGGCGGCGCCAGTAAGGGGCGGGTCCTGAGGAAGGGGCGGGTCCTGAGGAAGAGGCGGGTCCTGAGGAGGAGTGCTGTTGGCGCCCATGGTGCATAGGAGCAGGGCCAGGCCGAGAGCAGGATGTAGGACGGTTCGAAACATGGAGTCGCGTGGGAGTGGCGTGTAGCTTGTGGCTCACCATACACTGCACCCCCTGGGGGCGGTCGGATATGTTCCTCAAACACCCACTTGCTGTTGCCCTGGTGTGCTGTTCTGGCACAGGGTGCGGCGCGCCCCGGTTGGCTCGACACGAGATGCGCGCCAACGCCATGGGGACGGAATTCCGGGTGGTGCTCTACGCCGCCGAGGAAGGCCTTGCGCGGGAGGTGATGACCAATGCGCTGGAGAGGATTCAGGAACTCGATCGTATCCTCAGCGACTACGATCCCGGCAGTGAATTGCGCCAACTGACTGAGCATGGTGCCGAGCCGCTTGCCGTGGATGTGAGCTCCGACCTGATGGGGATGTTGCTCCAGGCGCGCTCCGTGCATCGACTGACGGGTGGAGCATTCGATGTAACTGTTGGTCCCCTCGTGCGGCTCTGGCGCCGGGCATTCAGGCAGGGCGTGTTGCCGCGGGCGGAGTCCATTCACCTGGCCTTGGAGCAGGTTGGGATGGACCTCCTGGTCTTGCTTCCTGAGACCTCTCAAGCCATGCCAGCCAGGGCGGGGATGCGCCTCGATCCTGGGGGGATAGGGAAGGGCTACGCCCTGGACCAGGCCCTGGCTGTTATCGGGGCGGCCGGGATCCGGAGCGCACTCGTCGAGGGGGGGGGCGACCTGGTTGTTTCAGGACCCCCTCCTGGCCAGGAGGGCTGGAGGATTCAGCTGGACTGGGGTCCGAACGCCAGTCCAGGGCACCCGCTCGTGCTCTCTCATGGTTCGGTGGCTACATCCGGGGATCTCTATCAGGCGTTGAGGTTGGGGGGCGAGGCTTACTCCCACATCCTGGATCCTCGCAGCGGGTGGGCTCTGAGAGGGGGGCGCAGGGCGTCGGTGGTGGCACCGAACGGTGCCCTCGCGGACGCCCTGGCATCCGCCCTGTGCGTGGCTGGGCCGGTTGGGATTGCCGCTTTCATTGATGGGGTCCCAGGGGTGGAGGCCATGGTCCTGGAGATTGACCCCTCGAATGCCGAAACTGTGTCTTGCGGATCTGTGGGTTGGGCCACGATGATGGAGGCGACAAGATCAGCCCGGAAACCATGACCGCCTGGGTAGACCAGGCCCGACCCTCCCCTCTGCAGCATGACATCCTTCACGGCTCCCATTCCCTCTCGTCGCCTCGTCCTCAAGACCGGAGCCTCAGGGGCCCTTGCGGGTGCCCTCGCTCCATGGGCCCTCGCCAAGAAGCGCTCCGGCCAACGTGACGGCGTTCTTCGTGTCGGGCTTATCGGGTGCGGCGGTCGTGGCACGGGCGCAGCCGCCCAGGCCCTGCGTGCGGATGATGGGGCGGTGCTTGTGGCCATGGGGGACGCGTTTTCGGATCACTTGGAGAACAGCCACCGGACGCTTCAGGCGAGCGCGGACATTCAGGAGCGCGTTCAGGTTCCTCCCGAGAATCGCTTCGTGGGGTTCGACGCGTACAAGCAGGTAATCGAGGCGGTGGACGTCGTGCTTCTCGCGACCTCACCATTCTTTCGGCCCATGCATGTGGCCTACGCTGTAGAGCACGGCAAACACCTATTTGTCGAGAAGCCCGTCGCTGTAGATGCCACGGGCCTGCGCTCCATCCTCGAGTCCACCCGCAAGGCTGAAGAGAAGGGACTCAGCCTGGTCAGTGGCCTGTGCTACCGCTACCAGTTCGCCAAGCAGGAGACCGTGCGTCGCATTCAAGAGGGCGCCGTAGGGGACATCCGTACCCTGCAATGCACCTACAACACCGGGGAGCTCTGGTATCGGGCGCCCAAACCGGGTTGGACAGACATGGACACCCAGATGCGGAACTGGCTCTACTTTGACTGGCTATCAGGGGACCACATCGCAGAGCAGCACATCCACTCCTTGGACAAGTTGGCGTGGGCGATGGGCAATGTGTATCCCATCAAGGCCACCTCCAGCGGTGGCCGCAGCAAGCGCACTGACCCCAAATTCGGGAACATCTACGACCACTTCAACACGGTCTACGAGTGGGAAGGCGGAGTCGTGGGGTTCTCAAGTTGCCGTCAGATGAGCGGCTGTGCGTCCAATGTCTCGGACTACGTGTATGGGACCAAGGGCGTAGCAAACATCCAGGGTCACAGCATCCAGACCGATGATGGCCAGCGCTGGCGCTACCGGAGCGACGCTTCCAAGAATTGGAGCCAGCGCAGGCAGGGCTCGGACGATATGTACCAGAACGAGCACGATGCTTTCTTCTGGTCCATTCGAAATGGCGAGCCCATCAATAACGGTGACTACATGGCCAACTCGACCATGATGGCCATCATGGGCCGACTTGCGGCCTATACGGGGCAGTCCATCACCTGGGACCAGGCGTGGAATTCAACCCTTGACCTGACCCCAGAAGCGCTGGCCTTCGGGCCTGCTCCTGATTGCACCGTGGCCGTCCCTGGCGTGACACCATTCGTCTAGCCTGTCCACAATAACAGTCGGCTAACCACACAAGAAGGATCGATCCCAATGGCGACCCAAGCCAATGTTTCGCGTTCGGATGAAGTTCAGGAGTTCATGGAGGGACTCGTTCTTCGGAACCCCGGCGAACCCGAGTTCCACCAGGCTGTGCATGAAGTGGCGGAGAGCGTTATGCCCTTCCTGTTTGAGCATGAGCGGTACCGTGCCGTCAATATCCTCGAGCGCATCACAGAGCCGGATCGCATTATCTCCTTCCGGGTTTGCTGGCAGGACGACCGGGGCAATGTTCAGGTGAACCGGGCCTGGCGGGTGCAGTTCAACAACTCCATCGGCCCTTACAAGGGCGGGATGCGCTTTCATCCGACCGTCAACCAGGGCATCCTCAAGTTCCTCGGGTTTGAACAGTGCCTGAAGAACGCACTGACCACGCTTCCCATGGGGGGCGGCAAAGGGGGCTCCAACTTCGACCCCAAGGGTAAGTCGGATGCAGAGGTCATGCGCTTCTGCCAGTCCTTGATGACCGAACTGTATCGGCATATCGGGGAGGACACGGACGTTCCTGCTGGCGACATCGGTGTCGGTGCGCGAGAGATCTCCTACCTCTTTGGCCAGTATAAACGCATCGAGAACCGATTCGTTGGAACCATGACAGGCAAGGGACTCTCTTTTGGCGGCAGCCTCATTCGGAAGGAGGCTACAGGATATGGATTGGTCTACTTCGTGCGCGAGGTACTCAGCGACTTGAAGGACAACATGGAGGGGAAGACTGTCGTCATCTCGGGCTCAGGCAACGTCTCCATCTATGCGGCGGAGAAGGCGATGGAGCTGGGCGCCAAGGTCGTCTCGTTCTCTGATTCCGCGGGCAGAATTCACGATCCGGAAGGGACCACCGAAGAAAAGTTGTCCTTCCTCAAGGATCTCAAGGAGGTGCGCCGAGGCCGCATCAGCGAATACGCTGAGCGCTTCGGGTGTGACTATCAGGCCGACCAACGGCCCTGGGATATCCCCTGTGACCTGGCTCTTCCCTGCGCGACTCAGAACGAGTTGGATGTTGACGATGCTCGCGCGCTCGTGGCCGGAGGATGCCTGGTTGTCGCGGAAGGGGCCAACATGCCCTGTACCGCTGATGCTGCCCAGGTCTTCCGGGAGGGCGGCGTGCACTTCGGACCGGGTAAAGCGGCCAACGCTGGCGGTGTGGCGGTTTCCGGTCTGGAGCAATCGCAGAACGCCCAGCGGTACTCGTGGTCTGCGGCAGAGGTGGATAAGCGCCTACGTGACATCATGGCCAAGATCCACGCGCAGTGTACGTGCTACGGAGAGGACGATTCCGGCCGAGTCGACTACGTACGTGGCGCCAACCTGGCAGGGTTCGTCAAGGTCGCCGATGCCATGTTGGCTTATGGTGTCGTCTAGGGTTGTGGCTTGAGGGTCCTGGCGGCATGAACTCCTTGGGAACAGATCAGAACCACCAACGGGTGCAGACCCTGTCCTTGGTTGTCCTGGCAGCTGTCGCTATCGGAGGCGCCCTGGTTTGGCTGGGTAGCGTCTTGGTGCCCTTCGTGCTCGCCTTCTTCCTTTCCGTCGCATTGAGGCCTGTTGTGCGCCTGTTGGCTCGGCGTCTGAAGGTTCCCATCCCTATCGCGTTTGTGATCAGCTCCCTGGTGGGCCTGGGCCTGTTGGCGGCTTTCGGTACCTTGGTGGCGCGCTCCATCAGTCAGCTACAAGCCAATCAGGAGGTGTACCAAGCCAATGTTCAGGGAATGCTCCTGCGCATTCAGGAGTCCAGCCTGGTGGCGAAGTTGGGCATGGATGAGGTGCTTGCAGGGGCCTCCCTTCAGGAGTCAGCCCGTGACGCTGCTCAGGCAACCCTGGGCAGTCTGGCCTCTGTCCTTGTCAGCCTTACGTCCCAGGGGCTGCTGGTCCTTATCTTCGTCATGTTCCTCATGGCGGGTAGCGCGCGAGAAACCGCCCGCAACCGGACCCTTGGGGACGTGGAGCGACGTATTCGCGGCTATGTGAGCACCAAATTGAGCGTCTCGGCCATGACGGGCCTGGGTGTCTGGCTTCTCCTCACTCTGCTGGGCGTCGAGATGGCACTCGTCTTTGGACTCTTTGCGTTCCTGCTGAACTTTGTGCCCAACGTGGGGTCTCTGATCGCCACGCTGATGCCCCTGCCCATCGTGCTTCTGGGGGACTACAGCACTTCCGTCCAGGTTCTGGCCATTGCATTGCCGGGTGGCCTTCAGTTCACGGTCGGTAATTGGCTGGAGCCGAGACTCCTGGGGGACTCCATGGATCTCCACCCAGTGACCATTCTTCTGGCCTTGATCTTCTGGGGGATGGTCTGGGGATTGGTGGGCGCCCTTCTCGCCACGCCTCTTACGGCCATCGTTCGAATCCTCCTCGACAAGGAAGAGATCACCCGGCCTGCTGCCGAGCTGATGGCAGGGCGACTCCCGTCCTCTGCTAGCCCAACTCCAGCAGGACCTTGACACAGCCCTCTTCGCGCGCGCCGAAGATCCTGTAGGCCTCCGCTCCATGCTCCAGGGGAACGCGGTGGGTGAACAGCTCCTCTAGGGGCCACGAGGGATCCAGTGCCAGAGGAAGCGTGGTGTCCATCAAGGCCCGAGCGGGGCAGCGGCCGGCACGGTAGGTGAGGTTCTTGTCATAGGCTTCACCTGGACTGAAGGCGAAGGAGTCCTCGGTGTGGACACCCACAGCCGAGAGGGTGCCTCCGGGACGGAGCAGGTCGATCGACGCCCGACTTGCAGCAGGTGAGCCCACGCACTCGCAGACGGCGTCGACTCCACGGCCCTCGGTGAGGGCGAGCAGCTCCCGCTCGGCCGCGCCATCCACAATCGACAGAGGGGTCGCCCCAAAGCGGGCGGCCAACTCCAAGCGTTCGGTGATGGAGTCGAGGACGAAGACCTGAGCGGCTCCCAGGTGGAGCGCGCACAGGGCGGCCATCAGGCCTACGGGACCGGCACCCACCACAGCCAGTACCTGGCAATCGGCGGCCCCGGCCTGCAGGGCGCAGAACATGCCCGTGGAGAGGACGTCGCCACTCAGTAGCGCGCGGGCCCCGGATACCCCGGGGGGCACGCTGACCAGGGTCGAGTCGGCAAGGGGAACCCGTAGCAGGTCAGCCTGGGTGCCTTGGAGGCCCTGGCCGTTGGAGCTCCAGCCGAAGAGTTGGCCGAGCTCGCAGCGCGCTGTCAGGCCGGAGAGGCATGCGGGACACTCTCCACAGGACGTGGTGAAGGGGGCGACGACACGGTCACCGGGGCGAATCCCCTGCACATCGGACCCGACCTCCAGGACTTCCCCGTAGATCTCATGTCCCAGCACGGTCCCCGGATCCAGGCCCTTCTCCCTGCCCTGCACGGCATGCAGGTCCGAACCGCAGATGGCAGCACGCAGGGGGATCACCAGAGCATCACGCGGATCGACCAGGGTGGGGTCCGGGACCTGCGTGAGGCGGACGTCTTCGATTCCGTGGAAGGTCAGCGCCCGCATGGAACCTCAAGGCGGCTGAGCGCCCCGCCAGCACCTGCCAGATAGGCCACCGCGAATCGTCCGCCGCGATAGGGGACGAAAGCCATGGTGTAGTGGCCGGGCAGAGCCATCTCCTCCCAACTCCGCCCCCCGTCTGCGGTCCTGCTGAAGCCTCCCTTCCCGACGGCCAACCAGGTCCCTTCGGGACTACCGGGGACAGACTGCACGCACGAGCGGTAACCGGGCTGCGGCGCTTCAGCGGGCTCCCAGTGCCGGCCGCCGTCGACACTATAGGCAGCGGATCCGGAGCGGGTTTGAGGCTCCGTGTAGTCGCCCCCGACAAGCACGGATGAACCGTTCCCAGTCACGCCGATGGAGAAGCTGCCTGTAGCCGAGCCTCCCTGAGCCATGGGGGTGTCATGGGCCACCCAGCTGGCACCATAGTCGGTGGTCTCCAGTACTCGAGCTGCACCGCCGCCTGTTGCCACAAGAGCGCGGCCCCGGGGCAGGCAACGGACCAGCGTGCCGCTGGCGGCAAAGCCGGCCTCATTGGGGTGGGGGGAGGGGAGGGCGTGAGCCGGTACGGAGACCCAGTCTTCACCATTGGCATCACTCACCCAGATCGTAAACGCGCCACCCACCGGATCCCCGAAGCAAAGACCGCGACCGTTTGGCCAGAAGTCGATGGAGTCCATGAACATCCCCGGGTCGTCGTCCCGGTGCACGAGGCGCCAGTGCTCCCCGGCATCCTCCGTCCTCCACAATTCGGCGGGGGAGCCAACGACCAGAACCAGTGCGTGGTCGGGCCCAAACAGGTGGATGTCACGCAACTCCCGCTCTTCCAGGCCGGGCAGTTGGATCGCACTCCATGTTTGCCCTGCGTTCGTGGTGCGCACGCAGGTGCCCGCGCTACCGCTGGCCCAGACGACGTTCTCATCCCAGGCGGCAATGCCCCGCAGGCTCGCCTCGGTAATGGAGGGGAACGTTGTAAGGCTCAAGGACTCCCAGTCGGGCCCTACGGGTTCCAGGTTGACGCAACCCCCAAGGGATAGCGGGAGAAGGAGAACCGGCAGTGTTTGGAGGCCGAGGAGTCGGGTGGGGAGCATGGGCCCAGGGTACTCAAATGGGCCTCCAACAATGTGTGTGGTGCGGACGGTCCCCCAGACTTACCCTGTAGCCATGCTGCGTCGACTGTCTCCGCTCCTCCCTCTTCTAGCCCTGTTGGGTTGCGGCTGCCAGGGCGGGGAGCGTGGGGCTACTAATGGCAGTCCCAACCTCCAACCTGATCCGGTGCCCGTCGTGAGTGAAACCAATCCGGCCCTGGAAGTGGCCACCCTCGGTGCGGGGTGTTTTTGGTGCATCGAGGCCGTTCTCGAGCAGATCGATGGTGTGAAGGCCGTACGCAGCGGCTTCACGGGCGGCGAGGTACCCAACCCGTCTTACCGTGACATCTGCACCGGCCTGACGGGGCACGCGGAAGTGGTCCAGGTTCATTTTGACCCTGAAGTCCTTAGCTACACGGCACTACTCGACTGGTTCTGGCGTCTGCATGACCCGACGACCCTGAACGCTCAGGGGGCGGATGTGGGGACCCAGTACCGATCGGCCATCTTCTATCACGACGCCACCCAGCGTGAGCAGGCCGAGCAGTCACTGGCTGCTGCCGCCAGCTCCTTCACCGACCCGATCGTTACCGAGGTCACCCAAGCAGTGGAGTTCTACGCCGCGGAGGGCTACCACCAGGACTACTACACGGCCAACCGGGAACAACGGTACTGTCAACTTGTGATCCGCCCCAAGCTCCGGAAGCTTGGGCTCAAGGAGTAGGCGCTGTTGCCCCTGATCCTCTGCCCTGCCTTGGCCTGCGCATTGCTGTGTGGGCAGGATCCAGCCAACGGCTGGACCGACTACCGTGGT
>MPMD02069971.1_pt1 | contig 35329 bp, 30 predicted proteins | sample 1617291 | NCBI WGS metagenome assembly MPMD02 (sample SAMN05944810, study PRJNA350692) | marine metagenome | biome: marine; feature: ODZ; material: water; isolation source: 120 m water sample filtered on 30 um supor filter | place: Pacific Ocean | collected 2012-04-09 | depth 120m m | reverse complement strand
GCCCCTCCCCATGGATTCATAGGGGCTTCTTTCCCCCGCCGAAGACTGAGGATAAGGTTTGCAATGACAATGAAGATGCCGGTTGCCAGGATCCAGGATCCCACTGTGGATACCTGGTTTAGGGTTTCAAATTCTGGCAGGTATTCGTAGTACCGGCGCGGGTTGCCCATATACCCCAGAATGAACATGGGAAAGTAAAGGATGTTGAATCCGACGAAGAAGAGTACACATCCGATTTTTCCCCACTTCTCATTGTACATTCGTCCGAACATCTTGGGGAACCAGTAGTGAAGCGCCCCGAAGAAGGCGAACCCGGTTCCACCGAACATCGTGTAATGAAAATGCGCCACGATGTAGTAGGTGTCATGGATATGAAGGTTGACCGCCAGGATCGCCTGGAGAACGCCGGTGCAACCCCCGATAGTGAACAGGAAGATGAATGCGAACGCGTAGAGCATGGGGGTTTTCATGTCGATGGAAGCCTTGTAGAGCGTTGCGATCCAGTTGAAGATCTTGATGGCGGTTGGAATGGCCACGAAAAAGGTCAGGAAGGAGAATACGACCCGTGACGTGTCGGACATCCCGCTGGTAAACATGTGGTGACCCCAGACGAGGTACCCGATAATGGCGATCAGGAGGGAGGATCCTGCTATGGCCTTGTAGCCGAAAATGGGCTTGCGGCTGAACGTGGGAATGATTTCTGAAATGGCTCCCATCGCCGGGACAATCATGATGTAAACGGCCGGGTGGGAGTAGATCCAGAAGAGGTGCTGGTACATTACGGGGTCGCCCCCGTTGGCCGGATTGAAGAACCCAAAGCCGAGCAGTCTTTCCGCAACCACCATCAGCAGGGTGATGCCGACGACAGGGGTCGCCAGGATCTGCATCCAGCCGGTTGCATAGATGGCCCAGGCGAAGAGAGGAACGCGGCCCCAGCCCATCCCGGGAGCCCTCAACCTGTGAATCGTGGTGACGAAATTCAGCCCGGTCAGGATGGAAGAGAATCCGATGGTAAATGCGCCAAGCACGGCCAGGGGAACGTTTGTGTTTGATTGCACACTGTACGGTGCATAAAAAGTCCACCCGGTATCAGGAGCTCCTCCACCGGTAAAGAGGGAAATGACGACCAGGACAATACCGATCACAAAAAGCCAGTAGGAGAGGAGATTCAGGCGGGGAAAGGAGACGTCTTTGGCTCCCAGCATGATGGGGAGGCAGAAATTTCCGAATACGGCGGGAAGCCCCGGGATGACGAACGCAAAGATCATGACCACGCCATGAAGGGTAAAGACCGCGTTGTACATCTTTGCGCCAAAGAGGTTCCCGGATGCCGTGAACAATTCAAGCCGCATCAGGAGGCCCAGGCATAATCCCAGGCCAAAGAGGGCAAGCATCGTCGCTGCATACATCAGGCCGATCCTCTTGTGATCCGTGGAGGTCAGCCAGGAAAGAAGGCCACTATTCCTTCCACCGGCAGAACCGAGGTAGGATTCGCCGGAAAGATGTTGTGTTGTATCGAGCGTTCCGTTGACCACGATTAAGACTCCTTGGGCAAGTTGCCGTTTTTCCTGCGGATGAGCATTGCTGTCAAAAGGCACAGCCCCATCCCCGTGATGAAAGCCCCTCCCATGGAAAGGACCTTGTAGGCCTGGATCCGCCCCTTCGGGTCATCCGTGAAACAATATTGCAGCACCTTGGCAATGGTTGAACTTGTCTCTCCCTTGTTCGCTTTCCGGATGGCCAGTTCCAGGTCGAGAGGGAGATAGGTTGTTCCATACATATACCGGGAGATCGTTCCATCTGGGCAGAGAAGTATCAGCGACGCGGGATGCCGGAATTCGCGACCTTCTTTTTTGTAGACAAAACCGACCGCGGATGTGAGCGCTTCGATATTCTCCCTGCTCCCCGTCAAAAACCTCCATCCGGCCGATGGGAACTGGCGCTGCATGGAATGCAGGTAATTCCGTTTCTTTCCCTTGGCCAGTTCGGGTCCTTCCGAGGGATCAATACTGATCGTTAACACGGAGAAATCGGTTTCCGGCTCAAGACCCACCCGGTCCAGAACCTCGACCATTCCGTCGAGCAGGGGAGAGCAGATGCCTGGGCACTTGTAATAGACGAGGGAAAGTATTGTCGGTTTCTGGACAAGAGATTTCAGGGTGACGATGTCTCCTTCTTCCCCAACGAAAGTGAGTTCCATGGGAATCTGTCCCCCGATCTTTTCGTTGATCCCAAAAGTGTTGCTCTCTTGGGCCGATAAGGGACTTCTGAACAAAATGATGCACAGGAGAACAGTTCTCATGGTTATCCCCATGGGTGTTTGCAACGAGAATTTCCGCGCTCAAATTTTTCATGGCGGAGGTGAGATCCGGACGCCAATTCCCGAACCGGGATCGGTGGCTTCCTATTCTTCTTGATCCCGGATTTGCCTGGTCCAGGTTGCCTCTTTTTGAAATTGGACTCCACGATCTGATGGTCAAGAGCAATTTCGATGCCATGGGAATGTCCGGTGTATTGATTTAAATCAATAAATAGGTGTTCTTGTCGGTTGAATTTCCCCAGCCCATGGGTGATATTCCTCGCTCTGAGGGTTGTGAGGGGGATTCCACACTTTTGAAGTTCCTCTCCGGATACGCATATCCCCTTCTCGGGAAAGCGATTCGGATCTCTCTGAATAGGGGGAGGGGGCAGGTATAATTCCACACCTAAGTCGAGATTCCTCCCACGGAATAGGGATTTTCTGCATTTTTGCACCCAATCCGGGTGGCCTTGGATTTGCGCTCTCCCAATATCTCTGATTGGAGGGAATATATGAATAAACCTGTATTCGACCAATGGAAGGGGAAACCGCTTCAAGAAATCCTCCTGACGTGCCGGGATGTTGTTGAGGAATCGGATTATTCCGCCGCGCGTCGCTGGAAAGAGTCCGGGGGCGGTATTGTGGGGCACTTCCAGGTCTATTTCCCCGAGGAAATAGCCCATGCGGCCGGGCTGTTGCCGGTGAAAATCTGCGGCGCGTCCGTCGAGGCGACTCAGGCCGATTCCCGCTTCGGCTCCTACCTCTGCTCCATCCTGAAGACCTCGCTGGAACTGGCGATGTCGGACAAACTGGACCTGGATCTTTTCGTGACGCATCCCATCTGCGACGCCGCGAGAAATCTGGCGCCGATCTGGGGCCGGAACAAGTCCTATCCGTGCCAGATTCTCTACCTTCCCCAGAACGCGAACTCGAAGGGAAGCGTCAATTATCTCAAGCAGGAGTATGGCCGCCTTGGGCGGGTGATTGAGACGGTGACCGGCCGGAAGATCGGCGAGGACGACCTGCGGAACTCCATCGCGGTTTTCAACGAGAACCGGGCGTTGCTTCGCGACCTGTATGACATCAAGCGGGAAACCCCCTGGCTTGTTTCCGCGGAAGATGCATACTGCCTCATGTCCATCGGGGGGATGATTCCCCGGGAAGAGCACAACGAGCTTCTGAAGACGGTTCTTCCCCAGATCCGCCAGTCCGAAGGGAGGGCCCAGGACCGGATTCGTGTCGTTTTTGAAGGAGGGTTCTGCGAACAGCCTCCTGTCGACCTGATCCGCATGTTGGGGAGGACCTGTTACCTTGTCGACGACGATCTTCTTGTCGGTCTCCGGTGGATAACGGAGGACGTTCCCGTGGACGGGGATCCTCTTCATTCTCTTGCGGAATCCTACCTGGAACGCTCCACGTACAGTCCCGTCCAGCATGACCTTCGCAAGCCGAAGGAGGAAATGCTCCTGAAGCGGATCGATGCGGCGAAGGCCGAGGCGGTCATCATTGCCGCGGCAAAGATGTGCGAACCCGGCCTGGAGGAGCAGGTCGCGTACACGTACGCGCTGGACGAAAGGAAGATTCCCTATTTCGTGAGTGAATTCGAGGAAAACATGACCTCCTTTGATCACCTTGAAATGCAACTAGAAACTTTTGTTGAAAATCTGCTCTTTGCCTGATGGAGGACTTTGAAATGAATGAGAAAGAATTTGTCGGGCGGGGAAATCGGGACGGGGCCCAGCTCTTTCGGGACTGGTTCGAGTCTCTCGGCAAGACGGCGCAGGATGGCGGGCAGTCCGCCTACGTCTTCGTTATGGGGAGCCTGAACGAGATCCTGAAGACCTTCGATCTTCCCGTTGTCTTTCCCGAAATCAATGCCCTTCAGACGGCGGTTCGCAAGGTCGCCCATGAACTGCTGGACGAGGCGGAGGATTACGGCTATTCCCCCGATATCTGCGGATACGTAAAAGCGGACGTGGCGATTCAGCTCCGTGACGGCGCCCATCCCATGGGCCGGATTCCCAAGCCGAGCCTTGCGGTTCTGACGAACGCCTGCAACACCTACATCAAGTGGGCGGAAATCTGGGAGCGGATGTACGATTGTCCCATTTTTACAATCGACGTGCCCGGAACCCGCCAGGCGGGGTGCGTCACCTGGAAGGGGAACTCCGATTTCGAGAACGACCGGAAGTACGTGGAAGTTCAGATTCGGGAACTCATCCAGTTGTGCGAAAAGGTGACGGGAAAGAAATTCGACATCGACAGGCTCCGGGAAGTCCTGGGGCATGCGAACAACATGAGCCTTGGGTGGAAGCGCGTTCTCGAGTTGAACCGGAGCCGGCCCTCCCTTTTCAATGCACTCACCGACGGAACGATATATCTCGGGGTTGCCAACGGGTTCCGGGGGTCCCCCGAAGGGAGTCGCTATTTCGAAAATCTTGTGGAAGAGATGGAATACAAGGCCGCCCATCACATCGGGACGCTGACGGATGAAAAATACCGACTTGCATTCGTAGGCGTGCCTTGTTATCCAATTTTCCGGCGCTTCAACGAACTCTTCAGCGAATGGGGTGGCACGTTCATCAACTCCACGTATCTTTGGTTCGCTTCGGGAGGAAGTAACCGGGGGTTCCAGTACGATCTCGACCGGCCCATCGAGAGCCTGTCGGAAGGGGTGCTCGTAAGTGTCCGGGACGCGATGGACAGCATGTTCCATCCAAACCTGATGCTCGAAACGATGATCGACGAATATAGCCTCGACGGAGTCATTTACCATCCCATCAAGAGTTGCCGGACCACTTCAACCGGCCAGGCGGACGCCCGCCGATACCTGGCGGAAAAGACGGGGATTCCCAGTCTTTTTCTCGAGTCCGACATGATGGACCGACGGGTTGTCTCTGAAGCACAGATGAAAAATCGGGTCGACGCATTCTTTGAAGGTCTCGCTTCCCGAGCGATGAAGAAACAAGGAGAGGGGGTCTGATATGGCGTACGGGGCGGGCGTGGATGTCGGATCCACTCAGACGAAAGCGGTTATCGTCAACGAACAGGGGGATATTGTCAGTCGATCACTTATCGACACGGGTGCCAACGTTGTCCTCGCTGCCGAACATTCCTTTGCGGAGGCATTGAAGTCGAAGGGAATCCGCGAGGAGGAGGTCGAGTTTGTTGTCGGCACCGGGTATGGCCGATATCGTGTAACTTTCGGGAATACGCAGGTGACAGAGATAAGCTGCCATGGGCGAGGAGCGGTTAAGATCTTTCCCAATACAAAGACGGTCGTCGACATGGGGGGGCAGGACACCAAGGCGATCCGGGTCAGCCCGAACGGGGAGATTGTCGACTTCTGCATGAATGACAAGTGTGCTGCGGGAACTGGCCGGTTTCTCGGCGCCGCGTCGAGTGCCCTCGATATTCCCCTGGATCAACTCGGCCCGACCGCGCTGAAGTCGGACAAACCGGTACGGATCAGCACGACCTGTACGGTCTTTGCCGAATCGGAGGTTCTCTCCTGGCTTGGCAAGGGAAAGAAGATCGAGGATATTCTGCTCGGGGTTCATCAATCGATTGCTACGCGGTCTGCGGCCCTGCTCCGGCGGGTGGGCGTCGAGGACGAGGTTACCTTTACCGGCGGGGTTTCCCGTAACGTGGGAATGATCAAGACGCTGGAAGATAAACTTGAGAAGAAGTTGAACGTAAGTGAAGAGTGCCATTACATGGGGGCTCTGGGAGCGGCCTTGTTCGCCCTGGATCATATCCTTCAGAGCCGGATACCTCATGATGATATTGCGGAGGCGAATTCATGACCATTACGGCTGGAATCGATGTTGGATCGACCTACGTTAAGGCGCTCCTCTTAGATGAGAACTCCAGGATTGTCAGTCAATCAATGCGACCCAGCGGTTTTCGGCTGGACGAGGCGGCGAAAAAAGGTTTTCTCCAAGCACTCGAGAATGCCGGACTGAAGGAGGACGACGTCTCCTATGTGGTGGCCACAGGAATAGGCCGTCACCAGGTCGAGTTTAAGGATATCCATGTCACCGATCTGACCGCAAGCTCGCGGGGAGCGGTCCGCCTCTTTCCCGGGACCCGGACTGTACTCGACATCGGTGGACAGACGATGAAGACGAGCCGGTTGGGCGAATCGGGTGGCGTTGAATCGTTCCGTCTCAACGACAAATGTGCCGCGGGGACCGGGGCCTTCCTGGAAAAAACGGCCCGATATATGGGGTTCGGAACGGAGGAGATCGGTCCACTCATGGCGACTTCCAAGGAGGTGGTTCCCATTTCCGGGGTCTGCGCCGTCTTCGCGGAGTCGGAAGTGATCAACCACCTTTCCCTCGGAACCTCCCCGGCCGACATCATGCACGGCGCCACCGAATCACTCGTGTCCCGTTCGGTGCAGTTGATCCGGCGTCTCAAGGCGCAGCCCGAGTACACCTTGATCGGGGGGATCCTCCGCTTTGCTACGGTGGGCGATTCTGTCCGGGAACAGTTGAAGCATGAGGTCAACGTTCCGGAACCGGGAATGGTCCAGTTCGTCGGAGCTCTCGGGGCGGCCATTCTTGCACACCGTCGCCTTGAGAAACGGAAGGAATGAGTTCCTCCGATTGCGGAAACGGTTTTGGCGGATCCTCTCTCGTTCCCGATCCGGAACTTGTCAACCAGGGATGGGAACTGCGGAATTTATCCGACCCGGCAAAGGCCCGGGAGGCTTCGAGCCTGTACCGTTCCCTTGGATTCGAAGTCCTGGAGAGGCCCGCCCTGCCGGAAAATTTCGGCCCGGATTGTGGCGTTTGTGCGTCGGAGGCGTGTCAGACGTACGTGTTGCTCTACGTGAGGGAGAAGAAAGATGGAAATCATTAACCCGTCCACTATGTCGAAGCCGAGCGGCTATTCTCATGGAGTAAAGGCGACCGGTTCGTTCCTGGCTGTCGCCGGGCAGGTGGGATGGGACGCGGAAGGTCAAATCGTGGGAGCCGATTTTCTTTCCCAGTTCCTCCAGGCGTTGGAGAATGTGGTCCAGGTCGTTCGCGAAGCGGGAGGGGAACCGCAGAACCTCATCAGTCTTACTATATTTGTAACATCTAAAGAAGCATACCTCGATTGCCTGAAGTCTTTGGGAACCGGATATCGAAAGATCATGGGGAGGCACTTCCCGGCGATGACTCTGGTCGAGATCGCAGGCCTTATTGAGGAGGGGGCACAGGTGGAGGTTCAGGGATTGGCCGTGATCTAGGGAGCGGAACCGTGACCAGGTATCGACCGAAGCCCTCCCCGTTTTTTCGGGACCGTGATTTCTTTTTCCGTTAGAATAATTCCACAGGAGGTGAGTCATATTTCCCAATTCCTGAAGCCCTGTCCAACGTGATTCTCGCTGGATTCTTGGCCCTTCATTTGCGGGTTTCAGCACGGGTATGGATGCCATGATCAAAGTTCCGAAAGAAGACGGCGCCTGGTGGATGGCGTTGACCTGCTGGCTTTGCGGTTGGGGTTCTGCTGTCGTTCTCACGTGGGAACCTCTCGTCGTCGGTGGTTCGTTTGTTTCCCTGATGGTCACAGTTCAGACGCTCCGGGCCTGCAGGCGGTCATGGAGGATCGAACCGGGGAGGGCGGGACGGCTCCTTGCAATGGCTTGCATGGGAGTTCTTCTTCCGATTGCTACTTTCTCGCTTCTGATTGTCCGGACGAATGATCTTCCCTGGACCCTCGCGGCAACCGTTCCTTCCATTCTTTACGGGGTTGTCCTGGTCCTGGGAAAAGAGCGCCGTCCCTGGGCGAGGTTGTTGGGGGTTGTATCTCTCACCTCAATTTCCGCGGTTACCTACGCCTGTGCGGTCGGGCGTTTCGACACGATCTCGACGATTCTCTGGAGTGCACTCGGGCTTTATTTCCTCCTGGGTTCGATCCTTGTCATGGCGAGGTTCCGGAGGTCCCGGGGGGCGCTCCTCTTTGTGCGGGTATCGTCCCTTGCCGTGGTCGCCGGGACGATCGTCTGCTCGTTCCACGGTTTGCTTCACTGGGTAATCGGCGGAGGATTTCTCCTGTTGGGTGCAAGGTCATTCCTGGTTGACACCGAGACCCGTCCGGCCGACCCGAAGAAACTCGGGAACAGGGAGCTTGCATACGCGTCCATTTCGGCGGCCCTTGTTCTTGCTGGAATCTGGATGATCCGATGATGATCCGCTTTGAAATTCCTGGAACCGGCGAACCGGTCCTGCTCAACGCCAAGGAGAGTGGAGTCGTCGTCCTTACGGGCAACCGCGACGTCATGGCGTTCTCCCGGACGGGAAGGCTGCGATATGCGACTTCAGACTCAATGCTATTGAAAAGGGGACTGGATAATCGCATTCTGAGGTTTGACGAAAATCCGGGCTTTCTCTCCTCCGAATCCTCCCTCGAATATATTGACCGGGCATACCGGAACGTGGAGACCCTCTACAATTCGGCTCCGCCTGCCGCGAGGAAAGGCCTGCTTCCCGCCATCGACTGCACTCCTGAGAGGCTTGCGCGTGAAGGAGATCTGTTCCGGTCCATCTACGGGCGGATCCCCGTGCTCCCCCCCGACCAGTACCAGGCCATTTACTTGCAGGCCACAATAGGTTGTTCCCATAACCGCTGTTCTTTCTGCTCTCTTTATCAGGACATCCCTTTTCACATTTCGACGGTGGATGAATTTGAGGGTCATGTTCGGAGTGTGAAGGATCTTCTGGGAATCGACGCTGGCGGATATTCTTCCATTTTCCTTGGTGACGCGAACGCCCTGTCCGTTCCCCTTTCCAAGCTACTAGCCATGATGGAAATCGCGCGTGAACTTTTTCCGGGAAAGGATTTCCACGCCTTTACCGATGCGCGTTTGCACAGGACGAAATCCGTCAGGGATCTTCGTCAACTTGCCTCTTCCGGCCTGAGGCGCGTCACCTTCGGTCTTGAGACGGGAAGCCCTTCCTTGTACAACTCCCTTCGAAAACCGGGAACCCTTGCTGACGCCGCGGCGACGATACACCGGGTCAAGGACGCGGCCCTGTCCCTGGGAATCACGCTTCTCGTCGGAGTCGGCGGTATCGGAGAGACCGTCGATTTCCTGGAAAGTATGCCGTTGTCGAAAGAGGACATCGTTTACCTGTCACCACTTGAGAGCCAGGCGGAACCCGGGGACTCCGTGCAGGAATTCCGGGAATCGCTGAGTACCCTAGGAGTGAAGGTTGCCAAGTATGGCATGAACCGATTCGTATATTGATCCGATTGAGGAAACCAAAGCCATGGATGATTTCAAGCCGTATGCAGGGGAACTCGAATTTCACGACGTGCTCTATTCCAAGGATGACGGGGTCGCGACGGTCACGCTGAACCGTCCCAAATCCTTCAACTGCTATTCAACGCGTACATTGAAGGAGTTGATTCTCGCCTTCCAGGATGCTTCGTGGGACGACACGATTTCCGTCATCGTCTTCACGGGTCAGGGGACGAAGGCATTCTGCACCGGCGGGGACGTGAAGGAGTACGACGAGGTTTACACGAAGAAGCCGCGTGAGTACTGGAAGTACATGGGACTCTTCCGGGGATACCTCGAATCGATCATGCATGCGGGGAAACCGGTGATCGCCCGCCTCAACGGAATGGCTGTTGGGGGAGGGAATGAATCACAATTGGCGTGCGACCTGACGGTAATGGCCGAACATACATGGCTCGGACAGGTTGGGACTTCGGTCGGGTCGGTCGCTTGTGGAGGCGCGACGCAGTGGCTTCCCCTGGTTGTCGGCGACAAGCGGGCAAGGGAAATGCTTTTCATGAATCCGAAGATTTCCTCCCGGAAGGCGCTGGACTGGGGCCTGGTCAACGCGGTTGAGCCGAGCGTCACGAAGGAGGGTGATTTTATCGAGAATCCCTCTTCCGATCAGGTCAAGAAGGCTCAGAAGGGCCTGGATGGGTACGCCATCGACCTTTCCAAGGTTGATGCACGAATTGCTGAATATGTTGCCAATTTGAAGAACAAGTTCCCGGAGTGTCTCCGGTATACGAAGACGAATACGAATACGTTGAAGGACCTGGTCTGGAACATTACGGTCCCGCATGCGCAGGATTGGCTTTCGACCCATTTCGGCGGCGTGGAGCCGTACGAGGGAATGCGTGCTTTTGTTGAAAAGCGGCCGTCCGATTTTGAGAAGATTCGAAAATCAGAATTCCTCTGGGGTCCTGCCGAAAAGGAATGTGGATGCGGTGCGAAGGGGTTGCCGTCGGAATTCGAGCACTGCGGGAAATGCGGGAAGGCCCTGTGAGCCTCGTAACCGTTTCGGAACGGAATGGAAACGCGGTTCTCGAATTGAACCATCCTCCGCTCAACATCATCTCGATGGCGTTGATGGAGGATTTAAGGGAAGCCCTCTCTGAGGTGCAAGCGTCCGGATGTAGAGGCGTGTTGATTCAAGGTGCGGGAAACTGTTTCTCCGCGGGCGCCGACGTGGGAGAACATCTTCCGGAAAAAGTGGGAGAGATGCTCCCGTTATTCAGCCGGACGGTGATCGACCTGATGTCCCTTGAGATTCCGGCGGTCGCCTTCGTGCATGGCACGACCCTGGGAGGGGGATTCGAACTTGCGCTTGCGTGTGATTGTATGGTTGCTTCCGAGGATGCCACGCTCGGGGTTCCGGAGATTACTCTAGGAGTCTTTCCTCCGATCGCTGCCGCGTTGCTTCCGCGCGAGGTTGGATCCAAGAGGGCGATGGAAATGATCCTGGCCGGAGGTAAAATATCCGCCGCGACCGCTCTTGACTGGGGACTGGTAAACCGGGTCGGATCGATAGAAGTTGCTGAAAAATTCCTGCAACGGATCTCTCGGTATCCCCGGCCGGCTCTTGTTGCCGCCAAGAAATCGACACGGGAGAATTTTATTGACCGGCTACGGGAAGCGGACCGGATATACCTGGAAGAAATGATGGCTCATCCGGAACCGGTGGAGGGTTTGAAGGCGTTTCTCGAAAGACGGGACCCGGCTTGGAAGGAGACTCCATAATGAAAGCCGCGATTTTTCGGTCATCGGGCGAACCGCTAACAATAGAAGAAACTCCGAAACCGGAACCGGGTCCCGGTGAAATGGTGTTGCGGGTGGTCGCTTGCGGAGTATGCCATACCGATCTTCACTACACCGACCACAATGTTCCCACATTCAAGAAACCTCCGATCGTGCTGGGCCACGAGATTTCCGGGATTGTTGACGAGACGGGACCCGGAGTGGATGGATGGAAGAAGGGGGACCGTGTTCTTCTCCCCGCTGTGGTCACTTGCGGGGAATGCGAATTGTGCCGGGCGGGACGTGAGAATATTTGCCTGAACATGATCATGTGGGGCAACCATGCCGATGGAGGGTATGCGGAATATGTCAAGGCTCCTGCAAAGGATGCGGTTCGAATCCCCGGTTCGCTCGACCTGGAGGCTTCTTGCATCATTGCCGATGCGCTGTCGACTCCGTACCACGCCGTTGCTAACCGGGCACGTGTGAAGAAAGGGGAACTCGTGGCCGTTTTCGGTTGCGGTGGTGTCGGCATCAATGCCGTGCAGTTTGCGTCTGCGGCCGGGGCCCGGGTCTTCGCGGTCGACAAGGATGAGGAAAAGTTGGAATTGGCTCGATCTTTTGGGGCGAGCGAGGTCGTCGTCGGGAGCGAAGACCTTCCAAAGCGGTTGAAAAAACTGACATCGGGCGGGGTCGATGTCGCGATCGAATGCATCGGTAATCCCGATACGGTCCGACAGGGACTTGCTTCGATCCGGAGGGGGGGCCGGGTTTGTGTTGTTGGATTTTGTGACCGTCCCGCCGAAGTAAACGTGGGCCGGATCATGTTCTTTGAGCAGCAACTCATCGGTTCTCTCGGATGTCGTCCGGCGGATTACGATGTCATCGTGAAAATGGTCGAGGCTGGAACGATAAAGCTCTCTCCACTCGTGACCGGCCGGTTTCCTCTCGACGGGGTCAACGATGCGCTCGATCAACTGCGGGCGGGGAAAGGGTTCCGAAATATCGTGATGCCATGAAGAGGGTGTTGATTCTGGGCGGAGGCGTCGGCGGTACCCGTGTCGCGAACGGATTGCGAAAGCGACGCAAAGGTCTGGATATCACCGTGGTCGATTCACACGGAGATCATCTTTACCAACCCTCCCTTCTCTATCTGCCCTTCGGCGTCGAGTATGAATTCTCACGGGAAGAAAGGGGGTTCCTCCACCCGGATATCAAGTTGATGGTGGAACGTGTCTGCGGGATCGACCCTGTTGGCCGCCGCGTTGAGTTCGAGAGCGGGTCGAGCCTGTCGTACGACGTCCTCGTAATCGCGACGGGATCGCGACTCGACCATGGCTCGATTCCCGGGCTTCGGGAGGCGGGACATCATTTCCATTGCCGCAGGTCGGCGGAACGGTTGCGGGATACCCTGGCGGGATTCCGGGGAGGGTCGATCGTCATCGGGATCTCCCGCCTGCCATGCAAGTGTCCATACTCGCCCGCCGAGTTCGCGCTGCTGCTTCACGAATGGCTGGAGAAGAGGAACCTGCGCGCGGAAACGACGATTTCGTTCAGCCTACCTGGAACGCTTTCGGAAATTCTCGGGCCGGTCGGGGAGCCGGTTGCCGGGATGTTCCGGGAAAGGGGTATTCAAATTCTCGATACGGTCGAACCGAAGTGGGTTGATCCCTCCGGGAAGGTTCTCCACGGCACGGGAGGCCAGGAGATTCCCTTCACTCTCCTGGTCATGGTTCCTCCCCATATCGGCGCCCCGTTCCTGGAGAAGAGCGGGCTTGCAGGGGAGGGCAACTGGGTGCATACGGATTCGCGCACCCTGCAAGTCAAGGGTGTTGAAGGTATATTCGCCCTGGGGGATGCGACCGATCTTCCCCTGCCGAAGCTTGGCGCCATCGCCCATTTCCAGTCGGGGGTTGTCGTCGAAAACGTGCTGGCGGCGCTACAATCTCTGCCCCCGGCTGCGGAGTATGACGGAACTTTGAGGCACTTTTTTGAAACCGGAGGGCTCCACGCGATCGATATTGAATCTTCATATGACCGGGAGCCCAAAGTTTCCAAACCGAGCATCGTGGCGAACCAGCAAAAGGTGTTGCTGCACCGGCACTATTTCAAACTCGTCCCAAGGGCGATGATATGAACCCGGGGAAAATCAACATGGTCGTTGTTTTCCTGCTCGGATCGGTTTTTGCCGGATACTCTGTTTGGGTCCATCTCCAGGCGGGGGACCACCCCGCTTCCGGAAGCATGAACGAAATCCAGGCCCGGGGAGCCCAGGTCTGGCGAAGAAGCAACTGTCAGGCGTGCCACCAGGTGTACGGATCCGGGGGATACCTCGGGCCGGACCTTACAAACGTGGCTTCCCGGTGTGATACGCGTCGTATCGAATCGGTTTTGATGGAAGGATCGCCGCCCATGCCCCGGTTCGAATTGAGCGGGAGTGACAGGGCGGCACTGGTTGAATTTTTCAGGTATGTCGATGCAACTGGTACCTGGCCAAGACAAGGGTGGCCCCCGCCGGACTTTACCCAATCCGGGAATTGACCGGTTCGTCGCTGTCGGCTACTTCACGGCTGCGGTGGTGGGACTTGGAGTTGTCCTCCTGGCGGGCGCGATGGCTTCGCGTTTCTACGTCAGTATGGGAGATGCCGCGCAATTCCCGCCGCTGAGGACATTGCACTCCTCCTTCGCCGCCGGTTGGATCCTCCTGGCGGCCCACGGGTTCATCCTGGCCTGTCTCCCCGCGGTGACCGGGGTCCCGTTGTGGAGCCGACGTCTCGCGTTTCTGCAACTCGGCCTGTTTATCCTCGCCGGAATTGGAATCGTTTTCTCCACGATACTCGATCTTTCCACGGGACGGGAATACCTCAATTTTTCCCCCGTGGTCTCTCCCGTGATTCTCCTGGCGGCGATCCTGATGGCGGTCAACCTTTTCGCTTCCTTTCGTCGCACCCGGAAGGTACTCCCGGTGTACGCTTGGATGTGGGGAACTGGAATCCTGCTCTTTCTCTGGACCTTCCTTGAGGCTCATCTCTGGTTGTTCCCGTCCTACAGCCGGTTCCTCATACGGGATATGACGGTGCAGTGGAAATCCTACGGTGCGCTGGTGGGATCCTGGAATCTCATGATCTATGGACTCACCTTCTTCTGTATGGACCGGCTTTCTGGAGGAACTTCCGCTCGTACGCACCGACTGTGGAGGGCCGTGTTCTGGCTCGCGTTCGGCAACGCGCTCTTCGGGTGGGCCCATCACACGTACCAGCTTCCCCAGGCGCAGGTGATCCGCTGGATCGCGTTTGTCCTGAGCATGACGGAGATTCTCTTCCTGGTAAAGGCTATCTACGACTTCTCCGCGAAAGGGGACGGCACTGTCCCTCGCTTGCTGTTCCGTTCCGGTGGATTCTGGATCGTGACGAACCTGGTCCTCTCCCTTGTCATCTCCGTTCCCCGGCTCAACGGGATCACTCACGGAACACAGATCACCGTCGCCCACGCGATGGGGACGATGATCGGAATCAACCTGTTGCTCCTGGCCGGCGTCGGGGCGACGATCGCGGGATCGCATTTGAAGGAGCGTCTCGTCCTGATCGGGATGAAGGTATTCCATGTTTCTCTCTCCGTTTTCCTGCTTGCGCTGGTCTGGATGGGGTTGAACCGCGGGGCGCTGCAACTGGAAGGGCGCTGGTCGTGGCTGCTGGACTTCGAGTCGGGTCGGGATGCCCGTTTACTCTTTGTCGGTGCGGGGATCTTCCTGATCGGCGCGATCCTGATGATCATCCTGCCTGTGCTGAGGGGGCTCATCCAGGGGGCAAGGAGCGGAAAAGAGGATGATATTTCGATTTCCGGGAATTCCCCCCCACGCATCGGACTGTCCGGGGCCGTTGCCCTGAGCCTGGTCCTTTTTGGAGGCGGGGGACTTGGACTCTGGTACGGAGGACAGGAAAGGGTTGAGACGTCCCTCAGGGTCGGTGAGGAGGGTAGGGGAAAGTTTCTTTACGAGCGGAACTGTCTTTCCTGCCACGGGCTTGACGCGGATGGAACGGATAAGGCTCCCTCCCTGATTGAAAAGAAATACCCGAACCAGTATCTTTGGTTGAGGGTGAGCGGGGGCGGCCTGAAAATGCCTCCGATTCCCGCCCTGGAGGAATCGGATGTCCGGGAGATTTCCAGGTACTTGGAATCTATCGACCGGTGACGCGACCGTTCCAAGGAGGAGAGAATGGATCATCCCTTTGCCGAATTACTCGGGCTTCTCGTGGATGAGCAGGAAGACGGGCGGAGCCGCTGTTCGCTTGTCGTGACGAACGAGATGTACAATCCGCACCGCGTGGTTCATGGGGCGGTCCTCTACGCCCTGGCCGACACGGGAATGGGCGCCGCGGTTTATCCCGGCCTGGCTGCGGGGGAGGCCTGCGCGACCATTGAGATCAAGATCAACTATTACAAGCCCGTCCGGTCGGGAACCATCACCTGTACGACCGAAACCCTCCACCGGGGCCGACGCGTGGTCAACCTCGAGTCGAGCCTCTCCTGCGAAGGCCGGCTCGTCGCGAAGGCGAACGGGAGTTTCTCCGTCTTCCCGGACAACAGGGAAATGAGGGCCTGACCCGTCAGGTGATGATCCCCCTCCGGCGGTATTCTTCCGTCGTCTTCTCCGAAACACCCGCTTCCCGAAGGATCGCCCCTGTGTGCTCTCCGTAACGGGGGGCGATGTCGTACTCGGTACGATCCCCCGGCCGGTCGACCGCGTGCGGGGCGAGGCGGATCGCCTTGCCGGTCGGCATGCTCATCCTCGGCAGCCGGGACGCGAGCGCTTCCAATTGGGCGACCTGGGAAATGGTGTTGATCTGGGCATGGGGAACCTTCGCGCCGGCCAGTTCTTTCAGAAGTTCCAACGTCGGGTATTTTTGGGTTACCATCTTCATGTCCCCATGGATCGACTCCCGTTCCCGGTGCCGTCCCGCGTTGGTGCGGCGGATTTCCCGGTCGAGTCCCCGGAATTTCTCCAGTTCGACAAGCCGTTTCCACTGCACGTCGTTCCCTATGGCGACGAAGATGAACCCGTCGCTCGTCGGGTAGGCGTTGACCGGAATGAACTTCCTGTGTTCATTTCCGCAACGGGTCACTTCCGAGGGGGCGCAGTCGAAGTCCAGCAGTGGCAGCGTCGTGATCAGCCAGGAAGCTGCGGCCTGAAGCATGGAGACGTGAATCTCCTGGCCCGTTCCCGTTTCCGCCTTCTCCGCAAGAGCGAGCAGGACGTTCGCATACACTTCGTCGCCCGCTTTCAGGTCGATCAGGGGAATCCCCGAAAGGGTGGGGGGGCCCTCCGCATCTCCCGTCACCTCCATGTACCCGGCCATCGCCTGAATGGCCGGATCGTACCCGGGCGTGTCCGGGTAACCGGGTCCCATCGCGGAGATGCCCGCCCAGATAAGGTCCGGTCTGACCTTCTTGAGCGTGTCATAATCGATTCCCAATGATTGGTATCGGGAGGGAAGCGTGTTGCAGCAGAAGATTTCGACATCCAGTTCCCGGATGATTTGCCCGAGCAGTTCCCGCCCCTCCGCCTCCTTCAGGTTCAGCGCGATCGCCTCTTTCCCGACGTTCGGCGCGACGAAGTAACTTCTCCGGTCCTCTTCGGCAACGATGTCGCCGATGTACCGGTTCGGGTCGCCCGGCAACGCGGACCCGTGGGGCGTCGCTTCGATGCGGATGACGCGCCAACCGAGTTGGACGAAGCGAAGCGTGGCATAACTCAGGGAGAGAGCCTGTTCCATGGAGATGACGGTTCGCGGTTTCATTCCCGCTCCTCCTTCAGGCGGCGGAGCACCCGTTCCGGGGTGAGCGGCAGTTCCGTGAAGCGTACGCCGGTCGCGTTGTGAATCGCGTTCACGATCGCCGCCGAGATGCAGATCGCGGGGGCCTCCCCGATCCCCTTTGCTCCCGCCGGGCCTTCCGGGTCTATCGTTTCTATGAAAGTCGAGTCGATCTCCGGCGTTTCCGGCGCGGTCACAAGCTTGTAGTCGCGGAAAGAGGGGTTTTTCACCACTCCCTCCTCGACGACAAGGTGTTCGGTCGTGGCGTATCCGATCCCCATCACCACTCCGCCCTCGACCTGGCCCTCGATCCCGAGTTGGTTGATGACCCTGCCGACGTCGTGCGCGGCGGTGACCTTGAGGATCCGGACGATGCCCGTCTCCGTATCGACTTCCAGTTCGACCACCTGGGTGCCGAAAGCGTAACTGGCCGAGACGTTCCCCTTGAACTCCCGGTCCTGCATGACGCTTGGCGGCTCGTAGTATTCGGTCGTCATGACAATATCGCTTCTCTGCGTAAAGTGCAGGGACCGGATCAGTTTCCCGAGTTCCACGATCGGTTTCCCGGTTGCGGCATCCACGACGTGGCCGTCCCGGAGGTCGAGCCCGTCCGCGGACAGGTCCGCTTTCTTCGCGGCGGCGGCGAGTAACTTGTCCTTCGCCTTTTTCGCGGCGCGCAGGGCCGAGTTCCCCGCGATGAAGGTGGTCCGGCTGGCGTGGACCCCCACGTCCCACGGGGTGATCTCGGAGTCGTTGTTGACCACGTTGATGGCCGAGATCGGGATTCCCAGTTCCTCGGCGACGAACTGCGCGATCACGGTTTCGGATCCCTGCCCGATGTCGGTGGAGCCGGTCATGACCGTGGCGTGGCCGAAATCGTCCAGTTTCAGGATCGTTCCGCATCCGTCCGTCCGGTAGATCTTGGCTCCGCCCCCGACATGGAGCAGGGAAGCGATACCGATCCCCCTCCTGACGGGTCCCGCCTGTTTGGATCGGTAGGCCCGACGCTTCTCCAGGAAACCGCTTTTTGCCGAAGCGGTTTCCAGGCATTCCCGGAGGCCGCACGTGTCGAAGTTCATTCCCTGGAGGGTCGTCTCCCCCGGTTCCTGCGCGTTGTGCAGCCGGAATGCGAGCGGGTCCATCCCGACCGCCTCGGCGAGCCGGTCCATGTGGGATTCCACGGCGAAGGTCGCCTGGAGATTCCCGTATCCCCGGAAGGATCCGCTGTAGGGATTGTTCGTGTAGACGACCGTCGTATGGTAGCGGCAGTGGGGCACGCGGTAGAGTGACGAGATCGTCTGCATGATGACGAAGGGCGTGGTCGCGCCCCAGGAGGTGTACCCCCCGTTGTCATGGAGGGTCCGAACGTCCCGGAAGGTGAGCGTTCCGTCCTTCTTCACGCCGCTGGCCAGGGTGAGTTCCACCGGCTGGCGCGTCGGGGAGGCGACGAATTCCTCCTCCCGGGTGAAGACGATCCGGACCGGCCTTTTCGCGGCGCGCGCCAGGAAGACGCAGATCGGCTCGAAAGGGTAGATGTCGAGCTTGCTTCCGAAACCGCCGCCGATGACCGGCTGGATGACGCGGATCTTCCCCGGGGGCACGCCGATGACCGGCGAAATGTCCTTCTTGAAGAGGAAGGGGATCTGTGTCAGGGAATGCAGGGTCAGGTTCCCGGAGGAATCGAAATCGGCGATGACGCCGCTGACGCCCATGCAGCAGTGGGTCACGAAATGAAGAGTGAACGTGTCCTCGATGACGATGTCCGATTCCTCTTTTCCCGCGTCGACGTCCCCGTGGGCGTAGTCGAAACGGAAGGGGATGTTGTCGGGGTGTTTCCCGTGGATGACGGGGGCTCCCTCCTTCAGGGCGTCCGCGGGGGAGAAGATGGCGGGAAGATCCTCGTATTCCACACGGATCAGGCGGAGGGCCTCTTCGGCGATCTCTTCGCTTTCCGCGGCGACCGCGGCGATTTCGTCCCGGATACAGCGAACCTTGTCCCCCTTCAGGGGCGTGTTGTCCTTCCCGTGCCCGAGAGGCACGCCGGGGGTGTCCTTCGCGGTGATCACGGCGTGAACACCCGGGAGGGCCTTCGCCTCATCCGTGTCGATCCGGACGATCCGGGCGTGGACCCGGTCGGAGCGCAGGATCTTTCCGTGAAGCATCCCGGGAAGCTCGATATCCTGGAGATACCTCGTCTCTCCGGTCGTCTTCTTGGGCGCGTCGAGCTTGGGGACGCGCTTCCCGATCATGCCTGTCATGGGTCCCTCTTTTCCAGGGACGATGAAATCGCATCGACGATTTTCTTGTAGCCGGTACAGCGGCAAAGGTTGCCCTCGATCCCCCTGCGGATTTCCTCCCTGTTCATTCCCGGGCACGTGTTCCGGAGATGGGTCGCCTGCGCGATCATCCCGGGGGTGCAGAATCCGCACTGGACGGCGCCCTCCTCGACGAAGGCCTTCTGCAATTCGCTGAGGCCCTTCTCCGCCCTCAGGCCTTCGATCGTGGTCACCTCCCGGCCGTCGCAGTCTACGGCGAACATCAGGCAGGCGTTGACGGAGATGCCGTCGACAAGGATCGTGCAGGCGCCGCACTCGCCTTCCCCGCAACCGTGCTTGGTGCCGGTCAGGCGGAGTTTCTCCCGCAACAGTTCAAGGGTGCTGTTGTGGGCGGCGACGGAGAGGGTCGCCGGTTTTCCGTTGAGGCGGAAACTGATTTCATGTTTCAAAGACATCGTGGTGGAGCCTTTCCGTCAGGGTTCGAATCAATTCCTTCCTGTACCAGGCGGAAGCGCGGACGTCGGAGATCGGCGAGACCTCCGATTCCGCTATCCGGGCGATTTCCCCGGCGGTCCCGCCTTTTTCGATCGCGGCCTCGGTGCGCGTTCCGCGGATCGGCGTGGGGGCGACCGCGCCGAACGCCGCCCGGACATTTTTCCACCCGGCGTCGTCCCGTGTCGCGGCGACGCCAACGGAGACGATGGAGATGTCCATCGCGGGACGGGTTCCGAATTTTCGGAATCCCGCGGCGAAGCCGACCGGGGGGATGGGGAAATATATGGCGGTAAGCAATTCGTTCCTCTCCCGGCGGGTCTTGCCCGGCCCGGTAAAGAAGTTGCATAACGGAAGCATCCGTCGGCCGGCCGTGGAGGCGAGTTCCACCTCCGCGTCGAGCAGGAGGAGCGGAACGATCATGTCTCCCGCGGGCGACGCGTTGCAGATGTTCCCGCCGACGGTCGCCTTGTTCCGGACCTGGTCACCGGCGAAGGAATCCGCCGCTTCCGTGAGAACCCCGGCCTTTTCTTTCAGGAGGGCGGAAGTCCGGATCCCGCTGATCGTCGCGAGCGCCCCCAGGCGGACGCGGTCCCCGTCCGTCGAGATTCCCCCCAACCCGGCGATCCTGGAGATGTTGACCAGGAGCGGCGTGAAGGGTCTCTTCCCCGATCGGGTCTGCACCATCAGGTCGGTCCCCCCGGCGAAGAGGGTGGCATCCTTCCCGGCGATCGCTTCGACCGCCTCTTCGACGGTTCCGGGTACGCAGTAGCGTTCGATTTTTCTTTCCATCGTCAAAACCGGATCGGCTCCTTGTACCTGCCGAAGACGTCCACGAGGGATCCCGTGATTTCGCCCACGGTGGCGTACGATTTCACGGCTTCCAGTATGGCGGGCATGACGTTGCGCCCCTTCCCGGCATCCAACGAGATCGACCGGGTCGCTTTCTTCACGGCGGCGGAGTCCCGCTCCCTGCGCACCTTTTCAAGCCGGGCGATCTGGGTGCGGCAGTCTTCCTCCCGGAAGGGGTGGAACTCGATCTTCGGTTCCTCCTCCTCCACGCGGTGGCAGTTTACGCCCACCTTGCGGACCTTCCCGTTCTCCATCTCCCGGAACCGCCCGTACGCCTGGAGGGAGACGGCGTTCTGGATATGCCCCCCGGCGATCGCCTCGACGATGCCGCCCTGTTCATCGACATCCTTCATGACGGCGCGGATCTCCTCCTCCATCCGGTCGGTCATCGATTCGATGAAGTGGGATCCCCCGAGGGGATCGACCGTGTCGCACAGTCCCATCTCCTCGATCAGGATCTGCATCGTTCGAAGGGAGATACGGGCGGCCTTCTCGGTGGGAATCGTGTACGCCTCGTCGTAGGAGCAGAGCGCCATGGTCTGCGTGCCGGAGAGGGCGCTGATCAGGGCGTAGTAGGCGCCGCGCACGATGTTGTTCTCAGGCTGTTCGATGGTAAGGCCGCCCCCGCCGCCCCCGGCGATCATGCGCATCCACATCGACTTCGGGTTGTCGGCGCCGTACTCGTCCCGGACGATCTTCGCCCAGAGTCGTCGTCCCGCGCGGAACTTGGAGACCTGTTCGAAGAGGTTCCCGTGCACGTTGAAGTTGAAGGAGAGCCGGGACGCGAAGTCGTCGATCGAAAGGCCTCGTTGGAGCACGCGGTCGACGTAGGCCTTCGCGATGCAGAAGGCGTAGGCCATTTCCTGGACCGGGTTGGCGCCCGATTCCCGGATGTGATACCCGCAGACGCTGACCGGGCTGTAGAGGGGAACCTGCTGCGCGCAGAACTCGATCGTATCGGTGACGAGCCGGATCGAGGGTTCGACCGGGTAAATCCAGGTGCCCCGGCCGATGAATTCCTTGAGGATGTCGTTCTGCGCCGTTCCCCGGAGCCGCTTCAGGTCGAAACCCCTCTTTTCGGCCAGGGCGAAGTACATCGCCATGAGCGCCGGCGCGGCGCCGTTGATCGTCAGGGAGACGGTGATCTTTTCGAGGTCGATCCCGTCGAAGGCTATTTCGAAGTCCTTCAGAGTGTCGACCGACATTCCGACGCGGCCCACCTCGCCCCGGGCCATTTCGTCGTCGGAATCGAGACCGACCTGCGTGGGCAGGTCGAAGGCGACGTTCAGTCCCGTCTGGCCGTTTTCGAGGAGGTAGTGAAATCTCTTGTTCGTCTCTTCCGGCGTTCCGAAGCCGGCGTACTGCCTCATCGTCCAGGGGCGCTTGCGGTACATGAGCTTGTGAATCCCGCGGGTGAAGGGGAATTCGCCCGGAAGTTCCCCGCCCTCCGGGGCGTAGACCGGGTCGATCTCGATGCCCGACTCGTTCCTGACCGGTTCGATTTCACTCATGACTTTTTTCGTCGAATAAACTCCGCGATTGATTCAAGGGAACTTCCGGTCGGGAAGATCCCATCCACTCCGAGTTTTCTCAATTCACCTTCGTCCCGTTTCGGAATGTTACCCCCGAGAAGCCAGGTCCGGTCGGCGATTCCGAATTCAACCCGAATCCCGGCGAAGTCCGTGCAGAAAGGGATGTGTGACCCGGCAAGCATCGACATTCCGATAACGTCCACGTCCTCGTCGCGGGAGGTCGTGGCAATCTCCCTGGCGGACTTCCGCAGGCCGGTGTAGATTACCTCGAACCCTGCGTTCATGAGGCTTCTCGCCACGATCCGGGCGCCCACGTCGTGGCCGTCGAGTCCCGGCTTGGATATCAGGACGCGGAGCGGTTTCCCGCTCATGGTTCATTCCCGAGAATGATGACGGAGGCGACCGCGCCAGGTCCGCCGATGGTGTGTGTCAGCCCGGTTTTCGCGCCGGGGATCTGCCGTTTTCCCACCGTTCCCCGCAGATGTCCGGCCACCTCGCAGACCATCCGGACTCCCGTGGCTCCGACCGGGTGGCCGCAGGAGAGGAGTCCCCCGCTGACGTTGACCGGGATTTCACCGTTGCGCCGGGTTGCGCCAGAGCGGAGAAGAACCTTCCCTTTCCCCGGGGGGCAGAACCCGAGATCCTCGTAGGAGAGCAGTTCGACGATCGAGAAGCAGTCATGCACCTCGGCAAGATCGATCTGCTTTACCGGGTCGGTGATTCCGGCTTCCCGGTACGCTTTCTTCGCGGCCACCTTCGTGGCCCGGAAGGAAAGGAAATCGTACGAGGAGTCGAAGTAGGGGAGGTCCCATCCCGTGGAGACGGAGAGTTCGATCGCCTTGAGCCAGACCGGCGTCCCCGAAAACCTTCCGGCATCTTCGGCCCGGACCATGACGACCGCCGCGGCGCCGTCGGTCGTGGGACAGGAATCGAGCACGTGAAGGGGATCGGCCACCATTACCGATTCGAGAACCTCCTGCCTGGTGATTTCCTTCCGGTAGTGTGCGCCGGGATTCAGGAAGGCGTTGGAATGGTTCTTGACGGAGATGTCGGCGAGATCGTCCGGGGTGACCCCGTTCTTGATGAAGTGCCTGCGCGCATACATCGCGAAGGTGCCGGGGGCGGTGAATCCCTTCTGGTAAAAGGGGTGGCCCATCTCGACCATCATCTTGACGATGCTCTCCTGCGGAGGACGGTCGCGCAATTTCTCCACGCCGACGGCGAGCGCAACGTCGCTCTCGCCGGCAAGGAGGGAGTTGACCGCGCCGCGAATGGCGTCGGCGCCCGTCGCGCAATAGTTGGAGACCCGCGTGACGGGGATGTCGAAGAGGCCGAGCGGTTCGGCCAGGTCCATGCCGGAGCGTCCCTTGTAGACGCCGGCGTCGGGGAAGGCCGTTCCAAGCCAGGCGGCGTCGATCCGGTTCCGGTCGATGCCGGCGTCCTTGATTGCCGTGACCGAGGCTTCGCTGAGGAGATCTTCGTACGACTTGTCGAAGTGGTTTCCGAATTTCGTCAACCCCGTTCCGACGATGCAGACCCGGTTTTTCAATCGTTTCTCAGACATGGCGTGCCTTCCAGAAATAGTTCGGCCGCCGTCCCGCGTTGTGCAGGCGGCGGAAGACAAGTTCTACCCGGTCATTCACCCTCAGGGGGGCCTGGTTGTCGGCCACCTGGAGGGTGAGCCTTCCACCTCCGTCCAGGTCCACTATGGCCATTCCCAGTGGGGGCTCCGGAGTCGGGAAGTAGTGTTCGAGGGTGAAGGAGAAGATCCTGCCGATTCTCTTCAACGGGAACAGTTCCCGTTTTGAGGACCATCCGCAGATCGGACAGTTGGGGAGGGGAAGCGTGATGATCGTTTTGCAGGTCAGGCATCTTTGGGCCTCGAGGCTCCTCCAGAGTCGGCGGTTGCGCATCTCCATGATTTCGGAGCCGAAGCCGTTCTCGTCGAAAGCCGGAATCTTCTTCCGGTCGGCGGGGATGTCGTATCCCCGGGAGGACTCCGCCTCGAATCCGGATTTCCCCGGGGAGAATCCGAGCCGAAAAACGATATTTTCATCGGGGAAGATCAGGTCCCCCTTGGAGGAACGGTCCACCCTGCGGGCAAGCGCGGGGAAATCATCGTCGATTTCTTCCCGGACCGGGTAGCCGATGGATTCCTCGCACTTGCCGAGAAGAAGCGCCGCCCCGGTCGTTCCCGCTTGAACGACGAGAACATTTCTGCAGGTATTGTCGTCGATCAACTCCCCGGCGAGGTGAAGAGCGGCCTTTCCCTCCTCTTCCTGCCGGTAGAGGGAGTCCGGACTCATTCCGAGAGTGTCGCCGATCAGGGAAGGGGCCCTCTTTTCTGCCAGGGGGGATTTTTCAACGGCGAAGATCAGCGCTTCGGGCGGGGGAGCGTCGCCTTTCGCCTTGAGCGCCGCCTGGACCGCGAGGGTAATGCTGTCTTCGTCATACCCGGGAACGGGACAATCGTCGATTCTTCTGCGGGGAATGGCGAATCCAAGACTGAGAATGTCGCATGAAATCATGAGGTCTTCATCTCCTTCGCGATGAGCAGTTTCAGGATTTCGGTCGTCCCTCCTCCGAGGAGGGTGAAGCGGATGTCGCGCAGGTATCGCTGGACGGGATATTCCATCGCGTAACCGTAGGAGGCGAAGATGCGCGCGGCCTTGTCGCAGATGGCGGCGGCGCTTTCCGTGGCGAAAACCTTTGCCATCGCCGCTTCCTTGCGGTGAGGCCTGTCGTTGTCCTTGAGCCAGGCCGCGTAGTGGACCAGGTGTGTCGAGGCTTCCAGGTCGGTGGCCATTTCCGCGAGTTTCAACTGGATGGCCTGGAAACGGTTGATCGGGCGGCCGAACTGGCTTCGTTCGGAGGCATACCTGACCGCGTCGTCAATCGCGGCGCGCGCCGTGCCGAGGGCGAGTGCGCCGGTCATGATCCGGATCGCCGAAAGGATCCCGCGCAGTTGTTCCTCTCCCTCTCCTTCTTTCCCGAGCCTTGCGTCCTTTGGAACGAAGCAGTCGTCGAGGGAGACTTCCGATGTTGTGGAGGCCCAGACTCCCATCTTCTCGATCGTTTTTCCGACGGTAAGACCCCCGGTCCCTTTCTCGACGAGAAAGATTGTCAGCGCCTTGTCTTCCCCGGTGCGTGCGAAAACGGTAAAGAAGTCCGCCACGGGCGCGGAGGTGATCCACATCTTCTGCCCCTGGATCCGGTAGCCGTTTTCAACCTTCGTGGCGGTTGTTGCAATCGATCCCAGGTCGCTTCCCGCGTCCGGCTCGGTGATGCAGATCGTTCCGATCTTCCTTCCTTCAAGGGCCGGCAGGAGCAGGTCCTTCCTGATTCTTTCGTTACCGAGGGAAAAGAGGAAGTGGGTTCCCATCAGCGATTGCATCGCGGCGCAGGCGGCCAGGGAGAGGGATCCGCGGGCTATTTCGGTGATGGCGAGGCAGTAGGAGAGGAAGTCCAGTCCGAGACCTCCGGCCGTTTCCGGGTAGCGCAGGCGGAAGAAATCGAGCCCGGCGAGTTCTTCGAAGAGTTCCCGCGGAAAGGCCTTCGCCTCGTCGATGGCGGAGGCTTGCGGACGAATCCGCTCGTCGGAGAACCTCGCGAAGGTATCGCGCAGCATGCGCTGTTCTTCGGTGATTTCGAAATTCACTCTTCCACCCCGTAATCGTTCCTGGCGGAATCATCCGAGATGATGCCGTCGCGGACTTCGCGTTTCACGAGGTCGCGCGGCCGTTCCTTCGGATCGCCGTATCCGCCCCCGCCCCCGGCGTGTTGGAGGTAAAGGGTCCCCTTGGGGACACCGGTGAGGAGGTCGAGGCTTCGGGGCGTTTTTTCCTCCCCGTCCGGAAAGCGCAGTTGGATCGAGTTGAGCGTTCCGTTCCCGCCGCCCTGCAGACCGAAGGCGGGTTCGACGTCCCCGTCTCCGAAGATGACCAACTGGGTGTCATCCGATCCGATTTCGAAGAGGGTTTCGACCCCCAATCCTCCACGCCACCGGCCCGCGCCCGCCGAGTCGCAGAGGTATTCGTGCCGGATGAGCGTGTGGGGCGTCTGTTGCTCGAACATCTCGTAGTCCTGGTCGAGCAGTCCCCCCGAGGCGTCGATCATCCCGATGTGATCGTATCCGTCGACCCCTTTGAGGGCGCCGGATCCTCCCTTGAGTCCCATGAAACAGATGTCGACGTACTTGTCGTTCTTTCTCGGGTCGATGCCGGTGGTGAGGGAGCAGAGAAGGTGGTTCCATCCGGCGGTGACCCGGTCGGGAATGATTTTCTCGAAAGCGCGGGAGATCGCGTCGGCGTTGGGGGGGCAGAGATGATTCCCGTAGGTCGTCGCGGCTGGGTAGGACGCGTTGAGGATCGTTCCTTCGGGAATGACGATCTCGATCGGCCGGACCATTCCCTCGTTGTGCGGGATGTCGGGGTTGACCATTTGAAGGAAGGTGAGGAGGGTGGCGGAGGCGCTCGACGTGTAGGTTCCGTTGACGAAGCCGTTGGTCTGAGGATCGGTCCCGGTGTAGTCGAAGCGGATCCGGTTTTCCTTCACGCTGATTGCGACCCGGATGCGGTATTCCTTGTCCCGGTTCTTTCCGTCGTAGTAGACGGTCGATTCCCCGTGGAAGGTTCCGTCGGGGATCTCCGCGATTTCCGCTTCCATCATTTTCGCCGTGGCGTCGAAGAGGGCGGCCTTGTGCGATTCGAAAGATTCGACGCCGTATTTTTCGAGGAGTTGGAGGAACCTTCTTTCCCCGACGACGCAGGCACCGATCTCCGCACGCATGTCCTCGGCGACGATGTCGAAGCGGATGTTCGCAAAGATGAGATCCCAGACGTCCTTGCGCAGTTTTCCCCGCTCGATCACCTTGACGGGAGGAATCCGCAGGGCTTCCTGCCACACCTCGGTCGCGTTGGGATTGTACCCTCCGGCAACGGCGCCGCCGATGTCCGCCTGATGTCCCTTCGCGGCGGACCAGGCGACGAGTTTGTCTTGTAAGAAGATCGGCTTGTAGACCGCCACGTCGTTGTTCTGGTTTCCCATGCTGAAAACGTCGTTGTGGAAGATGACGTCGCCGGGATGAAGGTCGTCGCCGAAGTAATCGAGGATATACCGGCATACCGGGGCGAGGGAGAAGGAGAGGATCGGGAGATTCTCGGTCTGCTCCAGCATGTTCCCTTCCGCATCGTACAGGCCGGTGACGAAGTCCTTCGCCTCGCAGAGGATCGGCGAACGGGTCGTCTTCTCCAGCGAGATGCTCATCTCGTCGGTGATCGACTTGAAGGAGCGGGCGAATACCGACAGAAGGACGGGGTCGATCGGGCTCATGATTTCGTTTCCCTCCTCCGGACCACGAAGGATCCGTAACGGTCGCAGGTGGAGTCCCACCCGTCGTCGAGGAAGAGGGTCGTGTTGACCTGTTCGACGATGGCGGGGCCGGAAATCCGGTTTCCGTGCCGGGTCCGGTCGCCGTCGTAGACCGGGACGGTCCGGAACGAACCCGAGCCGGGCAGATGGGCGGATCTTTCTCCCTTGATCGCCGCGGAGGCGTCCTCCCCTGCCGGATCCTCCTCAGCGAAGGCGGGTTTTTCCGTCGTCCCGACGGCGCGAAGGCGGATGTTGATCAGTTCGACAGGGGTGCCCTCCTTTTCGAGGGAGTATCCGTACATGCGGTCGTGTTCCTTGTGGAAGGCGGCGACGATTCGGGAGAGGTCGCCGTTGCGGGCGTCGTCGAGGGAGACCGGAAAGGAGACCTCGTGATATTGTTTCACGTACCGGCAGTCGAAGTTGAGGTGGAAGCGCCGGTTCTCTTCGGGAATCCGGTCTTTTTCCAGCAGATCGGTTCCTTCGCGGACGACCCGGTCGACCGTTTCCCGGAGTCGGTCCCGGTCGATTGCGTCGAGGGGGGAGACGAAGGAACGGACGAAGTCGTGTTGCAGGTCGCTCATGAGCATCCCGGCGGCGCAGAAGATGGAGGATTCACGGGGAACGAGGAAGAGGGGGATTTCGAGTTCCTCGGCGATCATGCAACTGTGCAGGGGCCCGGCACCACCGGCGACGACCATCGGGAATTCGCGCGGGTCGTATCCGCGCTTGATCGTGATTTCCCGTACGCCCTGCGCCATGTTGGTATTGACGACGCGGTACATCCCGGCGGCCGCATCGGCAGGGGAGAGTCCGAGCGGATCGGCGATTTTCGTCCGGATCGCCTCTTCCGCCGCGTCCCGATCGAGGTGGAGTTTTCCACCCGCGAAGAATTCCGGGTCGAGGTATCCCAGGACGAGATCCGCATCGGTGCTTGTGGGGAGGGTTCCTCCTTTTCCATAGCAGGCCGGTCCGGGATCGGCCCCGGCGCTCTGCGGCCCCATCCGGAGGAGTCCCCCTTCATCGATCCACCCGATGCTTCCTCCTCCTGCCCCGATCGTGTGGATGCCGAGCATGGGAAGAGCGAGGCGGTAACGGTTGATCTCGCCATCGGTGACGACCAGGGGAGTGCCGTTGCGGACGAGCGCGGCGTCGAAACTGGTGCCGCCCATGTCCACCGTGATACAGCTGTCGCGGTCGTGGATCCGGGCGTATTCGAGACCCGCACCCGGGCCTGCGGCGGGACCGGATAGAAGGGTGAGGGCGGCGTGGTCGCGGGCGGTTTCCGGAGAGACGACTCCGCCGTTGGATTGCATGATCAGGAGCAGGCCTCCGAAGCCGATTTCGCCCAGTCTCCTGGTGAGATTGTCGAGGTAGGATCCGAGTTTCGGTCCGACGTAGGAATTCAGGACGGTCGTGCTCACCCGGTCGTAAAAGCGGATGGAGGGGAGGAGATCGGAGGACCGCGTGACGTAGGCGTCGGGCATCTCGCTCCGGACGATCTCTTCCGCTCTCTTCTCGTGTTGGGCATTGGCGAAGGAATTCATGAAGCAGATCGCCACCGCGGTGACGGATTCCTCCCGGAAGAGACGGATCGCCTCGGAGATGTCCGAAGGGTTCAGCGGGTCGATTTCTTCTCCCCGATAATCGAGTCTTCCCGCGATGGGCGCCCGGAGGTGGCGGGCCACCAGGGGGGGGACGTTCGTGAATCGATTGTTGTACCGTTCCTCCCGGATGCCACGGCGCATTTCGAGCGCGTCCCGCACTCCGCGGGTGGTGAGGAGTCCGGTCTTGGCACCATTCATCGTGAGGGCGGCGTTCGTGGTGACGGTCGTCCCGTGGACGATGGTCTCGATGGCGGCGGCGAGTTCGGTGAGGGAGAGGGAACGGTTCCGGGCAATCTCTTCCAGGCCGGCGATCACTCCGAGGGAGGGATCTTCCGGGGTGGAAAGCACCTTGTAGATCCCGGGGTCTTCCCCCTTCCGGGTGACGAGGAAATCGGTGAAGGTTCCCCCGACGTCGATACCGATCTTCAGGGTCATCGTTCTTGCTCCACGGGATTCAGTCTCTTTCCCAGCGCCACTCCGCCCGCCCAGGCCCGGAGATTCGGTTCGCCCTGGCCGGGATTCCCGTTTTCCCGGAACCATGTTTCAAAGTCCCCGGCGCTTCCAGGGATGATTCCCGTTCCGAAGAGGCACCCGGTCATGACCAGGTTGAGGGACTTCGAAGATCCCGCATCCCGTGCCATGGTCGTGGCGTCAAATTGAAACAGAGAGGGGGTCACCTCCCGGATGGTATCCCCGAGGGCAGCCAGGTCCGGGTAGGTTCCCGGGCCCTGTTTTTGAACGTACTGCTGGGAAAGAACGAAGGGGATGACAGGGGTTGTATTCATGAAAACGGCTGTCCGGGCGCTGGCGCAGTCGAGGGCGCGGACGGTCTCGACCGGTTCGAATCCAAGAAGGATATCCGCATCTCCCCGGCCGATCACGGGGCTGTCACCCGCGTCGACGAGTACGGAGGATTGCACGGAGCCTCCACGCTGGGACATGCCATGGATCTGGCTGGTAACCACCTTCCGTCCCCGCCCGACAAAGAACCCCGTCAGCAGGCGGGTTGTAAAAAGGATTCCCTGTCCTCCCGTTCCCGAAATCATGATTTTCAGGCTCATGCCTTCGCCTTCCGGTGAATCGCGTTTCGATTGCAGACCTGGGCACAGAGATCGCATCCATCGCAGAGGTCCGGGTCGATCAGGTACTTGTCCTCTTCGATCGTGATGGCGGGGCATCCCAGGACGCGTACGCAAAGAGTGCACCCATCGCACAACTCCTGGTCGATGTCGTAGGAACCCCGTCCTTTCCTTGGGCGCAACTTCTCCTCGTAAATGACGCAGGGAGAATTGAATATGATGACGTTCACACCGGTTCCCGCCCGGGCCTTCTTCAGGGCTTCCACGGAGGCCTCCGAGTCGAAGGGATCTACGGAAACCACGTTTTTCGCGCCAAGACCCCTGACGGCCTTTTCAATGGAGGGGGCTTCCGGTCCCCGATCCGAAACGGCGCTGGGCTGAAAGCCCGTCATCGCGGTGACGTGGTTGTCGAGAATGCAGAGGGTGATATTATCATCGTACTGGAGCGCGTTGGTAAGCGCCGGGAGTCCGCTGTGAAAGAAGGTGGAATCCCCGATGAAGGCGACCACCCGTTCGCCGGTGGTGCGGGAAATCGCGGATGCCTTGCTGATGCTGGAGCCCATGCAGAGGAGGACGTCGCAGCAGTCCAGGGGGGGGCCGTACCCCAGCGTGTAACAGCCGATGTCGTTGACGTAGACGGTTTTCTGTCCGAAGACCCTGCGGACGTGGTAGAAACTCGTCCGGTGGGGGCAACCCGGGCAGAGGACCGGGGGGCGGGGCGGTAATTCCGGGATCGATATGCTCTTCTTGGGGCTTTCCCCGAGGTCGAGAGCTTTTCTCAGGACGCTCTCCACCAGGTCGGGGCTGTATTCGAATTCGAGGGGAAAGTGACCGCTCTTTTTCCCGAGGATGGGGATCATTCTCCCGTTTCGGAACGCGGAGATGATGAGCTTTTCCTCGATGATCGGCGTAAGTTCTTCCACGACGAGGGCCGATTCCACGGAACCGAGGAAGTCCGCGAGAATCATTTCCGGGATCGGGTATGCGCCGATTTTCAGCAAGGAGATGCGCTCTTGCACTCCAAGTTCCTCGATGACCCGGGAAGCGTAGGCGTGGGCCACGCCGCCCGCGACGATTCCCGTTTTCCCGGTTCCGGTCCGGGGGAAGAAGTCCGATCCCAGGAGAAGGTCCTCCGCCAGTGAGATTCGGCCGGTCAGTTCTTTTCTCATGCGGCGGGCATTGGGCGGGGTGGGGACATATCTGGGAGGATCCTTTTCGAACCGGATGTTGTTGCGGGTTTTCGGAAGAGGCCTGGGCTGGACCATTCCGCCGGAGTGGCAAATGCGGGTCGTCGGGCGGAGGAGGACCGGAAGACGGGTCTCTTCGGAGAAGGGGAAGGCGAAGCGGGTCATTTCAAGGGCGTCCGAAGGTGTGGCCGGATCGAACACGGGGTAATGGAGGAAGCCGTTGAAATGGCGCTGGTCCTGCTCGTTCGGGCTGGTGATCATGGAAGGGTCTCCTGCGGAGACAATGACCATGCCGCCTTTCACTCCCACGTAAGGGATTGTGGCCGCGGGATCGCCGGCGAAATTGAGTCCCAGGTGTTTCATGCTGCAGAGGGATCTCGCGCCGGTGAGGCTCGCGGCGAAGGCGGTCTCAACGGAGATCTTTTCGTTGATGGAGTACTCGAAATGAATCCCGGCCGTGTCGGCGATGGCTGCGAACGTGTCTCCCACTTCCGACGCGGGAGTCCCGGGATAACCGGAAACGAACTGCACGCCCGCCTCGAGCGCCCCCCGGACGATGGCGAGGTTCCCGGTCAGGCAGGCGGTATCCTCCCGCAAAACGGGATGTCTATGGTTTTCGATCACAGGAATAGTTTCCTCTTTTCGGACCGTCAGGTTCTGGCGTTTGGGCTTTGTTTCGGTTCGTAGACGCAGTACGGTTCTTCATCCATGATATCTCCAGATTCGTAATAGGCGCGGGCGCGGCATCCCATGCAGACCTTGCTGAAATCGCAGGTGCCGCATTTTCCCCCGAGCATGGAATCGTTTCTCAGCCGGGAAAAGACGGGAGAATCCATCCATACGGATTCGAATGACTCCGTCCGAATGTTCCCGCTTTCGACGGGGAGGTATCCGCAGGGGAACACCTTTCCGTCATGGGAGATGAAACAGACCCCGGTTCCGGCGAGGCACCCCTTGGTGACCGCCTCCATCCCGTGGGTCTTGACGGAGATCGTTTCCCCGTTTCTCTGCGCTTCCTGCCGCATGATCCGGTAGTAGTGGGGCGCGCAGGTCGCCTTCACGGACAGCCTGGTTTTCCTCGATTTCCGGTAAAACCAGCGTAGGATTTTTTCGTATTCGTTTCCCGAGAGCATGTTGGAATCGGCGATCTGCACGCCGCATCCCACCGGGACCAACATGAACAGATGAAGAGCGTCGACGTTGAGTTCCAGGGCAAGATCGAAAAGCTTGTCCCTCTGGTCCACGTTGTGCCTCGTGATCGTGCAGTTGATCTGCATGCTCATTCCCCGGTCCCGGAGTTTCCGGAGACCGGAAAGAGCCCTCTGGAGAGACCCGGGTTGCTTCCGGAACTCGTCGTGCGTGGTTTCGTCGGCGCCGTCAATCGAAATGGCCACACGCCGGGTTCCGGCCGCGACGATCCTGTCCGCGGTGGCGTCGTCGACGAGGGTCCCATTGGTGGCCAGGGCGACGAACAGTCCGGATCGGGTCGCGTAATCGATCAGTTCAGAAATGTCCGGCCGGAAGAGGGGTTCCCCTCCAGACATTACAAGGATGGTGGGAGATCCCTTTTTTCGGTAACGACGGGAAAAGTCCGCCAATCCGTCGATGAAAGAGCGGGCTTCCCCGGTGGAAAGGTCGGATTTCATCAGGGTCCGGGCGACATCGATCCTGCGGCAATGGATGCATGCGAGGTTGCATCCTGCGGTGGTTTCCCAGAAGACGAGTCTCGGAAAATATACGCTTTCCATACACTCCGAACCGCGCAAATTGGTTGCCAACAGGATGGTGAAAAAATGATGATTTTCAGCCTGCTGGAGCGTGTAGAATCGCTCTTAGTTGGGTAATTTCACGTCACAAGAAGGTCGGCGAACTTGTCCGGAAAACTCCCCACGCATATACTCATCGAAATGAAAACTGCCGTGCTGTTGATGGCCCACGGAAGTCCGGAATCACCGGACGAGATGGAGGAATACCTCAACCTCGTCATGACGAAGAGCCGACCGACGCCGGAATTCATCCGGGAGATGCAGGCTCGCTATGCGACTTTTGGGGGGAAGTCTCCGCTTCTGGAGATCACGAAAAAACAGGCTGAGGCCCTGGAAGAGCGACTCGGAATCCCGGTCCGTGTCGGCATGCGCCATTGGAGGCCGTTTATTCGGGATGTTGTTGACGGAATCGGGTGCGACCGGATTATCGGGATCGCAATGGCCCCCCACTTTTCGCCGGTCAGCGTGGGAGCCTATCACAGGGCGCTCGGTGAAGCGACCGATCTCGGACTTGAACTCGTATCCCAATGGCACTCGGAACCGAAACTTCTCGACGCATGGGCGGGGCGGATCGACACTTCCGACAACATCCTCTTCTCGGCGCACGCGGTGCCGACCCGCGTTTCCGAGCCGTACACGACCCAGATCAGGGAAACGATTGACGGGATCCTTGCTCGTCTCGGGAAGAGACCCGAATGGGGGTTCGCCTGGCAGAGCCGACCCAACGCTCCCGGTACCTGGACCGAACCGGACGTCGCCGAGTTCCTTCTCTCCAAGGGATGGAACTCTGTCCAAGTCGCGCCGATCGGATTCGTATCGGACCATGCGGAGGTTCTCTTTGACCTTGACCATCAATTGCGCGTCATTGCGGAAGAGAACGGCGTCCGGTTTTGCAGGACGGAAATGCTCAACGACGATCCGTTTCTCATCGATGCTCTCGAAGCGGTTGTCCGGCGGGTTCTATAGGGAAGATCTCTCCGGGTGGGAAAGTACCAGGCTGCAGTTGGTCCCCCCGAAGCCGAAGGAATTGGAGAGCGCGAGAGTTGGAGTTCCTTCCGTCGTGCTTCTTACGACGGGAAGATCCCCCACGAGAGGTTCCGGGTCTTCCAGGTTGATGTTCGGGGCGAGAAAGCGCTCCTGCATCATGAGGACAGAGAAGATCGCCTCCTGGACGCCGGCGGCGCCGAGGCCATGGCCCGTCATCGATTTGGTGGAGGAGAACGCGGGAACGTTTTTGCCGAAGACTCGAAGGATCGCCTCCAGTTCCACGAGGTCTCCGACGGGAGTCGACGTTCCGTGGAGGTTGATGTAGTCGATCTCATCTTTCGCGACCCCCGCGTCTGCCATCGCGAGGTTCATTGCCGATTCGGCTCCGATGCCGTTGGGACTGACCATGTCGTCACCGTCACAGGTAGCGGCGGCTCCCTCGACGATCGCGAGTATCTTTGCTCCCCGGGCGCGGGCGACTTCCAGGTTTTCCAGGACAACCACCCCGGCGCCTCCGGAAAATACGAACCCGTCCCGACCGCGGTCGAGCGGCCGGGACGCCCGCGCCGGGGTATCGTTGAAAGCACTGGAAAGGGCGTTCATGCCGTCAAAGGCGGCGGCGCTATAGACGTTGATATCCTCGGAGCCTCCGGCGAAAACCCGGTCCTGCCTCCCGCTTCGGATGAGGTCGAGTCCCTGCATGATTGTATGTGCGGATGTCGCACAGGCCGAAGTCATGGTGCAGGAGTATCCACGAATACGGAAGATGCTTCCAATATTCGCCGTCGAGGACGAGCCCATGATAAGGGGTACGTGGTAGGCTCCGGCTTTTGCTCCGCCCCGTCTGTCGACCTTCTGGCCAAAGGAGAGGACGTTTATCACGCTCGATCCCCCGCCCGTTCCCAGGGCGATTCCGGAACGGGGATCCTCCACTTCCTCCGTGGAAAGTCCCGCATGATCGATCGCATCCTTCATTGCCGCCGCGCAAAGCAGGGCGGGATCACAGAGGAAACGACTCATTTTCCTGTCGAAAAGCGGTCGCAACGATTCGATATCGATCTG
>MPMD02388455.1_pt1 | contig 35432 bp, 51 predicted proteins | sample 1617291 | NCBI WGS metagenome assembly MPMD02 (sample SAMN05944810, study PRJNA350692) | marine metagenome | biome: marine; feature: ODZ; material: water; isolation source: 120 m water sample filtered on 30 um supor filter | place: Pacific Ocean | collected 2012-04-09 | depth 120m m | reverse complement strand
CTGCTGTGATCGACATCGAACAGGGTAAGACGTTGGAGGCCATGCAGGTCTTGACGGCTGACGGCGGGTGTGTCACATGTGTCGGCAGCGTTGATCGCATCGACGGTGTGAATGTCGACCTGTGGCTGGACGACGAGGGCCTGCTGAAGGCTGGCGCTCAGGTGAACGAGTTGGCAACTGAGATGGCTGGGCAGCAGTTGGTTGGGAACGCGCTGGTGTTGGGTTCCAACGATGAGGGTGAGTGTGTGTCGGTGCCGCACGAGGTTGCGGTGCGTTTGCTTACTTCGGCCCGCAGTTGGCACGCCACCCAACCGACAAGCGAGCATGACGTATTCGCTGGGGCGATCAGTGTGGCTGAGGCTGCCAGCATGGCTGGTGAGTGGTGGCCGACAGGGGAGCAGCGGCTAGAGATGGCTCAGCATTGTGAGCCGTTGGCTGTGTCTGCACCTGTGGTGGTGCCATTGACGGACGAATCATTTTCACGGTGGCTGGAAACTGGGGAGGTGACGGCGGTCTAGGTTCTAGGTTCGCTTGGCAGCGGGCACGCCATCGTCGCTGGGCGGCTGGTGGTGTGCACGGTGTCCAGTTGGGCATCATCCGACAATGAAATGGGAGCGGTACAAATGAGTATGTGGATAGAGGACCTGACACTCATGGATACAGACACCTTGGAGGGTCTGTGTGATGAGTTGGAAATGAAGATTGCCGAGGGTCGGGATGAGTTGGAGCGGCGTGCTGATGCGCTGTTTGACGACCCGAGTTATCTCAAGGCGAGTGTGTCGGGGGTGTCGGCATGAATCACAAGCAGGTACCTGTGAAGCAAGGCCCGAACTACCTAGAACTGGATGGCCGAAGCGGTGAGATAACAGCCAAGGCCCATGCAGGCAACGAGTGTGTGATGGTTATGGCCCACGGGAAAGACCCCAAGGAAAACTTTGAGAGGTGGGTGCAACTGACGCTCTTGCCAGAGGAAGCGATCCGAGTGGCTCACGAAATGCTGAATGCAGCAGAGCGGGCATCAGGGGAGGTGACGGCATGAATGAGGTAGAACCCCTTATCTCCTACGGTTACCCGCATGGGTCCAAGACCCTCACCGCAACCGATGACGGCAACTTCATCTACAAGCGGGGCGGCCGCTCCTTCACGCAGTCAGTTGTCCTCACCCCTTCAGAACTGATTGAGGCGATTGCCTTCTGGATCAGGGAGAACTCGCAATGAGTGAGGTAACTAGCGGTAAGAACCTGACCACCATCGTTCTGAACGAGGACGAGGTGGAGGCCCTGTCCACACTGTTGGCGAACGCCAACCAGACGGACTACGAGGCGAACTACGACTTGTGCGAGGCATTGGGATGACAACGATAACTGAGAGGGCCATGAATGACGTAACTGGCACTGTCATCCGCAACGTTGGATACGTTGTTGATCTTGGCGACGGTCGGTCCCTGACGTTCAGCATTACCTCCGAGGGCATCATTGTGGATGTGTGGGGACCTCATACGGCGGGGACTGAGGCGGGGACTGACAACGAGACAGGGATCAACGCTAGTCATCTTGGTACCGTCGGCATGATGTTCGATGAATGGGCCGACTGGGTGATGTCGGAGGCCAAGTGATGACGGCGAGATTGCTTCGCAACTCAACCGAAACGGGTAACCGTGAACACGCTGGGCACGAGGGTGCGACCGAGACTTTGTGCGGTCAGACCCCGATGAACGGAAGAATGAGCGGTTCCACCAGTTGGGACTCGCCAGTCCGCTCTTGGGAGTACGGACGCATCTGCAAGAAGTGTCAGCGGTTGGCTCCCGTCGAACGGCGGTCGATCTTCTCTAAGGAGGTGACGGCATGAATGGCTTTGTGGGGTGTGCATGGATCGTCCTCGTAGGTGCCGTGTCGATGGGTGCCGCCGCTACCGACGGGCTGGTCGGCGTGGCGGTCGTGACCGTAGGCGCTTCTGCTGCGACTGCGGCATGGCTTTACGGCATACAGCCAGCCTTGACACGAATCCTGGGATTCGACTTGACAAGGGAGGTGGTTGTACGGCGTAAATGATTGGAAGGTTCAGCGGGCACACCATCGCCTATCCCTCCGACGGTGGTGGTGTGCACGGTGAGTCAATCCTGTCTCACCAATCAATCAATCAATGGGAGCAAAACGATGGAATCCGAAGATCAACAACACTGGACTTCTGACCAGTTCGACAACGAGGTCGAGGTTGCACAGTACGTGGCTAGGGAGATCGACAAGATGGGCGGCATTGAGGCAATGCCGCGCTGGTTCTACTTGGTCATGGTTGCCAATGAGCGCCACATCTTGGGTGTCTCACTCACTGGGTGTGACGGTGATGCTCCACCGTTTGTGACCGAGACAATGAAAAGAGCCAACGAGATCGTGTTGGAGATCATTGACGGTATGGAAGCCAGCGAGGTGGACGGGGCTTTGTTTCAGGTCACGGACATGAGCCGCCACGAAACCGAAGGACCCATCCTCATGTTGGAGGCATCGGTGAGGACGGCGTTGATGACTCATTCATTGGTGCAGGGTGACCTGTGCCTGACTGCCTCCGAGGCTGACCTAGCGGTGCTGGAGAACGGTGTCCCCGATGAGTGGGTCGCCGAGTTCGGAGGCAACTGAGATGGACGCATGTAACTATTGCGGTGGGCACGCCATCGTGGGTGGTGTCGAATGCCCCGAGTGTGTCGGCTCTGGTATGGAGTCTTACCAATCATATTTGGAGCGGACGAATCAGCAGTCGGTGGTAGCGGTCTGCACGAACTGTGGCAGATCCGAGGAAGTCACCGTTGACCAGTCGGCGTACAACAAGTGGTCGCTGCGGCAGAACACTGTTCAGGCGTTGTTCCCTGACCTGTCCGACGATCAGCGCGAGGTGTTGATTGGTGAGCGAGGCGGCTTTTTCATTTGCTCTGTGTGCTGGCCCGAGATCATGGGTGATGACGATGAGTAAATATGTGACGGCCGCAGCCGAGTATGCGCCGCCATCTACGGCTGCGCAACGTGCCCCCAGACCGCCCAGAACGCCCGCTGACGCGCTGCGGGACTACTTGGTGAACAGACCCCAGTGGATGCAGCGTGCTGCCTGTCGTGGGATGAGCATCGACACGTTCTATCTGGTCGAAGGTGATGGTGATCCTGTGGAGGCGAAAGCCGTCTGCGCGGTGTGCCCTGTTGTTGATGAATGCTTGGCGTATGCCGTGGATCGGCCTGAATCATTCGGCGTGTGGGGCGGGGTGGCACCGAAGAAACGGCGACCTCTCAGGGTCCCCATTCGTGCCGCCATTGATTCAGGAGATTGGGGGCTGGTCGCATGAACCCCGACGACCTGAAACACATCGTTGAGGCACGCAAGCAACTGGAGCAGGCAGGTAGACGTTGGCCTACCAGTGACCGTGACACGAACTGGACACCGACTATGGTGCAACAGGTGGCACACCAGCATCAGATTCGCAACGAGAACCTCATCCCACAGTTTTGGGATTGGGTTGATTCATTTGATGATGAGATCACACGGGCGCACGCTTTGGGTTGGTTAGCGGTGCAGGTCGATGGCCCATTGAGGTCCGAGATTCGCCGCCGCAGGTCAACCATCGTGCGGGACCTGCGGGAGCAGGGGTGGTCGTGGGGTGATCTGGCGAATGAGTTTGGGATCACTAAGCCGCGCGCACAGCAACTCGCTGACACCTGATTCGTAGGGGCGGGTTGTACCGTCCTCTTTGATCTGGCGGTCAGTTTCTCCCATTCTAGGCCGCTGGAGACAACGGGCACGCACCTGCGGGTGTGTGCCCGTTGTTCGTGTTCGGGGTCGATAGGTGAGCAGGGGGCATCCACTACCTGATGGCTGTGGGGTGATAACATCGTTTCCAACAATGGATCATCGGGAAGGCTAGAGCGCCTAACCCTGACGGTCACTGCTGGGACTGGCAGGGTGCATAGGTCGTGAGTTCGATTCTCATCACCTCCACCGTGGTCGCTGGCGGTGGCGGGGTGTGCGCTGGTTTTCCTGATCTTTAGATGGGAGAGAACCAGTGCAGGAGCAGGATCAGGATTGGGCGGCGTTGGCGAATGAGTGGATTCGCCACTTGGACGAGGATCTGAACAGGCCGTGGAACACGGTTTATAAGACGTATCAGCCGAGGTTGTTGAAGTGGCTTGATTGGTGTGAGCGGTTCGACATTGATGTGGGTGATCCGTCGCCGTCTGATGTGTTGGCGTATGCGCGGCGGCATCGAATCAAGTGCGCTGGGTCACCGTCGGCTTCCACGATCAAGAATGATGTGTTGGCGTTGAAGTCGTGGTACAGGTGGCTGTACAACTTTGGGCATTCAAGGTCGAATCCTTTGCTGAAGGTTCCGACTCCGCAGGTTGCGAAGTGCCAACCGAAGCCTGTGTCGGACGAGGTGTGGTGGGCGTGTTGGGATCGGGATTTGTTGGATCGGACACGGCTGTGGCTTGGGTGGTTGTATTGGTGTGGGCTGCGGCGGCAGGAGGCTGCTGATCTGCGGACGGGTGATCTATACAGGGGGTCGTCTGTTGAGGTGGTGCGCAAGGGCGGCGAGGTGGTTCAGTTGCCGTGGCTCAAGTTGGGTGAACTGATCACTACCTTGCAAGTGGAGAGGGGGTGGCCTCAGGCAGAAGCGGCGTTCGATGATTGGGTCAAGTTGGTCGAAGCGGCTAGGCGTTCAGGCCGAGAGTTTTTGTTGCCGTACAAGCCGTTGCCGTCGGGGAAGTTGAATGGCAACTATTTGAACAAGGAGTTGATTTGGGCGGGGGAGTATTCGATTACGCCTCACCGTTGCCGCCATTCGTTCATTACGAACATGGCGAAGTTGGGTGCAACGATTGATGAGATAGCGGAGTTGGTGGGGCATCGTTCGATTGAAACGACGCGCGGGTATTTGGATTCACGGTCGAATCTTGTCGAACGACTACTTGCCACCAAGTCATCGGTGGTGCACGATGGATGAGGTGAATCCTGAAACGCTTGGGCAAATGGTTGCGGTCGCCGTTCAGGAGCGTGGCTATCCTCCGATTTTGATTTCGTGGGACGTAGGGGTGCTACATGAGCGCCTGCTGCGTTTAGCAGAGGGCGAGTTTTATCCGTCGATGCGTAACCTTGAAGTCATTGAACGGTTGACGGGTGATTCCACCTTGAGTGAGCGGTGGGAAGCGAGTCTTGCGGCGCGCTCTGTTGCTGTTGATTGGGAGCGGCTTGCTGACCAGTTGGCTGAGCGTCGCGCCGTGCTGGGGCCGTTGGCGCGGCACCTTTGTACGTGGACGACGTTTATTTCAGAAAGGGTCCAACATGCACTACAAGCCTGAGAATCTTGAGCGTTGCTACTTTGAAGAAATGCAACTTTCCCATGTGGAAGATATGATTCGTGCAGCCTATTTAGACATCGAGATGGCTGTGAATGGGCTGTTTGATGGCATGAATGTGTGTGATCGGTTCTTTATAAAGTGGGAACTTCACAGTCGGAAGGTTTTGTTTTGCGATCATCCTTCCTTGTCGAAAAGGGCCGAAGCGGGGGGAATGAACCTGCGGTCAGCGGTGGCTGAGGGCTACAAGATCGGGCAGCGTGGGTTGGATGCCTTGGAAGATTCGACTCGCCGATTGGAGAGGTCTGGCATTTCGGCGGGGATCACGCCGTGGTCTGCGACAGAGCCGTTGGCATACGTGTCTTTTGCTAAGCCGTCGGATCGCACAATCGGGCAGACGCAGGTCGCATCGTGGTGCGCAATCGTTGATGACGATGACGTTGAGTGCATAGATCGTCGGTTGAAGAAGTTTTGTGCTGCGCCAGCAGACAGGAACGGGTCTGCTAAGACCAGTGGCTATAGTGGAGAGTTGGATTCCATAAAGGCAGCCTTGGCTGCAATAGGCGATGTGATTGATTGTGCAGTAAATGATCTAGGAGAAGGGAGTTGCTGATATGGGAAAGACAACTGATCTAACCCCCGAGCAGATTGATGAGGCGGTGGTGCTGTACAGGGAAGGGCACAAGCAGCGGGTGATCACGGAGATGACTGGTCTGTCGCAGGGGCAGTTGTATTACCACTTGGAGAAGCGCGGTGTGATGCCGACTCGCCAGAAGCGGCCGCAGGTTGATGCCCGCAAGGTCATGGATCGGCTAGAGCGGCTGGAAGAAACGCTTGTTCGTGTGGAGCAGGCGTTGGAGGAATCAACAAAGCACCCCAACGGTGTGTGACTTCTGTCACAACCCCCTGATTGTTGCGGTACAAGCCTGCATGAAACTACACGGGACTCACTTGACATCCCGTTTTTGTGGCTGCGCATAATACCTAGGAGCCTCAGGACGAGGCACAGATCCCAGCCTCCAAAGGTCGGCTGGAATCAGCCCTAGGGCTTGGATGTACCGCTCAAGGTGGGCTTCTGCCCAAAACCGAACACAGGAACGAGAACCGACAGGTGAAACTCCCCGCAGAACTGGCTTTGCTGGTCGCAGCAAACGACGGCGTTCTGGATGTTTCCGTTCTCACCCACTACCACTCGCTGATCGAACGGGCCGAACGAGCCGAGCAGTCTCTGCGAGGTGGAGTGACGGCCCAAGAGTTAGTGGACGCAGCGGACGAATACAGGCTGTGGAGACAGGAAAGCCTGAGCGCCGAGGAATGGGGCCACACCCATTTGGCTGGCGGGTCTGCTGCTGTGCGCCGAGTCAAAGCCTTGAACATCGGCCTTGCGGCTGGTGTTTCGTTGGATGCGTTGACGCATCATTGCCTGTTCGGGGTGCCGTTGGAAACGCTGTTGCGTGATGCCACGGAGGGCAACGTCACGTTGCCTATTCAGGTGGCTGCCGTTAGAGAGATTGATGAAAGGCTGCTCACGGACCCTGTTGTGTCGTATGCGCACCTTGCCCGCGACTATGCGCATTGCGATGTAGCGGTCGATATGTCGTCGTGGGTGGAGCGGTGGGCGCGCCGTCGCAGCGCCGACGGCCCCGAACGGGATCGTGGTGTCACCGATCAGGGGCATACAGATGCTGACCGCGCTGTGCGAGATGAGGCAGTGGCACTGTGGGCTGACGAACGCCGCAACGCTTTACGTGAAGGCCGTCAACCCGTAAAGGCCACCGTGTGGAACGAACTGATTGATTCACGCGCTGCGAGATTGTCTGGTCACGGCGACGCTGCCGAGATAGTTGTAGACGGAGTGCATGTGCCGAAGATGCGGTTCTACCAGTGGCTCCACAGGGCCGATAAGGCAGGGTAGACAGTGAAGATTGATATTTCATTCAGACAATCAGACCTCGAGATGGCCGACAAGTGCCTTGAGGCGACGAGGCGCAGATACCGCGCCCCAATCATTGAGCCAACAACGTCTGACATGGCACGAGGGAACGCTGTTCATGCAGCGATTGAACTGGTTGGCAACGACATGCTGGTCCACGGGGAAGCGACCCCGATTGATATAGCCGACACGCAACTTGAAGAATGCATGGAGACAGAGTTCGCAGCCGTGGAGGTATGGCGAGATGACCGCTTCAAGGTCGAAGCCATTACCCGACTGAACTTTGAAGCATGGTATTGGGAGGTCCTCCCCAATCTGGAAGTACCCACCTCTGTTGAAGGTCAGTTCCGTGTACTGCTAGATGAAGATGAGGAACGTCGCATTTGGTTGACGGGAACAATGGATTGGGTTCAATCAGATCGAATCATTGATTGGAAGAACCCATCGAAGCCATACGCCCGATGGGAGAAACAACGCTGGGACAACCAATCAACGGTTTATTCCTACGCAGTCGCGTCTGAGACAGGCGACTGGTCGCCCAAGAAGTTCGACCTCTGCATGTTGTGCAACGGCGATGTCCACTGGGTTCACATCACCCGCGACGAAGCCGACTGGGCTGCCCTGAGAGACAAGTGCAGGGCATTGGCTGATCTGGTGGCCGCACCCTTGAAGGTGTGGCCGCAAGCATGGAACTCATGGTACTGCTCGCCCAAGTGGTGCACGGCATGGGACACCTGCCGAGGCCAGTTCTACCCGAAGGGGGAGCCGTGGTAGGCCCCGAGGATCGCACCATTCACCAATTGCGGGAACGGTGGTTGCAAGCCCCAGATGACAACTGGGACGACGAGTACCCCGACGGGTTCGCTGACGACATGGACGCATCCGATGCCGCTTACGACAAGATGAAGGACGGGGACTGATGGCGCAGCCATACAACATGCGTCGGCTGTGGGAACGCAGACCCGATCTGTTCGGTCGATCCTACGACCACTACGAATATCGCGGCGACGACATCATCACGATGGGGCCTGTTGAAACAATCCGTCTTAGAGCGGCTGTACGGCTGTTGCTGAGAGTTGGGTTGGAGTCTCCATCAGAGACGACTCGCAAGGCCGTCACGGCATGGGCTGCCCGCAACCCCGCGATTGTGCGCCGCGCCCACGGCCACCCCATAGATCTGTCCGACAACCCCCACAAAGATTAGGAGATCCAATGACAGAGCAACAGCAGAGTGTTATCAACGTAACATTCGCCACCAAGTTGTCCACAGGCAACTACGAGAACGAGGAATACCGCCTCTCCATCTCGCAGGTCGTGGACCCGACCCTGAGCCAGCCTGAACTGGTACAGGAGGCCGAGGAACTGGGCCGCATGGTCAAGGCGCAGGCGTACACAGAGGCAGGCGTGGAGTGGTCACACGACGACGACGGTCGTGTAATGAGGTTGCTGAAAAGCAGCGTTCCCGAACCTACTGGTCGTCCGAAGGCCACAGCACCAGCGAAGGCTGCTGCGCCCCGTAGCGCACCCAGCCGACCGTCCACACCGCCCCGCAAGGGACGCACCAACTCAGAGGCAACCGCGTTGTGGGTCCATCTGATTGAGGTCGATGACCCGAAGTCGGAGTATTTCGACAACCGTGACCGCATCGAGTCGGGTGCATGGTCCCCGAAGGCCCCGTACTTCAAGCACAAGAAAACAGACACGAAGTTGTTTTTCGGTGACTGCCCTGAGGACATTCGCAATCATTTCGTTGACGACTCAGGCGCAATCATTTACGACCATGTGGGGTCATTCGCCAACTAGGCGACCACCACCATGTCCGCTCAACTTTTGAGTGCGGAACAGATCAAGGGGCGGCTTCAGCCCTCCACATCGGATAACTCCCAGTCCGACGCTGGAGCCGCCCCCACTGTGCCGACAAAGCCAATGGAATACTTCACGCCGACCTCATCGGCCGTGGATGACTACGTGCACTATCTGAACAGTGACACAGCATTCCAAACAGGCTTCAAGCCAATCGACCTGTGCTTCCCATCAGGGCTGGATCGCGGGGACATGTTCCTACTGACAGGGCGTTCCCACCAAGGCAAGTCCACAGTCGCATACAACATGATGGTCCACAACCTGAAAAGGTCAGCGGACTTCACATGCGTGTTCTACAGCCCCGATGAGCCACGCGAACTTGTCGTGCAGAAACTTGCATGTATCGCAATGGGCCGCAACGCCGCCGACATGGAAGAAGCACTGCGCGAAGGATCCACAGCAGCGGAACGTGAACTCCGCAACGTCGCAGGTGGCCTATTGGACCGTGTGCTAATCAACGACCAATCATTGACGTTTGCATCCATGCTCAGAGGCATCCACGAAGCCGAACAATACTGGGGTCGCCCGCCATCGGCCTGTGTGCTGGACTTTCTGGAACTAATGGTTGGTGATGCCGACGCAAACGGTGTCGCAGGGAAAGCCCAATCAGCAAAGAGGTTCGCCAAGGACGCTGATGTACCGCTAATTGTGCTGCATCAGACGGGCCGAGGCGCAGGTGCCAGAGGTGGACCTGCTGGGATCCACGGTGGCAGATTCGGCGGCGAAGCCGAATCAGTTGCCGTGCTGGAGTGCTATCGCCCCAAGGATGCTGCAAACATTTCTGACCGCGAAAAAGCCACCTTAGAAAACGTGATTCAACTGAACTTGTGTAAAAACAAGCGCCCCCCATATCGGTGCCGTGATGCCGAAATGATTATGGATCCGAATTGCGGTCAGATCCGTGAACCCACAGTCGATGACTACGAGGACCGCGAATGGGGCAACTTCTAATGGCAGTGATCGCCATCGTTGCTGCTGCGGGGGTAGTAGCCGTGTACTGGATGGCGGCTGGATCGTTCTAATGATTACCGCACGGTTCGCTCAACTATTCGCAGGTGGCAGACTCGCCCGCGACCTAGACGGCGTATTCCGACCGTGGAAAATAGACGACCAACCCGTAGACGCAACAGGCTCATCGTTAGAAGCCGCCGTTGAACGGCACCTAGACGGAGCCGTCCCCATCGGCGTGTACCCGATTCGACCCACCGACACAGGCGACATGGTGCACTGGGGAGCCATCGACTGGGACATCGGCGACCACGATTCAATGATTCACGCCCTGAACGTGTCAGCCGTCCTACACGAACTGGAAATTCCATCGTGGATAGAACTCAGCCGATCCAAAGGCGTGCACCTATGGGTATTCATTGAAGATTGGATGCCAGCCGAGCAGATGCGCACAGCGATGCTGGCGGCTTGCCAGATCGTTGATGCACCCACCACCGAGGTGTATCCGAAACAAACCACAACGGATGGCGGGTGGGGCAACGGCCTCAGGTTGCCCTACCCGCGAGTACGCCCCGCTGGCCGCCAAGTCATGGTGACCCCAACGATGGGCGAATACCCGCTAGATGAGTTCGTCAACACCGCACTGGAGAATCTAGGCAGCGCCGAAGCACTCAGAGAAACAGCGAGGCGCTGGGTGCCACCCAAACCCCCCGAACCGCAACGACCAACACGGCAACGCCTGCAAAAGTCGCGCCACGACTCCGAACTAACAGGACTAGCAGCCCACATTTGGGACCACGGCCCCAAGGCAGTTCAACGCGGCGACAAAATTGTTTACGACCGATCCCAAATGCTGCACGCATTTGCGTGCGAATTATTCAGACAGGAGTACGACAACAACAGCATAGAAATCCTTGTAGCGGAACTGGACAATCGTCATGGAGGCAAGTTCACACACCGCGCAGACGGCGCACGAAGAATCCGTGACCTAGTGAGTCACGCCCGCGCCGTGTACAGCCAACCTCAACTGGGAGAGATGGATGCCAACACCCAGTGAAATCACATCGCGTAATCATTCGGCTCAAGCCGAAAGCGAAGCCGAGGCCACGGTTCTCTAAGCGCGGGCGGGCATACACGCCCGCCGCTGCCCACATCTTTGAGGATGCCGTACAACAGGCATGGATCGAATCAGGTGGACCGACATTCACTGGCCCCGTGTCCGTATCAGCGACCTTTCATAAAGACCGAATCAACGTGTACGTGAAGGAACTGGCTGACGACACAACCACCTCGTTGACAGGCGACATCGACAACTATTTCAAAAGTTTGCTCGACGGCCTTCAGGGCGAAGATGCAGCGTTCCCAAATGACCGTCAAGTAATGAAGATCACGGGGAGGAAAGCCTGATATGGCGTTCTCCGATCTGCCTTGGCCGACACGCATGGCGATGATGGGTGAAGAAGCCGAAACCAAGTTTGAGGAAACTCACGACGACTGGGTTCGGATGGGATTCAACCTGCCGCCGTGGGGTGCAGCATTCGCAACGCTGCCGTTGGCGTTGCGCAACATCCCCGACTACATGCAAATAGACAGGTTCGTTGAATGCCAAGGCATTGGCCGCAACGGGTTGAAAGTCAAAATAGAGAAACTGACCGCGCTCGCCTTCTGGCAAACGCTGTTACCTGTGCACCTGTTCATCTGGTCCCGCGACCGCGAACAATGGTGCACCATCCCCGTGGATGAGTTGATGCGCATCGCTGGGTCCGAGAAAGCATCGTTGGGAGCCTATTCGGAGGGGCGTAAGCCGTACCTCCGTTTCACCCCATCGGTGCTGCCGTGGCAGTAGGCAATTACTCATGGGGCGACCGCAACCCAGATCGCTTAGAGGTCTACGACAGGCGCACATCGGCATACGACCCCGCAGCCTTACATTGGGTCGCAGCACAAATGGACGCAGGGCGACCCGAGTTCGTCACCGACAACGGCGAATCAATACTGGGGGTCCTGATGGAGGAACCCCCCAACTCGTCCCACGCCGACGACTGGGAACGCAGGGAACGGCTGGAGTTCGCTATCCGTCTGGAACTAGATCGACTCCCAGACGACGACGCATGGGTCATCTACATGCTTTATTTCGTGCGGCTAAGTCTCAGATTCGTAGCGCGCTGCATGCACATACCCAAAACATCAATGGCGCGGCAACGCGATCAGATACTTACCCGACTGCGAAAGGCACTGGTGGAATACCCCGTGATACAAGAAATGATTGAACCAACACCGACACCGAAATCAGTCATCCCAATAGGGATGCCGTCACTGAGCGCCGTACAAAACTGGGAAGAAGGATCCGTATGGGCGTTCCGCGCCTTGCAGGAACTACGGGCACCCAACTTTGAACCCACCCTCGATGAACTAATGGCCGAAGCGAAAGACCTGTTCCCATCCACGCCATCGCTGGGGTGGTGGGCTGATCTGCTGGGATCAGCACTGCGGGAATCCAACGGCATCGTTGACCCAATGGAACTAATGACGCTGCTCAGCAACAAACAACACGACTACGGGTACGACAACATTGCAGCATTCGGCCACCAAGGCATCGTGATCCGCTGCAACGACAAACTCGCCCGCCTCAGAAACCTAAAGAGCAAAGAAGTTCCCGCCGTGGAACCCGTCGCAGACACCTACTACGACCTGTGCGGATACGCCGTCCTCGCAGGAATGCTGGAATGGGGGCTATTCATGCTGACCCAAAAGCCGCAGTAACCATGCCCCGCTACCTGTACCGCTGCCCCAACTGTGCCCTGCAATACATAACCCGTCGCATCATCGCAGATGCCGACAATGAAAGTTGCGTATCCTGTGGAACCCCAATGGACCGAATCTTCACACCGCCAGCAATCTCATTCAAGGGCGACGGTTGGGGTGGAACACACCCCAACTAATCAACGTCCAGTTCCGACGCTGCTTCCAACATCCCAAACAACGCAGCACACCGATCCATCACCCATTCAGCGGCAATAATGTTTCCAGCGTGCGCTTCATCCCACGCCGACAACAACGACGAAACCTCGTCGCTATTCATCGTGATCAGAAACCCGATGTTGTAATCATCCACCCATTTGATGTGAGTGCCGTCATGGAAATCAAAAGTTTCGCGGGCCTCCTCTAAAGAATCAGCGACCCACCGATTGATGTCCTCGCCCTGATCGTGCATGAATGTCGCCCAAGCGACATCCATATCTTGATCAGCCACGCCGAAACCCTAACGTTCGTTCAACCGCGCTCGGGCAAACGCCTTGATCGCCGCAATCATCGACGCTGAAGCCGCAACCATCGCCGCCTCCCAAGTTGACCAATCCGTCACGACCAGCACCGCCAACCCTGATTCAACAGCGGTCCACACCGCCCGCTCTAGTGCATCGTTCCAATCCATATCCATCTCCTATTTGCCGAAAGTTCGTGGTCGAAAAGCGCCATTGCCGTAACCCATCTCTCTGAGCAGCCCAGCCACCAGCGACGGCTCCTCCCTATCGGAAACCGTAGGTTCATCAACTTCAGGTACGGACTCATCAGAATCAGGCACAATCAACCTCCTATAGAGTTGACTGCACTGTCCCGATCAGGAAACAAACAAGGCATCCCACACCGCAGTACCAACAATGCCGTTGGAGCGCATATGCCACTGAGCGTTCTGGAACGCCTGAACACCCTGCTTGGTGCGACGGCCAAACACACCGTCGGCCTTCCCAACATCGAAACCCAAGTCGTTCAACCTTGCTTGTACCGCCATAACACACCATTTGTGGTTCTTGCGCCATCTCCGCAACGGCTTCACAGCCACAAGTTTCCGCAACTCCCATAGAAACTCATGGAAACCTGTCCACCCAGACTGTCCACGTATACCAGAAACGCTCTCAGAGCCATTTACAGCCCCTCTGAGGGCCTCCAAGTCCAAACCACGGATCCAGTCCCGTAACGGACCCCCACAACAATCAGTGGCCTTGAAATCAGAATGCACCTTTAGCCACAAACCAACCCCGTACCGACGGAAAACCTCCGACAACAACACCCGCATCGCAGCCTGAGCATCCACAGGCCAATCAACATTGGAATCCCCCAGATAGGCAACAGCCACCGTTTTATCGTTCCAACCCTTAGTCGCACCGCCCTGATTCCAGCCACGACCCTCCCAGATGCGGCCATCGGCCGACACCAACCAGTTGTAAGCCAAACCACCAGCCCAACCACGCGTCACATGGTGATAACGGTCATGGGCAGCAATCATCCTGTCAGGCTCAATCTGAGAACCCGTCGTATGATGCACCACAATGCCTGCAACTTTCGACGGATCCAACGGACGCAACCTGTCACGCGGAACCAACCCACCCCACGTTTCCCGAGACACAAACGACAAGAACCTTGCCGCATATGCATCGTTAGCCTCCATACCCACTAGATATTCCTCAGTTCCGAATCAATCTTGTCACGTATCATCTCCGAGAAATCTTCATTGTTGCGGCGAATCTGATTCGCCTTCTCATGCCTAGTATTTAGCCGTACAGAAATCCCAAACACCTGAGACAACCATGTAGTCACAATCCGAGACTCGTAACGACTCTCATTCGGTGCCATCCTGCGGAACCTACCCAGAAACGGCATCATCTGATCCATGATGTAAATGTCGTGATCACGAATCTTCCACTCGCCCTTGGAGTTCTTTTTAGCCTTCCCCAACGCACCCAACGATTCCATCAAGAAAGGAATCTCGTCATACACAATCGGAGCCTGCTGAAACCTGCCCGTAAATGGAATGTCTGCAAATACCTGCTTTTTGGACCAAATCTCAATCGGGAGTTTTAGGGGTGGAGCCATCATTTCACCAATGGTTCGCATAGGCGACGTAGGTTCCTTCGTGATCTGCACCAAAGACCGCCACGGCATATCAGGCAACGTGTACACCTGATTGCCCTGAGCAGTGAACGGCAAGCGGACACCCCAGTTCTCAGCGAAATAATCAGGAACAACACCCTCGCCTTCAGAACCCAACTCCAACTCTTTCTTCGCTTGCAACAGACGGCTCCACGCCTGCGGCTTGCGACCCATTGATTCAACCAACACTGGGATCACGTTCTTCTGCCAACGCCAGAACGGAATGACGCGCCGAATGTGGCGCTCAGTCAACGTCAATGACTCAGGCGAGTAATCAAAGTGGTACTTCAGGATTGATTCAACAGCGTCATCCAACGTACCGCCCTTCTGCATCACATCCAGTCCCAACGCCCCACGCAACATGAACTCAACCTGCTCGTTGACGTTGCGCAACTGATAGAACGGAATGAACTCACTGGAAGCAGGACTCCACCGTCCCACGAGCCTCCCACCCACCGAAAACATTTTCTGCAACGACTCCAACGACGTATCAATCTCGCCAGCAACCTGACCCGACCTAGCAACCCCCGACTGAACAATCTGATCAAAAATGTCCCAATCCGCAGCATCAGCGTTACGGAACCTGTTGATACCAAACGTGCCCTTCAAGCGACGAGTCTCACCAGCCTCCCTTAGACGCTTAGCCCCAAGCAGCAAATCGCCATCGCCCTCCTTCAGCGCCAACTTGTACATACCCCACACCTTGGAATGCTGCCCCATCTCCACGCCAGCAATCTGGGTATTGATCCAAGACCCCCCAAGGAAGTTCCTCATGGAGAACCCGCCGGGGCTGGATACAGCCCCGGCTTTCCACCAGCCCATGAACTTGTCGTACTTGGAGAAAAAGTCTTTCATCGCCGACTCATCATTGACGCGGTACAACGACTGGAACACAGCGTTCATCAACTCAGCGTCCTCACGCTTCGACGCGACCATTTCATAACCCGACATGCCCCACGGCCTCGCCGATTCGCCGCCCCACGATTGCTTCGCCTGACCGCCCCACGTTTGATTTATCCGAGACGAATACATTTCCTGAAAGCCCCGCAACGCCCGCAAATCATTGAACTCTTTGACAGCCGCATGCGTATTGTCCAACGCCGACATGCGCTGAGTCAAAGAATCAGAATCCGTCGCCAAACGAATATCGGCCCGCATCTTCTGAATCTGCGCCTCAATGTCCAACACCTCAGCCCTAGCCGCATCCACCGACGCATCCACCGTTTGGCGAACCTTGAGCAACTCAGCGGCAGCCTCATACTCCCGCTGAGCCAACCGCTTATTTTCATTGATCGCGTTCTCAATCCCCAACTGGCCCTCAGGAACCCTACGAGTCACAGGCTTCGGCTCAGCCCTGAACGGCTGGTTCGGAACAACCTTGCCAACCTTATTGACACGGAAAGGAACCCCAGTCGGCTGGAACACCTCACCCTTCGGAGTGCCCGCCGTGCGAACAACCTTCGGAGCGTCGCCGTACCGCCCATCTCCCCTGAATGAATAAGGACGCTTACCGTCCGCACCCACAGGCCCCAGCATGGCCTCATCAAACACCCGCTGCGACTCAACAGCCTGAGCGCCAACCCTTACATTCTCAGCGGCCTCCTCAGACCCAATCAAAGCAGCCTTCGCCGCCTCAGCCTTAGCGACCGCCGTTTGCCCCTCACCGACCCGAGCCTTAGAAGCAGCCAACTCTTCTTCCTTGGCGGCACGCGCCTTGCGAGTCATGCCGCCACCAGACTTGGGGGTAGGTTGCCCCAACAACTCCTTATTTGCTGCCTTGAAGGAAGCGAGGCGCAGATCAAGGTCAGCCAACTCTTCGGCCATCTCGACAGCATCCTCGCTGTTGCGACCATACGCTTTCCGCACTTCCTGAAGTCGCTTGAACAATTCCTCACGATCATTTTTGAAAATATCTAGTTGATCCTTGGCAGCCTTGACTTGGGCTTTAGTGGCCTCAGGTGCCCCAGCCGCAAACCTGACACCCAACTCTCCCTCAAGGCGAGCCACCTGAGCCTGAGCCTCTTCCAACACCCCAGTGGCAGCCTCCAACGCCTCATCCACAGCAGCAACCGCCTCAGGATCCAACACCGTGCCCCGACCCGCAGCCAAATCATCAATCTTTTGAACCAACTCAGCCTGCCGCGCAGCAATCGACCCTTGTTCCCCCTGAACAATTGCGCCCGCGTCACCGACCTTCGCCGTCAGTGCCTCGACCCTCTTCATCTTCCCAGACCAATCCTTGATCTGGGAGTTCGCAGCAGACGACGGATCATGCCCCCGCAACACACCGAGAATGTCCTGAAGTTGCTGTACAGAATCATCCAAACCAGCGGCAGTCGCCGTGCGAGCATTCAATGAACGAATAGCCGCCTCAACATCCTGAATCTGCTGAGTCAACGAAACAGTGATCCAATCACCAGTCCCCGTCGCCCCACCAGTCACCCGACTGTTCAACGCCTGCAACGTAGAAAACAACTCATCAATTGATGCCAAGGCGGCAGCGGCCTCGTTGGCCTCAGTCGTCAACGGTTGCAGCACCTCCGCGTACCGTGCCCCACCCTCCAAAATGGCATCACGGGCACCATCAGCCTGAGCAACCAACCCGCTGACCCGATCCTGAAGAATAGATACCTCAGCCAACAACGCCGCCTGCTGCTGCCCAGCATTATCAACACCTTCTTCAGCGGCCTGCGCCATCACCGCCGCCTTCGACTGGGCACTGCTCAAGTTGTTACTTGCTGACTTCAACGCCGATGTCAACCGAGTCAAACGGTCACCCATAAACACCGACGGATCCTTGAACAACACGCCACTATCAGCCAACTGATTCACCATGTGCATACGCCCAGCCTCATCAGCCATCGAACGCAAATACCGTGAACCAACCTTCAAAAAATCGCCCTCATACATATCGGTAAACACATCGACCCCGACCCGATTCTCACCAATAGCAATCATCTGCTGCCGAACCGACACACCCTCCCGAGTCGATGCCAACTGCACACCCATGAACTCATCCGTTACACCCGACGCACGAAACAGCGCCTCAAACTTCTCCTGTTCCTCCACAGTCAAATCAGCCCACTTACGCTGCACCCCCGATGCCGACCGAGCCGTCTGCTCCTCGACAAACTCATCCAACTTCTGACGGAAATCCGTCACCGTCAAATAGGTGCGGCGATGCAACGGCGACTGCTTGCCACCCAACGGAATCCCACCACGGCCACTTTGACTATTGAACACCGACCAACGACCATCATCCCCCAAGTACCTTGCCGCATACATATCGTCAGCAAACTCCTTGAGAACCTCCTCGCCCGCCAAATCATTGAACACCTCACGGGCCAATTCCCAAAACGCACGGGACTTGCCATGCAACTCCTGAGCATCCTTGAACGGCATCGACTTGAACACAGCAGGCAGATTCGGATTCAAGGCCACCCCAAATGGCCCAGACGGAACCAAAAACGGCATCTCAGAAGCCTCCTGCAACTCCGTACCAGTGACCCCGAGCCGCTTAGCCGTCAACACCACTTCCTCAATCAAAGGCTCCAACTGAGTCTTGAACTGAGAAGAAACCCTGATACGACCATTGTTCGCCCGCCGCGACTCAATACCCGACAACACCATGTCAGGATTCTTAGAACTCAACAAAGCACGAATCGGTTGCTTCGTGTTCAAAGCAGCATCCAACGTCTTGATCATGCCGCGCTGGGTCGCCGCCCTAAGAGCGCGACCCGGCGCTGGCAACACCGCCTGAATCATTTTCGTGCCCCAAGGCAACACGCCATCCTTCGCAATGAAATCAGGAACCACACCCAAAAATCGCTTCGACTGCACAGGCATCTTGGAAGCACGCTGCGCAGCAACACGCACACCCTCCGACAAGCCACGGAACGTCGCCGTGTCCCCAGCGCGCAACAACCTCATAGCGTCAGCGACCTCATCAGCCGATGCCCCAACCTTGATTGCGCCAATCCACTCAGGTACCTGACGGGCACGACGCACATCCAACGCCTTCGTCAACTTGCCACCAGACAACATATTCAACGGCTTCTCAACCAAACCGCGCCCCACACGGCCCGTGCCAAATACCGTGGAACGCCACCCAACATCCAAACCAATCTCAGCCAACGCCTCAGCACCAGCAGCGGTACTAGCCCCCTTGGCCTGAGTGACCTTCACAGCCGCAGAAGTCAACTTAGAAGCCCGCTCAGTCAACTTCGCAGCCTCAGCCGTCTTACCAGAAGCACTCGCAGCCTTCGCAAGTTTGCGCAACTCCTCAGCCTTAGAAGTCAAAGCCAACGCAGTCTCACCACTCCGCGCCCCCCGCAAAGCCAACGACGCAGGAGCCAAATACGTCAACGGATCCAACGCCACATCACCCACAAAACCAATAGCGGCATCCAACCAGCCGTTACCAGTCTTTAGATCCCAATCCTCAAGCACCTCCCCGAACATCATGTTGTCGGCAGTCTGATCCCACCAATCAGAAGCCGAGAAGCCCTCCCCCTGAAACATGTCCGTCAACTCTTTGACACCAGACACAATCGCCGCACGCGGAGTATCAATGATTTCAATGGCTTTACCCAACGGACCCAGAAACCCGCCATCGGGTTTCGGGGCAGGCGGTGCCACAGGATCAAGAATGTTTGGCTGTACAGCAGCGGCCATAGCCGCCAAATTGATTGGGGGAGCCGAGTTCGACGCTGCACCGCCGCGACGCACGCCATCTTTGGAGATGGCTGCGACGAACTCTGAACGAGATCGCGGAGCCATCCGCTAACCTAGCGCAAGGAATTCTTTGAGAGCCATCGGATCGGTTGCCTTATCAATCGGCATCATAATCTGTTGCCCTTCAAACATCATCGGAACCAGATTCAAAGGCTGGCTATTGGCAATATCCTGCTGCCAATTCAAGTAATCCTTCGGCGTTAGGAAGTACTTTTCACCATCATCCAACTTTACGGGAACCATGTTCTCGGTAGACGACCCAGACTGTGGCCCATACAATGAGTCGAACAGCGACGGCAACAACCCAGTCTCACCAAAGCCCTGAGCGGCCCCCTCATTCAACCCCATGTAATTGCCAACCGACCCGTAGAAACCAGCCTGACGAGCCAACTCGGCTTGACGCTGAGCCTCAGCCTCGGCCTTAGCATCAGCCTCCTGACGCATTTGAATCAACTGCAAATAATTCTGTGCACCCAGACTGCCACCCATCTCGTTTGTTCGCTGACCCGTCGCAGGATCAAACGCCCCGACCTGTGACCGCAACGCGTTCTCAGCGGCAAACCTGTTGTTCGCCATCGTGTCCTCAAGGGACTGCTGGCTTGTCAACACATTTTCAGATATTCCCTGAAGCGCACCCGCTTCCTTCGCATTATTTGCACGGTTCGCTTCCCACAGGTAGTCAGCGAGCGCCGTGTGGGCACCCTGATAGGTTCCCTGAAGGTTCATGCCGCGATCCACGGCAGCCTGCTCATTAGCGACACGGAACCTGTCCGTCAACGCCTGCTGAGAACCAGACTGCGAATCCAACAATGCCCCACCCAACGAACCCGCAGCATCCAACTCAGGAGCCGACGTAATCCCCAAAGCCGCCAACGCAGCCTCAGCCGCAGCAATCCGAGAATCAAAATCTGAACGCACACCAGCGCCACGGTCACGAATCTGATCAGAAACATTTTGTTCCTGAGTGCGACGGAAACCTTCAAGTTCTGCCAGACGACCCGTGGCTGCGATCTCATCCAGCCTCAGGCGTTCAGTGCGACTCTTTTTGAGTTCAAGCAATGCCTGACGTTGCGCTTCGGCGGCACCCCTAACGCCCTTTTCGCGCAACGCTTGCATGTCTGTGATGTATTGACCCAGTTTTGTTTCACGTTCGTTATAGAACGCAGCCGACGCTGTGTAGGCGTTCTGGGCATCAAGACCCATCTGAGCAAACATTGTTGAAACCAATGTTTCAACGGTGGGCGTATCAGGCCCCTCTGGATCGGGAGGAGGCTCTGTTATCGCTGGCCCGTCGCCACCGCCGCCTGTCGAATCAGGTGGAGGATCGGTAAAAGCCGTTGGCGCTGCTTCCTTATCATCGAAAGCCTCAGGGTTCTCATAGAAGAACTTGCCTTGTTCTGTCCAACGGTTAGCCATGTTCACGTTGGACTGATCATGGGGAGAGTTTGTGAAAGCCGTTGACGCTGATTCCTTTGCAGCGTAGGCATCAGGGTTCGCATGGAAGAACTGGGCCATCGCCGCCCAGTTGTTAGCCATGTTTTCATTGCCCTGAGTAATCGTGGGGCTTGTGACAGAAGATGTGTGGGTGGGCAACAGCACCTCTCCAATGCCGCCCTTCTCATAAGCGTTTCTTAGCCCCGCCCATTCATTATCAGCCCATCCCGAAACATCGGCAAATCTGTTGTCAACGGCATCGGCGGCACGCTGAACCCAATTGCCTCCCCCCACATCAAAGTCGTAGTTCCCGTTCGACATATCCGCAGCAACGGCCTGAGCGTAAGCATCATTGGCAAAATTGGCAGATGCCTCATGGTCAATCGGTTCCGTGAAGTTGCTCCACCAGTCGCTGAAACCCACGACTAAACCCTCGCAGCCCTAATGGTTGCAGCATCAGCCGCCCGACGCGTCACATCATCCTGAAGTGCCCCCAACGCCCCTGTTGCGTACTGCCCCTCTGCGGCAAAATCATTCAAGTCAGACTGGAACCGTTGCGCATCAAATGCCGAACCCAACTTGTTTGCCTCCCTCAGTTCATCCGTATACGACCTGCGCCACGCCCGATCACGCTGCCCAGAATCCAACATCCCGCGCCGATTCATTCCCCCAGAAATCTGGCGACGCATGTCGCCAAACCTGCGCCCCATTTCATCAAATGCCGAAGTCTGCTCACGGCCCGACTGTTCACGGGCATACTGATTCATTGCCAATGCTTGCATCAGTTGGGCAGTGCGTGCCCCCGACCCCCCACGACCAAACGGTGCAGCAACATACGGTGCTGCGGCAGGAGTAACAAAGTCGGGCACAACAGCGGCAGGAGGTGTAATAGCGGCAGGAGATGTAATGGCGGCAGCCGCAGCCGCAGCAGTACCTAGTGGTGTCGCTGCACCAGCCACATCCTCTGAACCCACATACAAACCCCTATTGGACATATTGTCGGGGCGCAGTTTCCATTGGTCGAAAGCCAATGGATGCTGGCCCTGCAAAAACTCGTCCCAAAGACCTTGGGCTTGCAGCCACGCCTGAAACCCCATGTTGGTAGCACTCTCCGTTGGGGCATAGGAACCAACATTCTGTTCTACAGATGTGTCGATGCCATAAACATTGCCCGTAGGATCGGCAATGATTCGTGCTTGCCGTGCTTCCTCTTGCTCACCTAACTGTTGCGCCTTTTCAGCCGACATCCGTCCAGCGTCAACCATAACGTCATTGAAATATGGGCTACGCCCCAAGTCGATGTTGCGCTGTTGCCGCCAAGTGTATTCAGCCATCAAACCTCAGCCCCTTAGGCGAGCGCCCCGAATACCAGCCACTCATCGGTGGCAACCTTCACACAACTCGCCGACGCATACTGACCATCAATCTCCAAAGCACTATCTTTCGACCGCAAAGTCACACCAGCGCCAGCAGCCACCGTCACAGCCCCAGCCCCCATAGCCGCCACAATGATCTGGGCACCAACACCAAAAGCCTCAGAAGAATTAGGAGGCACAGTCACGGTCGTAGCCGACGCATTATTCATACGAACCAACTTGCCTGCATCAGTCAACGCCAAAGTTCTTGCCGTTGTCGTGTCCTCAACGGTTGTCAAATCAGGGTCCAACGCCAGTTCAACGTCACCTGAGGTGCCGCCACCAGTCAGCCCATCACCCGCCGTGACAGCAGAAATATCCCCCGTAGAAACCTGATCTACACGCTGGGAAAGCCTCGGCATAACTACCTACCCGAAGTAAGTGACATGGATTGTTGAATCCGATGTCACACGAATAAACTTCACATCGCTGAGATCATCGCTGTACAGGTCAAGCACCGAATACGGATTCAAATAGTGCCCAACGGATGCAGTCGGTGTACCCCAACGGACACGCACGGCGTTAGCGCCGTTCGTGACCATCGCCGCAACCGCCCCCGATGTGGGTGTCAATGCAACCGCCGTGGACGAAACCGCCAAGGCTTCGTCGCCAATGCCAGCACCATATTCTGTTGCTGTACGTCTGATACCCATTACGGTGTCTCCAATGCCGCCACGCGGCTATTCAATTCATCTAGTTTCTCTGCGATCTTTCGCAACTCATACTCAATAGAACGGCGATCCTGTCCCAACATTTTGTGTGTCGGCTTATAAACAACAGCCATTACGCCGCCCCCTGCTCCGCATGCCACTCCAAATGACGATGCTGCCACTCACGCACAGAACGCACATCCTTGCTGATTTCAGAGATGTCAGTGCCAATAGCGTCGAGGCGAACCTGATTCGCTGCGTGCTGCGCCGTGTTTTCACGGCGATACTTGGATGCGACTACCGCAAAGACACCGCTTATGAGAGCGGCGGCTACCACTCCCGCGAAACCGACCCACTCCATCAGGTGACCTCCACCCATGAGGTCGTCGCCTCGTCCCAGTCATAGCGAAGGCCGTCATCGGGGTACGGCGTCAGGGGCTGCCAACGGTCCTCCGTCCAGACCCATGACGGGAACGGGCTGTCGGGCTTGACCCACGAGAGCGTGTCCTCGTCCCATTCGTGGCCGTCGATGTAGGGGACGGGCGGCTGCCAGACGTAGTTCTCGTCCAGCGACCACGACCCATAGGGCTGGGGTTCTGCAAAGCCCGTGCCGTCCCATGAGTAGCCGATGCCTGCGTAGTTCATGTGCAGCGGGGTGCCACCATCTGTGTGGACGTTGGCACGGGTGTTGTAGGAAGTCTGAATCCAAGTGCCGCCCAGACCAAGGTCGTCGGCTAGGAACTCCTGACCCCGATGTTGCTCGTCGTTGTGAACAACGAGAACCCTGACCACGGTGTTGGTTGCGTCTAGTTCAGCGAAGTGTGCCATCAGTTCTCCTACTGGTACTGGTGGCGGACCACCACGATCCCGCTGGCACCATTGCCGAAGCCGCCTGTGCCGCCACCGCCGCCACCCCCCGTGTTTGCGTCCCCGTTCGACCCAGCACCAGTGACTGAAGCATTACCACCACCGCCGCTGCCACCACTGCCAGCAGCCGCTGTCCCGCCGTAACTAGCAATGGCCTCGCCGCCGCCACCGCCTGCATAGGAGACATTGGACCCTGTTTTGTAGTCGTTCGTGGCTCCTGCTCCACCGTCACCGCCAGTGGCCCCTAGATAGAGGCTAGCCCAGCCGTCGCTGCCAGCAGCACCCTTACCGCCGCCCCCGCCGTAAGCGGTGTTGAAGCCTGCATAAATGTTGCCGGCTTGGTCGATTGCGCCGCCATCGTTGCCCTGTCCAGCGGTGCCAGTTGAACTAGCACCACCGCTGCCACCACTTCTGGACGAAGCGCCGCCGCCAGTTGAGGTGGTTGACATGGCCGACGAGGCCGACCCGTCCCACTGTACGCCACCTCCGCCAATAGTGATCGTGTATCCCGTTGCTGTAACGGTTGAGGTCGCTGTCTGCATACCACCAGCACCTCCACCGCCATTGCCAGCAGCGCCGCCGCCGCCTGCGACTATCAGCACATCAACCGACCCACCCGTGCTAAACGTGATGCTGCCAGTGCCCGTGAACTCGTACGACTTGTAGTTGCCGTAAGTCGTGGACGTTGGGCTGCCCGTCGTAGACGAAACAACCACGAACGCATCGGTGGTCAGGTTCGGAGCGTTCCCGTAAGTCCCTGTGCCCTTCTCGTTGATCGCCGCAACCTTGAAGTCGTAGCGAGTATTGGACGACAGGCTGGACGCTGTATAAGTCGTGCCCGTCGAACCCGTATCAGCGACCTGATCGGACCACGACACTCCACTGTTGGTGCTGACCTGAATGTGGTAGCCAGAAACGGTCCCGCCACCCGTATCCGACGGTGCCGACCACGACAGGTCAATCTCCGTGTAAGCGTTGGACCCAGCCGACAGCGACAGAGTGCCGGGTGCACCCGGCACCACAACACCCCCCTGACCAGCGACAGCGCCCAACAAGGCAGGATTGATTGCCATTTACGCCAACGCCCCCATCACATACCACTCATCCGTGTCTCTCTTTATGAGAGCCACCGATGCGTACTGTCCATCAATATCCAAGTTGGAATCCTTGGAACGCAACGTCGGTGTCCCAGCAGTCGCTATTGTTGTCGTCCCAGCACCCTGCTGTACAACAACGATCTGGGTGCCCACATCGAATGCGACACTGGAGTTTGGAGGAACCGTCAACGTGTTCGCAGACGCATTGTTCATCTCCACAATCTTCCCAGAATCGGCGGCTACCAGCGTATATGTCGTACCCGTTTGACTGTTTTTACTAATCAGGTCGGGATCAACCCAAGCAACACCAGTCGTAGCAGTCGAATCGGCAGTCAACACCTGACCATCTGAGCCAACAGCCAAACGCGTCACCGTGTCAGCCGCAGTAGCAGCAAACAAATCGCCCTGAGCATCAACCAAATCGTTTTGAACCACGCCCGGCGATGAGTTCACAAACGTCTCAACATCAGTGAAGTTCTGGTTCATGTCGGCCGCGACAATGCTTGTCCCAGCCGAAAAATCGTTAGTAACCGCCAAAGTACCCATCTAGCGGAGCCTCCTAGGGACATATGTGAACGCCAATGCGTTCACCTCCCATGTGTTATTCGTGCCCGTCGGCCCGTTCACCTTCATACTTATTGCTTTTGCTGTCCCAAGAGTCGGCAAAGCCTTTACATCCGTGACCAAATCCTTGGCAATCGCATCCCATACAGCGACATACGCTGAAGCAGGATCCGATTCATCCCACTTGGCGGTATCCCACAGCGACGTAGATGTACGGCCAACAATGTTCACATCAAACGATGAAGCCTGCTCAGCCTTGTCGTAATCTTTATACGTTGTTATCGGCAAAGTGATTGACGACTCAGCCAATGTGATCATCCGAGGCTTACCCCACCGTTTCTTCACCACAGGATTCTTCCCAGTGACCCACCTAGTCACAAAATAGGAAGCAATATGGGCCTCAGTGGACCCCACGTAACGGTCGCTGGTGCGATTCTGGTCATCCTCGACATCAACCACGATGCCCGTGTTAGCGACACAACCTGCATACACCGTGCCCGCCCCATTAGGTGGGCGGTAGGCAAACATGGGGCCAGCATCAATGTCGCTTAGAACCCATGCACCCAACTCGCTGAGTGTCGGGTCATACATCAAAGTGCGGCGAGCCGTAGACCCATCCTCAGTCCAATCAATCGACACATACAGTTTGTTGTTGCCCCAAGCCAACTGCGGATTCTGAGCGAATGTGATTCGTCGGTCATCAATCGCTGGTTGCAAGTTGTTGAACAACCACACGAATTGTTCACCGTTGAACACGTACACGCCTGCCTGCCCATACCAGAAGAACACCCCATAAGGGGTAGACACAGGGCTAGATAGCGGTACAGAACCAACATCGTTGGTTAGTGTCACAACCTGAAATGAATCAGAGTCCCAGCCGAATATGGCGTGGACACTGTTCGTTTTGAATACCAGCAGGCGATCACCCATCGGAACAATCGCAGTGATGTAATCGCCGTGTTCGCCCTTGTCGATGTCTACGTAGTCGTCGGCAGCCCACTTCTCAGGGTCATTAGCGTTCGACCAGCGGACCCGTGTCTTATGCGCCGTGGATCCCTCGTAGGTGTTTGCCGTCCACGCAAAGTTGTTCCAAAAGGTCACGTATTGGGCTTGCGGCATGTTGCCCGCCGTGCCATCCAGTGTCGTACCCAAATCGGAGGCTGTTGCGCCATCCCATTTGAATGACACCTGATCGTAAGACACCCCGTAGGCGACGTTGTTCATTGTCATGCCGTATACGCGGGTGCCATCGGTGCGTGCTGTTATCCCCGTCAGGTCTGTGAAGTTTGCGGTAGTTGAATATGCGACCTTGGTGCCGTAGTTGACCATGACATGGTTGGTGCCCGAATCAGTGTGCAACCCCCACATGCCTTCAACATCAGCCGACAACGCTGTCGTGTTGCGACGGTCAACACCGTCGCGCATTCGTACACCGCCACGGGGGTCCACAACCACGTTCAACAAATCAGGTGATTCATTTTTCTTCAGGTTGAACTGATCGGACCTCAGGTTTAGGCCACCGCTGAATGATTCCAGCGACTCCATGTAGAACTGGCGTTTAGCCATGTCCTACTCCCACGAATAAGCGAGCCGAGACGGCATCGCCGCCCCAGACCGCCACCGACCAGAGTGGCGGCTGTTCAACAACACAGGCTGAGGTGCAGGCATGTCGTCGTAACGGCCCTTGAGGTTGTCTAACTCTTGGTTGAACAGGCTCAAGTATTGGACCGCCATGTCGGGATCTTCTTGCTGTTCATAGGCCCGAGCAACCCCGTAGGTTGCGATCACGATGTGGAACGGTTCAGGAAGATCGGAAGGTTCAGTTGCATCAGATGAACCCGCACCGAAAGCAGTCGGATTCTTGTAACCGCGTACATTCACTGTGTACACGGCATCAGGGGTCGGGTACATGCGTACCGTGTCGGCCCAAAAAGACCAATGGGATGGTTCCCCAGTCGATGTCACATCCAACGGGTATGCGACATCGCCAGCGTCGCGGCCCACAAAGTCAACAACGTGGTCGTTGGTTCGCAGCGCCGCTATTTCCCGCAAACCAGTCGTAACCGATGCGCCCACTGTTGCCAGCGTGTAATCCTTCGTGTCAGCAACCGTAGAAAACGATGTTTCGGCCTCGTAGAACGGCCAACGCTTCTCCGAATAAACGATTACGTCGTAGCCCTCACCAAGAAACCTGTTCAACGTGTCGTCGCCAATGTCAGACGAATCAATGTCAACAACGGAGCGCACATAAGTGCGCATCTCAGAAATCTGCACTAGGTGGGCCGTTCAGTGTGGAAAATGCAGGCACCCGTTCCCTCAACAGGGCGGGCCTTGCAAGTAGTTCCAGCCTTCGTCGTGACGGTACAAACCGAAACGTCAGGCTTGGTTTCAAGAGTTGGAGTCGGGTTGACCCGCTCAATGTTGCGGTCCCGCGAAACTGCGTGCTTCTCAGGCCGTGTTTCACGGAAGCCGCTGGCAGGCTGTGCCGCTGGACGAATCTTGGATCCGTAACTAATAGCGAAATCGCGTGCCATGCGGCCTCCGTGTGAACATAGGGGCGGGAAGCGGCAATAGCCGATGGGGAGGGGATGATTACCGCCCCCCGCCTAGTAGTGGGATCAGGTGGCCCCGTATAGGTATCCCTGACGCGCCCTGTTGGAGCAGGTCAAGTTGCCGTATGACAGGATCTGAGAGTAAACCGCGTCCTGATTGGTTGGACGCACGAACGGTGTCGGCTTGAACCAGACATCGCTGTGACCAACTAGTTGCAGGTACTTGGTGTTCAGGAACATCATCTCGCCACTGGTGCAACCCCCGTCAAATGTGACGGGAGCGCCCTTGAACAAGAGGTTCTGGAAACCAGCATCGGCCACATCGGTATCGGTATACCGAATCTGGTCAGTTAGCAGATTCTCATAAGCCTCGTACAAAGCCTGTGTAGTGATGATGATTGTTGGCTGGTCATTGCCGACCGAAACGTCGTTGTACAGGGTCGCCATGCCAGCGGTGGTAAGAGCGCCACCTTGGTTTGTCTCAGTAGATGCCCAGAAGGAGTTGCCCGTACCAGTCGGGTCAATCCCACCAAGGGAAGTGTTGGGCTTTGTAACAATCAGGTCCAGACCAATCCAGTCCTTGTTGCTGTTACCAGTGCCATCACCCCAGAACATGGTGTTCATGTTCTCAATGATTGTTTCCTGCGCCTGAAAGATTTTGCCTTCCAGCAGGTCAATGATCTGGGCTTCGCCGTTGTTCTTGGCTTCCTCAAGACCATTGATGGTCACCGTCGCGGCGTACTGTTTCCAGTCGTACTCAGCGGCTGTAATGCCTGTTTGAGCCGTCGTGGAAATAGTATCCGTGGTCGCGTATGAACCAGCAGTGCTGTTCGTACCATAGATGATTGGAACGACGATTTTTGCTCCACCAGAGATACGCCGAATCGTTTGCCCGTTTGTCAGGGCGTAGAACAGCGGTCGTGCACTGAAAATGTTGTCCACCAACTTGGGGACATAGTTGTTCAGCGTGGTGGAGAGAATCTCGTCAAAGTTGCTGTTACCAGCCATTTGATGTCTCTCTTCGTACTAGGGGTTAGTTGCCGTGTGTGGCCTTAGCCAAAGAGAACGCTTCCCGAATCGTTGACGGCGCTTTACCCGAGGACTTGGAAGAAACAGCACCCGACTGAGTGGACTTGCCACCAGCGACCACCGCTGCTTCACGTTTAGCCTCAGTCACATCCTTATCGGCTTGCAGTTTCTCTGCGACAGCAGAAACCTCGCCAAACTTCATGTGAGCGTAAGCGGCATCCAGATTCGGAATGCGATTCTGAAGTGCATGCGTAAACAACGCCTGCTCATCAAACTCGCCATACCGACCCTTCAGGGCCGATACCTCTTTGTCCAAAGCCTGTTGTCTTGCGGCAGCAGCCTGCGTTTCCAGTTGGGCTTCAATCTTCGCTATCCGTTGCGCCGTCGGATCCTCGGTATCCCACGAATCATCAAATGATTCGCTGTCAACCTGCGGGTTGTCCGATGCAATTCCAAACGCAGACGAAAGCGCCTTTAGAGTGCCCTCTGGGTCCGATTCCAACGCGTTAGCGATAGTTTCGGCTTGCTGTAACCGTTGCCGTTCGGCAGCCAACTCTTGGGTTTTGCGGGTGTAATCCGCTTGCCGCGAGTAACCTGCCTGAAGTTCCTCCAAAGTGACCGCCTGATCCTCGCCATCCACCTTGATGGTGTATGTCTCCGAATCATCGGTTTCCGTTGGTACTTCTATGTCAGCCCCGTCTGAAATATCCACCTCAGCGGCGGGTTCATCAGGTTCTGTGAATTCGTCAGGCACAAAGCCTCCTAGGGAGTCCAAATGGAACGGTTGCTCCTATAAGGGAAACAACCGTGTCCCACAAGGCTTTACAGCGCAGGCAACTCCAAGCCCATTTGGCCCTGAAGTTGCGCCAACAACTCAGGCGGTACACCACCAGTCGGAGCGAACGCCCCCAACTCAGGTGCAGACATCGGCCCCATCGCACTAGGCGGCGGCATCGCACCCTGATCAGGCAAAGGTGCACCCCCCTCAGGTGGCGGCGCACCCCCCTCAGGGCCAGCAGGCGGCTGCTGCTGCATCAAAAACTTTTCAGGATTCTTGATGTTGAACCCCTCACGCAACACATGCACAGCCAACTGGGCGGGATCAATCACCGTGCCAATCATCGGACCAATCGCATTCAACAAACTGACAGCCTGCTGCTTACGAATCGTGTCATTGATCGGCTGCGTGGAACCACCCTCAACGGAGAAGTCGTACTCGCCCACAATGTCAGGCCGCGAATACTCCACAAACAAATCGGTGCCATCCCGAGAAGCAACCCGAGCCATCGCCTCACCCGTCATGTACTGCTGCATCAACTGAAGCACACGCCTAGCGATCTGCCCAATAGCGATCTCAACAATCGCCAACTTGTCAGCAGCGCGGGCATTAGAAGCATCAGCAATAATGCTCGCCTCCGTAGCAGTACGCCGAATCTCAGGCATCTGACCACGCGAATACTCATTCACCCCAGACACCACATTGATGTCCTCAGTGATGATCTGGCTGTAATTGTAAATCTCAGGGCTAACAGGCACCTGAGGCAACGGCATCACAACATCAGACAACGGCTTATTCTCATCGACAACAGGAACAAACCTGCCGTCCTGATCAGACTCAAGAGCCTCACGACCCTCAGGGCCAAACGACCGCTCATGGTACAAATACTTGCGGGCATACCGTTTACGGTCATTCATCAACTGCGAACGTGTCTTATCTAGTTCCAGTTGCAGCGACTCAATGGACTCAAGGTCACCCAACGGGTAAAACCTGTCAGGAATATCGTAATTCCTGAGCATCACAAACGGCTGACCAAACGCATACGGCATCGGAGTCGGATCCAACAAAAACTCGTCGCCATGCTCAGCACACACCGACATCGTGTTAGAAGCAACATCGTAAAACTCGTACAACGTGACCCGATCAGCCTCATCAGCGAACTGCGACTGATCCAACGGATCCTGATAAGACGAATCCAACCCAGCATCCGCACTTAGACGCTTCCGCACCGACGGCTTGTACCGCTTATCGGCCTGCACCTCCTCCAACGGCCGCACAATACGTTGCGCAATCCACGTAACATCATCCATGCACGTAGCCTCAGGATCAACAAACACATCAAACGGGGAAACCCGCTCAACAAACGGCTGATCCTCAACCACCGTCAACATCGTTGACGGCAGATTCGCAGCAATGTCATCATCGGTAGGCAAATCACCCGCCAAATCAGGCATATCCATCGCAGCCTGATCAGCCTCAGCGACCTGTTGACTATACAACTCGTCACGTTCAGCATCACCAATGGCACGATCCTGCTCAGTGAACCGCCACCCCACCTTCAACCAGCCGTGGCCGAAAACAAGAAAATCTTTCACAGCGCGCCTAAAAGGCGACCTGAAATCGTGATGCCGCCACAAATGATTCACGACCGACTCCACAAACACAGCGCGATCCTGATCATCAGGCTGATTCGCCTGAACCACAATCTTCGGATGATTCACCGAAACAGACGGCGCAATCACATTGATCGTGCTGAAAGCCAAATTGACCGTGATCAAATCAGACTGAGTAGCCGTCGAGGACGGCCAATGCTTACCACGGTACAAGTCAGCCAAACGCCGCCAAGTCTCGTCGTACCCCTCATGCTCCCGCCACTTGCGAGCCAACTCCAAACGGCGCTTATACGAATCGAAAGTTTCGCTTCTGGTCTTACGAGCCATCAAACCCACCGCTTCCCAACAGGTTCAATGTTACGACCCTGAGCCTGAGCCTCAGAAATCACCTTAGATTCGCGTTCATTCATCGTGAGATCCTGCTCGTCGGGCGGCAAAGTTCCGCGATACCCACGGCCCACATCAAACTTGACTCCAGCCAACTTCTGCCGCCACGCCCACAACTCATTGAGTTCCAACCGCGTCTTAGGCCCCTTATGGGCCTCCACGTAACGGGCGAACTCGTTGAACGACGCATCAGGCGGCAAAACCGCCACGACTACCGAGGCTGCTTAGAAGCGGGCTGAACGGTGCCAGTCGTGCCGTGCTGATTCTCAGGAGTCGAACGCACCGACACGCCAGAACCCAGTTCGCCGCCACCATCAGAATCAGTGGTATCGCCACCAATCCGAACAGTCGCCTTCTGCGAACCAGTTTCAGTAACACGATTGAACGCCACCGAACCGCCACGATCCAAACGGTTGTTACGACCCTTCGGTCCATCAACCGTCTGAGAAGCACTGGTGTGCGACACAAACTTTCTTGCCATGAGATAACTCCGTATCTAGGTAATGGGATCCCTATTAGGGAAGAAACCGTGTCCCACCATCAAAACCGCCTCGGGCCACGAACCGTGTTCGCCCCAATCTGCAACGGCGCAACAACCGCACCAGAACCCTGACGATTGAACCAATCAATCGTCCAATAATCATCCACCGCAGGCGCAAACTCAGGAGCAAACGCGTACTTACGCATCTGATTAGCCAAAGCCAACGCAATCACACGATCATCATGCGGCGACCCAGACATGCTGCCCCGCTCATTACGGACAAACGTCCGCAACTCCGCAAACGTCGAATCGTCAAACAACACCAACTCATTGTTCCGCAAAGCCGAACCCAACTCATCAATCATCAAAGGCTTCGATGTGCGAGTCGTTTTCCAACCAAACTCCATCGACACCTTAGACGACACCGAATTCAACGCACGCTTCCGAAACAAATTCGGATGCCCCAAATGCCGCAACTCCGTAATAGTCGTCAAACCATGATTATTCGACTCGACACAAGTCAACGCATCCCGATACCACAACGCCATATTGAAAATCTCAGAAGCAAACTCATCAGGAGCGATATGTCCATGCCATACCGCCACCTGATGTCCAGTTGCAACGTCCACCACCTGAGCGCACGAATAATCGCCATGCCCCAACCCCTCAGCCGTATCGACACCAATGACATACGCCGACATGGCCGTAGGATCTTCCCACACAGACAAACTCATGCGACGCGAAACTCCACGCTGCGAGCCGACGTATTATGCAACCAACCCTGACGAGGAGCGGTACAACGCTGCGCCATGACCTCCAACTGATCCAAATCAAACACAGGGTTACCCGACTTGATAAACGCCTCCTCAGGCGTAGACGGATACTCCTGATGCAACTGCCAACTAAGCATCGACTGCTTCTTCGCCTCATACCACGACTCATCACGATCCTCCGTGGCAGACCACGGAAAAAACATTGTCGCAAACGGATTGTTCCCCGCCGACGCCCCCGTCCACAAATGATGAAAAAAGTTTCCCGACCCATTCGCCGTACTAAGACCAATAATACGGCCACCCACATCAGCCACAGGCTCAATAGAAGCCCACGCCTCCTCAGGATTCGGCAAAAACGCCCACTCATCCACCACAATCAACGTCGCAGACTCACCACGCGCAGGATCAGACGCAGACGGCATCGACGTAATCTGAGAACCATTAGCAAACGCCATCCGCTGCTGATGATCCACCAACGAATCAGGCCCCCGCGCAATCATCCACTTCGGCAAATGAGAAAACCCGTACTTCGTTTTCTTCAACAACAACACAGCCTCACGCTCAGTACGAGACAAATCAATAATGTTCTGATCCGCATGAAAAAACGCCAACCAAAACTGGTGCGCAGCCACCAACGTCGTCCAACCAATCTGACGAGCCTTCAACGTCAAACTGTACCGCTCACCCGCCCACTGACTCAACGCCTGCGACTGAGCATCCCTAAGAACAAACAACACCCGCCCACGCGCAGGATGCGCAATATGCCAAAAATGCTCCAAAAAATATTGCTCATCAGCCACACAACGCCGCCACTGAGATTCACGATGCAACTCCGAAACACGACTAATTGGTCACACCCACAAACAACCCCCAAAACAAATACAACGAAACCCCCAACCACAACCCAGCAGGCAACCAACCACGGCCACCCACCAACCAACGACCAAACACCTCAGACATCGACTCCGAACCAACCGACCCAGCCGTCAAATCAACAGCCAACACAACAGCCGCCACAAACAACCAACCCCACACCCCAACAGACACCTACGTAACCTGAACCAACTGAGGAACCTCAGAAACAACACGCAACTGAGCAACCGACAACTCAAGTTCATCAGCCAACTCCAAATCAGACAACCCAGCAGCATCCCGCTCATCATCAACCACAACACGCCGCTTCGGCGTGAACTTATCCACATACTGCAAATACAAACCCGCAGCCTTCACATCCCCACCCTGAGCCTTCGCCCACAACGCATCCACCACACCCTGAACACGCTCAGGCGACACATTCACCTCAGAAGCACGACGATCCCACTCCCGAACAAACCTCGGATCCCGCTTCCACCGACGCAACGAATCCTCATGCATCCCATTCTCAACAGCCCAATCCTTCTGAGTCAACGGCCGACGCTCATGCCCCAACAACAACCAATCCAAAAAAGCAGCCTGAGCAGAAGGCATCACAGCAACACCCTCATCATCCACCGACCAATACAAATCCGCATGCACAGCCACAACAAACCCCGATCCATAGAAACAACTACCTACACAACACAACACGGTGTCCCAAACGGACACCACCCCCAAGTAACCCACCAGTAACAAAAAAACCCAGCCACCAAAACCCACCCAACAAGCCCTTTGGGACACACGGGAGGGGGGGTAGGGGGGGAGGGACAAAGCCAAAGAAAAAAAGAATCGCCCAAAGCGATTCAATTACTTCCAACGCTCCCCAGAAACAAAGCACCCCTATGGAAAAAAACGGCAACGCCACCTAGGGGCGGTACAACCCAGCCAAAGGCAACCAGCCACACCCCCGCAAACCCTCAGATTTGCGGAGGCACCCACCCCGCCCTCCAAAAAACCCCCGCACTGGGAACCCATATCTATACATATGCGGGTACGCAGGCCCCGACCCCCCCCTCGGTGCCCCTCGGACGGCATACCTTCTTCCTTCGCACCACGTGATCCGTGGTGGAGAACCGTTGTTCTCTACCCTGTCCAGCCTGCTCATTCATTGCCAGCCATTCATTCATTCCCACCCTG
>MPMD02101578.1_pt1 | contig 35588 bp, 35 predicted proteins | sample 1617291 | NCBI WGS metagenome assembly MPMD02 (sample SAMN05944810, study PRJNA350692) | marine metagenome | biome: marine; feature: ODZ; material: water; isolation source: 120 m water sample filtered on 30 um supor filter | place: Pacific Ocean | collected 2012-04-09 | depth 120m m | reverse complement strand
GAGTGCAGTCGCCGCGCTGTTGATCTCGGTGTCTGCAAACGCCGACGACTTCGACGATCTCGACGGATTCGGGGAAGACGAAGACGAGTTCTCCATTGACCTGGAAGAAGCACTCGGCCCGCAGGACGGGGAACCCGAAGCGCCTCGCTGGTGGGACCTGGACGGAAGTGTCGCGATCAGCAGTTCCATCAACTTTCTCCCCCACGACTCCGCCACCGGCACCAACTACACCGGACTCTCGCGGCTGCGCACGCGCCTCAACCTGGAACTCGACATCGACCTGCCGTACGAGTGGAAACTGCGCGTCGATCCCTACATCTGGTACGACTTCTCCTACCTGATCCACGGTCTTTCGAACTACACCTCCCAGGTGCGCGAGGAATACGAATGGGAGGGTGACTTCCAGGATGCCTGGATTCAGGGACCGCTTTTCGAAGACGTCGATCTAAAGATCGGCCGGCAAGTCGTCAATTGGGGGCGCTCCGATTCGCTTCGGGTCCTCGACGTGCTCAACCCTCTGGACAATCGCACACCTGCCCGGGCCGACATCGAGGACCTGCGCTGGGCCGTGGGTATGGCGAAACTCGATTGGTACATCGGAAGTCACTGGACCGTCACGGCCATCGCGATTCCCGAGATCCGGGTCGACACGCTCCCGGAGGTCGGAAGCGACTTCTATCCGTTGCCCGATGCGGGTCCGCCGAAATTCAAGCCGAAATCGTTCAAAAACTGGGAGGCCGCGGCGGCGGTCCGCGGCATCTTCGAGGGCTGGGACATCTCCGCGAACTTCGCTTACGTCTTCGAGGACATCCCCCGCATGGAACTGACACCGGGGCCACCGAACCCCTGCACCGATGAGTTTCCGATGCCCGGGATCCAGATCTACGACCGCCTGACGCTGGCCGGCGCCGGCGGAAACTACACGTTCGGTTCCTGGCTCTTGAAGGCCGAAGCCGCCTGGACCGGCGGCTTCAAGTTCATGCGCGCCGACGGCAAGAAGTCGCGCTTCGACGGAATGGGAGGGGTCGAATATTACGGATTCACGGATACGACACTCGTCCTGGAAGTTTCAGAACGCCACATCTTCGGTTACGACGAGGTGGTCTTTGGCTTCTCGACTTTCGAACGCGAAGATTCCGTTATCTACGCCTTCCGCTATTCGGCGGACTGGTTCAATACCCGCCTCTCGACCACGCTGCTCGCGCTCATCCACGGCTGGAAGGCCCAGGACGGCGCCGTCATTCGCCTGCAGGGAGATTACGCGCTCCGCGATGGCCTGGTCCTGACGCTGGGCGCGTTGATCTTCCAGGAGGGCGACCTGCCGCCGCTCGACACCTGGGGCCGCAACGACCGGATCTTCATCGACCTCAAGTGGTCGTTCTGAAGCGCGGCGACGCCACGCGGCTCGTGTTCAGTACTTGCCGCCGAGCTTCGTGTGGTCCCAGGAAACGATCTTGTCCGGACGCGTATGGAGCAACACACGCTTGCTCGCCGTGGCTTCGATCACCGCGTACATCTTTTCGCGTGCCGTCGGGTCGCTGGCCGCATCTCCCCCAGTGATGTCTACCAGCGTGTCCTGCACGGTGCGCAAGTCGTCTACGATCTCGCAGCGGCCGTAGATCACCACGCCGCGAAGCTCGGTGTACTCGGCGCCGTCCTCGCAGAGCAGCGTGACCTTGGGATCGCGCTCTATGTTCTTCACCTTCTGGCTCTTTCGAAAAGTCGACATCCTCACGCCCCCATCGTCATCGAGAGCAAACCACATGGGCATCGGGTGAGGATGGCCACCAACACCATTCGACACGATCGTCAGCGTTTTGTGACTCTTCAGAAAGGCTGCTCTTTCCTCGTCAGTCATACGAATCAAATCACGGCGGCTCGGCATGAAGCCTCCCTCAGTCCGGGTATTCGACGCGGACGTTGCGACTCACGCACACGGACTGGCACGTGAGAATCCATCCCTCTTCCAGGAGATCTGGAGTAAGGCAATCGTTGACCACCATGCGAACCTTTCCCTGGGAGAGCTTGGCCATGCAACAGGAGCAGTAGCCCTCCCCGCAAGAAAAGGGCGGCTTGAGTCCGGCGCGGTGCGCCGCCCCGAGCACGCGCTCTTCGGCCTCGTATTCCACCTCGTGCTCCTGACCATCTAGAATCACGGTGATCGACTCGGGAGCTACGGCACTCACCTCGCCCATCTCCACCGCCTCGCTCGTTCGTTTCAGGTCCGGATCCGGCGGCGATACGAAGCGCTCGATGTGAATCTGGTCCGACGGCACGTGCAAGGCTGCGAGAGCCCGCTCCACCAGGTCCATGAAAACACCGGGGCCACACAGGTAGAAGTCACCCTCGAGGCAATCGACCGCATGGTGTTCGATGCGCTTCACATCGAGAAATCCATCTCGGTCGTCCAGCGAGTGGTGGATGCTGAGGCGACCTGAGTGGCGTCTTGCCCACATCTCGAGTTCGTTCTCGAAGATGATCGAATGCTCGTCTCGGTTTGCATAGACGAGCCGAAGGCGACGATCCGTGGTCAGAAGAGCCGTCTTCAACAGGGACATACACGGTGTGATCCCGCTGCCGCCGGCGAAGAAGATGATGGGGCGTGTCTTCTCGTTGAGGACGAACAGGCCCGCCGGCGGCACGACGATCAGGTCCTCACCCGGCTCGACGGTATCGTTGATCCAGTTCGAGATGCGTCCGTCTTCGATGCGCTTCACGGTGACCTTCAGACGCGAATCACACTCGGGAGAGCTCGAGAGCGAGTAGCTGCGCGTCAGAACCTTCCCCTCGTGAGGCACCTTGAAGCTCAGGAACTGTCCAGCGCGGTAACGGAATCGCTCTTCGCGCCCGTCCGGAACGGCGAACACGAGCGAGCAGGTGTCGTGGGTCTCGCGCACCACTTCAGTGACGCGAAGCTGCTCGCAAGACGATGTGGCTTCCCGCCAGTCCTGCTCGGAAACGCCGGCTTTCGTGGGGTCGAGCATCGCGGCGGAGGAGGCTAGCGCATCTAGTCCCGGCGCAGATCCATGACCGCGCCGTTGGCCAGATCTTTTTCGACGAGGGCCCACAGCTCCCGGGCAACGGCCTCGGGGGCGCGCAGCACGCCCTCCTCGTGTAGGGCGACGAAGCGGCCGACGTCCGGGAAGTCGCGCTCGGCGGTCGCGCGGATCTCCTCTTGCATCGGGGTCGCCACCACCCCGGGCGCAACCGAGAGCAGCCGCACCCGCCCTCCCCGAAGTTCCTGCTCCATCCCGGCGGTACGCACCCAGTGGTCCGCGGCCGCCTTCCCGGCGCAGTAGGCGCTCCAGCCCGCATACGGGTTGTTCGCTGCCCCCGACCCAATCATCACGAGATCGCAGCGCGCCCCGGTCTGGGCGGAGGCACGCAGAAAGGCGTCGCCCAACACCTGGGGTGCGGCGCTGTTGAGCAGCACACTGCGGGTGTAGGCCTCAGAATCCGCTTCGCCCGCGAATCCCATGGGAGTCAGGGTGCCCGCACCGTGGAACAAGACGGCCCGCTCCCCTTCGAAGCCCGAAAATTCACGCTGCAGGAGATCTGCAACACCCGGCCAGCTGGATGGATCCGACAGATCGGCGCAGAAGTGCTCGCAGCCGGGCGCACCGCGCCGGCTCACGTCGATCCGCCGGGCATCGCTCCAGGGACAGGCTTCGAGGAGAGCGCGGCCGATGCCGCTCGAACCACCGGTCACGAACACCAGGTGCCGTGTCATGGCCGAAGCCTACACAACGCTCGGGCGATCGACCCGTGTGGAGAGCGCGAATGCGCGGATTCCACTGCGAGTGGAATGCTCCGCCCGACCGGCGCGATCCACCACCCCAACGTGGTGGCTGTGTACGACTGCTTCGAGTGGCGGGGTCAGCCCTTCATCTCCCAGGAGTACGTCGAAGGCGTGGACCTCGCATCCGCCCTCGAATCGACCCGGCGCCTTCCGGCGCGCGCGGGGGCGCTCGTGGCCCTCGAACTAGCGCGGGGGCTCGAGGAGATCCACGCCCACGGCATCGTGCATCGCGACCTGAAGCCGGGGAACGTGTTGCTGGGGCGGGGCGGCGAGGTCAAAATCGCTGACTTCGGCGTTGCCCTCGACGCAAACGCCGCGAGCCTGACGCGGTCGGGGCAGGCCCTGGGCACCCCCGCCTACATGTCCCCGGAACAGCTGCGCGGCGAGCGCGTCGACACGCGCAGCGACCTCTTCGCCTACGGCGTCACGCTGTACGAACTGCTGGCCGGCATCCCCCCGTTTCGACCCTCGGACGACGAGGAAAGCCCGCTGGGACTCATGGAAAAGGGGCGTTTCGCGCCGCTGCGGCGCGTGGCACCGGCATGAGCGGCTGGCTCCGGATTTCCGCTCTGCTCCTCGAGGTCGCGTCCATCCGCTAGGCGGGCCGGCGGGGAAGGCCCGTTCCCATCGGGTGGCGAAAGCATGCTATCCCTCACCCTCCACCCGATCGCGCGAGACCCCCTTGTACATCGACTTCACACCCGAACAACAGGCACTGCGCACCGAAATCCGCGGTTACTTCGAGAAGCTCCTCACCCCTGAGGTCCGCGCCGGGCTCGTCGGACTCGAGGGTGGCCCCACCTTCCGCGCCACGGTCGAACGGATGGGACACGACGGCTGGCTCGGCGTCGGCTGGCCAGAGGAGTACGGCGGCCAGGGGCGCACCGCGCTGGAGCAGCTGGTCTGGTTCGAGGAAGCGCGCAGGGCCGGTGCCCCGATTCCCTTCGTGACCCTCAACACGGTGGGTCCCGCGCTCATCGCCCGCGGCAGCGAAGAACAGAAACACCGCTTCCTTCCGGGAATCCTTTCGGGCAAGATCCACTTCGCCATCGGCTACACGGAGCCGCAGTCCGGCACCGACCTCGCCTCGCTCGAGACGAGCGCCGTCCGCGATGGCGATCACTACCTGGTGAACGGAACCAAGATCTTCACCAGCGGCGCGAACCAGGCCGATTACATCTGGCTCGCCTGCCGGACGGACCCCAACGCACGCAAACACGACGGCATCTCGATCCTGATCCTCGACACGAAGCTGGACGGTTTCAGCTGGTCGCCCATCGAGACCGTCGGCGGCGGCGTAACCACGATGACCTACTACGAGAACGTGCGCGTCCCTGCCGATATGCTCGTCGGCAAAGAGAACGGCGGCTGGCAGCTCATCACGCTGCAACTCAACCACGAACGCGTCGGCCTCGCCGCGTTCGGGAGCCTGGCGTTGCTGCTCGTCGAAGAGGTGGCGGAGTGGGCCCGCACCACCGAGGGTCCCGACGCGGTCCCAGTTGCCGAGACGCCCTGGGTACAGATGGCGCTGGGCGGGGCCAGCGCCCGCTGCGAGGCACTCAAGGTACTGAACTGGCGGATGGCGTGGGAACTCGAGCAGGGTCGCCTCGATCCGGCGCTGGCTTCGGCGGTAAAGATCTACGGCACCGAGACCGTGATCGAGGTCTACCGGCTGCTTCTGGAAGTGCTCGGCGTCGGCGGAACCGTCAAGCAGAACTCGGCAGGCGCGTTGCTGCGCGGGCGGATCGAGGAGAACTGGCGCGGCTGCCAGATCAATACGTTCGGCGGCGGCGTGAACGAGGTGCAGCGGGTGATCACAGCAACCCTGGGGCTTCGCATGCCCCGAGCAGGAAAGTAGACGCGTGGACGCAAACGCCCTATTCGAGAAGTTCCAGACTTTCGTCGGTCGTGAGGTCGGCGCAGCCGACGTGGCGCGGGACCCGGTGAACCAGCCGATGATCCGGCACTGGTGCGACGCCGTAAACGACGCCAACCCTGTCTACACGGACACCGACTTCGCCTCGCAGTCCATCCACGGGGGCATCGTCGCACCCCCCACAATGCTGCAGGCCTGGACTATGCGCGGTCTGCGACCGCCGCCCAAGCCGGACGCCGCCAGCCGCGGACCCCAGAACGAGCTCTTCGGAATGCTGGACGCCGCTGGCTTCACGTCCGTTGTCGCCACCAACTGCACCCAGGAGTACACGCGTTACCTGAAACCCGGAGACCACCTGAACGTGTCGATGAGGATCGAGTCGATCTCTCCCGAGAAACACACAGCGCTCGGTGAAGGTCATTTCATCACACAGCTGCTGACCTACCGAGACCAGAACGGAGAAAAAGTGGCCAGCATGCGCTTTCGTCTCCTGAAGTTCAGACCGGGAACCGGCAAGATGCCGCCGCCCGCGCCCGCCCAGGAAACACCGAGTTCTGAGCACCGGCACCCCGAGGAGTAGATCGATGGATTTCGCGTTCAGCGAAGAACAGGAGGCGTTGCGCGATCTCGCAACGCAGATCTTCGCCGATCACACCGGTCACGCGCGGCTGCAGGAACTCGAGAAGAGCGGTGAGTGGTACGACCGCGCACTCTGGTCGGAACTCGCCAAGACGAACCTGACGGCGCTCTGCCTGCCCGAGCAGGTCGGAGGCGGCGGCTGTGGAATCATCGAAACCTGCCTGGTGCTCGCGGAGCAGGGGCGCCACCTGGCACCTGTGCCCTTACTTCCAACGCTGCTACTGGGCGGGCTTCCGCTCGCCGACTTCGGCACCACAGAGCAGCGGGAGCGCTGGCTGCGCCCGGTCGCCGAGGGCGAGGGTGTATTGACCGCGGCGCTGCACGAAGAAGGCAGCGCGCTTCCCGCACTGCCCCGCACCCGCGCGCGGCACGACGGTACCGGCTGGCACCTCGACGGCCTCAAAGTCTGCATACCCGCAGCGCACCTGGCCGACGCGATCCTGGTGCCGGCACGCACCTCCAACACCGAGTGCCGCGTATTCATCATCGAGCCGAGCGCCGAGGGCGCGCGTCTCGAGCGACAGATCACGACGAACCGCGAGCCCCAGGGCCGCTTTGCCCTCGAGGACGTGCGCGTGAGCGACGATGCACTGCTCGGTGACGCCAAGAGCGCCGCCCGGCTTTTCGAGCGCGCGAGCATCGGACTCTGCGCCCTGCAGCTCGGCATCGCCGAGGAGGCATTGCGCCGCACCGCCGTCTACACCACCGATCGGCGGCAATTCGGCAGCCCGATCGGCTCCTTCCAGGCGGTCCAGGTGCGCGCGGCAGACGCCTTCATCGACACCGAGGCCCTGCGCGGCACGCTCTGGCAGGCCGCCTGGCGCCTCTCCGAGGGGCTTCCTGCGGCGCGCGAGGTGGGGGCGGCACGCTGGTGGGCCTGCGTCGCCGGCCACCGCGTGACTCACGCGGCACAACACCTCCACGGGGGGATCGGATCGGACGTCGACTACCCGATCCACCGCTTCATGCTGTGGGCGAAGCAGGTCGAGGCTACGCTTGGCGGCGAGACCCAGGAAGGCGCACGCCTCGGCCGCATCGTGGTCGATTCGCCGCGAAAGGAGGGCTGAGTGAGCACCCATCGGACCGCCACGCTCGGGTACAACGCCGTATCCGTAGGCGACGAGCTGCCGGAGCTGGCCATTCCCCTCACGCCCACCGTGATCATTGCCGGCGCGATCGCCTCGCGGGACTACCAGGACGTGCACCACGACCGCGATCTGGCCGTGCAGCGTGGCTCGAAGGACATCTTCATGAACATTCTCACCACGAACGGATACGTCGGCCGCTTCGTGACGGACTGGGCCGGTCCCAATGCACTGCTCACGAAAGTCGACATCCGGCTGGGTGCGCCGAATTACCCAGGTGACACCATGACGCTCACCGGAACCGTCACCGCCAAAGAGGACGGTGTGGTAAGCGTCGACATCGTCGGGCGCAACGAACTCGGAAACCACGTGACCGGCAGCGTGGACCTGAAGCTCCTGGATGAGGATTCCGCCTAGAGCAGCGCGGTGTACGCTCCGCCGTCCACGTGAATTCCACAGCCGGTGAGAAAACGTGCCGGCTCCGAACAAAGAAACACCGCAATGCTTCCAAAATCGTCCGCACGGCCGATGAAGCCGGCTGGCACCTGGTTGGCGAACCCTTCGAGGTCGCTACCCGCGAGCCGCCGCACCCGGTCGGTATCGTGGAAGCCGGGCTGGAGCGAATTGACGGTAACGCCGTCTTTCGCCACCTCGCGGGAGTCCCCTTTCGACTGAGACCCGCCGCCGGGTCCGAAAGGCCCGGCGCTGCTCAAGGCGTCACGACGACCTTCCCGTAGCTGCGCCGGCCGCCGAGCGCCGCGAGCGCTTCCGGGAGTTCCTCGAGCGGGTAGGTCCGGTAGATCACCGGGCAGATCTTCCCTTCGGCGTAAAGAGCAAAGAGTTCCTGCATCACCGCCGGGATCTTCTGCGGCTCCTTCACGGCGTGTCCGCCCCAGTTGAGCCCAGTGACGGCGATGTTCTTGAGCAGGATGCGGTTCGCCTTGACGCTCGGGATCGTTCCGCTGGCGAAGCCGATCACGAGCAAGCGCCCGTTCCAGGCGATGCACTTGAGCGACTTGTCGAAGACCTCGCCGCCCACGGAATCGTAGATGACGTCGGCACCTTTGCCGTCGGTGAGCGCCTTCACGCGCTCGACGAAGTCTTCCTCGCGGTAATCGATGGTGTCGTCCGCACCGTTCTCGCGCGCGATCTCGAGCTTCTCGGTGCCGCCGGCCGTGGCGATGACCCGCGCGCCGAGAGCCTTTCCGATCTGAACGGCCGCAATGCCCACACCGCCGGCGGCGGCGTGCACGAGGAGATCCTCACCGGACTGGAGGTTCGCGCGGTGGATGAGCGCCATGTACGAGGTGGGGTAGATGATGGGCAGCGCCGCGCCCTGTTCGAACGACACGCCATCGGGAAGCCGATAGCTGCCGAAGGCGGGCATCACGGCACGCTCGGCAAAGCCGCCGAGACCCGGGGCACCGAACACGCGGTCGCCGACCGCAAAGCCCTCGACGCCTTCTCCCACCTTCGTCACTACGCCGGCCACCTCGGCGCCCGGTACGAAGGGGAAGGGGGGCCGCACCTGGTATTCCCCCTTCACCATCAAGATGTCGAAGAAGTTGCAGCCCGCGGCGCGCACCTCGATCCCGAGCGTGCCGGGGCGCACCTCCGGCTCACCGACCTCCCCCACGCAGAGCTCACGCGGATCCATCCAGCTTTCGACCACGACTGCGCGCATCCGACCTCCCGCCCCAGGTAGCCGCCGCATTCTACCACTCGGTTCGGAGTACACTCTGCCCATGAGCGGGCGAACCGAGGAGCTCAAGCAGGCCGTGTGCAGCGCCGTCGCCGCGATGCGCGATGAGCTTCTGCACATTTCGCACGCAATTCACGCAGAGCCCGAACTCGCCTTCGAGGAACGCGAGGCCGCAGCACTGCTGGTCGAAGCGCTGCGCTGCAACGGCCTGGAGGTCACCGCAGGCGCCCACGGGCTCGAGACAGCCTTCGCGACGGACTTCGGCCCCAGCGACGCGCCCTGCGTCGCGCTGCTGGCGGAATACGACGCGCTACCCGGAATCGGCCATTCGTGCGGCCACAACCTGATCGCCACAGCGAGCGTCGGTGCGGGCCTGGCGCTGGCAAAGCTCGGCACAGACCTGCCCGGACGGGTGCGCGTCCTGGGCACGCCCGCAGAGGAGCACGGCTGCGGCAAGGAGTTAATGGCACGCGCGGGAGCCTTCGAGGGTGTCGACGCGGCGCTCATGATCCACCCGGCCAGCGTGAATCTGGCGAGCATGCCCTGCATCGCCATGGCCGAACTCGACGTCGTCTACCACGGCCAGGCGTCGCACGCGGCCGCGCTACCGGAACGCGGCCTGAACGCCCTCGACGCCATGGTTGTGGGCTACCAGGCAGTCGCTGCGTTGCGCCAGCACATCGGTCGAAACGAACGAATACACGGCATCATCACCGACGGAGGTCAGGCGCCGAACGTCGTGCCCGAGCGGTCGGCTGGACACTTCTACGTCCGCGCTGCGGGCTTCGAACCCCTCGAACCGCTGAAGCAACGCGTCGAATCCTGCTTCCGAGCGGGTGCCCAGGCCACCGGCTGCGAGATCGAAGTGCACTGGGGCGAGGCCGACTACCGCGACATCCTCTACAACGAGCCGCTCGCAGCGGCCTTCCAAAGCAATGCGGAAGCACTCGGACGCGAGTTCCTTCCCTGGGACCGGCTCCCCCCGGCGGTCCAGGGCAGCACGGACCTCGGCAACGTGAGCTACCGGATCCCGGCGATCCACCCGATGCTCGCCGCGGCGCCGCAGCACGTGACCATTCACAACGCCGAGTTCGCAAAATGGGCGGGATCGGAAATGGGCGACGAGGCTGCGCTCGATGGGGCAAAGGCCCTGGCCATGACGACCATCGACTACTTCACGGACGCGGATCTCCGCGAACGCGTGCGGGCGGTCTTCCAGGCCGCGAGCTTCGCGTGAACGTGCGGGGCGATGCGGCTCCCGGCGATTCGCTCCGATCCATTCACGAATCGGTATGGATCGCACCGACCGCCCAGCTCTACGGGAAGATCTCGATCGGAGAGGGCTCTTCGGTGTGGCACAATGCCGTGGCCCGTGCGGAATGTCAGGAGATCGCGGTCGGGCGCATCGCAAACATCCAGGACTTCGTGATGCTCCACGTGGGCTTCGACACACCCACGCGCATCGGCGACTTCTGCTCGATCGCACATCACGCTACGGTTCACGGCTGCACGCTGGGTAACGCGGTCCTGGTCGGACCGGGAGCGGTGATCATGGATGGGGCCGAGATCGGTGCGGGCTCGATCGTCGCCGGCGGTGCAATCGTTCCCGAGGGACGGATCTTCCCGCCACACGCGATCCTCGCCGGAGTTCCCGCCAAGAAGATCGGCGAGCGGGATTCCTCGCGGCCCAACCGCCTGAACGCCTGGCTATACCACCGCAACGCGGAGTTCACACGGCGCGGCGACTACCGTTGCTGGGAAGGCCCCGACTACGACGCGTGGTTGTCCGCAAAGACCGCCGAAGTCGAACACGACACCGATCTCTGAGATCCCAGGTATCAGGCGCCGATGCCGCGGAAGAGCTGGTCGACGGCCACGGCGATGGCCTGGCGGCAACCCTCCTCGTCGATGAGGCCATTGGCCCACGAGATCCGCGCACCACTCGTCGCGTGAAACAGCGTGCGCGACGCCGCCAGCACGTCGACTTCGCGGTCGAGTTCGGCGTGAGCGCGACCGGCCTGGAGGATCTCCGCAATCAGGCCAATGGTGCGGTCGTGCAGTGCCAATACGTTGCGCGCCACCCGCTGATGGGGATACGTGGTGGCGCGCAGGGCGATCACGGTGAGATCCTTCTCCCGGGCCAGCAGCTCGTGCTGGGAGGCGAAGAAGGCGTGCAGCCGCCCGCGGACCGGCGCGTTGTGCGGGTCGGCACTGCGAAAGCGTGCCCACGCCTCCTCCTGGAGGTCGGCGAGTTCCTGCACGAGGAGTTCTTCCTTCGTCTCGACGTGGCGGTAGATCGAACTCGCGCCCATGCCCGCGCGCTCCGCGATGGCACGCAGGGTGGCGCCGTCGAAGCCACGCTCCCGAAAGAGCTCCCGCGCAGCGCGGCGGATGCGCTCCCGGCTGCGGCGGCCACGCCGCAGCCGGCCGTCGTCTGCCCGCAAACGTGTCCGCGCAGCGCGCCCGACCGGGGACGTAGGTCTCACGACAGCCAGGATCGCACACCCGCAAACGTGACGGGGACCCGGCCGTTTCGGCCGGGCCCCGGGACGCCGCACCCTCTGGCGCTCCCCAGCGGCCCAGTCAGATGCGGCGTTCGACACCGTGGTGCGCCAACCCCTTGGGGTGGCTCTGCACGGCGTTCACGAACCTGTCGTGCGCCGTACACAGCAACATCCATGCCCGACCTGGAGTAGCTCGACAACCCGTTGCAAACACGACGGAATGCGGCGAACTGGGAACGCTGGCCCTAGCGGACCCTGGGAAGAAATCTTCCAACCCGGTGGAAGAATGATTCTTTCGAAAGCCTAAAAAAAGAGCTGTCCGAAACGTGGATCAGGGGGGGGGGAGCTCCGAGAGGATCCGCCGCAGCGAGCTTCCCGTGCGCCCCTCGAGCGTGAGCAGCCGCCGCCGCAGGCGAAGCGCCACTTCGACGCCGGCCGCATTCACGCCGAGATCGCGCATCAGCGCCACCGCCACACGCAGTTCCTCGGCAACCTCGGGTTCGAGCCAATCGGACTCGAAGAGACCCTCCCGCCGCAGCCGCACGAGATCCTGCGGCTCGACACCGAGAAACTCGAGCACCACTTCTATGCGAACCGGCTTCGACATCAGAAGAGCCCCCTGCGCAGCTCGTCCCCGGAGGCGCTGTCGAGCTTCTCGAGTTGCTCCCCTGCCTCGGGCGAGAGGCCACGCGGAACGCGGATCTGGACTATGGCGTAGAGGTCACCCGCCCCGCCTCCCGCCGGGTTCGAAACGCCCTTACCGCGCAGCCGGAGCTTGGCACCGGAGTCCGTACCGGCGGGAACCGTCAGCGTGGCACGCCCGTCGAGCGTCGGCACCCTCACTTGCGCTCCGAGCGCCGCCTCGCTGACGCTGAGGGGCAGATCAAAGTAGACGTCGAGTTGCTCGCGGCGGAAGAACGGGTGAGGCCGCACTCGCACCCGCGCGTAGAGATCGCCGGGCAGACCTTCGCCGGAACCCACACCGCCCTTGCCCCGGAGCCGGATGCGCCCGCCATCGGCTACGCCCGGCGGAATGGCAACGGTCAGCGTCTCGGGCCGAAGCTCTCCGTCGGGACCCGGAAGAGCAAAGGAAAGCCGCTTCTCACCGCCGCAGACGGCCTCGAGGAAATCGAGTTCGAGTTCCGCCTCGAGATCCGGCCCGCGCCGACCGCGCGGCCCTTCGCTCCAGCCGCGCCGTGCGTAGAGATCGGAGAAGAGGTCCTCGAGCCCACCAAACTGGAAACTCTCGCCCCCCCCACTGCCAAAGCCCGTCGAGCCATCACCGAATCGCTGCTCGAAGGACGCCCGAGCCTCGCGCGCCTTCTCCGCGTCGAAGCCGACTTCGAGTGCGACCTCTCCGAACTCGTCGTAGTCGCGCCGACGGTCCACATCGGAGAGAACGGCGTGGGCCTGGGAGACAGCTTTGAAAGCCTCCTCGGCGGCGGCGTCGCCGGGGTTCACGTCCGGGTGATGGCGACGCGCAAGCTTCCGGTAGACCTTGCGAATCTCGTCGGCACCGGCGTCCCGGGCGACTCCGAGCACCTCGTACAGATCTCTTTTTCCGGCGTTTTCCGTGCGCACTTCCGGCATGTGCCTCAAAGCTAAGCACGCGCAACGAGGCAGCAAGCCGCCGCCCCGCAACGGGCGGCTCAGCGAATCGCACCCTCCCGAGGACGATCAGCCAGGGTTTCGGTCGAGAGTTCGAGCAGCTCCGGGCTCTCCACGCGCTCCCGAATGCCCTCGAGCGTGTAGTAGGAGTACAGCCCGTCCTCGATGCGCTCGTCGTAGGTCCAGGCCATTTGGATCTTGCGGCGACCGCTCGCTCCCGGCTCGATCCGGCCAATCACTCCGAAGATCGAGCACGTGCCGTATTCCCAGAGGTGGTGGTGGCCGGCCGGGTAATCGATCGAGCCGAGGTTTGCGACGAAAAGCGAAGTGTACAGGGGATCCGCGTCGATCAGGCTGCGTGGCACCAAGCCAAAATAGTCGAGACAGCCCAGCAGCTTGATCAACAGGCCGACAACGGGTGTGGGCAAACGGAGCAACCAGCCCACCTCCTTGTCAGCCTGCGTCTTCTCGCCAGCGCGCTGTGGGTTCAGCCGGTCGTAGACAGCGTCCACCATCTCGTCGAGAGTCTCGGTGTCGGGATGAAAGCGCCGCTTCACCGTAATCATCGGCGAGCCGTCGAAAATCTCGCGCTTCGCGCTAAACGTCAGCCACTCGCCATCGCGCTGCCAGAGCCGCCCGCCTTTGACAAAACGGTTGACGCCAGGGCGCAGCCGGAGCGCCTGACTCATCGACCGCAGCAAGAGGTGGAAGAGCGTTACCGGGCGGTCTTGCGACCGTTCGCGGTTCTTCTTCTCCAGGAACTCGAGGGCGGCCTCGACCTCGATATCCTGGAACATGTAGAAGACCGAGTCATTCCGGCGCGGCGAGATGAAGGGCATCATCCGCCGCAAATTCGACAGCGTCTCGACCGGCTTGGCATCGGGGCGCCGGGGCAGCATGTGCGGACCTCCCGGGGAGGCGGTGGAAGCCTAGCTCCCGGCGATGGCCAGGCGGGGCTCCTGGGCTAGGCCCCCTCGCGGGTCTTCGGAGAAGTATCTTCGCCGGGGAGCGTGAGGATTTCGCGCGGGAAGGCCTCGACGAGGAACCCGACGACATCGCGCACCGACACCACGAAGGCCGGCCGGTGCTCCTGGTCCACGACCGGGATGTGACGAAAGCCGCCCACGCTCATCTTGTTGAGGGCGTGCGCCACCGTGGAATCTACCGCCAGGCACTCGGGGTCGGGGGTCATCACCTCGGCGATTCCCAGGGTGGCCGGGTTCTTGCCCCGGTCCACGATGCGCAGCAACACGTCCCGCTCGGTGAAGATCCCGAGCAGCTTGCTCTCCTTGGTGCCGTCGTCCGTCACGAGGACGCACCCGCGGTGCTCCCGCTGCATGGAGCGCATGGCCTCGGTCACGGTGTCCGCAGAAGCCAGGATCACCGCCTCGCGGACAGGCAGGACATCCAGCGATTCCCGGACGAGGCCGGCATCGAAGTCGCGAGAATCACGTGGCTTTTCGAAGTACGGATCGTCCCCGAGATCATCGACCATGGGGCAGGCCTCCTCGTCTCCCAGGGGGTAGGGTAGTCCTCGAAGTGGGTGCACGACAACCGGCACGTCCCCGTGGGCATGGTACGCTCATTACCGATGCTGCGCACCATTTTCCGCATGTTCCCGCTCGCGCTCGTCCTCTGCTCGTGCGGGATACCCGCCGAAGAACAGAAGACGACCGACAAGGCAATGGAGACCATCGACGAGGCGCCGGAGCGCATTCGCAGGGAAGTATTGCGCACCTGTAACAAGTGGATGCACTCGCAGCGCACATGTAAAGACGAAGAGGTGCGCCTCGCACAGATGGAGTGCTGGCTCGAGATGGGTCTGCCGCACCTGAAGCGCGCCCTGAAGCGCAACATGCTCCAGCGTGCACGCGACCAGAAGACCCTGCAGCACCAGAGCCTCTGCATGGAAAAGAAGGGCTGGCGCTTCCGCAAACCGACCAAGACCTACATGTAGCGGTGACAGACGAAACGGGAGGAGCAGCATGGCAGCGACTTCTCCGGTGAGCCTCTTCGACTTGACTGACCGGGTCGCCGTCGTGACGGGCGGCAGCCGCGGTCTCGGGCGTGAGATGGTCCTGGCCTTCGCGCGAAGCGGCGCCGACGTGGTCATTGCGAGCCGCAAGCTCGAAGCCTGCGAGAAACTCGCAGAGGAAGTGCGTGCTGAGACGGGGCGCGCGGCGCTCGGCGTCGGGTGCCACGTGGGCCGCTGGGCAGACTGTGACGCGCTCGCTGACCGTGCCCTCGAGCATTTCGGACGGGTCGACGTGCTGGTCAACAACGCGGGCATGTCGCCGATCTACCCCTCGCTAGCCGACGTGAGTGAAGAACTCTGGGACAAGGTGCTGGCCGTGAACCTCAAGGGCGCCTTCCGGCTCTCGGCACGACTCGGCACCCACATGGCTGGTGCCGAAGGCGGCTCGATCATCAACGTCAGCAGCATCGCCGCTGTAGCAGCGACGCCCAGCGAGGTCCCCTACGGCGCGGCGAAGGCCGGACTCCACAACCTCACCCTGAGCATGGCGCGGGCCTTTGCGCCCAAGGTGCGGGTCAATTGCATCATGCCGGGCCCGTTCATGACCGACATCAGCAAGGCATGGAGTCCCGAGATGATCGAAGGTTTGCGCCGGTTCGTGCCGCTCGGCCGCGGCGGCGAGCCCCACGAGATCTGCGGCGCCGCGCTCTACCTGGCCAGTGCCGCGTCGGGCTTCACCACCGGTGCGATCCTGAAGCTCGACGGCGGCGCCGTCTACCCAGCTGCTTGAGGGTCTGGGTTCGATGCGCCACGGGAAGGCATCGAACCCCAGACCCGCTGCTCAGAAGATCGCCCGGAGCCCGAGCAATGACCAGAGGTTGCGTCTCCTGGCTTGCGAGGGTCCGCACACCGCGGCACCACTGCGTCATCCCAGGCGACTCACGGCTCTATACGGCTCCGGTTTCCGCGCCCACCACCAGCCTGTATCGATGCATCCCAGTCTGGACCCGTCCCCTGCCCCGCGATCCCTTCCGGCGCGAGGGACGACCCGCTTCGGCCCTCGCAACCGGCACCCTGGTCCCCCTTATCTAAATACTATACTGGGGTATACTTATAACCCCGTGGCCCACATCGACCGAGATGGCAGGAAACTGCTGGCCCGCGTCCGCCGGATCCGAGGCCAGATCCAGGGGATCGAGAAGGCCCTCGAGGGCGAGAGCGACTGCACCTCCCTGCTCCAGACGATCGCCGCGACGCGGGGCGCGCTCAACGGCTTGATGGCCCAGATCGTCGAGGGGCACATCCGGGAGCACGTGATCGACCCCAGCCAGCCGCCCACTCCAGAGCAGGTGGCGGCTGCCGATGAGTTGGTAGACGTCGTGAAGGCATACCTGAAGTGATCGGGAGAGGGATGCATCGCACTTCGACCGGAGGGATCAGGGCTGTGAGCTGCGGCCGCTCCGCCAGACTGGGAGTGTGGAGGTGCCGCGCCCGCCTGCGCACCGCGTTGCTCGCGGTGGTCTGGACCCTCCCGGGCGTCTGGTGCACGACGCACTTCGTCGCGCACGAACTCGAGCCGAAGCACCACGCGCTGCACGCAATGCTCGATGCAGGCGACCGCATCGTCGGCATCTGCGACGATCGCGTCCACCGCCACTCCCACATCGACTCGCCCGCCGTGGCGTCGAACGACGCGGGAAAGAAACTCGGGTCCTTCGCGCTCTCCGCGGCGGCCGGAGAGTTCTCCTCAGCGGACGCAGCCCAGACGTGGTACCCGCACAGTGGGGCTCCGGGGGCGTCCACCGGCGTACCCGTCGCCTCGGGACCTCGAGCGCCACCCCTCTCCTAGCACTCGTCAGTCGCGTCACGCCGCTTCGCGTGGCATCCGACACATCCGTGTTTCGAACCTTCCGGCCGCGCCGGAAGACCTCCGACTCACATTCGTCGCTCCGTGGAATCAACTCAGGACTCACCGCATGTCATCGACATTCGATCGGATCGCAGAAGCTCCTTGCGTCCGAACCCGAGCGCGCAGGAACGCGCGCGGCTGCATCTCGCTCGCGCATCTTCGCAAGCGCAGGCCGACTCTTCTGGTGGTCGTCGCGCTGGCCGGCCAGCTGGTGGTCTCCGGCAGCGTCGGAGCGGAGACGACCCAGGAGCTGAACCTGCGTGAGGCCGTCGATCGGGCGCTCGCACGGAACAAGCAGCTCGCGGCGTTCGGCTTCAGGATCGCCGAGCAGGAGGGGCGGCTCGAGCAGGCGGGCTTGCTTCCCAACCCCCAGGTGGATCTCCTCTTCGAGAACATCGGCGGCCAGAACACCAATCTCGGCTTCGAGAGCGCGGAGACGACGCTCAGCATCGCCTGGGCGATCGAGCCCGGACTTCGCGGGCGGCGGGTCGGGGTGGAGCGCGCGCGCAGCGAGCAGACGCAGCTCGATGCACGGATCCTCCGCCTCGATGTCGCGGCGGAGACCGCCCAGCATTTCCTCAGCTGCCTCGAGACCCAGTCGCACCTGCGAGCCACCGACGAGGCCATGGCGCTAAGCGAGCGCACGGTGGCTGCGGTGGAGCGGCGCGTGCGGGCGGGTCGGGCACCGAACGCGGAGCTGATGCGGGCCCGGGCGGAGCTTGCGACCGAACGCCTCGCCCGAGACGACGTCAGCCACGAGCGATCGGTCGCACTCCATCGCCTGGCCGCGCAGTGGGGCGAGACCGCTCCCTCGTTCAGCCGCGTCGAGGGAGATCTGCTCGAGCTCCCCAAAGTGCCCGGCTTCGACGAACTCGCGGCGCGCATCGATCGCAATCCCAAGCTGGCGCGCCTCGCATCCGAGGAACGGGTGGCCGAAGCGCGGCTGGACCTGGCGCGCGCCCGCCGCTGGCCGACCGTCACCCCCAACGTGGGGGTCCGGAAGTTCGAACTCACCGGCGACTGGGCCCTCGTCGCGGGGCTCACGGTCCCGTTCCCGGTATTCGACCGCAATCAGGGTCGCGTGGCGGAGTCGCGCGCAGCGGTGGCACGCACGCGCGCGGACACCGAGTCCGAGCGCGTCCGCGTCCACACGACTCTCTACGAGATCTACCAGGAGATGCAGCACAGCATTCATCGCGCAGAGGTTCTCCGCCACGAGGTAATCCCCCGCTTCGAGAAGACCCTCGTAGAGACACAGCGAGGCTACGAGAAGGGCCGCTACCCCTACATCGATCTGCACACGGTGCAGGTGGAGCTGCTCGCGGCCCGGCACTCCCTCGTCGAGGCCGGAACGACTGCACATCGGCTCGTGATCACCCTCGAGCGGCTCACGGGCGAAGGAGTCCTGAAATGAAGACCTCGAAGACGCTTACCAGAATCGATCTGATCGGCGCCCTGCTGCTCCTCTCCCTCGTATCGACCGGGTGCGAGAATCGAGAGTCCGGGTACGGGAGCGCGCAGGCGGACCACACCGGGGTGCACGCGGGATCGCACGGGCACGGGAGCGCGCAGGCGGACCACACCGGGGTGCACGCGGGGTCGCACGCACACGGCTCGCACGAAGCCCATGGCGAAAAACCTCACGACTCCGGGCACGCGAGCGCGGGCGACAGCACCCGGATCGACCCCGTGATGGCGGAGTCGTTCGGCGTCGAGACGGAGGTCGCGGGCCCCGCCACGCTCACGAAGTCTGTGACGGTCTACGGCCGGGTGCGGGTCAACCCGGAGCGTGCCCGCGAGATTCGAGCGCGCTTCGATGGTCAAGTGCACGAGGTCCAGGCCCGTGTGGGGGACCTCGTACGCGAGGGGCAGAAGCTCGTGAGCGTCGAGAGCAACGAGAGCCTGAACCGGTACTGGCTGCTCGCGCCCATCTCGGGCGTCGTGACCTCACGCGACATCAACTCCGGAGAACAGACGAACGGACGGCTGCTCATGACCATCACCGACACCTCGTCGGTGTGGGTCGACCTCTCGGTCTTTCCGATCGACCGGGAGGGCGTCGTGATCGGAAGCCGGGTTTCGATCGCGCCCGCGCTGGGCGGGAGATCGGTCGAGGGCGTCGTCTCGCTGCTCGAGACGTTCGCCGACCCCCACGACCAGACGGCTGTCGCGCGGGTCGTGCTCGAGAATCCGGGCAACGAGATCCGGCCCGGCACCTTCGTTAGCGCGGAGGTGAGGGTCGGCGAGTTCGAGGTGCCAGTCGCCGTGAAGCAGACCGGTCTGCAGACACAGGACGGCACCGTCGTCGTCTACACCCGGCACGGGGACCTCTACCACACCCGGCCGCTCGAGATCGGCCGCCAGGTCGGGGAGTGGGCTGAAGTGCTGGACGGCCTGGCGCCCGGGGTCCGCTACGTCACGGTGAACAGCCACCTCATCAAGGCCGACATCGAGAAGTCGGGCGCTGCCCATCACCACTGAGAGACGCCATGTTGAATCGGATCATCGAGCTCTCTGCGAATCACCGCGGTGTCGTGCTCAGCTTCGTCGTCATCTCCATGATCCTGGGTACGTGGAGCTTCACGCTGCTCCCGATCGATGCCGTACCCGACATCACCAACGTACAGGTCGTCGTCAACACGGCGGCGCCCGGCTACACGCCGTCGGAGGTCGAGCAACAGGTCAGCTTCCTGGTCGAGAACGCGATGGCGGGTCTCCCCAGGCTCTCCTACACGCGCTCGCTCTCACGCTACGGCCTCTCCCAGGTCACGGTGGTGTTCGAGGATGGGACCGACATCTACTTCGCGCGTCAACAGGTGGGTGAGCGCCTGCGCGAGGCGAGGTCGCGCCTGCCCACCTCGCTCGAGCCCACCCTGGGCCCGATCGCGACCGGGCTCGGCGAGATCTTCATGTTCACCGTCGACGCCGAGCCCGGCGCGCGAAACGCCGACGGCACTCCCGTCACGCCGATGGACCTGCGCACGGTGCACGACTGGATCATTCGGCCCCAGCTCCTGCGCGTCCCGGGCGTGGTCGAGGTGAATCCGATCGGAGGCCACACGAAGCAGATCCTCGTCGCACCCGATCCCGCGAAGCTGCTCGCCCACGGTCTGAGCCACACCGACCTGCTCGAGGCCTTGCGTCGCCACAACGAGAACCGCGGCGCCGGCTTCATCGACCACAACGGTGAGCAGTGGCTGATGCGCATCGAGGGGCGGGCCCGAGACATCGAGGATCTAGCCGGAATTGTGATCCGCCAGAGCCACGGCGTTCCCCTGCACCTGCGGGACGTCGCCAATGTGGGCATCGGGCACGAGCTTCGCTCGGGCGCTGCGACCCAGAACGGCCGCGAGGTCGTGATGAGCACCGTGTTCATGCTGATCGGCGAGAACAGCCGCACGGTGGCCCGGGCGGTGGCGGAGAAACTGGAGGAGATCCAGGGCAGCCTGCCCCCTGGCGTGACAGCGAAGGCGGTCTACGACCGAACGACCCTCGTCGACAAGACGCTCGAGACCGTCCGAAAGAATCTCTTCGAAGGCGCGTTGCTCGTAATCGTCGTGCTGCTCCTCCTGCTCGGCAACGTGCGCGGAGCACTCCTGACCGCCACCGTGATCCCGATCGCGATGCTCATGACCATCACGGGCATGGTGCAGGCAGGGGTGAGCGCGAACCTCATGAGCCTGGGCGCACTCGACTTCGGGCTGATCGTCGACGGTGCGGTGATCATCGTCGAGAACTGTCTGCGTCGTCTCAGCAAGGCGGGGGCCCGGGCGGAAAGGCTCGCCGATCGCATCCCGATCGTCGTGGACGCGACGCGCGAGGTGATCCGCCCGGCGCTCTTCGGCGTGCTGATCATCACCGCCGTCTACATCCCGATCTTCGCGCTCACGGGCGTCGAGGGGAAGATGTACCACCCGATGGCGATGACGGTCGTCATTGCGCTCACGAGCGCGATGCTGCTCTCGATCACGTTCGTTCCCGCGGCCGTCGTGCTGCTCTTTCGCGGACCCGTCGTGGAAAAGCGAAACGTGGTCGTCGACACCGTGCGGACCGCATATCGCCCTCTCCTGCGGGGCGCGCTTCGCTGGCGCTGGAGTGTGATCGTGATCGGCCTCGCCTGGATCGCGGCGCACGGGGTCCTGGCGACGCGCCTTGGTGCCGAGTTCGTTCCGAACCTCGACGAGGGCGACATCGCCATGCATGCGCTGCGGATCCCCGGCACGTCACTCGACCAGGCCATCCGCCTGCAGACGCAGCTGGAGCGCGAGGTGAAGAAGCTCCCGGAGGTGGCGCGCGTCTTCTCGAAGATCGGCACCGGTGAGGTCGCGACGGACCCGATGCCCCCCAACGTCGCCGACACCTTCATCATCATGCAGCCGCGCCAGAACTGGCCCGAGCCGCGCAAGCCCAAGGCCCAGCTCGTGGCCGAACTCGAGGCGCTCGTCGAGCCGGTGCCGGGCAACCGCTACGAATTCCTGCAGCCAATCCAGATGCGATTCAACGAGCTGCTGGCGGGCGTCCGCTCCGAGCTGGCGGTGAAGGTATTCGGCGACGACTTCGACCAGCTGGTCGCACTCGGAGATAAGATCGAGCAAACGCTCCAGAGGGTCCCCGGCGCAGCGGACGTCGCGGTCGAGCAGGCAACCGGGCTCCCCGTCCTCACCATCACGCCCCAGCGTGCGGCGTTGGGCCATTTGGGCCTCACGATCGAGGCGCTGCAGGAGCTGGTCGCGACAGCCCTCGGAGGCACGGTCGCAGGTCAGCTCTACGAGGGCGACCGGCGCTTCGACATCGTCGTGCGCCTGGCCGAGGCGCAGCGGCAGGATGTCGAGCTCATCTCTCGTCTGCCGATCCCCGTGAACGAGAGCGAGTACGTCCCGCTGGGACAGGTCGCGCGTGTCGAGGTCGTGAGCGGTGCGAACCAGGTGAATCGCGAGAACGGGAAGCGGCGTGTGGTGGTGGGGGCCAACGTTCGCGGCCGCGACCTCGCCTCCTTCGTGCTCGACGTGAGACGGGCGATAGAGCAGGAGATCGACCTGCCGCCCGGCTACTGGATCGAGTACGGGGGCTCGTTCGAACAGCTCGCGTCCGCTGCGAATCGGCTCGGGATCGTGGTGCCTCTCACGCTGCTCGGGATCGTGGGGCTCCTGGTGCTGGCGCTCGGCTCCTTTCGCGACGCCGCGGTCATCTTCTCGGGCGTCCCTCTCGCGCTCACGGGCGGCGTGCTGGCGCTCTTGCTGCGAGGGATCCCCTTCTCGATCTCGGCGGCGGTGGGTCTGATCGCGCTCTCGGGGATCGCGGTCCTCAACGGCCTCGTGCTCGTCTCGTTCATCGGGGACCTGCGGCGCAGGGGACGGGACCTCGAGGACGCGATCGTCGAAGGCGCGCTCACTCGCGTACGCCCGGTAATGATGACCGCGCTCGTGGCCGCCCTCGGCTTCGTCCCGATGGCTGTCAACACGGGAATCGGCTCCGAGGTGCAGCGCCCGCTCGCGACCGTGGTCGTCGGCGGAATCGTCTCTTCGACGCTGCTCACCCTGCTGGTGCTACCCGCGCTCTATCGGGTCGTACACGGGTCGGACGCCGTCGGCAGGGGACGCTAACCGTCAAAGCCCGGCATCCGCCCAGGGTAAAAGCACCGGCACGCTCAATACATGAAACATCCACGTGTTCGCACCGGTTAGCGACTATGGCGCCCCGGGGAGGAATCGAACCCCCGACCCGCTGCTTAGAAGGCAGCTGCTCTATCCGACTGAGCTACCGGGGCCCGGCAGCGAGATTAGCAGTTCGGGAAGGGGATTTTGGCAACGCCCGCGCGGGGTTTGACACCGCTCGGGGCCGGGGATAGCTTCGCTCGCCTCCCGGTGGTGGGCGTAGCTCAGTTGGTTAGAGCACCAGATTGTGGTTCTGGGGGTCGGGGGTTCGAATCCCCTCGCCCACCCCAGGGACTCCTCCGGTCGACCAATGCGCAAAGGCACTCGACCGCCCCTCGCGGGACGCGCTCCCGACCCATTGCGACGGACCCCACACGGGCAGGCACCACCCCGGACCGGGGTCGAACCGAGCCACCGCACCGCCCCTGCACGGTGCCACCAAAGCCGTAGACCACTGGATTTCCTAAGAAAAAACCGCCCCACTGGGGACCCCGTCCGCGAGCGCTAGAATCGCGTTTGCTTCGGACCGGAGACCCCCTCTGATGAATCGCATCCGCGCCGCCCGGCAAGCCCTCGGCTGGACACAGAACGGCCTCGCGCTCGAGGCCGGAATTTCGGCGCGAACGGTTCACGCCGTCGAGAAGAATCGCCCCTGCCGCCAGGCGACGAAGCGCCGCATCCTCTCGGCGCTCGGCGTGCCGTGGGCCCTTCGCTTCGAGTATTTCGCAAGCCCGCGGCCGGTGCGGCGGCCCGTGCCCGAAGCTTTCGAAGAAGCGCGCAGCGCCTAGCAAGCCGCAGCCACCAGGTCCGTCGCGCGGGCCAACACGCGGTCGGTGCAGCGGGCCATGAACCCCGAAAGCTCTGCAGCGGCCGCATCCGGCGCGCGCGCTTCCAGCGACGCACGGGCAGCGGCCTCGACCCCGGAGCGCTCGGCTTCGAACTCCGACTCGAGTTCGGCCCAGGCTGCGCGCAGCCGCGGCGTACTGACCGCCGGAGCGGCAGACGCGGCCTCCTGCAGACGGGCGAAGACCCACCACGCCGAGTCGGGCTCGGGCGCCTCGACGCCCCGCGCCAGCGCAGGCGGCACGACGCCGTGCAGGTAGACGGGCAGAAAAATTCCCGTGCACGGAGTCCCGAAAGAGATCCAGACCGGCCAGGGAAGGCTCGGATCGGCCGGGAGCGCGGCGATCAGGCTCGCCGTCGTCCCGTGCACCGGCTCGCTGTGGGCGCAGAGCGTGAAGTAACGCTCGTCTTCGGGCGTCGCGTCGCCTCCCATCCAGACAGGACCCCCATCTGCGTGGTCGCGCAGGATCCCCGCAAACGAGGCCACGTCGTGGCGACCCGCAGACGCATTGAGAAGCTCGGTCGCGCGCCGCTGTCTCCCCGCGGACACGTGCGCTGGCACGTGCGGGTTGCGGTAGGCGCTGGCCACATCGAGCCGCTCGTCTCCGGGCCACCAGCCCTCGGCCACGGCGAAACGCTCTAGATCACCCGCGCCGATCTCCCAATCGGTACGGATCGACAGGTGGTTCGACACCGCCGCCAGATCGACCCGCCGCGCGGCCCAGCGCCGGTTCGAGGTTTCGAGCTGCCACCCCTCCTTGGCATCCACGACAACGAAGCTGTTGTGATAACCGGACGCTTCCGGTGCAAAGGCAGCGCCGCCCTGACCGTGCCGTTCGACCAGACCGGCGATCACCTCGACCGCCTCGCGGGCCGAGTTCGCGCGCTCGAGACCGAGACGCACCAGGTCCATGCCGATGAGCCCCGGCTGTATCTCGATCGGCTCCTTCGAGAAGACCGTGTGATTGCCGATGGCGACCGCGTGCTCGTTCACACCGTGCTCGAAGCCCCACACCCACCACGGCGAATGCCCCATCACGGAGAAGGTTTCGGCTACTTGGGGAATCGCGAGGTGGGTGCACCGCACCCGCGCGTCGCGCGCGTAGTATGCGGCGGGGAACTGCACGAACGGCTGGCACTCGCCACTCGTTCGGTCGCTATTCTTCGCGTAGAGAGACCCGCCATCCGCAGTCTGCGACGGAGCGGCAACGATCGAATCGCACATGGACGCAAACTACCACAGGGATCACTGCGGTCCGAAGCAGTCGGCCCGGTCCGGACAGGCGCAGCGGTATGGCATAATGCCGCCATGCTGAAGGCCGCTGGACCGAACTTCTGGCTCGCCGACGGCCCCGTGGTTCAGTTCTTCGGCGTCTTTCCCTACCCGACTCGAATGGCCGCAGCGCGGCTCGAAGACGGAAGCCTGTGGGTGTGGTCGCCCATCGCGCTCGACGACGCGCTCGCCGCCGAACTCGACGCCATCGGGCCTGTGCGCGAACTCGTGGCGCCCAACAAGCTCCACCACCTGGCACTTCCAGAGTGGGTCGCACGCTACCCGGAGGCGCGGTTGCACGGAGCCCCCGGCCTGGCAAGAAAGCGCCGCGACCTCGCCTTCCACACCGAACTGGGCGACACGCCCGACCCGGCCTGGGTGGATCAGATCGACCAGGTCGTGTTTCGGGGAAGCGTGATTCTGGATGAAGTCTTATTCTTCCACCGCCGCTCGCGAACCGCGCTCGTAACGGACCTGATCCAGCGCTTCGAGCCGGACACGTTGCCCGCCTGGTGCCGACCGATCATGCGTTGGGACGGGCTCGTCGGGCCTGCCGGGGCAGCTCCCCGGGACTTCCGCGCCACCGTGTGGAACCGGCGCGCCGCACGCGCCTGCCGGGCCACCGCGCTGGCATGGCAACCTGCTCGTCTGGTGATCGCCCACGGCACGCTGCCCGAGGAAGACGGCACCGAAGCCCTGCGCCGGGGCTTCCGCTGGCTGGGGCCCGAGCGCTGAGCGCGGCCCCGGCTGCTCGAACCCAGAGACAGAAGGTCGATCTCGCGATTCCGAAGCGGTGGCAAGTCGTCTTGAGGTTGCCAATCTTCTCCGCGTATTCGAGGACTCGCTTCTTTCGTCTGATTTCTCGTTGATCTTCGGTCATCCAGATCCCCTCGGTCATCCTCTGCCATCATCATGACAGGGTGTCCGACTGGATCTGTAATTTCACACACTCTCGCGTGTATTCGTCCAGCATCGTCGGCATCCGCAGCGGGGATGGCCAGCGCGGGTTCGGTCGAAGACAGAGTCCTACGACCAGACCTGATCCCGGTGCTCGGCCGCCAGGCCCACCGACAGCCCCGCCGGCCCGTTGGAATCGCCTCGTATCAGGGCAGGAGTTCTTGTTAAGGGGGATCCCCTGCGGGAGTAGCGGTACATGCTCCACATACCAGGCCCGGTTGGATGCTCAGGATGCGCTGGCGCGGAACGCGCCTTCTCCGGCATCGCGCGACCGGAGCCAGCGCCTCGCGAACAGGGTCTCCCCTCACTTTCTGCCCGCTCGCGTGTTCTCCGGGAGTGCGAACGCCATCAGGCTGTCGCCGAGATTCGTTCCCAACTTGCTGTGTCCGCCTGCTGCGATGACGACGTATTGACGGGAGTCGGTGCCAATTCGATAGGTCATGGGCGTCGCCTGGCCGCCCGCCGGAAGCCGTGCCCGCCACAGCTCTTCACCCGTCTCGACGTCGTAGGCGCGCAGGTAGTCGTCCATGCTCGCGCCGATGAACACGAGCCCGCTCGCGGTTACGATCGGGCCGCCCATGCTCGGCATGCCTAAATCGAAGCCAATCGGAAAGAAGGGAATCACGTCGCGGGTCGTTCCAAAGGGACGCTCCCAGACCTTCTCGCCCGTGTCGAGACTGACGGCCATGAGCGAGCCCCACGGCGGAGGCACGCACGGCACACCGAAGGGCGACACCAGGACGTCGCTGCGCACGAGGTACGGGGTGCCCTCCTGCAGGCTGACCCGCTTCGGCAGCGGCCCGGGCGGCATGTCTTCGCGCCGGATCAGCGTCTTGGCCTCGCCGATGTGGTTCTGGGTCAGCACGATCAGCCGGCGACTCGGGTCGAACGCGAGGCTGCCCCAGTTCGCGCCGCCAGCGATGCCTGGGTACTCGACGCTGCCGCCGAGACTGGGTGGGGTGAAGATGCCCTCGTTGCGCAGGGAAGCGATCAACTCGCGGCAGGCCCCGCGGTCGTACGGCAGGAAGCCGAAGGCATCCTCCGGGCTCAGGCGGTGGGGATGGAGAGGCGGTGGAAAGGTCGGGAACGGCTGGGTGGGAGCGGTGCGCTCGCCCGGGACGTCTGTCTGCGGCACGGGTCGCTCCTCGACGGGATGGATCGGCCGGCCGCTGCCGCGATCGAGCAGGAACAGGTGGCCCATCTTCGTAGCCTGCGCGACGGCCGGAATCGCTCGGCCGTCCTTCCAGACGTCGATCAGAACCGGTTGCGACGCGACGTCGTAGTCCCAGAGATCGTGGTGAACGGTCTGGAAGCGCCAGACGGGCTCGCCGCTGCCCCCGTCCAGCGCGACGACGGAGCTGCCGTAGTAGTCGAAGCCCCTTCTGTGGCCGCCGAAGTAGTCGGGGCTCGGGTTTCCGAACGGGACGAAGACGAGGTTGCGCTCCGGATCGACGGAGAGGATCGACCAGGCGTTCGGAGTGCCCCGGTGGAACCGGGGTTCGCCGTCGTCGCCGTCCGGGAGGGGCGGAGTGCCCGGCGGGACGGGGTCGAAGGCCCAGCGCAGCTCGCCGCTGCGGACGTCGAAGGCTCGCACGACGCCCCCGGGCGGATCGACGCGTCGGTTGTCGGCAACGAGCGATCCCGTGACGACGACATCGCCAATGACGGTCGGCGGGGACGTCATGTACATCTCGCCAGGCCCCACGTCGCCGAGTCCGTCCCGCAGATCGAGCGCGGCGGCGTCCCCGAAGGCCTCGCAGGCGAGCCCGGTATCCGCGTCCACAGCGACGAGCCGACCGTCGGTGGTGCCCATGAAGATCCGCCCGGCGCAGGGGCCGGCCTCCCCCTTCGCCCCTCGCCAGAGTGCAACGCCGCGGCACGTGTTCGTCCATCCCTCCAGGCTCGGCGCTGCGTCGAAGATCCAGCGCTCCTCGCCCGTCCGCGCGTCGATCGCAAAGGCGCGGGAGAGCGGTGAGCAGAAGTAGAGGGTGTCGCCCTCGAGGATGGGCGTTGCCTGGAAAGCCGTCTTGTCGACGTCGACGCGGCCGCCCGGGTAGTCGCCCGTGCGGTACGTCCAGGCGACCTCGAGATCGGTCACGTTTTCGGGCGTGATCTGGGTCAGCGGTGAGTAGCGGCTCCCGCCCGGATCTCCGCCATAGCTCGGCCAGCCCGCGGTCGGCCCGCTCGCATCGAGGGGCGCGGGTTCATCCGAGGCCGCAATCGAGAGAGCTGCGATCGTGAGCCAACAGATGAGTCGCGGCAGTCGAAGAGTGGCGGGCAGCAACGGGATCAGGACCTCGTAACCTCTGCGGGGATCAGTCTTCGTTGGCAGCCAGGGGCGCGCCCTTCGCGAATAGCGGGCTCGTGGCTGGGGAAGGAGCCCCGGTGGGATCGATGCGCACGACCTTCGGCGTGCCGCCCTCGATCTGCCAGGTCGGACCGTTCGAGTTCGAGGTCCAGACGCGCCCTTGCGCGTCGAAGTCGACCTCGCGCGTGTACGTGACGCGGGTCGGCAGCGGGTACACGGTGAAGCGCTCGGGCTCGGGCTCGAAGCGGATCATCGAGTCGCTGTTGGTCCCGCAGATCCAGACGCTGCCGGTCTCGCGGTCGACCGCCAGAGCGTAGGGCGTCTCACTCCCGAGCGGCTCCACGGGCAGCGGCCAGGTCCGGAACTCGCGCATCTCGAGGTCGAAGTGCGCGAGCAGGCTCTCGGAGAAGCTCGGGATCCACAGCCCTCCCTTCGCGTCGAAGCGGAGCCGCCGCGGCGTCTCGAACGGCGTCTCGAACATCTCCAGCGAGAGGGTTTCGGGATCGACGCGGCCGATCCGTCGCTCGTTTAGCTGGCTGAACCAGACGCCGCCGTCGGGGGCGATGTCGATGCCGTAGGGCACGGGCATCTTGATCCCGTCGCCCTCGGCCGCGGAGCCGCGAATGTCGATGTAGCTCCCGATCTTGAGCAGGAGGGGCATGACGCGCAGGATGATGGCCTGCGCCCATGTCCGCGCGGGCAGGCGTACGTGTCGTTGTTCGCCCGTTTCAGGATCGAACATGCCGACGTGGTTGGTCGCCGCCATCGTGTACCAGATGCGCCCCGTCCCGTCGAAGCGGAGCGTGTGGGGATAGATGCCGTCCGCCAGCTCGTGAATGGTCCACGTCTCATTCAGGGTGTCGAAGCGCGCGAGCTGATTCCCGATCGCGAGCGTGATCCAGATGGAGCCGTCGGGTGCCGTCTGTAGCGAGTGCGGGCCGACGTGCGAGTTCGATGTCGACGTGGCCCGCCCCGAACTCGCGAAGACCCCGCCGGGCGGCAGATCACCGCGCGGCACCGTCCACGACTTGCGCTCTCCGCCGGGAATGCTCGGGTCCAGGCGATGCAATGCGTCCTGCGGTCCGTCCACCGAGTAGAGCCGGCCGTCCGGGTGGACCATCACATCGTGCTGCGTCGAGGCACGGCCGCCCAGATCCCATTCCTCGATCAGCGCGCGCCGTGCCACGGCGGTCGGGGGCGGGACGGGGCTGCCCGCCTTGCGGGCGGCGAGCAGCTTCGGCAGCGCATTCTCTGGTGCATAGGCGGCCGTGAAGGCGTCGGGCAGCTTCGCGCGCAGGCTCTGGCTGATCATCGCGCCGCGCCGCCCCATCAGCACGAGGAGCTTCTCCCATTCCTCGCGCGTGCGCTCGCGACGTGTCGCCCAGTTGCCCTGCTGGTGGCAGTAGGTGCACTGCTGCTTCAGTTCTGCCCGCTCGGCCGGCTCCTCGAGCTGCTCCAGGACGAGCGCATACCAGTGGTTGGCCGGGAGCTGCTCGGCGAACTCGGCCGCTGTGTCGACGCGCTCGAGCTCGAACGACAGCCCACGTGTGGCACTGGGCGCCTCGCCCTTGCGGTGTGCGTCCTTCCAGCCGATGCGGCGCACGCGGACGTCGTAGTCGGAAGCAAAAGCCAGAGGCGGGGAGAGGTATCGGCCCTGCTCGTCGCTGAACACCGTTACGGCGTGGGCTGGCTCACCGTGCGAGAAGGTCACCAGGGCACCGACGACGGGCTCACCAGCCGACGTGATGCGCCCAAAGAAGACGCGCGGGGCGTCGCTATCCGCTGCGCTGGAGGCGAAGACGCAGAGCGGGCCCAACGCCGCGAAGGCTAGAGTCAGGGCGACCGTCGTCCGACGGCAACGGAGCGTGCGGGCACCCATGATTTGCCAGAGGGAGATCACGATCTCACCCTTCTCGGAGGGGCTCTTTCAAGTGCGCTCGAGGAGAAACGGTAGCAGGGTCGCAATCGCCCTCTGGCTTGCGGTCGTGTTCGCGGGTTGTGTCGGGGACGGCACGGCTCCACGGCCGACTTCACCGGCGCCGCAACCGCACCCGCCGGGCAGCGTTCAGGTCCGCCTCGTCTTCGGTGAGCAGGCCGACCTCGATCTCTACGTCACCGATCCGAATCTCGAGACGGTGTACTTCGGAAACAACCCCTCTCGGGGCGGTGGTGTGCTGACTGCGGATGTTCGCTGCGATGCTGCGACTCCACGCAGTGAAGCCGTCAGCTTCATGGATGCCTGCCCGGGGCGCTACCGGGTCGGTGTCGAGCACGCGAGCAACTGCACACGCCGGAGCGGGCCCGTGCCCTACCGGGTCGAGGTGCTGGCCGGCGAATCAGAATGGCAGGTAGAGGGTGAGATCGAGCCGGGCGCCTTCGACAACCAGGTGCTCGAGTTCGAGCTGCGCACGTCCGCAGCCCCCCCCATCGATGCGGGCGATCTCGACGGCCCCGCGCACTGCGTCCAGGCTCCTGTCGGAGAGATCGACCGGAATCGGGTTGTTCTCGGGCACCGCGCCTCCCTGGATCCGATCATTCCAGTTCAGTCCTTCGGCGTCTTTCCGTACCCGACTCGAATGGCCGCAGCGCGGCTCGAAGACGGAAACCTCTGGGTGTGGTCGCCCATCGCGCTAGACGACACACTCGCCGCCGAACTCGACGCCATCGGACCTGCGCGCGAACGCGTGGCACCCAACAAGCTCCACCATCTGGCACTTCCGGAGTGGCTCGCACGCTACCCGGAGGCGCGGCTGCACGGAGCCCCCGGCCCGACAAGAAAGCGCCGCAACTTCGCCTTTCACTCCGGACAGGGCGACACACCCGACCCGGCCTGGGTGGATCAGATCGACCAGGCCGGGTTCCGGGGAAGCGTGATTCTGGACCACGGCACCGAAGCCCGGCGCCGAGGCCTCCGCTGGCTGGGACCCGAGCGCTGAGCGCGCCACCGTTGACGCGCGGCCCCGGCTGCTCGAACCTATGCCCCATCCCGCGCGCCGGTAGCTCAGCTGGATAGAGCATCAGGCTTCGAACCTGAGGGTCGGGGGTTCGAATCCCTCCCGGCGTGCCAGTCTTTCCCTTACACGACGCATGGTTGCACCGCGCGGGGTCCGCGCTGGTTGCGCGCTCCGACGCTTGGTGCAGCGGGGGTGCCGTCTGGTGCCGCCGAAATCGAGGAAGGAAAGGTCGGTCTCCTCCTCGCGGAGCGCGTGCGCGTACACCCGCAGCGTCAGTTCCGCCGTGGAGTGGCCGAGTTGACCCGCCACCCAGCGCACACTCTTGCCGGAGGCGAGGGCGAGTGAGGCAAACGTGTGGCGTGCATCGTGAAGCCGGAGCGGACGTACGCCCTGCTTCTGAGCCTTCCGCCGCAAGCGGTCCCAGGTTCGGTTGACGTTCCGCTCGTCGAGGGGGCCACCGGTCTCCGAGCAGAACACAAGTTCGGGCACGGACGCCCAGCCACGTTCGAGGCACTCCCGACGGCGTTGGAAGAGTAAATCTTCGAGAGTCTCCAGGAGGGCCGGAGATAGAACGACGAACCGGGCTCTCCCGCTCTTGGGCGTCCCCATGCGCCCACGAACGAGCGCCCGGCGGACGTGAACACGGGCACCGTCGAAATCCAAATCCTGCCACTTGAGAGCGAGCACCTCGCCTTTCCGTACACCCGTCGAGAGCAAGAATTCGAGTAAGGGATGGAAGACGGACTCGTGCTCACGGGCCACCGCAAGAAGCTTTCGGACCTCGTCCCGGGTCCAGGAATCGATGCCACCGACCTCGTCCGACTGCTGACGGTCCACCTTGGCCAGGAGCTTCCGCAGGTTCCGGCAGGGATTCCGCTCGATCTCGCCTTCCTCCACGGCGAGGGCAAGCACGCGGCCGAGCATCGATAGGATGTTGAGCAGCGTGGCCGGTTTGAGAGACGGGCACGCGCCGCCCCCAGCGGACTTTTCGCGGATGAACTGGAGGACATCGCGCTCGGAGATCTCTGAAAGCTGAAGGCTTCCGAACGCCGGTTCGAGGTGACGGCGGATGTTGATCTCGGTGAGCTGCGCGTAGGAGACCGAGAACGTGGGCGCGTAGTCGGCACGCCAGCGGCGAAGCGCCTCCCCAACCGTGGCGGTACCCCGGTTGCGCTCCATCGAGAACTGGCCCAGCGCCAGCTCCGCGTTCACCCGGTGGACGACCTTCTGCGCCTCGCGCTTGTCCTTGCCGATCTTCTTCCACTTGCGCCGTCCCTGGTGGTGAACGACGACCCAGTAAAAGCCGTCCTTTTCGCGCAGCTTGGCAGCCATTCTCAGCCTCTCTTGGTCCGCCGGAGATAGTGAGACACCGCACGCCTGACGAGAGCGGCAACCGAGATCTCCCGCTCGTCGGCGAGAGCACGCAGCGCCTCTAGGTCCGACCTCTCGAAATCCACCGCCATCCGCTCGGGCTCCTGAACGACCCGCTTCCGGCCCGCGCCAGGGCGCGCCCCTCCGTGGCCCAGCTTGGCCTTACCCACAGCGGAATTATCCCAGATCCCACTTGATAGATCAATCTCATTTCTAGAGTCCATCGAGGACCTCTCCCACAAGCTCTTCCGTTCGGTGCTCAGACTCCACTCGCTCGGCGAGCCACTCTTCCAGTTGCCCACATGGGATCAGGACACAGCCATCAATACGGAGAAACGGGAGGCCGTCATCGTGCATCCACTTGCGGAGGGTGCGGTCGGACACTCCCAGGGCTTCGGCGGCCTCCCTGGGGCGGAGGGCGATCCGCGGAGCAAGAGTCGGTTCGGAGCTACGCACGGAAGAGGCCCTTGGATCGGCATGAGATGGGGGAGAAGGCGACCCGCAAGGGGATCGGCAGGCTGCCTGGGCCCGAGCGCCAGACGAAGGCCAACATCCGAGGGTTCAAAAGGGCTCGCGATCTGTGCCGCTTGTGTCGGATGCGCCCTTATCCCCACGCGCCGGGGAGGGGAAGTATCGCTCCCAGACCGGCTCAAACGAGGCGCGGGCATAGACGCTGACGGGGTTTTTCGTTCCTACTCGGCCCCTCTCGGCCTTGATTCCGAAACCTCTGAGCATCTTGGCGAGCGCATGCGGTGTGATTGGCCGCCCCTTGCTCCACTCTGCCCAAGGTCGGTCCGGCGCTGCGATCAGCGCCTGGACGATGTCATCGCTACGGAGGCAGCTGTCGCCCTTCGCATCGAAGATCTCTCGAGTGTCCTCTAGAAGATCCAGTGCGTAGGATCGTTCTCCACGGTTCTCAAGCTCCGAGGCGGCTCCTCGGAGCATGTCCGGCCACGGGCCTCCAATCTCCTCCGCAATCGCGAACAACGGTCGCCAGCGGTCCGCTTGGCGATTGTGAAAGTCCCCCATGTCTGGGTTCCGCTCCGCGAGGGAATCGCGGTGGTCGATTGCCCAGCGAATGCAGCGCCTCTTGAGTCCAAGGAACGCGGCGTCGGAGGTTGGTCCCAGGCTGGCGACCGCCTCGGTCGGAACTTTTCGTTCCATGCGAATGACAATCGAGCGGTCATCGAGTGTTGCCGGGAGCTCCCCAATCTTTGCAACCGCCTTGGGAGCCCAGGTCCCGAAGGCTTTCGGTTCGTGGTCTTCACCCTGAACGCAGACGTAGAGGCCGCCCTTTTGATAGCCAGAATTGAGGATGCCACGCAGTTTGTCGTTCCCCTTGAGAAAGGCATCGAGTTCATCGATCAGCAGCGTCGGCCGCTCTTTATCAATAACCCGATAGATTGACGCCGCCGAGAAGCCCTCAGCCTTGATCCTTCGCGGGACGAGGTTCTCTAGGACATCCAAGACCGTGGACTTCCCGCACCCCTTGATCGGAGAAATCACAGCCAGATAGGGGGCGTGCCGGAACACCTCAAAGGTGTGGGAGAAGAGAGCCCACGTCGCGATGACTAACTCGGCGTCGAAGGGCAGAACCAGATAGCGCCGGATCTCTGTGGCCAGACTCTCGGCGAGCTCAATTCCTCCCACCGGCTCGCTCTCAGGTTCCGGCTCTTCCGGCACAAGCGACACAGGGGAGGACCCTTCGTTGCCGCTGCGTCCTCGTCGGTGCTTCAGTTCCCGGCGAAGAACTTCAAGCGGCAGCCCCGACTTGTCCTTCAGCCGCCTGAGATCTTGTTCTTCCTCCAGGGGCGAGGCGATATTCGCGACCTGATCGAGTTCGTAGTCGAGATCCCATGCGCTGTCGGTGCTATCATCCTGGTGTTGGTTTTTGGTTTCTAAGGGGCCGTCTCGTTGCTGCGGGACGGCTTCCTTGCGTTGAGGGCTCATGTCGAGATTCCCCCAACTTCCGGTGCGCCAGGATGCAGCGCAGTGCCGTCTTCGGCAGTTGTGCTCTGGAGCCGCCTTTCCGCCCATTCGATGAGGTCGATCCGCCGGTAGCGGATGCACCGCGGCGAAACTTTCACATAGCGTGGTCCGCTGCCTCGATTGCGCCAGGCTTCTAGTGCGCGGGCTTCTACGCCAACCAGCTCAGCGGCTTCCGCTGGTCGCAGCAGGGCAGCAGGGTCGTGGATTGCGGGTTTGTTGAGTGACATCGGCTTTTTCACCCTCCGTGTGGTTCTTGGAGGCGAATAAGCCAGATGTTTCTATGTCTGTCGCATGACTTTTGGGGGGGTCATTTGTCCTGCTGGTGGAACTCCGGCATCGACTTAGGTCGGCGGAGTTCTTCGGCCGAAAGTCCGGGCAGATCGCTGAAATCTTCATCCTCCCAGCCACGCATGGTCCCGCCGGAACTCTTGAATCGCTGTAGCGACCGGAGAACCGATTTGGGCATAGTTCCCGGCCCCTCCTGCTCGGCAACGGCCCAGACGGCCTGAAGCTTGTCGTATCCGAGGTTTCTAAAGTATGTGAACCGGCCGGCGCGCCATCGGGGAATGTCGGACACGGGCTCTTCCAGCACCCCGCTGAAGATCAGGTAGTCCGTCACCCGAATGGCTCGTGCTTCCCGCGTCCCTTTCATATCGAGTAGGGCTTGGCAGTGTCGCAGAATGACCGTCTTGTGCATGACGTCTTCGTGCTTTTCGGCGACAGGTGTGGAATTGCTCCGCAGGGCCTGGATTCCATCGACTCCGCCAGGGATCTTTTCGAGGATTTCCCGAATTCTCTCATCGGCCCTCTCGAGCCAAGTGGTAGAGGTCTTGCTCGCCATGTCGCTATACACCTCGTGAATGCACCAATGGGAGATGGGGCTGATCACGCGGTGCAACGCGACCCCCGCCACGAACGACAGCCCCGCACGACACACGGGGGATCCAGGCGCAGTGGAGCCCCTAGGAACGCCTTCCGTGCTCAAGCGCGCCTAGACCCTCGGGACATCCTTCGTTCGCGCCGTCTCGCCCGTTCTCAAGCCCCGTGTAGTCACGCAGGACCACGACCGGCAGCGTGGTCTCGAGCTCTGCTCGCACCTGGGTAGGCACCAGGCGGGCCAGCAGGGCGCAGAAGACCTTCGG
>MPMD02107947.1_pt1 | contig 35658 bp, 33 predicted proteins | sample 1617291 | NCBI WGS metagenome assembly MPMD02 (sample SAMN05944810, study PRJNA350692) | marine metagenome | biome: marine; feature: ODZ; material: water; isolation source: 120 m water sample filtered on 30 um supor filter | place: Pacific Ocean | collected 2012-04-09 | depth 120m m | reverse complement strand
TATTATATTATAACGTTATATATAATTTGTTTTATATTAAATTTTGAACATTAAATAAAATTTAAAGGAATGTAAAAATGAAAAGAACTTTTCAACCTTCTAATTTAAAAAGAAAAAGAAAATTAGGTTTCAGAACAAGAATGGCTACTAAAGCAGGCAGAGATATCATAAAAAGACGTCGCGCTAAAGGTAGAAAAAGAATTTGTGCTTAAACTAATTAACGCCTAATACTACAAAATATCTTTTAGATTAAATAATATATTGTATGCAAAAAAGAACATTAAATAATGAAAATTCATCTAAAATACAATATGATTCAAAAGCATTATCAAGTAATAATTCACTGCGCTTAAAATCTGAATTTGATAATGTTCGTAGAAATGGCAAAAAATATGTTAGTAAATATTTTTTGTTAATTTTTACAGATTCTATAGATAATAAATTAAAATATGGGATAATATGTGGTAGGAAATTCAGTAAAAAAGCAGTTACTAGAAATCGCGTAAGGCGGCTAATTAAAGAATCATTCAGGCTCATTAACGCTCAACTTAAAGTGAATCATATTGTTTTCATTCCAAGAAAAAGTATGATCAACTCAAAAATGCAGGATATACACAAAGAAATGATAAATTCCTGTAAAAAAGTTGGATTATGGAAACAAAAATAGAAAAAAAGCATAATATTATATCTCTTTTGTTAATCGTATTGATAAAAATTTATCAATTTCTTACACCGTGGTTAAATTGCTGTAGATTTACTCCATCATGTTCTCAATATGCAATTGAAGCTATAAGAATGCATGGTGTGTTTCTGGGTATAATGCTATCAACGTATAGAATTTTGCGCTGTCAGCCATATTGTAGAGGCGGGTATGATCCTGTACCTGATAAAATTAGGTTTAAATTAAATAATAAATAAATTTTGGAAAGAAAGTAAATGTTTAAAAATCTCGATAAAACGACAATTGTAGTAATTGTAATCTGTGTAATATTGCTCTTCTCATGGGATACTATTTTCGGTCCAAAAGGTCTAGATTTACTTCCGAAAAAACAAACCGCTCAACAAACAAAGGTTGTTAAACCGGAAACAGCAAAGGCTGCGACTCCATCACTTAAAGCTCCGATTGAAAAATCTAATACTCCAAAATCGGAAGTTGCCAATACAAACAAACAGACAAGTGAAAAAATCAGCAATAATAATAAATCAAATACTATAGATTTAGCCGGTTTACAAAAAGAATATCCGCTAGTTTCGTTAACTTCGCCTAAATCATTAATGATATTACATATTAATCCTGCTAAAGGTTCTATTACTTCTGTAACACTTAAAAATATTTATGATGCTGCAGGTAAAAACAAAGTTGTAATGGATCAGAATATAACACCTGGAGCTCTTTCTGTAAGTCAGAAAAATGTAAAATGGACATTAGAAAAAGTTTATCCTCCAATAACAAGTAATGATAAATCTCAGCTCACTGTAAAAAGAGAGTTTTCAACAGCTAATGGAGGAAGCTTTTTATTAACTCAAAACTGGAAAACTGCCAAAGATTATACTGTAGACTATTCGTTTACAATTAAAAATTTATCCAGCAGTAGCTTAAACATTAGAGAACTGAATGTCTGGGCCGGTGGCATACGTCCTGTTCACTATTTATCAGGTGATGTTGCAAGAAGTGAATCACATAGAATTGATGTACTGCTTTCACAAAACAGTGATTTAAAATCTCAAAAAGGTGATTCAAGCGATTTTAATGAATATCAAAATCAATCAATCAAGTGGCTTGCATTATCCGATAAATATTTTGCTTGTATTTTAAAGCCTTTGAGCAATAATGGAAATTTTGTAGGAGGTAACTTAAACTTTAGAGATCAGGTTAAGGTTACAGAAAAAGATGGTAAAACAGCAAAATATTATCTGATATACTCAGCAGGTATAATTCAGAATGTAAATATAAATGGTAATCAAAGTAATACGTGGAATTTTCAATATTACGTTGGAACTAAAGATATAACACTATTGAAAGCATTTGCCCCTGGAGCAACACAAATAATGCACCTGGCATTTATGTTCCTTGAAACTATAGCCCAATGGCTGCTCTATCTATTAATATTCATAAAAGGTTATGTCGGCAGTTATGGTTGGGCAATCGTAGTCTTAACAGTATTAGTAAAAGCAGTTTTCTGGCCAATAACGCATAAATCTAATGTCTCAATGAAAAAGATGCAGAAGATTCAGCCAATGGTTAAAGAACTGCGAGAGAAATACAAAGATGATAAACAAAAATTAAATGCAAAAACAATGGAATTGTATAAAAAGGAAAAAGTTAACCCTTTGGGGGGCTGTCTTCCTATTCTAATTCAAATTCCTGTATTCTTTGCACTATATTGGACTTTAGATGGGGCAATTGAGCTAAGGCACGCACATTTCTTATGGGCGACAAACCTGGCTGGACCTGATACAATTGGACATCTTTTTGGAATACATATGTTGGCAATAAACCCTTGGGCCATACTAATGGCGTTATCAATGGTAGCACAGCAGAAATTAACTCCAACAGCTACAGACCCGACACAAGCTAAAATGATGATGTTAATGCCTATTGTAATGCTTATCTTCCTCTACAACCTACCATCAGGTTTAACTATGTATTGGACTATAAGTCAGGTAATAAGCGTTATTCAACTGCTTGTTAATAAATATTCTGACGATGATAAAAAAGCAGAAAAGAAAAAACAAAAGAAAAAACTCAAAACCGCATAGGAGAAGCAACAATGACAGAAATATCTGAAAGACCTGAAAAAGCTTCAACTACATTAGCAACAATGCTGGACTACCTTGGATTAAACGCTAATGTTAAAGCTGAAACAAGAAATGAAAAAATTTTTTTAGTAACAAAATCAGAAGATGCTGGACGTATTATCGGTAAAAAAGGACAAACTCTTCAGAGTTTAGAACTTTTAGTAAATAGAATGTCAACAAGAAATGATGTTGAATGTCCTTGGATTTCAATTGAAGTTGACGGTTATTCAATTATGAAAAACAGCCGTAATAGATTTAATTCTAAAGGTCCAGGTAAATTCAATAACAAACACGAAAAAAGCGGACGTTTCAATAATGATGAAGCAGGAATGGAAAAACTGAAGAAACAAGCACTTGATGCCGCAAAAGAAGTAAAACGATGGGGCGAACCTGTTAAACTGCGACCAATGAATTCGCATGACAGAAGAATTATTCATATGACTCTTAAAGAAGATAAAGAAATTCAAACAGAAAGTTCTTCTGTTGAAAATAACGACAGATTAAAAACAGTTACTATTTCAGTTAAAGAAAATTAATTATATATATATATGATCGGGGCGTGGCTTAGTCTGGCTAGAGCGCTGCGTTCGGGACGCAGAAGTCGGAGGTTCGAATCCTCTCGCCCCGACCATCTATTTTAAAAAAGATGCATGCAGCTAACTCTAAGAAACGTCTACGTTCATTTATAGCCTTCACTTTACCATCTGATATAATAACTCTCTGTACGGACCTAAAAAATAACTTAATTAAGAATAACGTACAGGCAAAATGGACCAAAAAGGAAAACCTTCATATTACTATTAAATTTCTAGGCAATGAACAAGAAAAAAACTTACTGGAATACACAGATATATTATCAACCTGTAATCTTGATTTAAGTTTAATCAAGTTTAAAACAGATATAATTAGAACTTTCAGTCAGCGATCCAAGATCCTTTTTTTGAATATTACTGACAATCAATATACTGCGCAAAAAAATGTAAAAACTATATTAGAAAAAATAGAACATAATGAGTCTGATAATAATTGGGTACCGCATATAACAATTGGACGTTTCAGAAACAATAAAGAGAAAAATTCATTTCTAAAAAGAGATACTATTCAGGCAGAAAACTTATTATTTAAACCCGAAAGCATTAGTATTTTTACAAGCACATTAACAAATTCAGGCCCAATATATAAACATTTTAGCAAAATAGCTCAAATTCATGAATAACAAAAACTTAAGAAATATTCCATGTATTGATAAATTACTTGAAGATGAAAGCATTCATGGATTTTACAGAAAATATAATAGTATGATAATATCTGCTATAGTGAAAAATTATATTTCTGAATATAGACATAATTTGATAAATAATGTCTGTAAAGATAAAACCTATAGAGAAATTGTTGAAGATATTCTAATAGAAATAAAACTTCTTAGTACACCAAAGCTTAAACCTGTAATTAATGCTACCGGAATTATTCTGCATACTAACCTTGGGAGAGCACCTTTAGCTTCTCTATCTACAGATAAAATCGATAAGATACTTACAAATTACTGTAATCTTGAATTTGATCTTTCTACAGGAAAAAGAGGTTCGAGACATGATCATATTACAGATTTGATGAAATATATTACAGGTGCAGAAGATGCAGTTTTAGTAAACAACAATGCTGCGGCAATTATTTTAGCATTAAAGACACTTTCAAATGGAAAAGAAGTTATTATTTCAAGAGGTGAACTAATAGAAATTGGAGGTTCATTCCGAATCCACGAAATAATTGAAACTTCAGGTGCTATAATCAAAGAAGTAGGCGCAACAAACAAAACTCATCTTTCAGATTATGAAAAAGCTATTACTGAAAATACTGGAATAATTTTTAAAGCACATAAATCAAATTACAGCATTAACGGATTTTCAAAAGAAATTTCCATAAATGAACTATCTAAACTATGTAACAAATATAATATACCTCTGATACATGATATAGGCTCAGGCTTATTATATAAAATGCCCTCTATATATTTAAGTGATGAACCTGATGTTTCTACTTCTATAAAACTGGGAATAGATCTAGTTACATTCAGTACTGATAAACTCATGGGAGGCCCACAGGGAGGAATCATAGCGGGGAAAAAAAAATATATAGATCAGTTAAAAAAATCACCGCTTATGAGAGCATTAAGGCCTGGGAAAATTACAATATCGATACTGGCTTCTCTTTTAATAGATTACATTGAATCAGAAAAACCACCTATAATTGAGCAGTTGTCAACATCTTTGGAAAATCTAAATTCTAAAGCGAAACTACTATCTAAATCACTTTCTGAATCATGTATATGCAATAACATAATTCCAACTAAAGCTGAATGCGGAGGTGGAACATTACCTAACATATCTATTAATAGTTATGCAGTTCAAATAACTGAATACACTCCTAAAAAGATAAAATTAGATAAAAATAATTCAAAAACCTTATACAACCTATTATTGGCTAAAGAAACTCCTATAGTTTCAATGATTAGAAAAGGCAGTATAATTTTGGATATATTGGCACTTGACAGCAATAACTTCAGTTATATTTCGAGAGCCATATCTGAATGCTTCAAAAGACTTTAATTATAAAATATTATAGCCAACATTTCTGAGTATTTTAAATAATCTTATAATCAATTTATGATCTTTATTACCTGGAGTTTTTTCAACTCCTGAACTTAAATCAATCCCAAATGGAGATGTACTAGTAATTGCTTCAATTACATTATCAGGCGTGATTCCTCCTGCCAGAATAGCCGGTTTTGTTAAGTTGTTTATAATTGTTTTAGCTAACCCCCAATCAACAGTTTTACCAGTTCCTCCATAAACTTTATCATCAAAGGCATCAATTAAAAACATATCTATATTACATGCAGTAGATTTTTTTATATTTTCTAAACGGTTTTCTTTAACAGCTTTCCATTTTTTGATTTCTTCATTACAAAATTTATTATTCAGAGTTAATGAGAATTCATTGATATAATCATCTGATTCATCTCCATGAAACTGTATTGTATTAATACCTGAATTTATAGAATCAATTATATTCACATGTTCATCATTTACAAAAACACCAACTCTTTTAACATTAGGATACAAATCACTTAGCTTATTGGATATTTTATCAATCTTAGTATTAGCTATAAATCTCTTACTTTTAGGATATTTTATAAAACCAATAGCTGACGCCCCATTATCACAGGCACATAATGCATCATCAAGATTTGTTATTCCACAAATTTTAATTAAAAAATCTCTACTCATATATAATCCTCTTAACTGGTATTTAATAAATTTCTTTATTTAAAAATAGACCGATTAGTATATAATATACAAATAAAAAATATGATTAAGATATATTATCTTTTAGATTTTATTTTAATAATAAAATAGCCATCTGGATAAAATATGATTGAGATTTCATCATTTGTACATATTATTTATGCGATTTTATCTGTCGTATTCATTGTCATGGTGATCTTAGCAATATTCTACAAAAAAAAGTACAATTCCATCAAAAGTTCATTTCATTTAACTAAACAGAAAAATGAAGAAATAAATGACTTTATGAAATGTTTCTCTGAGACACTAAGCAATACTCTCAAATTAAATGAAGTTTATACATCTATTGCCATACATATTTCAAATATTATTGATGCAAAAAGTATTTGTATATATGAGCTCGAAGAGGATGGTTATCTACACTCAGTAGGATTTACAGAACAGTATCCTCCTCTACAGTGTTCATCTGGCTTTAAGCTTTCTAAACCGCGATATGCAATGGATTCTGTCAAACATGAAAAAATTAAATTAGGTGAAGGAATTATTGGAGAGACAGCAGCAAAAAAAGAAGGTTTATTTCTACCTGATGCTTCTACCGATATCAGATTGGAATCTGCCAGCAATGTCATTCTGATTAATACTTTGATAGCTCTCCCAATGATGATGAAAGATGAAGTTGTAGGTGTTATTTGTGCAATAAACACTAAATCAAATAAACAATTTAATACCACTCAATATGAGTCATTGGAAGCTATGACAAAATTGGTGTCACTGATACATAAAATTATAAAATCATATTCAGATTTCACAAAGCAGCAGAGAATTTCACAAGAGTTGGATTTTACACGTCTTTTGCAGACTTCACTGTTACCAAGAAAATTCCCTACATGGAAGCCATTTGTAATACATGCTTTTACAAGGTCTGCAAAAGAGGTAAGTGGTGATTTTTATGACTTTGTAGAAATAGATAAGAACAGGCTTCTTGTTGTTTTGGGCGATGCCAGTGGAAAAGGAATACCTGCCTGTATGGTAATGGCCATGACTAGAAGTTTTATCAGGGCTAATGCTGAAAGATTTACTACTCTAAGAGAAATGCTCGATGAATTAAATACTAATTTATACAGAGATACAGATGAAGGAAGATTTACTACACTTTCCTGCTGCCTACTGGATAAAAAAGAAAAAACTGTAGAGTTTGCCAGAGCAGGACACACCGAGTTGCTAATTTTTTCTTCCAAACAGAAAATTAGAAAAGTTAGACCCCACGGATCTGCATTAGGATTGCTACCTCAAAATATAGCAGGAAGCTTCGATTCATTTACCTTTACATTTAAACCTTATTATTCAATGATTCTTTATTCAGACGGCATTGTCGAAGCTATAAATTCTAAAAATAAAGAATTCGGTTTAGAGAAACTTGAAAATATATTCTATGAATCCTGCATAAGAAAAAACACTCCAAGTAAATGTGCGGAAAAAATATTAAGAAATCTTGATGAATTTTCTTCAGAGCAGGAAAGATATGATGATCAGACCATGGTAATTATAAGTCATAAAAATTCTTTTATTTAGCAAACAATGTTCAAAGAAATCAATATTCAGCTATTATTTTTAGAATATTTTCGGCAAGTTCCTTTTTTGACATTAATCCAAACTCAATTTCATCACCATTTTTTGACAGCATAGTAACGCTATTGTCATCAGTCATAAAACCAGGATTCACTCCTCCGACTTTATTTGCGATAATCCAGTCAAGTTTTTTCTTTATAAGTTTACCTTTAGCATATTCAATCACATTATCAGTTTCAGCTGCAAAACCAACAAGTATTTGCCGGTCAGTAACTTTTTCGCTTAATTCCAGCAAGATATCCTTTGTTCTTTCCATGTAGATAACTAGATCTCCAGGTTTTTTTTTAAGCTTATGATTATTTATTTCTTTGGGTCTATAATCTGCTACAGCGGCAACCATAATAATAACATCATAATTAGTATAGTTATCCATAACTGCAGAGTACATTTCAGCAGCACTTTCCACCTGAATAGATTCAACACCGTCAGGTACAGTTAAATTGGTTGGCCCGCTGATTAACTTGACTTCGCCACTAAAACTTTTAGCAGCCTCTGCCAAAGCATATCCCATTTTACCGCTTGAGTAATTAGTTAGAAATCTAACAGGATCAATTTTTTCTCTCGTTGGACCGGCAGTAATTAAATATTTCATTGTTTGCTAAGCAGAGTATTAATTTCTTTATAAATAGTTTCAGGATCACTCATTTTCCCAGTTCCTTCGGTACCACAGGCTAAATGACCAGTTGCAGGGCCAACAAATAAAACACCTAATTCTACCAGTGATTTATAATTTCTTTTAACTATAGGATTATTCCACATATTAGTATTCATAGCAGGTGCTAATACTGTTTTACCGGTGTGAGATAATGCAAAAGTAGTTAAAGCATCATCAGCAATACCATTTACGTATTTCCCCATAAAATTAGCAGTACATGGTGCTACAACAAATAAGTCAGCTTTTTCAGCAAGCTCTATATGACCAGGTTTCCAATCAGGAATTGTCCATAAATCTGTAACTACTCTATTTTTTGACAGTGTGAAAAAAGCCTGTTCAGTTATAATTTTTCTAGCTGCTTCTGTCATAATTACGTTTACATCAACACCAACTTTGACGAGCATACTTGTCAAATCAACAGCTTTATATGCCGCGATTGAGCCTGTCACTCCAAGAACAACAACCTTGTTACTCACTTTATTTCTCCACTAATCTTTTTGTTTTTAAACTCAAAGAAGAAACTATATTCTGCATATTATCAATTGCTTCCTCTAAATCATCATTAACAATAAAATAATCGTAAATTAAAAATTTTTCTATCTCTTTCCCGGCATGCCCTAATCTTAATTTCAAACTTGCATCTGTTTCTGTCCCTCTAGCCTTCAACCTTCTTTTCAATTCATCCAAACTCGGTGGAAGTATAAATACAAATTCAGCACATTTAGTTAATATTTCATCACTTTTTATATACTCTTTAACCTGTAAAGCACCCTGAACATCAATGTCCAATAATATATTTTGATTATTCAGTACTCTGGAATGAATTTCGCTTTTCAGCGTTCCGTAAAAATTGCCATGAACAACTGCGTGTTCAATAAATTCATTAACTTCTACTTTTTCCCTGAAATTATCTTTGCCAATAAAATAATAGTCCTTACCATCGACTTCTCCTTCACGCGGTTTTCTGGTCGTACAGGAAACCGAAAAGTCAAAACCGTTTTTTTCCATTATTGGTTTACATATAGTAGATTTACCTGCCCCACTAGCTCCTGAAACTATCAAAAGTATGCCTAATGATCTATATGATTTTATGTCAAAATTATTCTTCATTATCTGTTATATTTTTATTTGTTTCAGTTACTAATGCACTATTACTGTCAAATATCCAGTCTTTATGTTCAAGATTTGCATAGTAAGCCCTGCCCCATCCAACTAAAAGTCCATCTTTAAAAACTAAAGGTGTGCACTCAGTTTTAGTCCTGACAAAATCTGCCCAGTCCCAGTAAGTATAATAAAACCATAGATTAGGTTTGTTATACTTTTCATAAACTAAGGGTTCTCCCATTACTGCTAAGACCTGTTTTTTAGTCATACCCACTCTTAACAGTTTCACATGCTGCATGTTTACAGTTCTTTCAATAATGCCTGGATTAGCCCTGTCAAAAAAACTGCAGGAAGTAATAAAAATCAAGAAACTAAACAAAATAAGAGGATAACATTTTTTCATATTGCTATTTTTTCATATTCGAAATTAATAATTAATCATCTACATTTATTTTATTATACTTGAATAGATCTTTTTTTTCATCATACTCTATCAATGCAAAACAACCATTTCTGGTTAAAGAGCCAATTATTATTTCTCCTCTGCCGTTTTTATCCAATCTTGCATGGGGATGATGCACGTGACCACACAAAGATAAATCAATTCTTTTGCTCTTTAAAGCAGCTAAAATCTGCTTATGTCCCCATAGTTTATGCCTGAATCTCATAATAGGATGATCTTCAATAAGAGGATAATGTCCTACTAATATATTAGGACCTGACATATTGTTCTCCAACCAGTTCAAAACATACTCTATAGTTTCATTATTCATTTTACCTGTTGAAAACAGAAGATTAATTGGTTTACATGAATTTGTCAGACATAGGTTAACTCCTTTGACTGTTAGTGAATAAGGCAAATCGTCAAATTTCATTTTATGTCTGTTTAAATAATAAAACGTATCTTTAAGAGCATCAATACAAATTTTATCATGTACATAATAATCATGATTCCCAGGCACATATAAAAATTCAAAACTTTTATTCTCAACCAGCGGCTTTATTAAATCGATCGTCAAATTAAATTCGGAAGGTTCACCGCTTGTTGAAATATCACCTGTGCATATTACTATATCTGGGGCTATATTTAAAATTTTATCAACCATTATAGATAGATAATCCTGGTTATGCCTATGTTTTCTGAAATAATGGTGATTAAATAAACCTATTGCACGTTTATCAAAAAATGCACTCCAGTTTGATGGATGTCCTGCTGCATGAGAGTCTGAGAAAGCTACTATTTTCATTATTAAGTTTCATCTGTTAAAATATTTGTATATATTTATTAAATTATATTATAGTGAATATTTCATCAATAAAATTAGTGGATTATTCATTTAAAAAGATTTAATTAATATAGCCAAATAAATACTTTTCAAATAAATCAAACTCTACTTAGTTATTTTTTACTATAATGTACTCATTTAAGTTCTAATTAATTGTCTTTTTATAAGTAATGCAGTATTTTATAATTTCGAGTATTTGTTATAAAACATAAATTCATGTTTAAACATCAAATTAAAAACAATGGAGTAATATATGAAAACAGCTTTCGTATTTTCCGGACAAGGCGCTCAAAAAGTTGGCATGGGAAAAGATTTATTTGAAAATTCCCCTGTAGCAGCAGAAGTGTTTAAAAAGGCAGATGAAATATTAGGCTATTCATTATCAGATATATGTTTTAACGGTCCTGACAGCAAACTGACAGAAACAAAATACTGCCAATTAGCAATTTATGTTATGAGTGCAGCCTGTCTTGAAGCTTTTAAAGAAAAACATGGTGATATGACTCCAGTGGCAACAGCAGGATTGAGTCTTGGAGAATTTACAGCCCTTTATGCTGCCGGTGCTTTCTCTTTTGAAGACGGTGTTAAAATTATAGAAAAAAGAGCAATATATATGCAGGAAGCCTGTGACAATACTAAAGGTGGTATGGCAAGTGTTCTCAGAGGCGAAACAACTCTAATAGAAGAATCCTGCAATGAAGCCGGTATTGATGTATCGAACTTCAACAGCCCTGGACAAACAGTTATCAGCGGAGAGAAAGAAAAAGTCAAAAATGCAATTTCCATTTTGAAATCAAAAGGAATTTCTAAAATAATTCCATTGAGAGTAGCCGGTGCCTACCATTCAAGGCTAATGAAATCTGCTGAAGTAAAACTTGAAGAATATTTGAATAATTTTGATTTCACCATTCCTGCTATACCTGTAGCACAAAACTATGTTGGAGCACTAACTGCTGAACCAAACCAAATCAAAACCAATATTATTAAACAGGTGACTGGAAGTGTTCAATGGGTAGACTGTATCAATTCATTTGATTCACTCGGAGTAGACAATATTATAGAGTTTGGTCCAGGTAATGTATTGACGGGCTTAATCAAGAGAATTAATTCAAATATTTCTTTATCAAATATTAATTCTGTAGAAACATTGAATAATTTTAATCAATAAAATTGAGGTTTTGTATAATGTGTTGTAAAAAACTTGACGGTAAAGTTGCTATAGTAACAGGCGGAGCACGAGGAATCGGCAAGGCTATTTCTGAACGTTTAGCATCAGAAGGAGCTTCTTTGGCAATAGTTGATGTACTTTTAGATGTAGCTGAAAAAACAGCTAATGAATTCAAAGCTAAAGGGGTAAACGCTTTAGCAGTAAAAGCTGATGTCTCAGATTTAGAAAATGTCCAAACTGCCGTAAAAGAAATCGTCGCCCATTTTGGCAAAATTGATATTCTAATAAATAATGCAGGTATTACTAAAGATACACTGCTTATGAGAATGAGTGCTGATGACTGGAACAAAGTAATTAATATCAATCTTACTGGTGCATTTAATTTTGTTAAAGCTGTTATTAGGCCTATGATGAAAACTAAAGCCGGCAAGATAGTTAATATTTCTTCTGTTGTAGGAAGAATGGGAAATGTTGGGCAGGCCAACTACTCAGCATCAAAAGCCGGAATGATAGGACTTACTAAATCTGTTGCAAAAGAGTTTGCATCAAGAAAGATTAACTGTAATGCTGTAGCTCCAGGCTATATCGCAACTGAAATGACTGGACATCTTTCAGATGCCGCTATGGATGCTTTTTTAGCTGTTACGCCAATGAAACGTCCTGGAAGTCCTGATGACGTTGCTAATGCTGTTTGCTTTTTCTGCACAGAAGAATCCAACTACATAACAGGTCAAGTTCTAAATATTGATGGTGGAATGTTAATGTAAATTCGATTTATAAATAAAAAAATTTGATTTTTATCACTTTATGACTATTTTATTTCACCGAAATATGATAAATTATCATTTAATGTATTAAACTTAAATTGAGAATTATAATTTAAAACAAATATTGGAGGAAAACAGAAATGTCTTCAACTGCTGACAAAGTAAAAGAAATCGTAGTAAATCAACTAGGTGTATCACCTGATCAGGCAACTAAAGATGCTAAATTTATTGAAGATCTTGGTGCTGATTCTTTAGACCAAGTAGAGTTAGTTATGGCTTTAGAAGAAGAGTTTGGTGCTGATATTCCTGATGAAGATGCAGAAAAACTTGTAAGCGTAGGCGATGCTATTGAATATATTGAAAAAAATGTTCAAGGATAAGTTTTTTACAATATAATTATTATAGGGGCATTCGAAATAATCGTATGCCCCTTTTATCTTTTATGAATTCTAACTAATTTTCATGTTAATAAGGGTTTTCAAATGGAAAGACGTGTAGTAATAACTGGAATGGGAGTTATTTCCAGCGTGGGTAATAATGTAAACGATTTTTGGGATTCTCTAATAAACGGACGTTCAGGCATTGATACTGTAACACATTTTGATGTTGAACCTTTTAAAACAAAAGTTGCCGGTCAAGTTAAAGACTTTGATATTAGCAAATACATGCCTGTAAAAGAAGCAAGACGTCTTGATAGATTCTGTCAATTTGCAATAGCTGCAGCTGATGAAGCATTGGAATCTGCAGGGATATCTCAAAACCTAGAAGGTTTAGAGCCATCAAAAACAGGAGTTATTGTAAGTAGCGGTATTGGCGGACTTAAAACTCTAGAAGACCAGGCCGGAATATTAAAAGAAAAAGGGCCTTCAAAAGTTTCACCATTTTTAATACCTATGATGATAAGTGACCTTGCTTCCGGAAATATTTCAATGCGATACGGAGCTACCGGTCCAAATATGTCAATTGTTACTGCATGTGCATCATCTACTCACTCAATAGGTGAATCTTTCTGGATGATTAAAAGAGCAGATGCTGATGTAATGATAACCGGTGGTGCTGAAGCCAGTATTACACCTGTTGGTTTTGCAGGTTTCTGCTCTATGAAAGCCATGAGTACTCGCAATGAAGAACCTAAAAAATCAATGTCTCCATTTGACCGCAAAAGAGATGGTTTTGTAATGGCAGAAGGTGCAGGAGTACTTATACTTGAAGAATTAGAACATGCAAAAAAAAGAGGAGCAAACATTCTTGCAGAAGTAGTAGGCTACGGAGCTTCAGCTGATGCATTCCATATTACAGCACCAGCACCAGGTGGAAGAGGTGCTATTCAGTCAATCAACTTGGCTTTCAAACATGCCGGTATACCTGTTGAATCTATTGATTATGCTAATGCACACGGAACAAGTACTCCTTTAAATGACAAACTTGAAACATTAGCTTATAAAACTGTATTTGGAGATCATGCAAAAGATCTTAATGTAAGCAGTACGAAAAGCTGTCACGCTCATATGCTTGGCGCAACAGGTGCAGTTGAATCTATTGTATGCGTAAAAGCAATACAGGAAAGTATTATTCCACCAACAATTAACTATGAAGATCCTGACCCTGAATGTGATTTAAATTATACCCCTAATGTAGCTGTAGAGAAAAAAGTTGATGCTGCTATTAAAATGAATCTAGGTTTTGGCGGTCATAACGCAACATTATTATTCAAAAAATATAAATGATCAATTAATTATAAGTGAAGTGGAGAAATTTATGAAGAAAAAGTTCCTCTTTATATCATGTTTGGGAGCTATTACTATTGCTTTTGTAGGATGTGCACCTCAATTGGCCAGAATAAAATACGGCCAGGAAGAGCAGCAATGGAAATCCTATATTAATAAATCCTATAAAGACTGGGAGCCACCTCCTACTCCACCTCCTTATATGGAGAGTGCAAAATCTAATGAAAAAAGTTTATCCAGTATAGAAATTGTACCTGAACCGTCAAACTCACCTGAAAATATAAATATAGTTGATTCTGCTGCTCCCTTTAGCAGTAATATACATGAATCACAAACCTATGTTGTCAAAAAAGGTGATACACTCTGGTCAATTTCAGACAAATTCTATAATGATGGCAAAGATTGGAAAAAAATTCAGGAAGCTAATATGGCTAAACTGAAAAATCCAAAAAACCTGAAACCAGGAATGACTTTAACCATTCCTGCTGAAACGAAATAGCTGTTGTTATTAGAACTGTTACGATGATGCTAGAAAAAGAGATTTATCTTGATGGGGCTTCAATGCTGAATAGTTTATTTGCCAATGACCTCATCAATAATTCAAAAATTACTGAAAAAAAACTTAAGGTAAAGGTAATTGCACGTGATTATTGGATTAAATTGACATCCAATAATCAGGTTTACCTTGAAAGAGCCTATTCTTTCATAAACGAGCTCATTGGAGTATATGAATCAGGTCATATAATACATCAGAAAGATTTTGAATTAATTTTAACTTCAATTACTTCTGATAACTTAAAAATTAAAGATTTTTATGATGATGCCATAAAGGTCAGCCCTTCCAAAGACCGCATTATTCCACGAACAATTGCTCAGCATGATTATATGAAAAATATTAAAGAAAAAGATATAGTTTTTGGAATAGGCCCTGCAGGAACAGGTAAAACATATCTTGCAATGGCAATGGCAATATCTTATTTTCTAACAGGTAAATATTCAAGAATTATATTGACAAGACCGGCTATGGAAGCAGGTGAAAATTTAGGTTTTCTACCTGGTTCTCTTGAAGAAAAAATTAAACCATACCTAAGACCGTTATATGACGCTTTATATGATATGATGGATTTTGATGAAGCAAATAAACTCATTGAAACAAATATCATTGAAGTCGCTCCACTTGCCTTTATGAGAGGCAGAACTCTAAATAACTCTTTTATTATACTGGATGAAGCTCAAAACACTACACCCGAGCAAATGATGATGTTCCTTACACGTTTGGGTTTTGATTCAAAATGTATAATAACGGGAGACCCTTCACAAACAGATTTACCTTCAAATAAAACTTCAGGACTAGTACATGCCAGAAAAATATTATATAATATTAAAGAATTAGCTTTTAAAACTTTTACTTCAAAGGATGTAGTTAGGAATCCGCTTGTTGAAAAAATAATTAATGCATACGATGAAGGCCATAAACTGTTGGCAAAAACACGCTCCAAATAAATACTAAGGTAATCATATAATGTCACTTTTTGGGAAAAGTCTGAAAAGACGTAAACTTGAAAAAGAAGGCCTGGCAAGCACCAAAAAACGTCTTAAACAAGATCAGACTATAGGATATGTTATAAATAAATCTAAGTTTGTCAGTTTTATTATCCTGTTTATCGTGTGGTTTGTCTGTGCAATGATTTTAATCGTTCCTTCTAGCACTGGAAAGTACGGCTTTTATTTAGTAGAAGGACAGCAAGCACCAAAAACTGTTTATTCAGAACTTAGTTTTGTATACCTTGACAAAATAGCAACCAACCAGCGAAGAGATCTTGCGAAAAAATCTGTTCCTGCTATATATGAAATCAATAATAAAATTTGCGAAAAAAATCTTGAAGAAGCTGATAATACATTAAAAAACTTAAGTAATGTAATTAAAAAAAATGATAAAGGAAAAGCTACTTCAAATATACAAACACAGTTAATTTCTCCATTGCTTTTAATCGCAAAAGATAAAAGAAGATTAGATTTGTTTAACAGTAAATTGGCTAATATTTTATATAGGGGCATTATCCAAAAAAAAGATCAGGATAATCTAAATAAAACTAGAAATTATCAAATATGTATTATTGATCGAAATAATCATATCAGGCCTAAGGAAAGTATTAAAAATATCCCTACTCCTGAAAAAGCAGCTAAAGAATTTGCCAATGCAGTTGTTATGGACTATTCTCCTGAAAACAGATCAGTTTTGAGACAAACTATTTACAGCATGGCATTAAACTTTATTTCTCCCAACCTTACCTACAATAAAGGTTTAACAGAAGTTGAACAAAATTTGTTTGCATCTTCGTCTAAAAATGAAGTTTATAAGGAAGTTAATAAAGGAGATTTAATCCTTAAAAAAGGAGAAAAGGTAACTCCTGACCTTTTAGAAAAATTCTTAGCCTATGAAAAAGAAAAAAGCAAAAAATTAATGTATGCTAATTTTTGGGAAAATTTTACTTATAACCTCTTAATAAGTTTTATTTTAACAATAATAACAGCAATTTATTTTTATAACTTATATCCTAAGCTCCTACTTAGTAATCAGAAAATGGGGACAATAGCAGCAGTTATAATTCTCTCCGTGATTGCAATATTCATATCCATAAAAATATTTATTTACTTTGCAGCTGATTACAATCTTCCCAACAGTCTTATAACATGCATCATTCCTTTAGCCTTAGCACCAGTTTTACTAAGTGTTTTAATAGGATTAAGAGCGGCGACATTTGCAAGTTTACTTGTAGCTTTTATAGCAGCTCTTAAGATACAGGATTATAATGCAATTATTGTAGGTATGGCATTGTGCTGTTTCACTGCATATTTCGTACACGGTTCAAGAAACTATAAAGAATATTTTGTAAAATCTGTAATATCAATTTCTCTTGTTTTAATACCAATTGAATTATTTGGACAGCTGAAACTCATTCTTGCAACTCCTGATTTAATTCCATGGTTTGTCTTATTAAGCATAGTCAACGGTATTATTACAGGTATAGTTGCATTGGCATTATTGTTTATTATTGAATCAATATTTAAAATCAGTACTGATATGAGCCTTTTAAGTCTATGCGACTATAATCATCCCTTGCTGAAAAGGTTGCAATTAGAAGCCCCGGGAACGTATCATCATTGCCTGGTAGTTGCTACATTAGCAGAACAGGCATGTGAAGCAATAGGCGCTAACCCCATAAAAGCGAGAGTATGTGCTCTTTTTCATGATATCGGCAAATTATCAAAACCTGAATATTTCACTGAAAATAATATTGCCAGTGCTAACAGACACGGTACATTAAAACCTGGTATGAGCAGTATGATCATTATGAACCATGTTAAAGAAGGTATGAATTTAGCAATTAAGCATAAACTCAGCTACATAATAAGAGCTGCGATCGAGCAGCACCATGGAACAGATTTAGTATATTTTTTCTACAGAAGAGCCTTAGAAGAACATGATGAAAAAACTAAATTAATTACTGAAAAAGAATATCGATATCCCGGACCAAAACCGATAGAAAAAGAAGTGGTTATATTAAGTCTGGCTGATGTTTGCGAAGCCGCTTCAAGATCTCTTGAAAAACCTACACCATCAAAAATAGAAACCCTTGTTTGGGAAATTATTAGAAAGAAAATCAGAGAAGGTCAACTGGACAATGCAAATCTGACATTCAATGAACTTGCCAAAGCAAAAGCCAGCTTCATAAAGACATTGAATTCAATGCTGCATACGAGAATCAGTTACCCTTCTGATGAGGAAAACAAAAATGAAGACGATTTATTCCAAGCCGCAAAAAAGCAAAATAAAAATATCCAAAAAAATATTCAATAATCTAATTACTAAAATAGTTGAACTGACAAACTTAAATATTAAATCAGATCAAATAATTTCTATCAGCTTTGTAGGTCCGAGAACAATTACAAGAATTAATAGAACTTTTGTTGGACATACCGGAATTACGGACGTAATTTCTTTTGACTACAGAAACGATGATATTATGGATAACGATGTTGCTATAGAGTTAATTATCTGCATTAACAAAGCTGAGGCAGAGGCATCATTGCGTAGTGAAACATATTTTGCGAAAGAACTTACATTGTATATAGTTCACGGGATATTACATATGACTGGCTTTGATGACTTAACACCAGAAGATAGAATTCTTATGAGACGTGAAGAAAAAAAAGTTATGTTACAACTTGAAAAAGCATTTAATTTTAATGATATTTTTACCCTAACCAAAAGCTAAGAAACAATTTCATGACAATAGATTTTTTAATATTTTTCATATTAATTTTTCTCTGGTTCGCTTCAGCCTGGGACTCATTTATGAAATTAACAAGAGGTCGAGTAAGAAAAATAGAACTTGAAAATAAAAAACTCGCTAAAAAAATAGAATCATGGTTGGATAATTCCTATATATACCAAATCATATTTAAATTTATAAATTATTTTGTAATTACTATTATAGCCTTACTTATTCTTTATTATTTAAATACAAATTATAATCTGAACAATAAGATAAATTACTTAATCTTACCACTTCTAACGGCTGTCATTGTCACAATTTTACTTGTAACAATATCAGAACTTTTAATCAAAAAATTTGTTATAAAATATGACCTCAAAATTCTAATATTTACAATGCCTTTAATAAAATTGTTAAATTACTCATTACTTTATCCTATTGTAAAGCTTATCAATTTTTTATATAAACATTTTTTTAACATCAAATCTAAAGATGATGAAGAAAAAGTTTCAACAGAAGAAGAAATTTTATCTCTTCTTGAAAATGATGATTCACCGGAAGAAAATAAAAATTCTTTAGAAGAAGATGAAAAACAAATGATTAAAGGCATATTCGAACTTGATGATACTACTGTAAAAGAAATTATGACTCCCAGAGTAGATGTTAGAGGTATCCCGGCATCAGCAACAATTGATGAAGCATTAAAATTATTTATCGCCAGCGGACATAGCAGAATACCGATATATCAGAGTAGTGTGGATGAAATTACAGGAATCATTTTGGCAAAGGATTTTCTGAATATAAATAGGATAAAAAACAATACGCTTGATGAAATATCACATAAACCAATTTATATTCCTGAAACTAAAAGTACAGGAGAACTATTAGATGAATTAAAAGGATCTCATAATCATTTTTCTGTTGTTATAGATGAATATGGAGGTACAGCAGGTATTGTCACTTTGGAAGATATTTTAGAAGAAATTGTTGGAGAAATACATGACGAGCATGAATCAAATAGAGAAACTGAGCCATATTTTACAAAGGACGGATCAATAATAATTGATGCAAGAATACCTATTGACGAATTAAACGAATTACTTAAAATAAAATTACCGGAAGATGATGACGTTGATACTATCGGTGGTTTAATATGCAGTCAGATCGGAAAAATACCCGAACCTGAAGAGGAATTAATCCTCAAAGACATGCTAAATATAAAAATTTTAAAATCTGATAAACGAAGGGTAATGACGTTAAAAGTGCATCTGTTGAATAAAGAATAAAATCATATTTTCTAGGAGAGTTATGAAATTGTTTAAAAATAAAATTACTTTGATTATAATTTCAATTATTATTACATATTTTACTTTTACTTCAATCTCTTTTTCACAAAATACTAATTCCAGAAATTATCAGGTGCAGATAATAACTTTACTTAAAAACAATGAAACTAAACTAAACACCCTCACTGAAAGATTTAAATATCTTCAGGATAATTATGTGACTCTTAATCAGGATATCAAAAATCTTGATCGTGATTTAAGATCAGAACAACAGAAAAACAGACAATTAAAAAATGAGATTGCGATTCTTAAACAACAAATCAATAAGGATAGAAAATATATGCAAAACTCATTAAACAGAGCCGTTGATAAAATAGCAAATGAAACAAGTAAAGCTATCAACAGCAGAGCTTATTCTGCACAAAAAATATATAACAATAAACAAAGTCTCAATACAAATAATTTTTATAAATATAAAGTTCAGCCGGGAGCAACTTTAAGTGCTATTTCCAAAGCCTATAAAGTGTCGGTAAATTCTATCCGAAAAGCCAATAAACTGGATAGCGATATAATAAAAGTCGGTCAAACTTTATATATCCCTAAAAAATAAAGCGATTATTGAATTATGAATAAAATACTAAAAAAAACATTATTAAGCAGATTTATATTAATTTCTTTCATAGGTTTGATGTCTTTTTCTCTACATGCAAATGAAAAATATACAGCAAAACGTTTTCTTTTTATAATGAGAAGAAATCATCCTGTAAATACGTGGGGTATATTGAAAGGCACAGTTTCACAAAGACGAAGAGGTTCGTCTGCAGTAAATTATCCTATAAGACTGGGAATTAGATTTACTGATACGAGACAATTAGCACAAATAGTAATTGACAATAATGAAAAATATACAATTGGTCAACCATATACTGAATCTCCACCTTCTATCATTGTCAATCACAGTAATTATATGTATAAACTGGCAGAACTTGGTCTCCGTCCTGACGATATTACAATGACTTTTATTTACTGGAAATTTGAAAAGGAATTAAAAAATCAAAGTGTCAGTGGAGAAAACTGTCGAGTGTTTGAATTGATTAATCCAAAGACTAAAGAGAAGGTAATAGTATACGTAAGTTCAGCTTATTTTGCACCTCTTAAGGCTGAATGGATCAAATCAAATGAAACAAAACCTTATCGAACTTTGTTAGTAAAAGCATTTGATAAAGATAATGACTTGTGGGCTCCAAGCGAATTCACTGTGTCAGGCCCAGGATGGCGGACAAGAGTTGATTTTGATAAAATAGATCTTGGTTATGTAAAAAATGGAATTCCCAAAGATCTATTTATGAAAAATACACTTAAAAAATTCTCTATGTCAAAAGATTAATTATAAAGAGAATCTATTTCTTTTTTTTTCTATTAATATCAAGCCATCTACGATGGCACCAGACCCATTGTTCAGGCTGCTGTTTTATCTGAACTTCTAATGCTGTTGTAAACTTTTGAGTTAAGATCTGCAGGTCCTTCATCTTATCACCTGTAGTTTTATCAAGCTTAAAAGGGCCGGAAATAACAAATTCATAATCAAAATTATCATTTAATCTTCTGGCAATCCCTTGTACCAGGGAGGCACCTGTCTTCATTTGCAGTAAGGCTGCGGAAAAATGTGTCCTGGCAGGATGTCCAAAAAATATCGTTTCAACACCTTCTGCGGTACTGGCATGCTGATCAGACAGAATACCTACTGCCTTACCAGCTCTTAAAGCTTTTAAAAGGTGCTTGATTGCATTTTCTTTAGAACAAACATCCTGATTAAACATAGTTCTTTTAGATCTGATGTAATCACCAAGCTTTTTATTATCAAACGGTCTCATTACACTCAGCATAGGCCTTAGCAGAGCAGAAGCACCTAATCCAGAAACCTCCCAATTACCGTAGTGTGCTCCTGCAAAAATGACACCTTTAGGGTTTTGCAGTGCCTCTTCTCCACCTTCATTCATGTATTTCCATGTTATATGCTCATGAATATTCTCCGGAGTCAAATATTGATCAATTTTTACTATTTCTACAAAAATTTTCCCAAAATGATTAAAGTTTTTCTTAGCTATTTTTTTTGCCTCTACTATATCTTTTGCTACACCTGCATGCATTAAATGCTGAATAGTCCTCTTTCTATGATGTCCGTCTAAAATATAAGCTATATTAGAGAAAAATACCGAAAACTTAAATGCAATTTTCAGCGGCAAATAACGTATAATGCCAATAAATATTAGAATGAAAAAATATTCAACGTTCTGTACAAACAGACTTTTTTTCTTTTTTGACATGCTCTCAACCTTTATATTTCAATTTTTATATTTTATGTAGTTACAACTTACAAGTAAATATTTTTTCATACAAGACCGTATTAGATATTAAGTAAAACATAACTTTCCAACACTTATAAGTTTTACGAAAAAGTTTTACTGCTTAAAATTAAAACTAGAGTTAAGCATAAAAACCGTTTCAGTCTCAACCAAGACACTGTACCAATGTTCCAGTTGATGTCAGCTTTATATAATATATAATTAATCATACTTGAATTCAAAATGATTTTAAATTATAGTTTCTAGTTAATTTTTATTTTATAAAATTTAGAAACTATCTATAAATTTTCAGATTTAACTAAAGATAAAGATTGTATATTTACACAAAAATGTAATCAATAACATATATTTATTTTATAAACTTGAGGTATAAAAATGAGTTCAACAGTTCTAGTTGGAATACAGTGGGGCGATGAAGGTAAAGGAAAAATCATAGACGTCTTAACTAGAAAAGCAGATGCGGTAGTTCGTTTTCAAGGTGGTAATAATGCAGGTCACACAGTTGAAATTGGTAATGATAAATATGTTTTACATATCGTTCCTTCAGGCATTTTCAGACCTGATGCACAGTGTATTATCGGTAACGGAGTAGTAGTAAATCCAGTAGTTCTAACTCAGGAAATAAGAGAATTGCAGGAAAAAGGTATTAAATTTGGTGACAGATTCGAAATAAGCAGCAGAAGTCATCTGATATTCAAATACCACAGTTTAATGGATGGAGTTAAAGAACAGCAGAGAAGTATTGGGAAAAAAATAGGAACAACAAAACGCGGCATTGGTCCTGCTTATGCAGATAAAGCTTCAAGACGAGGAATTAGAGCTCTTGAAATGCTTGACATTAAACGCTTTGAAAGAAGATTTAAGGAGGAGGCCGAGTACTATAATACTTTTTTTGCAAGTTATAATTTTGAATGTGTAGATATTGATAAAGAATGGGCAAAACTGTCAGAAACAGCTAAGTTTCTTGCACCTTACATTAAAGATACTGTACTTACTATTAATAAAACCGTTAAAGATAATAAGAATATTCTTTTTGAAGGCGCTCAGGGAATGCTTCTCGATGTAGATTATGGAACATACCCGTTCGTAACAAGCAGCAACACAACAAGTGGCGGAGCATGTACCGGATCAGGCTTGTCTCCAAGATATATAGATGATGTTGTCGGAGTAATGAAAGCTTACTGCACAAGAGTTGGCGAAGGACCTTTTCCAAGTGAACTGCATGGAGAAGAAGGTGAAGAATTAAGAAAATATGGTCGTGAATTCGGAGCTACAACAGGCCGCCCTAGAAGATGCGGTTGGTTTGATGCGGTTTCTGCCAGATACTCATGCATGGTAAATGGTGTGAATAAATTAGCAATTACTAAACTCGATATACTTGATGAATATGATGCATTAAAAGTCTGTACAGCTTATAAAGTAGATGGAAAAGTAGTTGCAGATATGCCGTCTGACACAAGCAAAATAGCCAGAGCGGTTCCAATATATGAAACTTATCCAGGTTGGAAAGCTTCAACAGCAAATGCAAAATCATTTTCAGAACTGCCTTTAGCCGCACAAAATTATTTGAAAAAAATTGCTGAATTAGTTGATTCAAATCTACATATAATATCAGTAGGCCCTAACAGGTCTCAAACTTTTACAGTATAAAGTTTTTATTAAGCCTTTCAGTTTTTTGAAAGGCTTTTTTCTGCCCGCTTTTTAAAACAATCCCGAATAATCTCTTTCAATTGAAAAATTAAAAATATTATGATATCCTCATAATTAAATGTCCAGGAAATAATAATTTAGAAATAATATTCGGCTGGCTTAAAATTTTAAGCAGATATCACATCAAAAATAGCAATTCGGATTTAAGGCAACAATGAAATCAAACCGCAATGTTCTTGTTTCTGTTATTTTTGGACAAATTGCTGAATTTTATGATTTTTTTATTTTTATTTTGTTTGCAGACAGCCTTTCAAATTTATTTTTTGTTGGTACAAGATACGAACGTCTGTTCAAGTTTTTTATCCTTTTCGGAATAGGCTATGTAGCACGTCCTATCGGTGCCATAATTCTTTCACATTTTGGTGATAAATATGGCCGAAAGCGTTCCCTTACTTACTCAGTGGGAGTAGCAGGCATAGCAACCATATTAGTAGGCTGTCTGCCTACGTATAGTACTATCGGCATATACGCTCCAATATTTCTTCTTTTAGCCAGAATAATACAGGGCGTTGCCCTTGGGTGTGATTTAGCAGGATCAGTCGCCATAGTTTATGAAAATTCTGATGTAAAACGGAGCACTTTACCTACAGCAGTTCTGCATACAGGTCTATCCTCAGGTGTTATTCTAGCTACTATCGTATTTATTACTATTTCATCTTCTTTTGTCAATGGGACAATATTCAGCTCATGGAGATCAGCTTTCTTCCTGGGAGGATTACTTTCATTTTTTGCTCTTTATATGAGGCTTTCGATTCATGAATCAGAAATATTTCACATTTTTAAAAAAAATTCAAACCTTGTTTCCTATCCATTTTTTTATTTAATATTTTTTAAATTTACTTCGCTTTTAAAGGGAATTGGATTAGGATTTTTTATTATGTCAATTTTGGTTTTTTATGTACTCTTACCTGAAATGCTCTATTTATTTTATGGTTTTAAAAAGCATTTTGTTTTTTTTATAGTCAATTTTTCCTGTATTATCAGCATTACAATAACTATATTTTCAGGCTATATCATTGACAAATATAAATTAAACAAAACATTTATTTTTTCTGCCGGTTGTATTGTATTAATTCTGACTACACCTGCTATTTCTTATTTTATTTTCTACTCTAATAATATAGCTTTTGTTATTGCATATATTATTTTCGGTATTATTAACGGCGTTAACTGTTCATGTTATTTTTCTTTAACTGCAGAACTATTTGATCCTTATATCAGATTCACTGGTTTATCAATTTCATTTAGCACCGCTATCATTTTTGGTGGAGCTTCAGTCCCGTTAATAGCTAATTACCTTATATCAAAAACTTATCCTACTTATGTAATTACAGCAACTGTAATATTATCTATAATAATCTCACTTTTAGCTGTTTTATGGATTTACTTTAGTTCAGCTAAACACAAAACAGGTAATAATGAAATTCTTTAATAAACATACATCTGCTAAAGGTAAAATAATCATTACTCCTTTTGCATTGTTAATGATGAATATAGTAACTGTGGCCAGCTTGAGAAGCGTACTGCAGGTTTCGATGTATGGAACTATTTCAATAATTTACTATATACTTGCTGCAATCTTATATTTCTTGCCGATCTCTTTATTCACATATTATTTGACCTGCAGATCTCCTAAATCCTTAGGAATTTATGATTGGGTTAAAGAAGGATTTAACAGTAAAATCGGCTTTCTTGCAATATTTATTCAATGGTTTGTAGGAATAAGTTTATTTCCAATAATTGCAATTTTCTCCGCCACAAGTTTTGCATACGCAATTTCTAATACTACTCAACAGTTTGATTATTTAATGTCAAACAAACTTTATTTGTTAATATTTTCTTTAGTTCTTTATTGGCTTGCAGTGATAGTGAATTTAAAAGGTTTAAAAGCAATTGTAAAATTCTGTTATATTGGAGCTATATCTGGTTTTTTTATATCTTCACTTATTATAATTGTCATAGGCATAGTTGATAATAAAATAGAAGCAAATAATTTATCATTATTTAATTTATCAAGTTTTAATATTTTTCAAGGCATATCCAATCCAGGCAAACTAGCTGTAATTCTTGGGATATTTCAGGCGTTTACAGGACTTGAAATCAGCTCTGTCTATGGATCTAACTTAAAAAATCCCAGAAAGACCTACCCATGGCTGATACTATCTACAACTGTTATTGTATTAGTTGTTTTTATTTTAACATCTCTGGCATTTTCTATCATATTACCAAGAAACGAATTTGACTACAATTCAGGCTTCATAGGAGTCCTTAAATATATGAACTCAATACCCCATCTGGCTATTTACGGTAAATTGTTAGGTTTATTACTTGTTATAGGGATATTCGGGAGTATCTGCGCATGGATTAACGGTCCAAATAGAGGAATACTAAAATCTGCTAAAGATGAAATAGTACCCAAGTATTTCAAAAAGACAAACAATAACGGAGCTCCTTCTAATATTATTCTTGTACAGGGAGTGATAGTGTCTCTTATAATCATAGCAATTACCCTTCAGCCTAAAGTTTATCATAATTATTTTATGCTTAATGTATTTTCCAGCAGCACTTACCTGATTATGTATATTATTATGTTCAGTGCCGGAATGAAAATACTGAGCAGAGACAGAACTGTAAAAAAAATATACAAAAAATATATTCTACCAGTTGGCGGAACTGTGGCAATTTTGGTTTCCATGGCATTAATAATTTTAGGTTTAATAACATCCAACCTTAATGTAACAATTCAGTCTCACAAAATATACTTTCTCATGTTTCAGTTTGTGGGATTCATTATCATAGTCTGTATACCGATAATAATTTATAATAAAATGATTCATTCTATTATTTTTTATCAATCTGATAACACAACAAATGAGAGAAAAAACATAGCCACAATGCTGGTTATCCTAGGAATAGTATTCTACTTTTCTAAGTATATTTTAAATATTATTATTTCGAATCATCTTGACACTGCCCATTACGGAGCTTTTGCATTTTATACTAGAATTATAATCTTTGCTTCAATGATTCTGCTGCTGGGTACCAGTAACTCAGCACAGAAATATCTGGCAAAATACTTTAACAGCAAAGATAAACTTAAGGTTAGATATTTTGTTGCATGGAATATTGAAACTGTATTTATGACATCAGTTATCTTTTCAATTATACTTATAATTATCTACATGACTTCTTATATTTTTGACATTGCAACCGGTTACTTTATTCTATATCTGGCAATCACGCCTGTTTATGCTTTAGGCGTTTTATTTTCAAACTATATTTTAAGCAATAAATGGCCTGTACTTTTTTACTTCTTTAGAAAAATGGCTCTTTATATGATTTTAATCATACTGACCGCTTTGGCTCTGTTTCTTTTCGATATAAAATTAAGCTTGGCAAATATTGCTTTAATGATATTAATAACCAGTATAATAATTATTATTAGTGAATTAACCTATATTATAAAAATTTTCAGAGAATATGAAATTCTCAAGTTTGAACGGTTTTTATTTGAAGAAAATTCATTAATAACCAATTCCAAAAAAAAATGGCTCAGTGACTCTTTGAAGTTCTCTGGAATTCAAATCTTAAACGGTGCATTATGGACAGTGGATTTTTTCATAGTTGAAGCATTCTGTCATAACAGAAAAGATATAGGCCACTACGCCGCAATACTTGTAATTACAAATATCCTTTTAGTTATACCAAGTTCAATAACCTCTTTAATAGCACCTAGGATAAGCACACTAGTTACAAATAAAAAATATCACGATCTGCAATACAGTCTGAATATTATTAATCTCATAAATATGATAGCTCTTTTTATAACAACAACAATTATATTTCTCCTTGCCAATAACCTGTTAGCAGTATTTGGAAAAACATTCACAAACGTAGACCTTCCGTTTAAAATTCTTTGCTTTGCATTTTTAATAAAATCAATATTTACTCCCCAGACTAAAATACTTTCATTAATTAAAACAAACTCGCAACTCGGCATAAGTATAGGTGAAATTGTCATTGTTATAATTTCAGGATGTCTTTTAACTTATCATTACGGTTTGACCGGTATTTCAATAGCTATACTTATTTCTGTTATATATAAATCAATAATAACATATATATTCCTGAAAAAAGAAATTCCTGTAAAAAGTTTAATTATAATATAATTTATTAAAGAAGAATATTTATTGGAATTTAAAAATGGTGGAGCATAGCGGATTTACTCCGATAAAAAATATTTTTTCTGCCGTTGTAATTTTTTAATCTTTACACTAATAATGATTTCATTTTAACTTTTGCATCTTAACATTGATATAATAACTTGAATTATATTTGTTATATAGCTATCAATATTTTATATAAAATTGTTTTAGGTCATTAAGTTTAACTTTCATAATAATTGTTTAGACACATATGGTTATTAATACTCTGAACTTTAATAAAAATAAACATCTAATATTTCTATCCGTATCATTTATAATTACTTATCTATTTTTTATCTATATCCGTTTAGTAATTGTGCCACTAGGTGCCGATTTTGGAACAGATGTTTACTATCATATAAGGGTTAGTGACATTTTTCCATTCGTTGCAACAACGCAAAAATTCCCCTGGACAGAGATGTCAATTTGGAAACATAGTTTCTACGATAAAGAACTTGGTTTTCATGCTGTAATATATGTTTTAAGATTATTAAGCAGCTTTTTAGGAATATCCCTAAATGCACCATTCCATTTCATAAATTTTATTCTTGTATTCTTTGTTTTATTAACAATGTCCATTGGTGGTTATATTTATTGCAAATCAGCAAGCTTTTTAATACCTCCCTTATATTTATTTATTGCACCTATTTCAATTCAAAGACTAATTTGTATTCGACCTTTCATTTTTTCAGTAATCATATTTATTACGATAGTTTTTATCTTATTATCTAGATTGAAACTCAAGACTAAATGTATTTTTATGTTCTTCATTGGATGGCTATATGTTTTATTTTATTCAGTGCCTCACCTTATCATTATCCCAGTAACGATTTATTGTGTAGTACGTATTTTATATGAAAGAAGTTACAAATCTTTATTAACTCTATTTCTATTACTTTGCTCAACTTTTGGCATAGCAGTTGGCTTATGCATTCACCCCCAATTTCCAAGTACTTTTACAGGGTGGTATGTTATGGCATTTCTTATAATAAAACAGGCTTTAGGCTTGGGTGCTAATGACATTATGATAGGACTTGGCATACGTCCTCCAGACTTATTGACAATAGTATATAATATACCATTTCTTTTGATTTCTATTTTTTACATGTTTTTTTTCTTCATCACAAAAAAGAAGACAATTGAACAATGGTTCTTACTTATTTTACAGCTAGTTTTGATATCTGGTTATTTTTGTAACCAAAGATTTAGTGAATATGCAATACCCATAATCATTTTTAACTTTTCATACGCTGTTTTTAATTACAAGAACTTTATACTTAATTCAAAAATTTGTAGGTTTATTGATACATGGAAATATGCATTAATTATTATATTTCTTTTGATTGCCATTCCATTTAATAAATTCATTTTAAAACATTCAGTTTTTTACCCACCTTTATATGACTACGGACGATGGGCATCTGAAAACTTGAAACCAGGAACATATGTTGCATTATTACGTTGGCATAATTTTGGTAGAGCATTTTATGTAGCAAGTCAGTACTCATATTCTACAGCTCTTGATCCTATGTATTCTTATTTTATCTATCCTGAAAGAACAAAAAAAATAGAAAGATTTATAACAGGGAAAATCTTACTGACTCCTGAAGAATTAGCTGAATTATTTGGAACCAATTTATTATATATTTCAATGAGGGGGGATTTGCCATTTGCTGAATATCTAATATATTGCGGAGCAGTAATACTTTATAGTGATAAACAGGGATGCCTTCTTGAATTAACTAAATCTAATTCCTTTATTCAACCGCGACCAAAGCCTCCAAAACTTCAGTTCCTAGGAGATGTATAGAGCTACCTAATTTACTAGGTTTAAGAATTCCTTGTTTAACATAATTTTCGTTCGTACTCCTATGTTTTTATCGTTACCAGTAACGAACAAAATTCTCACAACTATTAAGATTAAAAATCAAAGCAAATTTTTTCAAACCTTAATAATTGCTATTTTTTATATACATATGTTACTTTAATAAATGGGGACATGTGCCTAAACAAAACAGAAACAAAATCTGACTTTATTTTTTGTAAGTCGTTGCTTTCAGAGGAGTTAAATATGGTGGAGCATAGCGGATTCGAACCGCTGACCCTCACACTGCCAGTGTGATGCTCTAGCCAACTGAGCTAATGCCCCATATTAAAGCAGAAAAAATAATTTAATATTGCATACTGTATTTTCAAGCCGATTTAATACATAAACCAATTAAGTTTGCAAGTGAAAATTATTGAAATATCTCGTCAAGACTTGTTTCTTCCCCTGTTTGAGGATCAATCACCACTGTATTTTTGTAAGCTTTTTCTACCAGTTCATCAATATCAAGATGTTTCTCTCCGTTCAATATCATCTTTCTCGGGGCGCCTGTACTTGGATTTGAAGGTGAAAAAACTGTACAGCTGTCCGGAACCTGTTCTTTAGATAATTCAAAAGTTCCTATTTTCTCTGCTATATTCATAATATCAATTTTATCTGCACCTATCAACGGTCTGAGAACAAGCATATCGATAGCACTGTCAATATTAGCAAGATTCACTATTGTCTGGCTGGCGACCTGTCCAACAGATTCTCCTGTTACTAATGCTTTATTTCCATTGAGCAATGCTATTTTTTCTGCAACTCTAAACATTATTCTTCTATAATGTATTGTCCTAAATGTTTCATAAACTCCAGCACAGATATCTTTCTGTACTTCAAGCAGATTACAGACAAAAAGCCTTCTCTCTCCCTGAAATTTATTTAACTGTATTGCAAGATTTTTTATTTTATCAACAGTTGCTTCAGGTGTAAACGGATAACTGTGAAAAGAAATATAATCAACAAAAACTCCTCTTCTCATCATCGTATACGAAGAAACAGGAGAATCAAACCCACCGGATAACAGTGATAAAACAGGAGGATTACTACCGCTCGGCAATCCTCCCTGCCCTCTTTCCTTTGTATAAAAAATGTATGAATACTCTTCATGTATTTCACAGTAAACTGTAACATCGGCTTTTTTAAGGTTAACGGATAAATCTGTATATTTAGCCAGCACCAAATCTGCTAAGGCTATTTCAGTATCTTTAGTAGATAAAGGAAATTCTTTATAAGATCTTCTTACTCTCACTCTAAAAGTTAATTTTTTATTGCTTTCATTTCCTGCAGAAAAAATAATATTATTAACAGTCTGATCGACAGTATTTAATATTTGCGTAATATCAGATGGAATTTTTATAGAAAATGAATAGGAATCTAAACCAAAAACATAATTTAAAGCAATTGAAATTTTAGATATTTCTTCTTCTCTAAATGCTCTTTCATCTTTTAAATGTATTAAAATTCTGCCTCTTATTTTTCTTACGACAATATTATCTATACAGTTTATTAATTTAGCTATCCTTGTTATCAGGTACTGCTCGAATCTCCATCTATTTTTACCTTTTAAAGCAATTTCACTGTATCGGCAGAAAACTACATTATATTCTATTTCATTATATGTCACTTAATCACCTCTATAATTCTGAGCAGTTTTTAATTTGAATTTAAAATACATTATTTTGTTTACTAAACAAATATTTTAATTTTTACAATTATATATTTATGATCATATTATTCATTATCCGGCAAAACTTTTAATCATTAAGAGTTTAAAAAATACTAAAACTCTACCTAAATAGATTATTTTCCATAATATATGTATAAACTTTATTGATTTTCTACCCCCTTATCCCTTAAAATTTAAATAGGTTGCGATCCATACCTGTTTCTACAGGAGAGCAAACCTGACATATAAGAAGATATAAAATCAACTATAAATTTAAATTAGAGAGGAGATGGATGTGAGGCTATTGAAATTTACTGCATATGCGTTCGGTTGTGCGCTATTTGTTATTTCTTCAGGCTGCGTATCTTATAAACCGCCGCCGGCTGTCATTCATGCAGATAACTATACTGCAGAAAGTGAAAGTGAACAGCGAAGATTACCGGCCGATAACAGTGTGCTCACCGTTAATGAAGCAGTTAATATTGCACTGGCTAACAACCCTACTTACCAAATCGCCAGGCTGACTATGGTAAGCGCCTATGCATTGTACTATAAGTCCCTTTCAGTATTTTCTCCAACTCTGGGGATAAATTACGGTCAAACATGGACACAGGGGCGTTCATCAGGAAATTCAAGAGGCACCAGAGGTAATTCTTCTACCGGGTATTTAGGTATGAACTATACTGCTTTTAACGGGATGCAGGACGTATTCGGCGCTTTAAATGCAGTAGCAACTGCAAAGCAAAATGAATACGCCTACCGTAACGCACGAAGGGTACTGGTAAGAGCAACAAGAGTTCAGTATTATACAGTATTGCTTGATAGAGCAAATATACAGATTGCCCTGGGTAATGAAATCTTCCAGGAACAGATGGTTAATGACGAACAATTGAAATATGATGCTGGAGCCACTTCTCTCAGCCAAGTATTAAACTTTAAAATTGATCGTAATGATGCACAGACGGCATTAATTAAAAACAAAGCTGACTATCAGATAGACCGTTATTTACTTGCTCAGTACATGGGACTTACCACCGCAAACATACCGCCTGAAGTTAGATTTCCTCCAATAGAAGTAGTTGCTAACAGTGAATTCTCCATGGGAGTTGAATTTTATCTAGATCTGGCTATTAACCAACGGCCCGACTTGAGAGCTGAGAAAGAAGCACTTAAAGCTGCAAAATATGCCCTTTATCAGTCCTGGGGTGCATTCTCACCAACTGTTGATATAAGCATGGATTATGGATTCAGTGCAGGCGTGGGCGGATCTGGGGCCATGGGTGGGGCAATGGCTCCTACAGGTCCTGATGGAAGTAATACATACAATTACGGCTGGGCTGCCAACTGGTCATTATGGGAAGGCGGAAGCAGAATATTTAATGTCAGATCCAACATGGCACTATATGATGCACAGAAAGAAACTTTGCTCCAAAGATGGATTGATGTAGTAACATCGGTTAGGCAGTGGTATGTGCATCTTAATATGTCAATAGCCGTAAGAAAAATACAGGCTCAGACCCTTCAGTTGGCAAGACAGCGTCGTGATCTTGTAAGAGAGGAATACAACGCAGGCAATCAAGACATAGCGACTCTTAATCAGGCACAGTTGAATCTGATAAGATCTGAGACTGATTACGTAACGGCAGTTATCAGTGTTGCTAAGGACAGAGCCAGACTGGCAGCCGCATGCGGTGGCTTAAAAGATTTATAATTTTATTTTATATCTAATCTTAGGCTCGCACTTCGCGAGCCTTTTTTAATGTAATGTTTTGAATAAATATAAGCTAATTAGGTAATTAATTTATAATAGTATCCAACTCTCCATATGATACATAATTTTTTCTAAAATCAACTTTTAGGTATTAAGCAGATTTATATTGAAAAATTTTCATCCATGCATCGTATATAAAATACTCAACTCTTTTGTACAATGTTGTTTAAATCAGTGAAATCTCTCATTTAATTTACAAAAATTAAAGAAACACCATTGATTTTCTACACCCTTATCCCTTAAAATTTATATAGGTTGCGATCCATATCAGTTTCTACAGGAGAGCAGTCACAGATAGTTAAGATATAAAATCAAGTATAAATTTAAATTAGAGAGGAGATGAATGTGAGGCTATTGAAATTCACTGCATATGCGTTCGGCTGTGCATTATTTGCTATTTCTTCAGGCTGCGTATCTTATAAACCGCCGCCTGATGTCATTCATGCAAACAACTATACTGCAGAAAGTGAAAGTGAACAGCGGAGATTGCCTGCTGATAACAGGGTACTAACAGTTAACGAAGCTATTAATATAGCATTGGCTAACAACCCTACTTACCAAATCGCCAGGCTGAATATGATAAGCTTCTATGCAATATACTATAAGTCACTTTCAGTATTCTCTCCTACTTTGGGGATAAATTACGGTCAGACATGGACTCAAGGGCGCTCATCTGGAAATTCAAGAGGCACCAGAGGTAATTCTTCTACCGGGTATTTAGGTATGAACTATACTGCTTTCAACGGGATGCAGGATGTATTCGGTGCATTAGAAGCAAATGCAAGTGCAAAGGCAGAAGAATACGCCTACCGTAACGCACGAAGAATACTGGTGAAAAATGCTAGAGTACAGTATTATTCAATATTACTTGACAGAGCAAATATACAGATTGACCTGGGTAATGAAATCTTCCAGGAACAGATGGTTAATGACGAACAGTTGAAATATGATGCGGGGGCCTCTTCTTTAAGCGACGTATTAAATTTTAAAATACTACGTAATGACGCACAGACAGCATTAATTCAAGCCAAAGCTCAATATCAGATAGACCGGTATTTAATGGCCCAAATAATGGGGCTTACCACCGCTGATATACCTCCTGAAGTTAGATTTCCTCCAATAGAAGTAGTTGATAACAGCGAATTCTCCATGGGAGTTGAATTTTATCTAGATCTGGCAATTAACCAGCGACCTGACCTGAGAGGCCAGAAAGAAACGCTTAAGGCTGCAAAATATGCCCTTTACAAATCCTGGGGTGCATTCTCCCCAACCGTCTCTATAAGTATGGATTACGGCTTCAGCGCAGGCAGTGGCGGATCAGGAGCCATGGGGGGAGCGATGGCTCCAACAGGTCCTGATGGAAGTAATACATACAATTACGGCTGGTCTTCCAACTGGGTATTATGGGAAGGCGGAAGCAGAATATTTGATGTCAGATCCAACATGGCACTATACGATGTACAGAAAGAAACATTGCTCAAAAGATGGATTGAAGTAGTAACAGAGGTTAGGCATTGGTATGTGCATCTTAATATGTCAATAGCTGTTAGAAAAATACAGGCTCAGACCCTTCAGTTGGCAAGACAGTTTCGTGATCTTGTAAGGGAAGAGTATAACGCAGGCAACCAAGACATTGCATTCCTTAACCAGGCGCAGCAGAAGCTGATAAAATCTGAATCTGTTTATGTATCAGCTGTTATTCAGGTTGCAGTGGATAGAGCAAAACTTGCAGCAGCATGCGGTGGCATTAAAGATTTCTAACTAAATTGATATCTAATAAAGGTTCGCACTTCGCGAACCTTTTTTTTTGCAAAACTTTCAAATAAATGTTAAATTAACAGATAGATAATATGTAATGGAAGGCAAATATTCGTATTAGTTTAATAATTTTATATGAAATTATTATTTCCATTTATTATACACAGTCATATACCACCAGTCAAACTGGTGGCTTGTTAATGTGAATCCCTAAAAGGGAATTACTTGCTTTTAAAATTTCTTATTTTACAAACAGGCTACCCTGCTGCATATAATCTTCCTTTTTATCTTCTTTTTCTTGATTTC
>MPMD02411208.1_pt1 | contig 35842 bp, 35 predicted proteins | sample 1617291 | NCBI WGS metagenome assembly MPMD02 (sample SAMN05944810, study PRJNA350692) | marine metagenome | biome: marine; feature: ODZ; material: water; isolation source: 120 m water sample filtered on 30 um supor filter | place: Pacific Ocean | collected 2012-04-09 | depth 120m m | reverse complement strand
TATCTTTCATTACCTAAACTGAAGTCCGGTGTGTCCGTTTTCAGTGAGGTAACCTTCGAAACTTGGATTTACTCGAATAACCCAGTTAGTTCTGGAGAAAAAGCTACAATCTTTTCTGGTGGAAGAGATGGTACTCTTGAATTTGGTATAGATGATGACCAGCATGTGTTCTTTACCGTTATCTCGACAGCTCTGACAGATACTACATCTACAAGCCAAACCATTGAAGAGGATCGATGGTACCATCTGGCGTTTGTTTATTCAGACGAAGATGATTTTGTCAAGATATACATAAATCATGAATTGGCAGCTACTTCTACGCTTCAATCCACTTTCGTTCTTCAATACAATCTAGGCTATGAGAACAAGATTGGTGCAGGTTTTGGTTCCTCTGTTGTTGATGCCTTTGATGGTAAAATCGATGAATTTAAGATTACGGAGTCGATTCTTGAATCAGATGAATTCGTTCAGGGTTATGACATTGCCTATTTCTCTGCGATTGCATATGATTTCGAAGATTCGATAATTAATGCCGTCTGGTCCTCGTCAATCGATGGTATCTTCAGTCAAGGATACTGGTGGCAGTGGAATTCAACAACCTCTACTTCGTTGTCGTTTGGTAATCACACCATAACATTTAGAGTTCAAGATGGGTATGGTTTTTGGTCAGATATATCTACTTCTTTCCTTGAAATTAAAGCTCATCCCCAGTCTATCATATCATCGGTTAGTTCCTATTCATTTGACTACGGTACTCCTCTATACTTGGAGGGGGAAGCTGATGATAAGGACGGAACTGTCGATGCATTTGAGTGGAAATCTGATATTGGTGGCATAATTAGCACAAGCCTCTCTACCGACCCAATCGTTCTGAGCCCCGGAGATCACAGTATAAATTTCAAAGTTAAGGATGATGATGGTCTTTGGTCCATTTCCAAGACAGTCTCGGTACACGTAAATGATATACCATACGTATCGATTGATTCCATTAACCCTAATCCGGCATATAAGTATACCGAAATTGAACAAATTATAACGTTTGTTGGTACAGCATCAGATAATGATGGATTTATTACAGACCACATCTGGACATCGTCAATTTATGGAGTTATCGGTAGAGACAATATAACGTCAATATCTGCAAACAACCTGTCGGTGGGTAATCACAGTATTACCTATAAATCTAAAGATGATTTTGGTACCTGGTCCGAAGAAGCTTCTATTCAACTGGAAATAAGGTCACATCCTCTTTCTGATATTTTCAATGTAACTCCCAGCTTCCAGGCGGAAGATCAACCTGTTCAATTTGAGGGGGGTGGAAATGACGAGGATGGAATCATTATGGGGTATGAGTGGTATTCGTCACTAAATGGATTGATTGGAGTACTGCCTACATTCAATGCCACAGATTTGTCCCCTGGAAATCACACGATTTCGCTCAGGGTTAGAGATGATAATGGCCTGTGGTCTGGTTATGATACAACCTATGTTCAAATCAATTCCAGACCCAGAGTGGAACTCATTAATTCAATCCCTGAATTAGTATATGCTTATGGTCCCAATCACGAATTGCAGAGTGCAGATGTATACACCTTGGGTTATTGGCATTTCGATAGCATAGACAATAATAAAGTTAGCGATTACAGTTTCAATAATCACGATGCCTCTGTTCAGGGAGATCCGACTTTAGTTAATGGCCTATTCAATTCATCACTGGCTCTTGATGGTACCGTAGACTCTCTTTCAACTCCTCAATTATTGCCCGGGGAGGCCTTCGAGGAGGTAACAATAGAGGCCTGGGTCTATCTGGATCAAAATTATGTTTTCGACAGGAACCGAGTAATCTTTGCCGGTGGTTGGGATGGTCATCTGGAGGTCGGTGTCAGTGTTAATCATGAGGCTTATATCAAAGTCGCTTCAGATACCATGGGTACGTTCCAGCTTTCCAGTGAAAATGAATTTAATAAATTACAATGGTATCATGTTGCAGCAGTATACTCTGAACAAAATAACGAAATGGTATTGTACATTAATGGTGAATATGATAGTTCATTTGCACTCCCAGATCAATTCAAATTAAGTCGTTCTGCTTTGCTTGAAAATTGCATTGGCGCAACTGGTTCTGGATGTTCAAGTGGAAATTTAATTGGTTTGATAGACGAGGTGAGAATAACCAATACTATTCTCTATCCTGAGCAGTTCTTGTACAGGCCAGACAGAGCCTACATCTCCGCCATCGTTGTTGATTATGACAGTCAGGTAACTGGAGGAATTTGGGAATCCGACCTTGATGGTGTTATTGGAACTGATTTTTGGCTTTCCAAGGACGCAACAGCTTTGAGTCCAGGTATGCACAATCTGACTTTCCGTGCGGTCGATGAGTACAACGTCTGGTCGCTCAACTACACCACTCAGATTTACGTCTCTACTTATCCCGTTGTTTCCAATTTGTCCATTGAATCCACATATGAATACCCAGTCGATCAGGAAATGATATGGTTCAATGGATCAGTTAGTGATTATGACGGCGGTTCCTTAATCAATTTCCAGTGGTTCTCATCTATTGATGGTAACCTTGGTGAAGCTTTGACTACCAATAAACGACTATCTAATGGGACTCATGAAATAAGATTCCGAGCACAGGATAATGAAGGACACTGGTCTGCTTGGAATTATAGTTATTATTTTGTTGACGTGCATCCGATACACGACGTTCAGACAGAATCTGATGAGATATATCGCGGCTTCATTCTGCCTATATCTTTTGCAGTAGGCGACAATTCTACGTTACCATCGCAATTTTCAGTTGAGATCGAAATCAATGTAACCACTTCAAATTGGAGCAACCAATTCCTGGTTCAACCGATTCATAACGGTACACTTTGGGAGGGCGTTTTCGGTCCCGGCCTGGATATGCAACCCGGTTCCTACCAAGTAAGGGGAAGAACTACACGAGACGAGACGAGAACCACCCCCTGGATTCATCTTTTCGATATAGAAGTATTGAATAATGCCCCGGTCATCAGAGAGGTAATATTCTCCAATACGACACTACAACGTAGCCAGCAAAGTAGTTTGAAATTGAATATTACCGATCTGGAGGCTCAGGACAACCTTTCAGTACTGGATGTTCACGTTTTCTACTTTGACAAACTCGAAGAGGATTGGCTTCCGGGTTTCTTATCAGATATTTATTTCAATGAATCATCAGGATTGTTTGAAATTGAGGTATTACCCCCACGCGAATTGAAAGTCGGAAAATATGACCTGAAGCTAGAGGTTACCGATTTGGACGGTGAATTGGTTACCCTAACTCAAGATAATGCTTTCACACTGATTAACAGCCTACCTGTCGTTCAGCAATTAGAGACTAAAACCCTAGATCATTACGACCAAGGCAACTCTACATTCTGGCTGAATGTAACAGGCGAGGATTTCGATGGAGAGATATTCAGGTATGAATGGCTTTCTAGTCGGCAAGGCCCTCTACCTTGCACCACTAGCAACTGTGAGCTCGATCCACAGGCCCTGTCCCCTGGAATCCATGAGATAAGCGTTTATGCTGTAGATGAAGACGGTGAGCTTTCCGAACCATTGGTGTTTGAGATTGAGGTTAATGAGGTTGCTACTGAATCTGAAGGAGCTGCGGCAATTCTTGAGTTTGTGGTTGGTAATCCGTTTGTCTTGGGAGGAACCATACTGGCTGGATTGCTATTGGTTGGCAGCACATTATTATTTAGGAGAGGTGAGGAAGTATTTGTTGAAGAAGAGTTTGAGGACGTCCTTCCACGTGATCCAGTTCAAGCCTGGCTCCCTCCTTTGGAACTGAACGATTATGAAGTGGTCCTAGCCGAGTTCTTCGCTAAGAGACGCGAATCGTATTTGGCCTATCCAAATAACGAAGAAATCCTAGACTTTTTGCACAACAATAGAGAGAGATATGCCATTTCATCCTATTTTGAAGTGCCCACTTCCCCTACAGAGTTGTTACAAGAATGGGCGTTACCGGCGAATTTGCGTTACAATGTCCACTTAGATGACGTCCGTAAGTCCATTGTTAACACAATACTAGATGACACTACAGGTAAGAATTTCGTAATCATCGGTGAACCTGGAGTGGGTAAGAGTGTTATTGGATTTGATGTTTTTGATAGATTAATGGATCGAATGCCCGTAGGCCGAATAACAACTTACAGTATTGGTAATGTTCACGAGAAATTCGCCATTCGTCTATTTTATGATGATATCCCTGAGAATCCAGAACTTATTCAGGTTCTCCAGGAACGCAAGATTAAAGGGTTGGTCGTCACGGCTCGTGAAGCTGACTGGAGATCCCTGCCCAGAGATTTCCAGAATATGTTCGAGAGATTAACAGTTCCGCTATTCCCGGAAGACGAGATGCTCAATCTGGCTTCCCGGATGTTGGCCTTCTCTGGATTGCTGTACGAACCTCAAGCCCTTGACAAATTAGCAGTTTATTCAGAGGGGAGCCCAATCTATGTCTGGTCTTTAATTAGAGAATTGGTAAGCAAGGATATCAAGAAATTGACGTTGACTTATCTAAACGAGAACTCGATGAAGGGTATGACTAACTATGTGTCATTACTACTTCAGCAGCTCCTGAAAGACGCTGGTGAATACAAATCTGGCGGTTATCATACCCTTTCGGCAGTTAATTTCTTATCGACACACATGGCAGAGAAAAATAGCCATGAACTATTCTTCAGAGCATTTTCTGAACAACTATCTGAACACACTAAAGCTATATTCAATGACGAAATGGACACAATGACCTTCAATCACGCCATGGCATATCTTTCTGGAGAGGGTAGTCAAGTTCGATTTCCCCATGACACTTGGGCCGATGTTCTGGAAGGTGAAGGTTCGATGAACCCATTCAGAGCTGAGATTCAAACTATTGTTCAGGAATTTTCCGACACAGGAGTTTTCGAGAAGGTGAAGAGAGAGGCTGTACCGAAAGCTTGGGAAACGGCAGTAAGTAGATATGAGAAGAGTCCATCTAGACAACATGAAGCCTTGTTGGCACTGGCGGATACTTTATTCAGAAACTTTGGAGTCAAGGACCTAAAGAAATTAGGCGTAGATTCTGACCTTGTTCTTGAAGTTGCGACGACCTATTCCCATCTCCCACTTGCGGCAATGCTGGTCTCCAAGATTCAGGCTGCTACACCTCAACAAGTCACCAAGATTATTAACATCCAGGACACAGTCTCTGAGCAAAATAGTTTCGGAGACACATCTAGTCATCCACCATATACAATGGAGGAATTGTACCTATTATACAACGATGGCCGTCTGATTGCCAGTGAACATTCAAGGGAGGCAAAAGTAGATTCTGACATAATGAGCAGTATGTTGACTGCAATCAATGATTTTGTCAAAGATTCATTCCAGACCGAGGGGAATCTCGGCGCTATTGACTATGGCGAGAACAAGATAATTCTGGAAAGAGGTGACAATACTGTTCTGGGGGCTGTAATATATGGCGAGGCAACCCGTGATCTTCGCTCTAAGATGGGGGCAGCTGTAAGAACTATCGAGGACGAGTATGCAGAGATTATGGCATCATGGGATGGTGACATAGGTCTGTTCGCTGAAACGAGTAAGATTTTAGCCCCACTCATGGATTTAACTGATGGAGTGACCAGAGACATGATAGAAGATTATCTATCTATGCAGGAAGTCAGGATGCGTTCCTCTTCCAATGAATTTCGGGGTTTCCTTGAGGCTAAGGCCAACATCAATAATTATGCTTCAAAATCTATAACTGATGTAGTGCTAGGTTTGGATTACAATAAATCTAAATTAAAATTAGTCAAAATCTTACCTGAATACAAACATGATATTTTCAAGGTCAATGTGGAAAAAATAAGTGGTTACAATGAATTGGAACTAAAATTGTACTTTGAGGTTCTTGATAAAAAGAAGATTGGTTTGAGTTTAAGATTGGACTATACCAATCCAAGAGGCGAGGGTTCTCGGGTATCCTCGATACCTTGTGACGATATTTCTTTCAAGACTTCTGTGAAAAAGCCTAAACTTGAAGATTTAGAACCCGAGGAAGAAGTGGAGGTTCTATCCAGTTCGGTTGAAGAATCTACACCAATTGAAATCGATATTGGTAAGCTTGAAGTACCAATTTCGGAAGTTGAAGAGGAGGTTGAAGAAAAAGTTGAAGAACCGGTGGATCTCGGAGAATCTGGTATGGATGATTTGCTTGATAAACTTAGTGAGTTGAATTCTGAAGACTCATCTGAGGAAAAAGAATCCAAAGAATCCAAAAAATCCAAAAAGAAACCATCCGATGATGGTGATGATGACGATGATGATTTCATGGCTGAATTGTCCAAGAAACTCGGAGAATTATAACGCTAGGGGGATGTTGGTAGCCCCGCCAGGATTCGAACCTGGGTCACAGGCTCCAAAGGCCTGCATGCTGGACCGCTACACCACGGGGCTGCCTACTGTCGAGCAGGCACTGGTTATAGAAGCGCTCCCGGGCAACCATTAATAAGTCCGCCCTCGTACGACAACCGACGTGACATGACCAAGGCGAAGGTGCGCAGCAAGTCCGTGGAGAAGTTCATGGATTTCGTGACAGATTTCTACGAAAACCTAGGCTTCCCATTGCTCTGGACTGAGGAGGGCAGGAGTGGCAGAGAGCTGGAAATCCAGTTCAAGTCCGAGTCGGGCTATTTCGTTTCCGCGCACTTGGTGCCCCAAGATGACCACATAGTCTTCCGCGACGAGTGGGGACGGGAGGAGCCACTGCGTCCAACCAAGGCTAACCTGCAGCGCGTCAAGTCGTGGGCTGTAACGCGCGAAGGTTCCGCCAGCTCATAGTTGGTAAGGGGGTGCAAGCGTGCACTGGCTTAACACATTCTCCGGGTGGTACAACACTATTCTTGCGGTGGCAGCCGGCTCATGCTCTTGACATTAGGGCGCGGGATGACTTGCAGGTCTGTTACTGCCCCGTCGTCACTGAAGCTGAAAATCCACGGTTCGCACCAGCCGATTTCGGTCTGTAGAATCTGTGCTGGAGTGTAATCGAGTAGGTGCATCACAGTGGCACGAATCGAGTTGCCGTGTGCGCTCACCAGCACGTTTCTACCGGCCATAATTTCGGGCAGAATATGCGCCTTCAGATAGGGAATTGTGCGGTCGGCAGTATCCTTCAGAGACTCGCCGCCCGGCGGCGCGATGTCGTAGCTGCGGCGCCACTTGTGGACCTGCTCGGCACCGAATTTCTCAGCAGCCTCAGCTTTGTTCTGTCCTATCAGGTCACCGTAGTTGCGTTCATTGAGCGCTAGGTCGCGCTCCACTGGAAGTTCCTCCTGTCCGATGCCGGCGAGCAGAATGTCGAGCGTGTGTTGTGCACGCACTAGCACTGAAGTGAAGGCAATACCGAATTCCATTCCGCTCAGCAGCAGTACTGCCTGCTCCGCCTCCGCAATGCCTTGCGCGTTGAGCGGTACGTCCTTCCAGCCAGTAAACCGGTTCTGGTCGTTGTAGGTCGAGAGTCCGTGGCGCACTAGCACCAGTTTGCCGGGATTCACGTGAACTCCTCCAGCTTTGTCTCGCCCCGCTCGGGCAGCGAACACGCTGGGATATCGAGTCGCTTCTGGATTTCGTGCGCCAGCTCACGCTGCGCGCCATGGACAGTGTAGACTTGCTGCGGCGCGCACGCCTCGACAAAGTCTATCAATCCGGTGAAGTCTGCGTGGTCGCTCATCGGGAAGCCAGCATCAACGCCACGCAGTGCCCAGGGCGCGAAGGCGCACCAGCCGGAGACACGCGCGGTCTGGAAGCCGCGCTGCCGCAACTCCAGCACTATTGCGTCGGGCCGGCGACCACTGGTTGCCGTGGATGACGTGACTAGCAATCCAGGCTCAGCTCGCTGCTCTGGCGTCAGCGCATCCAAACGATTGTATTCCAGCGGTACGTTGTGCTGCACGTAGATGTCGCACACTTCGCCTACTTCATCGGAGACCATAGGGCATAGACCGGCGGCGTTGGCGGCGGCAACTACCTCCTGCGCCTTGCCAAGTGTGTATGCTCCTACAATGCCACCGCCGTTGGCGCAAACGGCGAGCATCCACCCTTGCAAGTCGCGCAATACGCGATCTCGCGGAGGCAGCACCTGCTCCGGTCGACCGTAGGTGGCTTCGATAATCAACGTCTCGCACGGTCGCGGTTCAGCACGCCCGGCGGTGATGGTGCCATGTGGATTGAAGTCGCCAGTGTAGAGCACACGCCCACCATCGACGGCGACCATCGCACTGCCGATTACGTGGCCGGCGTCATGTAACTCGACATCGATACCGCGTACCTTGAACGGCTCGCGATAGTCGTGCAGTTGTGCTTTGCGGCTGCCAGTGCGCGCGTGCATTACCTCTGCTGTCGCGGGCGTCATGTGTGTCCGTGGTCGCAGGTGGTCCGAGTGCGCATGTGTTACCACCCCGTCGGAGCGGCCACGCGATGGGTCCAAGTAGACTGCTCCTTCGCCGTTTGAGACGCAGATACCGCCGTGCGCAAAGACCTCCATTCAACCCTCCTTGAATGAGAATCCGTAGCGTGCCGGCTCGCGCCAGCGATGTCCTGTCGTGTAGCGGCATAGGGGGCAACGGAAGCCTATGGCGACGCGACCACCAGTCAGTGTCGCGTTGTGCACTTTCGCCAGCGGTTCGCGGCAGACTGGACACGGCACGCCAGGGGCGGCAAATTCGCCGCGGTGGTGGTGGTGTCCTGAAAGGTCATCCCCCTCGCGGACTCGGCGCCAGCGCTTCACGACGGGGTCGTAACGCATGCCCATGCGACGCAGGTCCGCCTCGTCCGCCTCCGGGGCTGCGCCTACCGAGCGGGTCCGGATGTCCAACTTGACACGGCCGGAGTGGACAATAATGCGCCTCATCCGCTCAGCACCAAGCCGGAATTGGGGGTCCTCTTCATGGAGCCGTGCTAGCACCTGTCGCTGCATTTCGGCCTGTGTCGTGACATGTCCCAGCGCCTTGAGCGTTGCGACTGCCGCAGTGACAACATCTTCATCGGTTGCCTTGCGGAATTCCATTGTTCCCGCAGGCTGCGCCGCTGCTTAAGTGTGGCGGAGAGGACAACTTTTATACAACCCCCAGTATACAACCACAGGTTGCTATGTCAACCACTGACATTGACGAGCTGTTCTACCTGCTCGAGAACCCGACACGCCGCCGCATCCTGCAGTTACTGTCGCGTGAACAACTATACACACTGCAGATGTCGCGCGAAATCGACGTCAGCCAGCAAGCAGTGGTCAAGCACCTGCGCATTTTGGAGGAGCATGGTTTCGTTGCCTCGCGTGATGAGCCGAGCGACCGTGGCCCCAACCGACGAGTCTACCGCTCGGCGCGCTCGGTCTCGCTGCACATTGACGTTGGCCCTAGCACTTTCCGCGAGCAGGCAGCCCCCATCTCCGACAGCTTACAGTTCAGCGACGAGCAGCGACGGGTACTGAGTGCTATCTCTGAGGCGCGCGGTATGGAGCCGACCGCGCGTATGGACCTGCTCGCCCGGGTTGGCGAGGATTTGCGGCACTCGTTGCAGGGACTTGAGCGCGAGCGACAACAGCTGCTGGCATTGGTGGGCGAGCTGAATGGTGAGGTGGGTCGCTGTAGCCGCCGGGCGGAGTGTAGCTACGATGAACGACGGTTACTGCATTATATCCTACAGAATTCCAGCTACACTATTGAGGGCGCTTCCGTCGCGTTGGGGCTGCGCGAAGCCCAGGTGCGCACGCTGTTAGAAGGCCTCGAACAGCGCGGGCTGACCCGTTGAACCGACAAGCCACTGGCAGTTGAATGTTAAATAGGAGAACGAGGTGCGCCGGCAGCATGCGTCTTCTGTCGCTGTTGTTCCTGTTATTGCTGGCCGCTCCCGCGCTTGGCGAAGCAACCTATCAAGTTGAGGGACTTCCGCTAGATTATTCGCTCGGTACCGCCTACGAGGTCTCGCTTGCAGTGAGTGATCCCGGAGCTGTCACCGGCGTTTCTATCCTTACCACCAACGGCTCACTTTCTGCTGTGAATGAGTTTGGTGAGGACGAGGCACACGAATTGCTACTGGGTCCCTCCGACGTCGGCTGGAGCTTTTGGTGGCTCGCACCGGCTGACCCACATGAGCTAGGCGAAGGCGAGGCAGAATTCACTATTATCTTCGAGGGGGAGGACAACTCTACTTGGGCAACCTACGGAGCGGTCGTACGCCCACCTCCCATCACGACGGATGACGAGGAGGCGACACCGGTATGGGCACGCCAGCTAGCGTGGGGTGGCGTGGCAGTCACGGCGCTGCTCACGCTTACGGCTGTCTTTGTCTTACGGCGCGACTGAGCAGATTCCCCGGTTCCGGGGCGGAAGCGCGCGAGGCCGGGGGCGCGCTACGCGCTCGTCGGTGCGGCTGACGCAACGTATATATTAGGCGATGGACCATGTGATGGCCTGCCTTCGGGCGGAGGACATAACTATGAAACGCAGAATTGTGAACGATGAGCAAGCGGTTTCGCCCGTTATTGCGGTCATTTTGATGGTCGCGATTACGGTCGTATTGGCCGCTGTGCTGTATGTGTGGGCATCCAGTTTCCTGGGTGGCACCACCAAGAACGCGCCAACCGGCAGCACCACGGCGCTGAAGGACTCCCAGGGGAACTGGATTATCACTATAGTGAAGATCAACCCTCAGGTATCAGTCAACTCAGTGCACTGGTTCTTGCTGGACAGTACGGCTAACACTGCCAGCGATGGTCTGGTCTCGGAAGTCTACGGCTACTACCCTGGTGAGGGCAAGGCTGTAATCTTCGTGGACAACGACTTCGACGGCAAGTTGAGCCCTGGTGACAAGTTCGAGGTCCACCCCGGTGAATCCGGCTCTGACCTTTCGAGCGTGAGCTCGATAGACGGCTACGCCTTCCGTATGAAGTTCGAGCCAACCGGCGATGTCATCGGCTACGATCAGCCACTCGGCTGAGCGCGTAGTCAGCTAACCGGCGTAACGCCCCTATCCCAGTCTGCGGCTTGACAGCGGCAGCTCTGGACAGGGGGCGTGCGCCCTCTCCGACGATGATGACAGTTATACCTGTGAAAGTAATCGAGATTTCTAATTCTTGGATTTTAGGTAATTCAAGGCTGAACCTGCCTTGAACCATTCTACCTGCAAATAACCCCTACTGTGATTACAGACAAAAGAATCGGTTAAGTTCCGTTAGGTGGGTGGTAGTGGTTCCGCCCCTTTGGCGAGCCCTTCCTCAACTTTTGCGCTAGGCAGTAGTGCTTGCACTGCACTGGCAATATCTGCGTGGCGCGGTGGTTTTAGCGCCCAGAAGCGGCCGTCGCGGAGAGCTGCTCGCGGGTAGCGTTTCAAGAATTCGAGCGCGCCGTCGTCCCATGCCGCCGGGCCGCGGTGGAGCTTCTGGTCCGGCAAATCTACCAGCGCCGTCTCAAGCACGATAAACGCCTCGTCATTGAGTGAGCAGTGGCAACCGAGGACGCCGAACGCCTCTAGCGCACGCACTAGCTTGCGCCCCTGCCGCTGGATGTGGGGCAGTGCCGTCTCCTCGACGCCGCCTGGGTGCGGCAGCACTACTGTCGTGACGCAACCGAGTGGCTTGCGCTCTTCGTCTCCCATGGTAAAGGCATCCAGCGACGGCTCCGCTAGGAACCGCTGCGCCGCTAGCACCGCACGTGCCAGTCCGTCACACGTCACGCCGGCGGCAACATTGCGCCTCGGGTCAACAGGGTCAGGCAGCGTGATTTCCGCTTCCGGTGCGTTCTCAACCGTTCCCATCAGGACTGGTGGCCGCCAGCTTCCCAGTTCCTGTACAAAGGTCGGAAAATCACCAGCACGATGGATCAGCACCTCGACTAGATAGCCCGAGAAGCCACCTACAGCTGCCGCGGCACCGTATGCGCCAGCGACGGTAAGAAACCGCTTTGCAAGCCTGACATCGCCGCGTTGCGAATCGGCAAGATTCTCGCGCACCCAGGCACTGTGGAATACCGTTCGGTCGACCGCTGATGCCAGCTGCGCCGTATCGCTGATTCTGAAGCAAGGTACAGCGTCGACGCTGCGTCCCTCGACACTGCCACGCAGGTAGGGGTGCTGCGCGTAGAGCTCCTCGCCTTCCGGCAGTATGGCACGTGCCATTGCCAGCCCTTCCTTAGTTAGGTCCGCACCCTTGGGAAAGCACAGGAACAGGTCGATATCGGCGCCGGAGAGCCAGGTCCCCTTCGCGATTGACCCTACCAGCAGCGGTTCGACACCCTCCGGAGCGACTTCGCGGGCGCGCACCAATAGCGAGTCGCAGAGCGCCTCGACGACTAACTGCTCATCTTTCGACGGCGTTAGCGTGGCGAGGGTCTCCCGTAGCAGTTTCTGCATGGCGCGCCAGCGGACCGGGTGATTAGGCTATTGCTCGCGCCGGCGCCATGCTTTGCGCCTCTTACGCTCGGCGAGCCGTCGGATGGTTGCCTCGGTTTCGTGTACGGGGATGATGAGCGGTAGCACCCCGATAACACCACCAAGCAGCAGCATCCCCAACGCGTCGGCGAAGCGTGCCTGTGTCAGCCGTTCTAGACAGACTGCGACGCACCCGGTTGCCATGAGCATCGTCGCCCAGGTGAGCCGTCGGTAGGCATGCTCACTGATGCCTCCTTCCGGGGCGTCGAGCGGCGTCTCGATTTCGATTTCAGCCGGGGGCGGCTCGACCATTGGAGGTGGCCAGGCGCGCAACACGACCCAGGTAATGAGTGCGCCGAGCAGGATGAACGAGACCTGCCCAAAGCCGGGATCACCGGAGCGCGTTGCGATTAGCGCAAGCCATGCTACTAGCAGCCAGGTCGTAGCGATAATGGAGTAACGCAGCTTCAGGTTATCTGACGCAGCCGGGCTCACGCCCGTGCTTCCATGGTGATAGCTTCGACGGGGCAGGCGAATACGCAAAGAGTGCAGCCGGTGCAGGTGTCCTCGACAATTAGTGCCTTCTTCGACTCAAAAGCAGCGGTGCGCGTCTCCAGCCCCCATTCAATCATGTCGATTGATGCGAAGTTGCAGAAATAGACACATTGCGTACAGCCAATGCACTTGTCGTTATGTACCAGCGCTATGAACTCCTTGCCACGTGACAGCGAGTCTAGTGTCTGTTTGCGGATTTCCTTGAAGAGTGGCTTTGCTTTCGCCATACCGGTATCAGGTAGCTCCACCCCCTTGAGCGACTCCTTCATGCGTTTGTGCCAGGTATCCGGCTTCGGCTCCCACGCCGGCACCGCGACTGCTGGTTCAGGAGATGCTGTAGAAGCTTCCGCTGAAGTTTCATCTTCTTTAGTGACTACCTCGCCCTCAACTGTTGTGGGCTCGGCTTTGCCACCAGCCATAGCAGTCTCGATATCGTCCGGCGCGGTAATCAGTACTGCGTCAACTGGGCACACCTCTTCGCAGGCGTGGCAGACGATGCAGTCTGGCTCACGTGGCATGAATGGCTTCTTCTCCGATGCGGTATGTCCTGGAGTATCAATCCACTCATAGACGTCGACAGGGCATGCCTCAATACAGGCGCCATCGGCAACACATAGGTCAAAGTCCACGCCGACGACAGTACCCCAGATGCCGAGCTTGCCCGAATCGATACCGTTGTAGCTGCCATCCTGCGTCCAGATCTGAACCGCCTCACTGTCACCGTCATGAGTCGCGGCCTTCTTCCAGACGGAGAGGAACTGTCGGTCAATACCAGTCATCAGGCAGTTTCCTCAATCAGACAGGCGGAGAGGAATTGCATCAGGTCCAGCATCTCAAACGAGTGGTTATGATCACCAGGGTCCATGCGCTCCTCATTGAGCATGCACTGCATGTGCATGTAGCACTTGGGACAGCCTCCCAGCATTACCTGGACTTCGGCGTCGGTTCCTTGATCAAGCCGTTTCTTGCGAACTGCCTTGGTAGCGTCGTTGCAATACATCATCGATGAGACGCCGCAGCAGAGAGCCTTCTCGCGCGAGTTGGCCAGTTCGACCATCTCCGCCCCCTCTACTAGTTGTATCAGGTCACGCGGTGCGTCGTACTCACCCATCATGCGGCCTAGCCGACACGGGTCGTGGAAGGTGACGCGCACTGGTTCGGGTGACTTGAACTTCAGGCCACGGTCGCGCAGCGTCTGCGTGATGTGTTCGACCTTAATACCGTGCTTGGGGAGGTCGTAGTCGACTGCAAAGGTGCGATAGCCCTCGGCGCAGGTGACCACGAGTGTGCCGATACCGCTCTCTTGCATACGGCGCAGGTTATGCGCCTTCAATTCGTCAAAAACATCAAGTTGTCCCTGCCAGAGCTGATCGTGGCCACAGCACTTGAATGAGTTCATGTCGAGGATGAGCGGGTCAATGTCTGCAGCGTTCATCAGTTTGATTGCTGCGGCAGCAATCGAGGCATGGTCAGCGTCACCCTTGTTCAGGTGCGAGAATTTTACCTCGACGTCCATAAAGTCGACACATCCGGGGAAGTAGCCGTATTCGTGCTGCCGTTCGGGCTCCCACGGCTCTTCTGTAGGCGTGTTTGCATCATTGATGATCATACGCTCGAAGAGCGGGTGGGGTATGGTGCGGGCGTAGGGTTTAGTTCGTGTCATGCTTTGGCTTCCTGCAACGCCATTGCGCGCTGCTCTAGGACGTAGTCTACATATTCAATGTTCTGCGGGCAGATAGCGGTACACATACCGCAAGTAATGCACGACCACATTGCGACACCATCGTGCTCGTTCTGGAAAGTGTTGAAGATAATATTCAGCTCCTCCTCACCCTCATTGGTGCGCACGGGGCAGATGTCATCACAGAGGCCGCACTGATAGCAGCGATTGAGCTTGAATTCGTAGATGCGCTGCATACGGTTGCTGGTAATCCCACCACGATAGAGGTCGAATCGTTCCTCGTCACTTAGGGGTCGCGCTCCTTCAGCACGCCGTCTATCAAGCCAGAGGTAGGTAAGTCCGCCGCACGCTAGGGGCCCCCATAGCGTTACTTGCGCCAGTACGTCAGTCGTAATCATAGGATAGAACATTGCGATATTGGCGTTGATAGAGTAGACTGAAAGCATGATAACAAAGGCGATGCCCCAGACGCCAATTGCAGCCCGTACGGGGTCTTCGATAGGGCGGCGTGCGTGGCCGCTGTTAAGGACATCCATTACATTTTCTTTGGGCCCGGGGTCAATGAGGTATCCCAATGCTCGATCAATGAACGGCACCGCGACAACCAACCCTACGATGAGCCCCTGTACCAGCGTTCCCCACACTTTGGCGGTCATTAGGAAGAAGTGGTATCCGAAAATCGTGAATTCAATATCCCACGCTACCTTCAGACATCCGAACGCCCAGAGCAGGTACCAGTCTGGCAGTGGTGGAGGCATCGCAGTCGCAGCATCCGGGTCGGCTGCCATGTGCAGTGGTGGCGGGACGAAGGCCGCAAGGAAGAAGAGTATTGAGGTGACGTAGAGTATCAGCACCGAATCGCGCAGGAGTTCGTGCGGATAGAGCGGTTCGCCCTTGGCATGCGCCGCCTCGAGCACTGAGTGTGCTTGCCGTGGCTTTTGGTCGGTGAATTCAGTCTTACGCCCAACGCGCTCCTCAGCATCCTCGGCCAGCCGCTGTTGGTGGTATTCACCAATCAGTTCTTCGGTGTCATCCATCAGTGCGGTTCAGCCTCCCCTTGGATCCAGACGATGGCCATATGCAATATCATCAGTGCGATTCCGATAGCGGGCAGCACGAAGACGTGTAGCCAGTACATCCGCAGTACGGTTGTGCCTGTGAGTGTCGTACCGCCAAAAACAATCTGAGCCATCAGTGGCCCCATGGCCGGGATTGATGTTGCCATCTCGAGGCCAATTGAGCCTGCAGCAAAACCTAGCTCATCCCATGGCAGTAGATAGCCTGTATAGCCAAAAAAGATGGTTATCAGAAGTAGGATTGAACCCAGAATCCAGTTAAGCTCGCGCGGATTACGATAGGCGCCTACGAAGTAGACTCGCATCATGTGCAAGAATACAGCGGCAACCATGAAGTGTGCAGCCCAGTGGTGTACTGCGCGCATGATGTAGCCAAAACTCACTTCAGTCATAATCAGTTCCATTGATTCGTATGCGCCGGAAGTCATCTCGCCGGTAGCCGGATCCTCAACAAAATCTCCGTCAGGAACGTAATAGAAGCCGAGGTAGATGCCGGTGATTGTTAGGATGATAAACGCTAGAAATGAGAGTCCGCCGAGACAGTAGAAGGGGTACCAGTACCAGACCGCTTTGACGTTGTAGCGTTCAGTATGCGATTGCGGGAATGTGCGCCCACTAGCCGGAAGTAGCGTGAAGACTACTGAGTAGTATTCGCGTCGCGCTAAACTAGCGTAGCGGCGAAGTGCGAATCGCTCGTCGAGCCAAGCCCAAGTCTGTAGCAGGGCCTGCGGCAACATTCCACTTGCCCACAGGAAGACAAAGCCCGCCACCGCACCAACCAGCGAAAGGAAAATAATCAGGAAAGTGTACTCGCGCATAAACTCCTCTAGTAGTGGAGTCTCGGCGCGGGCGCTCCCAGCGAGTGCGAGCAGTCCGAGGCCGATTGCAGCTACAGTTCTTTGTCTCATCCTAATCCGCAGTATTTCAACCACTCCAATTTATCAGTCTTCCCTACCAGTTCGCCGTTCCGCTCATCTAGCGGTACGATGGGCAGTCCGTACGGTGCCGGCCCCTCGACAAGTTCAGCGACCATTACCGGTCGCCCTTTCTCATCAATGTTCTCGATAATCGAGAGCGGGTCGAAACGGCTCAGGTGGCAAGGGCAAATAAACATGTTCTCGAAGGGGTCGCCACTGATGCCAGTCCCCTCCTTCTCGAATACAGGCTTGCAGCAGAGGTGTGGGCACTTGTAGGTGTGGTAAGCCATCATTATAGCGTTACCTCCGTCATCGGAGACACCCCACTCTGTCATTGTATCCTCGGTCGGCACCTTCACCAGCGTTAGTACAGCCTTGCAAGACCCCAGCTCTTCTTCCAGTTCTTTCGGTGCCCACATTACCATTGCTGATTGATTAAGCTGAAAATCCTCCTTGAGTGCTACTTTCCCCTCCAACGATTCGTACCAAGTTCCTTCCTCCCTCTTGTAAGTGAGCGTGTCGTGTGCCTCATCGGGGTTGCAATTAATCACTGGAGGCGGCAGCAGTGTCTTGAGTCCCGGCACTGCAAGCGCCCCACTCATACCAGTACCAGCGAGTGCAAGGGCCCCTTTCAGGAACGAACGTCGCGTGATTGCCATCTATCGCTCCAGTCGTGGCACGACTTTGTCGCGACGGCGCTTGGTCTCCAGTACGTCAGGCAGGAAGCTGCGGCGATAAAGATCTAACATTAGCCCAAAAGTGAGCATTGCCATCCCAATAACGAATGAGAGGAACGGCTGGTCCCATTCCTCAATCAGTCCGTATATGAAGAGCGCGTCGTAAAGCAGCTGCACTACCAGTAGCAGCATGATGATAGCGAAAATCGAGAGTTGCTCTGGCGCCGGTGTCTCGTACCTGATAGTTCCAAGCTCTTCGTCGCCGCGGGTGCCAAGTAGTTTCTGCGCGTCTTCCTGCGTTAGTTCGCCGCTGGCGACCTGCTCCAGGATTTCATTAACCTCGGTAATTGGCACTCCCTCCTCGAATTACGATATACGCCAGCAAAACGAATACCAGAGTCACTGCAATTCCGATGAGCCCTATCCAGTACTGCATCATCGCAACCCCCATCTCATGGATGCCTGCCTCGTGTTCCAACGCCTGCGGAGTTCCGAGTGAGACTGCCACGACGCGGCTCCACGCATCGCCGGGGTCGCTGCCGTTCTTGCCATTGACAACGTTGAAGTAAAGGGTTAGAACAGTATCACCTGCTCCCTCATCGGGCGCAGTCCACTCCACGGTCCAGTTGTTCTGGCCGTTCGTGTCAGCGGTGTGCGAGAGCATGTTACCATCGTCGCTGGTCCAGAAGCCCGCACCGCTGGAAAAGCTGCCGTTGCTAACGCGGAGCAGGAAGCCGCCGCGCGCATCATCTATGTCACCCTCCTCAACTATCGAATCGCTGATTGTAAGCGTCAGATTATAGGTAATTCCTGGCCCGTAGCGTGCCGGAAAACCTTCCAGCATCCACATCCCGGTCTCGCTTTGCTCGAGGTTGTGGCAGTTGCAGCCATTCACCATCACGTCGGTGGCCCAATCATTTCCACCTGTGTCACCACCTCCGGAATACCCAAATGCGCTTCCGCCCGTCAGGAGTGCAGCTGAAAGCAGTGCGAAAAGTAGCCCCAAATCACGCTTTTCTCGAAGAGCCAACTATAACCTCCGGCAAGGTCACTGGCGAGGAAGGCTTGCCCTATATAATGATATTGAGAAGCGCAGCTGTTTTTAGCGCCGTTCGACTGCGGCACCATGTCCTCCCCGGCGCGCCGTATGGCAGGACTGTGGCTGGTCGCAGTGACACTGCTGCTACGGCTGCCTTTCGTCCCGGCTCCCACCGGCTTTGATGCCTTCCTGTACCAGTTGCAGGTTCGTGCTACGCTCGATACAGGCGCGCTCTTCTGGGCTACCCAGCCCGCCTCGCTGTGGGGACTAGTACCGGGCACTATCCCTGCTGGAGCCACCACGATAGTTGCCACTGGTAGTGTGTTAACCGGACTGCCGCTGCAAGAGTACCTTTTGCTCCACTCACCGCTACTGGCGCTGCTCGGCACCGCCGGATTTTGGTTGCTTGCGGGCGAGGTGGGCGGTGGCAATCGTGGTCGCTGGCTAGCTGCATTGGCTTTTGCAGTCGCGCCACGCTATCTGCAGTTCTCGCACTGGCGGATTTCGCTGCGCTACATGCTGGTGGTTCTGCTGCCGCTGTTCCTTTGGCTACTGCTTCGCATCCAGCATGTGCGCTATGGTCGCCATCCGGCACGGCTTGTCTGCCTAGCGCTGGTGCTAGGACTATTGCTGCCCACAGTTCACCGCATGGGTTTGCTGCTGCCCGGCTTCCTACTCGCATTCGCGCTGGCATGGGCACTCCACCATTGGCAGGAGGGTGCATTGGATCGGCAGCGCGCCGGCCGACAGGCGCTGCTGGCGTTAGTCTTCATTGGGAGTTACCTGTTCTATCTAGCGTGGAAGGGGCTGAGCCCTCATACCCCATCTGAGGGTTTATTCGAGATATACCTGTTTCAAGGTGATTCACTGCTGATGCAGGTGGCCAATCTGATGGTGCACTACGGCATGCGCGGTGGTCCGCTGCTGCTGCTGGCGCTAGTTGCCGGCGGACAGCTCTGGCAACAGGGGCGGCAGTCGCTCGGCATTTGGCTGGCGTTGGCAGCGCTGGCACTGGGGCTGTTCATTGCGCTTGACCACACTTACCTGACCTTCATTTTGCTGGTGCCGCTGCTGCTGCTTGTGGCGTCTGGCGTGCAGCCGCTGTTACAGGGCTCCCGCCGCAGACAGGCGCTGGCGCTGGCGGCGCTGGCGTTGCTCGGTGCTAACTTCGCGTATCTGGACCTGCGGTATCAAGTCGATAATCATGCGCAGCCGCAAGTGTTCTTCTCTTCGAACTTGCGCCCCACCAGCATTGGGGTGGGGCTCTGGGGCACGGAGCAGGCGTCGGGGGCAATTTTCGAGTCCAACGACCACATGCGCACGCGACGAGTGGCATCCCAATCCAATATGGTTCCACTCGTGGATGACAAAATGCTGGTGTTAGGTGCAGTGCAGCCGGAGTCACAGCAGCTCGTGTATCGCGGCTGGCAGGTCATGTACTGGGAGGTCCACGACCACTTGTGGGTATTGGAAAACCAGGCGGCGCTGGAACAGAACCTGAGTCGGGACCGCTCGCTCTCGCTGGTGAACCTAGCGTTTCCCGAGGCCAGTGGCCAGTCCCATATTCCAGAAACAATTTCAGCTAACCAGCACTATCGCTGGCTGGACTGGTTTGCCTACCGCACCTACGCCAATAGCGAACTGGCATTCTACTATAGCGCAGGCTACTGAGTCGGACCGCTGCGCTTTAATACAAGGCAACCTGCCGCCCCTTTCCAAATGGCACGTATCCATTCCCGTAGTCGGGGTCGCTCAGGCTCAAGCGCATTGCCACGCTCGGAGCATCCGGGCTGGGCCCCCACACCGAAGAAGATCGAAGCGCAGGTTCTGAAGTTTTCCAAATCCGGACTTTCGACGGCCGAAATCGGCACTCAGCTGCGCGATGCATACGGCGTTCCGAGCGTTAAGCTGGCGACCGGCAAGTCCATCAGCGACTTGCTGAGCGCAGCTGATGCGGCGCCAGAGCTGCCGGAGGACCTGACCAACCTGATGCGCCGCGCGGTACGACTGGGCGAGCACCTTGAGCGCAACACACGCGACGTCCACAACCGACGTGCGCTACAACTCACTGAATCAAAGATATTGCGGCTGGTGCGCTACTACCGTGATTCCGGTCGGCTGGACGCCGACTGGAAGTATTCGCTCGACAATGCCAAGCTGCTGGTCGGGTAACATAATCTATGGCGATGCCGCGGCTCCTCAGCACAGCGGCACAGCCACTGGCCGACCGACTAAGGCAAGCAGAGCAGCCGGTGCGCCTAATCGGCCACTACGACTGCGATGGTTTGACGTCATCCGCCATCTTGGCGCGGGCGCTCCAGAGATGTGGTCTACGGTTTCACCTCACTAACGTCGTTGCGCTGACGCCTGACGTTATTGACCAGCTCAACAGCGAGGTACCTGCGCTGGTGCTCTTCAGCGATCTGGGGTCAGGGTATCCAGACCTACTGGCGCAGCTCAAGACATCTGCGCTGGTGGTTGACCACCATTTGCCACAGGGTGAGACCCCGCCTAATGTGCTGGAGCTGAACGCCCACAAGGCAGGGATTGACGGCAACCGTGAAGCGTCCGCCGCATCGCTGGCGTTCGCTCTGGCGCTCATACTGGACGAGGCGAACCGTGATTTGGCGCCGGTCGCGCTAGCAGGTGCTTGGGGCGACCGCATGTACCTTGATGGACTTGTCGGTTGGAATCGCATGATTGCCGATATGGCTGTCGAAGATAAGTATTTAAATAGTATTAACCGACTCCCCCTCACCGGGGAGACGCTGGCCGATGCGTTAGCAAGTTCGCTCGAGCCATACCTGCTTGGTGTTTCCGGCAACCCCGCTGCCACAGCAGAAGTATTGCAGGATCTGGGGTTCGACCCCGCTATTGCGCTGGGAGAACTGGATGTGGAAGGCACTGCCTTGCTGGCAGATTGGCTGGCGCTGAAACTGCTTGAGCAGGGTGCCGGTAAGCAGCAGCGCACCCAGCTTTTCGCGCCACAGCTAGACTTGCCACGGTGGGGCTGTAGCGTGGAAGAACTGGCAGCGATGGCCGACGCATGCGGCCGACTAGACGACACATCAACTGGCATTGCTATGCTCTTGGGCTCTCCGAGCGGACGCGAACGCGCTGAAGCGTACGTCCGCGAGCACAGAGAGCAGTTGCTGGAGCAGCTCGCCTGCGTGGAGTTTGAGCGCGGTCGTGCTATCCAGCACTTCCGAGGCGACAATGCTGCGCTGAAGGGCACGATTTGCACGCTGGCACTGGGCTACTTCCTGGACCGCTCGCTGCCTGCAATCGGCCTTGCACCGCGCGATGGGAAGCTGATTGCATCCTCGCGCGCCGCGCCACAGTTAGTGGCACAGGGTCTATCTTTGGCAGAAGTCATGGCGCAGGCCGCCAGTGTCTGTGGAGGGCAGGGCGGTGGCCACGCGCAGGCAGCTGGCGCTTCGCTGCCGCTGGAGAAGGGGGATGAGTTCATCGACGAGGTGGACCAGTTAGTGGCGGAACGGCTAGGCCTCTAATATTGTGGCCGTTAGCGTCGTATGACGGAGTGGCGATTGCTGGTTGCTGCAGGTCGGGCGCAGCTGGTAGATATAACGCAGGAAGTGCAGGATCTGCCTGGTGTGGGGCGCTTTCGCAGCCAACTGCTACGCGACGCTGTAACCGGGGAGGAGTTCGACTTGGTTGGCACTCCAGCGCGATTGCTGGAACCGACGCTGTTCGACCTCGTGGCGGACCTTGAGCGCGGGCCGCAAGCAATCCTGCCGCGCGATTTGGCTTGGATAGCGTGGATACTAGGACTGGAGCCGGGCGACACGGTAATCGAGGGCGGTGCCGGTTCGGGAGCACTGACACTAACACTGGCACGAATAGTAGTACCAGATGGTCGCGTCATAAGTTACGAGCCTCGGCTCTCGCATCGCCGTATCTTGGAGTGTAACTTGCAGCGTAGCCCCCACACCGCACAGGTCAAGGTTGTTCCACAGGAGCTGACACCAGATAGTGAACCAACCCCATGTCAGGCGCTAGTGCTCGATGTACCGCAGCCATGGGAACTAGTCGGCTGGGCATCCACGGCGCTCGAGTCCGGCGGTCGCCTAGTGGCGTACTTACCGACCACGGGACAGGTAACGCAGCTGCTCGCACAGCTGGAGGGATGGGGTGAGCTACGTGTCGTGGAGAATATACAGCGCGATTGGACTACTCGCTCGCAGGCACTCAGACCCCAGTCACGGATGCAGGGTCATTCGGGTTTCATTGTCAGTGCGCGGCACTACACTTAACCGGGCCGTCGGCATGTCACAGCGATGGCCGAGAAGCTCGTAATAATCGGCTCCGGACCGGCCGGCTATACTGCTGGTCTCTACGCCTCGCGCGCGTTATTGGAGCCGCTGCTCTTCGCCGGCTATGCCAGCGGCGGGCAGCTAATGCTTACCAGTGACGTCGAGAACTACCCCGGCTACCCCGAGGGAATTCAGGGGCCGGAGATGATGATCGAGCTGCGCGCTCAGGCGGAGCGGTTCGGCACCCGCATCCTGGATCTCAACGTCGACTCCGTCGACCTTTCGCGGCGTCCGTTCGGGGTCACCAGCGGCAAGGATTCCTGGGACGCGGAGGCGTTGATTATCGCTACTGGTGCCGAGGCCATCTGGCTCGACGCCGAAAACGAAGAGTTGCACAAGGGGCGCGGGATATCCACCTGTGCCACCTGCGATGGGGCATTCTTCCGCGACAAGGAGGTTATGGTAGTGGGGGGTGGCGATTCGGCGATGGAGGAGGCGACTTTCCTGACTCGCTTCTGCCCCAAAGTAACCATAGTTCACCGTCGGGAGGGGCTGCGCGCCTCGCAAATTATGGCGCAGCGCGCCCGCGATAATTCCCGCATCGCGTGGAAGCTGGACCGTACGGTCACCAGTTGGCTCGGCGAGGAAGGTGATTTCCGCGGCGCGGTGCTGCGCTCGACCGTTGATGGCAGCGAGGAGGATTTTGCTTGCGGTGGTGCTTTCATTGCCATTGGTCACAAGCCACTCACCGGTTTCTTGGCGGGACAGCTGGAAATGGACGACCACAATTACCTTCTCTGGAAGCAACACACTATGACCTCTGTGCCGGGAGTATTCGCGGCGGGCGACGTGGTTGATACACGCTACAAGCAGGCGGTGACCGCAGCCGGGATGGGTTGTATGGCAGCCATAGACGCTGAGAAGTGGCTCGAAGCGCAGTAGTGACATTTATACTACAGTTCAGCACGCACGTTTTTTAGTCCCCCCTTCGGTAGTGACGCGTGCATCACAAGACCGCGAGAATAGGGGAAGAGGCGATGAGCCCGGTCATCGGCACGGTGCTGATTATGGCACTGATGGTAACTATTGTTGGCACTATGCTGGCATGGGGCATCCCACAGGTACAGGACAACGAGGCATGGGCTCAGTACGCTACCACCCGATCCAATTTGCTCAACTTGGATGCCGACCTGGATCAAGTGCTACTGCAGGGTGAGGGTGCCTCGCGCAGCACTACCGTATCCATTGGTTTGGGTACTTTCGTCGTCCGTGATTCACCTGATACACTGGTCATTAGCTACTCCAGTGTTGGGTGGGTTGAGCTGGCGACACGCACGCTCTCTATTGGCGACACCTCATTCAGGCTGGCAGACCTGCAGGAGAACGTAACGGTGTTCAATGTCACGCTCAGCTATCCTGATGGTAGCAGTTGGAGTGGCAGCAGCGACGAGGGCATGCTGAGCGACTTCCCGGCGGCGGTCTCGGGATTGCGGGGCAGTGTCAGTGACGCCTCCAATTCGACCACTCTAGGCGGCTTCTGGCTTTACCGGGACGACGCGCTTTCGTACCGTTACGCATCGACAGCTGGGCTGTTCCAGATGCGGATGGTCAACGGTGGCTTACTTGCGCGAGAGCCGGGCGGCAGCCATTTCTTTGAAGGGCGGCCACTCGTACGCGGCATCGGCGCCTTGGACGCGCTGACCTTCTACCAGGTTACGTACAACAATAGCGGTTCGCCGTACACGGCGCTCACTGGACCGTCCAACTTTGATTTCCAGCTACGCAACCAAGGTGGTAGAGACCATGACCCAGTCGCAGCGTATGCGGTGCGTTTGGCGGTGGAGGGCAGTGGCCAAGCGGCGCACTACTCCTACTTTAATGATGAATGGGGCTTTAGCAGAGACTTCCAGCAGGACGAAGTCTACTTGCAGCAGAGCGCCCCGCTGGACCTGCGCATATACGAGAGGACGGTCCATGTTGCGTTTCAGCCGCGTTGATTCGGGAGCCCAGGAAATCGGTTTCATCTACACATCATTGCTTTCGGTGCTGCTGCTGGCGTCAATAACAACATCGGTCTCTGGCGTGCTGCAGGGCAATGTGGAGCATACGGTGCAGGAGGAGATGGAACAGGTGGGCGTCAAGCTGCAACTAGCAATCCAGGACCTGTTGTTAGCAGCTGACAGCCATCCCGACGCGACGGTACAGGTACAGTTGGCGACCGCCTCTGAGAACCATGGTGTCTTCTACAAAGTCATTGGCACCGGGACTGGCTTCAAGGTAATCAGCAAGTCCCCGCCGGGCGGGAGATTTGAAGCCAACTTTCCACTGGCGCCCGCATCGTCAGTGGAAGGGGAAGTGAACTCTGCTATCCCTTATATAGTAGCAGATTATGACGGAGAAGCGGGAGTAGTGAGGCTCTCCAGTGGATAGGTGCATGTAAAATGGGTGCGGCTGGCAAGTCAATGGATACGCTGCCTGACGAGGCTGGGCTGATTGGCCCCGATGTCGAGGCACCGGTCGATGAGAGCCAGCTTTCGTGGCGCGAGAAACGGCGGCTGCGCAAGGAACGCCGACAGCTCGAGAAGGCGCGAGGGGCGGCCGAGAAAGCTGGCGTAATCCACGATCTCGTGATGGATGACATCGATATTGGCGAGGATTTCGAGGAGTTGGATACCTATCCTGTCAGGCCACCTTACTCATACGTTCGCATCCTGTTCGACAAGCGCGACTATTCCCGTTTCTACTACGTCGTCGAGCCCAAGGCGAGCCCGCAGGAGGAGAAGGATCTGGAAATGATTAAGGATGTACTACAGCGGGCGCTCAACATCAACCGCGAAACGCTGGAGGAGGAGCAGGAGGAGTTCCTGAAGCAAGCGGTCGACGACATCCTGAACAGCTATCGGCTCCCGAGTCGCAAGAGTAATCGCGAGAAAATCCACTATTTTATCGAGCGCGATTTGATTGGCTACGGCAAGATTGACTCCCTCATGAAGGACCCCAATATTGAGGACGTTTCCTGCGATGGGCCTGGTGTAGAGATTTTTGTTTATCACCGGCGCTTCGAGTCGCTGCGCACTAACATCGTCTGGCCAGACGAGGAAGAGCTGGAGCGGTACATTATCCGGCTGGCGCAGCGCTGCGGCAAGCACATCTCGATTGCTGAGCCACTGCTGGACGCAACACTGATGGATGGTTCGCGCATCGTCATGACCCTTGGCCGCGAGGTCTCCACGAGAGGCTCGACATTCACCATCCGGCGATTCCGCGACGAGCCGTTTACGCCGATTGACCTGCTCGAGTTCAAGACTTTCTCATCGATGCAAATCGCGTTTTTCTGGCTGGCAATGCAGTACGGAATGTCGATGCTGTTCGTTGGTGGTACCGCCTCGGGCAAGACCACATCGCTGAACGCCTGTTCGCTCTTTCTGCCATGGCAGCAAAAGATTGTGAGCATCGAGGAAACACGTGAGCTGAACCTGCCGCACCCCAACTGGATTCCCGGCTGCACTCGCGAAGGTTTCGGCGGTGAAACCGCCGCCGCGGGCGCCAAGGCTGCGGGCGCGGTCGACATGTATGACCTGCTGCGAGCGGCGCTACGTGAACGGCCGGAGTACATCATTGTCGGCGAGATTCGCGGTGCTGAGGCGTACGTACTGTTCCAGGCCATGGCGACGGGGCACACCACCTACTCTACTTTCCACGCCGACTCAATCCAGAGTCTGGTCCACCGGCTCGAGAACAAACCAATTGAGATTCCACGCGTCCTCATCCCGGCGCTTGACGCGATTTCAATCCAGATTCAGACTCGCGTTGGCGGTAAGCGAGTACGGCGGTGCAAGGGTATCATCGAGATTATCGGCATTGACCCTCATTCGCACGAGCTGCTGACCAACGAGGCCTTCCGCTGGGATAACAAAACCGACGAATTTGTCTTCACCGGCAAGTCGTATGTGTTCGAGAAAATCATGATGAAGGCTAACCTGAACCGCGTCGAAATAATGGACGAGACTAAGCGGCGACAGCTAGTGCTTGAGTGGTGCCTGAAGAAGGGCATACGCGACTACCGCGACTTCGCGCGAGTTGTTTCGGAGTATTACGTTCACCCTGAGGATGTTATGCGCCAAGTTTACGCCGACTTGCAGGTGGGTGGTCGTAAACGCCGCCGCAAGGTAGTCCAGCATGATCTGGACCTGAGCGGCGCTAGAAAGGCGGAAGAGGGCGTTGACCTCACCGAGTTTCCGCTTGGCGTGCAGCAGAAGTTCCAGAAGCGGATGGCCAAGGAGGAGGCGCGTCGTACCAAGGTGGAAATGCGCATTACCGCTGCGGCCGAGGAGAAGCGACCTACCTTGGAGGCGAAGGAAACCGCACAACGTGCCAAGGCGGCGGCTAATCTGGAACGCGATTTGCTGAAGGCACAAGCCCGCTACGTGCCACTGCGGCAGCTTGAGCCAATTGCCGCGCAGCTGGGGCTGGCTACTGTCTCGAGTCTTTCAGTGCGTGAGGCTGGCCGCCTGCTGAAGTCGAGCAACCGTGAATTGGCAGCGCGTGCCAAAGCCGAAGTCCGGCAGGTCAAGCTGGCCGGCAATCCCGAGAAGCAGACGCAGGCAGCTGCGAAGGAAGAAGCCCGGCAGGCCAAGGCTATGACCAAGCTGCAGGGCGAGCTGGCCAAACGCGTCGAGCGTTCGGCTAATCCGCGCTGGTGGCACCGGTGGTTCTAAGCGGTTTCCAGTCAGTCAGTCTGACGCTTTTCGGCTGGCTTGGTCGCTTTCTTGCACGTGACTCTTACCAGCTCAAGATAGACTTAGTCAAGGCGCGCATCCCGTTACTACCCGACGGCTATGTCGCCGTTTCAGCGATGCAGGTGCTGCTCACCTTTCTGGGTGGCGTGGCGCTGACTGCCGCATTTATTGGCATTGGAGTGCCGTTCCTGGAACAGCAGACTACCGCGGACGGTGAGCCGTTCTCGATATCTGGCACAGTGCAATGGGGTCTGGGGCTGCTACTGGTCATTATCCTGCCGCTGTTGATTGCGCTGGTACAGTGGCTGACTCCCGGATTCACGATCAGCCAGCGCACCCACGACATGGACCGCAAGCTACCGTTCGCGGGGAGTTACGTTGCGGCGATGGCAGCGGCCAACGCGACACCCTCCGTAATTTTCAAGTCGCTGGCGCGCAACGAGTTTATCTACGGTGAGATTTCTAGGGATGCAGCCTGGATTTACCACTCCATTGAGTTCATGGGCCGGGACTTGGTGACGACGCTCAAGGAAGCGGTTGAGCGCTCGCCCTCGGAGCGCTGGGCCGAGTTCTTACAGGGAATCGTCGGCACCCTCACCTCGGGAGGCAACCTGAAGCTTTACTTCCTGAACCGTTCGGAGTATTACGCGCAAGCCAACCGAGTCCATGTCAAGAGCGTCATCCAGCAAATGGCGCTTTTCGCTGAAGCCTATGTGGTAATGGCGGTCGCGCTCCCCATCTTTGCGATGATTATCGCAGTGATTACCTTCTGGGTTTCTGGGTCAGGAATGGTATTGGAGGAAGTTCACCTCTACGGCATGGTCTTCGTCATGTTCCCGATGATCCAGCTTTTCTTTTGCTATATCTTCCTCTCGCTTAGCAATGAGGTGGCAGTCGACTGATGGCTGGAAATCTTGAGAAACGGGTCTATCGCGACGAGCGCAGTGGGCAGAAGCGACGCTGGATGGCCTACAAAATGGCGCAGAAGTGGCTTGACGTACGGAGGGGCAAGACCGACATAGGCATCTACGTCGTTATCTTTTTCTCAATCGTTATTGGACTTTCCTTCTTTGCGCTGGCCAACTTGAACCATCAGATGGACAGTCAGACCATGGTAGCCGACATCGACAGCGACAAGCAGTTCGACAACCCGGAAGTGATGAATGACGGTCGCTTCAGCTTCACGCTCCACCAGTATGGCCTGCCTTCGCTGCGCCAGAACGAGTCACGCGACGCTGACCCGACGGTCGACGGCATAGAGGAGGAGATGGAAGCCGAAGAATGGTACCGTTACTATCCGGAAATTTCAACGCTCGACTTTATTGTCTTTGGAGTGGTCGCGCTGCTGCTGCCGTACGGTATTTGGGGCTGGCGCCAGGACCAGATAAGGGCCCGGGTAGAGGACAAGTTCCCTGATTTCCTGCGTGATTTGGCCGAATACTGGAAGGGCGGTCTCAGCATGACCGTCGCTATTCAGACGTTGGCTCGGGGCGAATATGGCAACCTGAACGACGAGGTGCATAAAATGGCGACCCAAATTTCGTGGGGTATCAGCTTCGGTGAGGTACTGGAAATGTTCACCGAACGAGTTCAGTCACCCATCGTGACCCGTGCTGTCACGATGGTCGACGAGGCTAATCGCGCCGGCGGTAGGATTTCGGATATTCTGCTCGCCGCTGCCTATGACGCCAGAGAAATCAAGGCGCTCGAGGGCGAGCGGCAGCAAGAAGTCACCAATTATACCATGGTTATCTACCTCTCATTCCTGATCTACCTGATGATTATCCTGGTGCTGGCCAATACCTTCGTCCCGGCCATCGTTGATTCTTCCGTCGCGACTGGTGGCGGCGGCATGTCCATCGGCAACCTGCAGGTGCGCGAACTGAACCAGGTCTGGATTTCGACCGTCTTTTTCTACAGTGTTATCATCCAGTCGTTTGGCAATGGGCTGGCGGCTGGTTTCATGTCCACCGGCCGCCTCTACTCCGCTGCGACCCGCGCCTCGGTGATGATGCTGATTGGCTGGGCAATCTTCGAGATATTCGGTATCGCTACCTCCATGATTAGTCCCGGCGTGGTGTGAGCGTGAAGCTGGGGCGCAGGGGCCAGATGCATATGCTGGAGGTGCTTATGCTGGCCACACTCTTCACCTCGGCAGTCAACGTGGCGGTTATCAGCCTGCCTGCTGGTGATGCTAATCAGGTCGGCGATGAAACACTGCAGCAGCAGGGAATGGAACTGCTGGCACTGCTCGATAGTTGGACCCCTACTAATGTTACCGTCGCGCAGGAGTATCACAACTCGACACTGGCCTTCTGGCTTGCCAGTGGCAACACTACCGCCCTGCAATCCTACTTGGACGGGGGACTGCCAGCGGCAGCGAGTTATCACTTGACTGGAACGCATGGTGGAAGTACGGAGATACTTGTTGACCGCGGTATGCCGACCGGGACGGTGAACATTGCCTTCCGGCTAGTGTGGACTGATGGCGAGCTGTGGGAGTTGAAATTAAAGACGTGGTATGGCTCCCGGGAGGCGTCATGAACCGCGAGGGCCAGCTGCTGCTAATGGCAGGGCTGCTAATGACATTGACAGTGCTCACGGTGACTTTGTCGATTTCCCATTCTGTCAACTTGGGGCTACACCAGGGCGAACGGCACGACCTGAGCCCCCTTGTCTCGATGCTGGACGCTCATCTGCCGCCGGCGGTACAGGCAGAGTATGACCGCACGAGCGACGCTGCGACGGCGTTCGACGCCGTGGCGGCCGACTTCGAGGACCGCTGCAGCGATAATGGGTACCTTCTGGTCGTCAAACGAACTGGGGTTGCGAACGGGACCGTAAGCTACAGCACAACACTGAGCGATGGTGTGCTGACGTTGACGCTGAATCGGACGCTAACGCTCGCCTAGTCGCCGCCGCCGCTGAGCAGCTCACTAAAGGCGTTGCGCATAACTGTGCCCAGTCCACTAAAGGCGGAAATCAGGATACCTACAACCATCACTAGCAGTCCGAGGTTGAACTGATCTTGCTGGTCACCATACTCTGATGTCAACAGTCCATCACTCATTGTCATGTATGCCTGGATGCCCAGGCCGAAGCCGACCAGTACCAGCAATCCTCCTAAAATTGCTAGTGGGGCGCCGTAATCAGTTGTCTCGGTTTCGGGCACGGCAGGTGCGGCGGTAAACTCTGGATACTCCTCGTCGCTCATACTCCTGACGGGGCTACGGTCGTTTTTAAGCTTACCCTACCTTTCAAGCGCTGCGCGCACTAGTCCTAGATGCAGAGGTGACGGCGCGTCAGGGCGCGACTTGAACTCGGGATGGAACTGCGACGCGATGAAGTAGGGGTGCCCTTCCAGCTCTAGCACCTCCATCCTGCGGCCGGAAGTGTCGCGGCCGGTGAACCGTAGCCCTGCAGCCTCTAACTGTGCAATATAATCTGGGTTGACCTCGAAGCGGTGCCGGTGCCGTTCTTGGATGGAATCGCGACCATAAAGTTCGTACGCGGCGCCCGTGTCAAGCGCGATATCGTGGTCCCCCAGTCGCATCGTAGCGCCTTTCTCGATTACCTCGCGCTGCTCTGGCAGTAGGTCCACGACAGGATGCGGTGAGTCAGGGTCGAGCTCGACCGAGTTAGCACCTTCCATGCCAAGCGCGTTACGCGCAAATTCCACGACGGCGAGCTGGAAACCGAAGCAGACGCCTAGATAGGGTACCTTATTCTCGCGCGCCCAGCGGGCTGCCATGATTTTGCCCTCAGCGCCTCGGCTGCCGAAACCGCCTGGCACTAGTACCCCGCTAACACCATCCAAGGCCTTGGTTGAGTCTGCGTCTTCTAGGTCGGGCGCCTCGAGCCAGCGAATACGGATGCGTACCCCCTCTAGCGCACCGGCGTAGCGTAGTGTTTCCTCATGCGAAATGTAGGAGTCTTTCAGGTCAGTATACTTGCCGATGAGCGCAATCTCCACCCCACGTTTGCCATCACTCACTCGCTTAGCGAAGTTCTTCCATTGTGCCATGTCCGGCTCGCGCCGCTTTAGTTTTAGTCGCGTTGTGACCAGTTCCGGAACATTCTGCTCCTGAAACAACACCGGTACGTGGTAGATTGACTTGGCGTCGGGAGCCGAGATAACATTCTCAGGTGGGATGTCGGCAAAGAACGCTATTTTGGCAGCGATATCCTCATTGAGCGGTTGTTCCGATCGACCGACAATCAGGTCGGGACGGATGCCGAGTCCCTGCAGTTCCTTCACCGAGTGCTGTGTCGGTTTGGTCTTCTGTTCGCCAACAGCACCCATTACTGGCACTAGTGTTGTGTGGACGAACATCACGTTTGAGTGTCCTTCCTCGCGGTGCAGCTGCCGCATTGCCTCGAGGAACGGCATCGATTCAATGTCGCCGACCGTCCCCCCTAGTTCGACTAAGCAAATTTCGGCCGAGGCACCCTCGGCAGCGGCGCGCATCGAGTCCACTATCTCGCGCACCACATGTGGAATTATTTGCACAGTTTGCCCAAGGTAGTCTCCGCGCCGCTCCTTCTCGATGACGGTGCGGAATACCTTTCCAGTCGTGATATTGTGCATTGCGGTTAGATTACAGTTCAGGAAGCGTTCATAGTTGCCGAGGTCGAGGTCTACCTCGCTCCCATCAGTCATGACAAAGACTTCACCATGCTCGTAGGGATTCATGGTTCCCGCGTCGCAGTTCAGATAGGGGTCAATCTTAACTGCCGTAACGCGGTACTTCGAGCGCTGCAGCAACACGCCAATTGAGGAGGAGGTAATGCCCTTCCCCAGCCCGGAAAGGACCCCGCCAGTCACGATGATATATTTCATGACGCAACGGACTCCGCGATTGGCGCTCCCGGTTTAAGGCCAACGGCGTGGTTTTAGCGCTCTGCTGCTACGGGCGTGTGGAACTGCACCGTCACTCGGATCAGCTGGTTTGGTTCGACCTACATCCAGATGGAGTAGCCGGCTTCATCTCCATTTATATATGGCTCGATGAGAAAAATGCCATAATCGAAACTGGTCCTGCCTGTGGGTTGGAGAACATCATGCAGGGAATCGCAATGGCCGGGCTGACACCGGAGGAGATAGACTGGGTTCTGCCGACGCATATCCATCTGGACCATTTCGGTGGCGGCGGCCACTTGCTGCGCGAATTGCCCAATGCACAGGCGTTGGTACATCCCAAGGCACTGAAGCATGTGCTTGACCCTCAGCTTCTGTGGGAGGGGCACCGCGCTTTTCTGGGGCAGATTGCCGAAATGTACGGCGAGCCGCTGCCAGTGGCCCCGGACCGTGTTACCGTCGTGGAGGATGGTACTGTCGTGGACTTTGGGAGAACGCAATTACGTGCGCTGCACACGCCTGGCCATGCGTCGCACCACGTCGCCTGGGTCGGCGACCGCGACGTCTTTGTCGGAGATGCACTTGGCCTTTGGTATCCCGGACTGGACCACGCGTTCCCAGTCACACCGCCGCGCTATAATCATGCACTCGCGCTAGAGTCGCTTGACCGGTTGGCAGCGCTCGACATGGAGTGGCTGCACTACACCCATTTTGGTCCACGTGCAGCCAGAGATGGGACAGCTATCGCACAAGTACGTAGGGAGTTCGAGGCATGGCTTACACTCATAGCCGAAGGCATTGCAACCGGCGAGGATGCAGCCGCAACAACGGAGCGGCTGCTAGCAGAGCGACCTGGGCTAACGCAGACCGAGGTGAGTATGGGACTGCATCAAACCGGCACGCACTTGGGGTCGGTTCGTGGCATGCGCGGGTGGCTTGATGCGCAGCTTTGATTCCGATATTGACGTAATTGACCATCCGTTCCCCCACGCAATCCTCCGCAATTTTCTAGACCTCGACGCTATCGCGGACGAGTTGGAGTGGCTCGCAGGGCAGGAGTTCGAGCCAGGCGAGGCAGACCTCTTCAGCTACTCCTCGACACGCGAGCTGGGTACTGCCAAGCAGCTGATGGGACTGTACACTGCGTTGGGCGATTCCATATGGTGTTCCCAGATTGCGGCGGCGTTCAGAACACCACCACTGTCCCACATCGACATGGCAGCCTATGTCTATACACAAGGCGATTTCCTGCTGCCACACGATGACCGTGTCGCGGGCCGACAGATTGCCTATTCGTTGCACTTAACGCGCGGACTGCGCGAGGGTGATGGTGGCGCGCTGGAGCTGTTCTCTTCACTTGAAAACGTTGCTAGCAGTGTCGTAAAGCGCATAGTACCGGAGTTCAACTCACTAGTGTTGTTCCGCGTCTCGCCGCGGTCGTGGCACCAGGTCGCCGAAGTCATTGGAGATGTACAGCGGCTAACAGTAACAGGATGGTATCATGGTTGATTTCACTATTACATCTGCATGGTACGACTCCGCGACGCTCGCCACCGTCAGTGAACAATTGACACTAGAGCGCGTTGTGCAGCTCTCCAGTTTCCTCATAGAGTCGCTGGGGCAATTGCCGCCTGCTAAGCACCTCGAGCGCGAGGAGCGTCCTGGATTCGCGGTCCGTGCAACTGGCCCTGCGCTGCTCGCAGAACTATGGCACTCGTCGCTACTGGCAGAATGGCTAGCGCAGACGACCGCCGCGCGCTGGGAGCTGCGCAGTTGCCGCCACGAGTGCTACGGTCCGGGCGACTACTCATTGTTACATGACTCGGAGGTGGGAGAACAGCGGTTGCTGCTGGTGTACGACCTGACAGAACAGCCACAGGCGCTGAATGGTGGGCACCACATTTTCAACTTCGTCGATGGAATGCAGGCGACCTGCAACCGTGAGACTGGCGCGCTAATGCTAGCACTGCTCGCCGCGGGCGATTTGGAGTGCATACGCTACGTCAGCAAATTATCGTCGGGGACGGTGCGTCTGGAGCACGCACTATTTGAGCAAGCTTAGCCTATTACGCAATAATATGTATCTACGCAACCGTTTAAGATGGTGGGCAGGTCGCGCGACGTGGACGCAAAGCTAACTGACGGTCTGGACACTGCGTGCGAGGTGCTGCGGGCAGGCGAGCCACTGCTGCTCTACGACGCTCCAGGACGTGAAGGAGAAACTGACATTATCTTCGCCGCTCAGCATGCCACTCCCGACAGTGTGCGACTGCTGCGGCAGCACGGTGGCGGACTGGTCTTCATCGCCGTCGCGCATTCTGCCGCACAGCGATTAGGACTGCCGTTCATGGACGCTGTTCTCAATTCAGCAGCTGTCGACTACCCGGCGTTGGTGGGCCTCGAAGCACATGACTTGCCGTATGACGGCCGTTCATCGTTCTCACTCTGGCTGAACGCGCGCGATACCTACACTGGCATCACTGATCGAGACCGTGCACGCACTATCATTGCCTTTAGCGAACTGGTCGCTGCGGAGTTGGAACCGGACGCAGCGCAACTGTTGCTGGGCGAGCGGTTCCGGTCTCCGGGCCATGTACCGATCTGCGTCACACATCCCGACGGTCTGGCCGAGCGGCAGGGGCACACTGAGCTGATGATTGCGCTCGTTGCTATGGCGGAGCTACTGCCAGTTGCCTTGGGCTGCGAGATGCTCGCTGACGATGGGGGAAGACTGCCGCCTGAAGCGGCTGCGGCGTGGGCTGAATCTCGGGGCTATCCTTTTTTGGAGGGGAATGAAATTGTTGCCGTGTGGAACGAAAGCGCGTAGTAGCCACCGGGGTCTTCGACTTGCTACATCCCGGGCACATCCACTTCCTGCGAGCAGCGAGGGAACTAGGCGACGAACTGGTGGTAATCGTAGCCAACGACGCGACAGTGCGGCGTATGAAGCGCGAGCCGATAGTGTCGGCCGCTGTGCGCGCCGAGATGGTGGCGTCGTTGAAGCCAGTCGACCAAGCCATTGTGGGGCGCGAGGGCAACATGCTCGATATCGTTGTGGAAGAAATCAAGCCTCATATTATCGCGCTGGGATACGACCAGGATATGTTCGAGTCCAAAGCCTTGGAGGCGAAGCTTGCCGAACGTGGTCACATGGTGAAGGTCATGCGTCTGCCGAAGCTGGAACATGGCCTAGCGGGAACGCGCAAAATCGTGGCGCGTATCCTGCGCGACTTTGGCCAGGAGTAGTATGTTCACTGGCATCGTAATTGCCACCGGGCGTGTGCGGAGCGCCAGCGATGCTACAGGTATGCAGCGTATAGCGATTACGCCGCCTAACGGCTTCGCTGCTGGAATCGCGGTGGGAGCGAGCGTTGCAGTAGACGGCGTCTGTCTGACAGTCAGCGCTGTCGCCGGGAATGTCCTAGAGTTCGACGTCATCGCCGAAACGTTAGCCCGCACAACGCTCGGTGAACGGCTGACGGAGGGTGCGACAGTGAATCTGGAACGCTCTGCACAGCTGGGCGATGAGATCGGTGGCCACCTTGTTTCGGGCCACATCTCGACTATCGGAACGGTAAT
>MPMD02312447.1_pt1 | contig 36449 bp, 24 predicted proteins | sample 1617291 | NCBI WGS metagenome assembly MPMD02 (sample SAMN05944810, study PRJNA350692) | marine metagenome | biome: marine; feature: ODZ; material: water; isolation source: 120 m water sample filtered on 30 um supor filter | place: Pacific Ocean | collected 2012-04-09 | depth 120m m | reverse complement strand
GCGATGAGAAGCTCGCCGCCCATCCCACGGACCAGCAGACCCCCTGTCGCACGTTGGTGGCGGGGGCGTCCCTGCCCGCTGCAGGCCTACCTGAGGGGTTTCCGCTTGGGGAGTTCAACTCAATCTGGGCCCAATCCTCGGCCAAGCTATCGGCCGGTTTCTCGGGGGGGCCGGAATCAGCGGATGTGTTGGAGGACGCCGACCACCTTCTTCCGCTTCGCCACCCACAAGCTGTCGTGGCGTGCGTACGCGATCTTCTGGAGCGAGGTACCGAGTCCTAGGCCCGCTGGACCGGGAAACCTCGATTTCAGACACTCAAGGACAACTAAAGCTCGCATGCGCCTGCGGGTATACTGCCCATCCATCCGACAGCTCGGCTCGACCCGATTTCACCCCACCCCAGATCCCGATGATCTCCCTTATCGCCGTTGCCTCCGTGACCCTCCTGGGCCCCACGCCCCTGCTCCAGGATCCGCCCACGCCTGTCTCAGTCGAAGACATAGACAGCATGGACCCGGAAATCTCAGCCTTGGTTTCCAGCGTCCTCGCCTTGGTCCAGGAGGACCCATCCTCCGGAGCAGCCCATTTTGAGCTGGGTCTGGTGTATGAGGCCAATACCCTCTACCGGGCTGCCGTCCGGTCCTACACAAACGCTCTTGGATTGGTGGGCGACTCACACGAACGCTATCCCGAGTGGATCTATCGCCGAGCCGTGGTGTTGGAGGCCAACGGAGACCCCAGGGCCGCTCTGGTGGACATGCGCAAGGCCGCGGATAGGCTGAAGAACACCCCCGTCATTCAAGTACGGTTGGGAACGATGCTACTCGCCCAGGGAGACGTGCAGGGTGCCGAGGCGGCCTTCATGCAAGCTATCGCTGCCGAGGCCAAACAACCCCAGCCCATCGCATGGCCCCAGAGCCGCGTGGGACTGTGCCAGGTTCGCATCGTGCAGGAGAGTTGGATCGAGCCCAGCGAGGTCTTGGAGAGAATCGTCGCGGAGGCCCCGGGCTACCGCCACGCACACTACCTACTGGGATTGTGCTACATGGAGTTGGGTCGCGAGGACGATGCCAAGGCCCACCTGCAGGCCGGTGTCAATGCATGGCCTGAATACCCACCCGATCCCCATCAGCCACGGCTCGATGTGTACTCGGCGGGCTACCACCGAGGCATGATGGAGATAGAGAACATGCTCATGGGGGGGCAGGTTGCCCCGGCTATTGCGAAATTGACAAGGGTGTTGGCCGCCAGCCCCAACAACCACGCGGTCCTGCACCTCTTGGGACGGGCGCACCTGATGGCCGGCAATCTGGACCAGGGTATCGAAACCCTGCGCGAGGCTGAGGCTGCCCATCCCCAGTCTGTCGACATCAAGATCGAGCTGGGAACGGCCTTGATGAACAAGGCGGTCATAAGCAATGCGAGCATGGACGTGGAAACGCGTCAGGCCATCGCTAATGAGATCATGACCAAGGCGCAGGATGTCGTCTCTATCGCGCCCAACCTGGGCCGTGCCCACTACTTCATGGGTCTTGTGCTCTACTCCACTCTCGATCCTGCGGCCCCCGACCCCCAAACAGCCAACTCCGCACTGCAGTCCCTGAGTGCCGCACTCCAGCTGGGCTGCTCAGAATCCCAGTTGCTCGAACGACTTGCCTCCTTGTATGCGCAGACCGGGCGCCAAGGCGAGATGCTGCGCTTCGCTATGGCGAATGCGGAGCGCAACATGGGTAATCCCAATGCGTTCATTTTCTTGGCACGTGCCCAATTCACCGTGGGCAACCCCACGCAAGGAGTAAGTGCCGCCAAACGGGCATTTGATCTGGCCCCACGCGAACCCCAGGTGGCCATGTTCTACGTCCAGACCTTGGTCACCACCAAGAACATGGATGAGGCCGTCCGCCTCGCCACTTGGATGAGCAATGTGATGGCGGCGAACGCTGAGGTGCTTGCGTTCTGCCAGAACGTGCGCGAAGTCGCACGGACAGGGTCCTTGCCTGGACAGTCGCCCCCCAAACAAGACGGCGGAAATCAAGAGTCACCGAAGGACTCCGCGCCCGATGCCCCCCGTTCTTCCCGATGATCACTACCGCTCCTAAATACTCACGCACCATGCCTATCCTCATCCGCCTTCGGGGCGCACTGCTCTTATTCACAGGCCTTGCAACATTGGCCCTGAACGTACAGGGGCAGGACTCGGCCGAGCCCTGGTTTCAAGAGGAAGCTACCGCCGCTGGTCTTGAATGGGGCCACGTCAGTGGTGCGCCAGTCGACCGCCACTGGTTCCCTGAGATTATGGGTGGCGGAGTCGCCCTATTCGACTACGACGGCGATGGCGACCTCGATGTGTACCTAGTGCAGTCGGGCCACTTGATTCCGGAAGAGGGCCAGGTCGTGCCCACCAACCGACTGTTCAAGAATATGTCTGCTGAGCAGGGCGCTGGCGGAGATCCCGGTGGACCAGGGTTCGTGGATGTGACCGAGGCTGCCGGTGTTGGTGACGACGGCTATGGCATGGGGGTTGCCTGCGGGGACTATGACGGCGACGGAGACGTGGATCTCTACGTCACCAACGTCGGGCCCAACCGCTTCTACCAGAACCAGGGCAACGGCACGTTCAAAGATCTCACCTCGCGCCTCAAGGTCGGGGATGGTCGCTGGGGCACGAGCGCGGCCTTCATGGATGCTAACTCGGATGGCAAGCTCGACCTCTTCGTGGTCAACAACCTCAATTGGTCTCCTGGGATCGAGACGCCCTGTAACAACTACCGCAACAAGCCGGACTTCTGTAGTCCAAACAACTACAACGCCCAATCTACCGACGTCCTGTTTGTCCAGGGCCGACTCGGGTACTCGGACTACTCGCGCAAGCAGGGCCTGCACCTCTCGGCCGGGAACGGCCTGGGCGTTGCCTGTGCCGACTACGATTCTGACGGGGACACGGACATTTATGTGGCCAATGACGCCACCCCCAATGCCCTGTGGAACAACAGCGGGACGGACAACTTCACGGATGTCGCTCTCGCCGGTGGATGCGCGGTCAACAGTACGGGCACTCCGGAGGCGGGCATGGGGGTGCAGTGGGTGGACGTGAACCAAGATGGGTGGTTCGACCTGTTCATGACCCACATCCGGCGTGAGACGAACACCTTCTACATGAACCGCAAGGGCCGCTTTCGGGACATGACGAACATGACGGGGCTAGGCCCTGACAGCGTGCGTTTGACCGGATTCGGCATGGGCTTCCACGACTTCAATCTCGATGGACGCTTGGATCTCTACGTGGCCAACGGTGCTGTGCAGGCTTGGGGGCGCGACGAATCCTACGGTGAGGACGCTTATGCCGAGCCCAACCTGCTCTATCAGGGGCTTGGCGGCACACGCTTTGAAAGCCTCGGGGAGGGCACAGCTTCACCTGTAGTGGGATCCAGTCGTGGTGCCGCCTTTGGGGATATTGACAACGACGGAGATGTCGATGTTGTTGTTGTTGACCGTGATGCACGAGTGAAGCTCCTGCGCAACGTCGCACCCCGTGTGGGTACATGGCTTGGGGTCGAGCTTAAGGGGTCACGCTTCAAGACGGCGGTGGGAGCCGTAGTGCGCCTGGAGACGAGTTCGCTGGTTGATGACGAGATCGTGATTGCCTCCCAGTACCGCTTGGCCGACCCGGCCTACAGCTACTTGGCTTCCAACGATCCTCGTGTCCACTTTGGAATTGCTCCCGGACACGATGTGACGGGGCTCTTTGTTCGCTGGCCCGGTAGCACTGAGGAAGTCGAACTTAAGAGCCCCACGACTGGCAGCTACATCCCCATTCAGCGCTAGGCATCTAGATCCCATCTCTCTCGGTTTTCTTGCGGCGGCTTACATAGCCCCGATCTCCACACATGGCCGCTGCCCGCCTGCCCAAAGAACTACGACTCCGCGATGTGTACACCATCGCCACAGGAGCAACCCTCAGTGCAGGTCTGTTTCTTCTACCAGGTCTTGCGGCTGCTCAAGCGGGCCCAGCGATTGTGCTGTGCTACATGTTGGCAGCGGTTCCCCTCGTTCCCGCCATGCTTGCCATGGTGGAGTTGGCAACGGCCATGCCGCGGGCTGGTGGTGCCTATTACTTTCTGGACCGCAGCCTAGGCCCCCTGGCGGGGACAATCGGCGGCCTTGGCACCTGGCTTGCATTGGTCCTGAAGACCGCCTTTGCACTGGTGGGCATAGGTGCCTATGCCGCCCTGGTTTTTGGGAAGTCGGACCCCATGGCCATGCGCGCCATCGCGGCTGGCTTTGCGGTGCTGTTCGGTTTGCTGAACGCAGCCGGGTCCAAGAAGACGGGCAGATTCCAGTTCATCCTGGTCATGGGCCTCTTGACCGTGCTCAGCCTCTTCATTGGCCGTGGCGTTCCGGCGATAGACCTGGCTGCCTTCCAGGGCTTCTTCGGAACGGGTGCTGAAGGCATCCTGTCCACAGCCGGATTGGTGTACATCTCCTATGTTGGGATTACAAACGTAGCGAGCGTCTCCGAAGAGGTCCGTGACCCGGAGCGCAACCTGCCCAAGGGTGTGTTCCTGTCCCTGGGAACATCGTTGCTCGTGTACGGACTGTGCACCGCGATCATGGTGGGGGTACTGCCGGCTGAGCGCCTTGCTGGCGACATGACACCCATGGCCTCCGCCGCCGAGGCGATATTTGGGAAGGTTGGTCTGTACGTCATCACCCTCGGGGCCTTCCTCGCGTTCTTTTCGGTATCCAACGCAGGCATCCTGAGTTCATCGCGTTACCCCATGGCCATGGGCCGCGACCGCTTGGTACCCGAAGGATTGTCCAAACTCTCCAAGCAGGGCACCCCTGTGCGGTCCATCATCCTGACGGTGACTGTAATCGTGGTGATACTCTTGTTTCTTGAGCCCATCAAGATCGCCAAGCTCGCCAGCGCGTTCCAATTGATGATGTTCGCCCTGCTGTGCCTCGCTGTGATCGTCATGCGTGAGAGTGGACTGGCTTCCTATGACCCCGGCTACCGCGCACCTTTCTATCCGGGCCTACACATTTTTGGCATCGTCGCGCCATTTGTGCTGATCGCCCAAATGGGATTGATGCCCACACTGTTCAGTGCAGGTCTGATTCTTCTCGGTGCGCTCTGGTACTCACACTACGGCTCCAAACGCGTGGACCGCCAAGGCGCCATCTACCACATGTTTGCGCGCCTGGGAAAGAACCGTCATGACGAGTTGGATGTCGAGTTGCGAGCCATCCTCAAGGAGAAAGGCCTACGTGATCAGGACCCCTTTGAGGAAGCCGTCCTGGACGCACACGTTATTGATGCCGAGGACGTGGGGAGCTTCGACAATCTGATCGCCCGGGCAGCTGAGGATCTCGCACCACGCTTGGGAGTCAGCCTTGAACGATTGGTGCAGGGCTTCACCGAGGGCACCGCCATGGGAGCCACCCCCGTAGCCAAGGGGGTCGCGCTGCCCCATATGCACCTGCCGGACATCCCCCACCCCACGATGGTGCTCGTGCGCACGCAGGAGGAGATCCGTATCGTCACAGGCGATGTCTTTGGCAAACCCCACACGGCGGACAAGATCCACGCGGTCTTCTTCTTGGTCAGCCCCGAAGGGGATCCGGGGCAACACCTGCGCATGCTCGCCCAGCTTGCCAGCCGCATCGACCAAGACGACTTCATCGAGCACTGGCTGGCAGCCAGGAATGAGGTTCAACTGCGCGAGGTCTTCCTGCGCAGCGACCGGTACATCTCCATCCGCGTCCGCACCGATCATCCATCCAGCGACCTGGTGGGGCACACACTTCAGGAGATTGAGCTCCCCCAACAGTGTCTTGTGGCTGCACTGAGACGAGGGGGTGAGACCCTTGTGCCTCGCGGTACGACCAGCTTCCAACTGGGAGATCGCCTCCTCGTCATCGGAAACCCTGCGGCAATTGGCAAACTCTATGCGCGCTTTGGGGTAGAGTCGAAACCGCCCGACAGGTCATGAACATGCCTTCGGCCAGATCCCTCGGGGGGGCTCGATGAGCGGAGTCCAGCAATTCGGGATGGTGGTGGCCCGGCTGGAAGAGGTCATCGACTGGGTGGCCATGGGTCACGAATACTGTCACGAAGGCGGGGACTCCTTCTTCGAGGGAGAGCAGCGTGCCGCGATTCGTGAGGCCGGCCTTCTCATGGCGGCCGACCTCCAAGACGCCCTGGTCGCGTTGCCCGAGGGCTCTCCCGGGCAATCTCTTTGGGTGGGGGCTGCGCTGGCAGAACTGGTGCCCATCCTTACCGATCATCTGGTTCTGGGGCGCACCGTGCATTGGCACAACATCGACTGCCCAGAGACGAGCGAGCTCAACCGCGCTCTGGAACTTGTTGAACGCGAGACGGGAGTGGACCTGCCACGAATCAATACCGATCCCTGCCCCACCCGAAACCGCTACGACCTGCTTTGGATGGTGAGCGTTCTCACCGACCCCGACGCATTCCCGGCCCTGCACTTTCATTTCTACGAACGTGAAGACACGGAGGGAGTCGTTCGCCCAGGACAGCTCGATAAGGAGGGCGAGCACGCTGACGAATGGACCCGCAATCTCCTGTGGCAGTTGGCGCTGCCAGGTGTCCTGGTCACGACCGACGAGGAATTCGGGTTCTTTGAAGCTGCAGCAGATACCTACTCGCGAATACTGATTGTCCCGCAACAAGGACGTCTGTCGGGCATCGTCGGCGACCTGGTGCGGTTCTACCAGGTGGTTGAGGGGTAGTCCTCAGGCTCCAAACTGTCGCAGATGCTCCACCAGAGCCTTCACCTGCCCATCATCCACGGCTTGGGCAGCTGCATCTACACCTTCGGCCAGGGTCAGGGAGCGCCCTGAGGCCTTCAATATCAACGAGGCGCTGAGCAGCGCCGCGTTTCGAGCATGGCCTGGCTCGCCATCCAAGATGGCGCGCGTCATGTCACCACACGCGTCCACCAGAGCTGGGTTGTCCCCTGTCCCCCTGCCCTCCTCGGGCGGTCCAAACATGGGCAGCTCAGGTTCGGCCGCACACTCCATTCCGAAGTCCTCCGGCTCTACTATCACCGGCACCAGATGGCCGGCGTTGATTTCCAGCCCCCGTGAGCGACGGCGAACGGAGGGAACTACTCCACCGTCCATCCCCTGAATAACGATACCTCGCGGATGGCCCAAGCCCTGGACAACCTCGGCTGCTGCACCGAGAACCGGACCGCCCTGCGCCGCCAGGACCACCGCTGCCGAGGCCGGGGCGAGGAGCTTCTCCACGGTGGACAGCGGCGTCCGCAATCCCATCTCGCCGCGGATCTCTCGTAGGCCCGCCAGGGGGGGCAGAATGCCTGACGCGGATAGAGCCGCGAAGCGCCCCTTCGCCACCCAGTCCTCCGCTTCTACCGGATCCCAGGTCATGGACAAGCCGAGGGAATCCAGAGCGTTGGCTGCCGTCAACCCGCGCCGCGGAGGAACGCCTTTGTCGGTAATGAGCAGGACGCGCGCTCCTGCGGCAGCCGCAATCAAGCACGCGACCAGGTCCAGGGGCGGGATCTGGTCGTGACCATCCTGTGGAGGGCTGACACAAACGAGACCCGCCACGCCTGCGCATGGGATGGTGGCCCTGTTGCGCGCCGCTTGGGCAAACCCGGTCAGCTCCGTGGCGGTCACGCCCTTCCAGCTCATGCTCGTCAGGAACGAAGCGATCAGAATGGGGCTGGAGTCTCCTGAGAGGATGGCATCGAACGCGCGAACGGCCTCCTCTTGAGTGAGGTGGCGTGAGTCTTTGCGGCCCGGGCCCAGGGCCCGCATCAGGTGTCGAAGGACCATGCTAGGTGATGGTGATCGCAGAGCGATCGCAGGAGAAGTCCCAGATATTGGGTGGCAGCCGGACCCCGGAAGGCCCGGCGTGAGCCAGTCTAGCCCCTCGGCGGGCGTTCAGAAGGGGTGGACTGTGGGAATCAAGGACGGGAGTCCCCGTCACCCTCATCGCCAGCTTCCTCGCCACTTTCTTCCGGTGGGTCGGAATCGTCGGAATCCTCCTCGATTTCCTCATCCGCTGTCTCCCCGGCATCCACTCGCTCCTCAGGAGAGAGGGAGCCTTCCGGCCGAGGCCGGATATGGGCGAAGAAGAGCTCGGCTTCCTTGTCGTAGACCACCTCGCCGGAAACCACGGCCCATTGGACGAAGGTCTGGTAGTGCAGGATGTCCCCATCGGTGACGATCATGTCGGCATCCTTGCCAACCTCAATCGACCCGACCCGGGCCTCTACACCCAGGAGTCGTGCAGGCTCAATGGTGATGCCATCGAGCGCCGCCTTCTCGGAGAGGCCACCCCGTACCGCGAAGCCCGCCTCCACGGTCAGGTGCATCAGGTCCCTACCCACGATTCCGCCCAGACTGATGCCCGCGGAGCCGGGGATGATCGTCACGGACACACCCGCCCGGTGCAAGATCGCCGCGTTCTCGATAGAGGAGCCACCCGTGCGAACGAGCTGTTCTGATTTCGTACTGCGATCCCGCGCCGTGATAATGGCAGAGGCTCCGGCCCGCCCCAGCTCGTCGGCGACAATCCAGCCCTCCTGGCAACCATTGATGATCGGACGGAAGCCAAACCTCTGAGCGAGACGCGCGATCTCCAGTAGGTCCGTTCGTGTGCTTGCGGAAAACACCGGCCTTGCCTCACCCCTAACGTAGCGCAGGATGGAGCTATCCACGCCTTTGTCGGAGGGCTCCTTGAGATCCTTGTCCGACTTCTTGTCGATCTCCCACTGGGCGTAGGCTTCGAGGTATCGGACCGCCGCCTCAAATTTCTGGCGTAGTGTTCGTTTCCCGGACGGGTTGGACTTGCTGTAGGAGAGCCCGGGCAGAACGCCGGACGTGAGTACGAGGCCATCGATGTGGCCCGCGCGCAACTTGGCCACTTCTGAGCCGCTACGGGCAGTAGTGACGCCAGCCGACAGTGCCAAGACCATGTTCTTGCTGAATGGATCCACGCTGTTGGCGAGGTCGGACGAGCCGCCGAACAGGCCCCTGGATTCGATCGCCACGAGGCCCGGATAGACGCGGTAGCCCGCTACGTCCAGGATCTCGGCCTCTTCGGGTATATAGAGGTCATATCCGATCTCGGCGATCTTTCCGTTCTTGGAGAGTACGGAGGCTCCCCGGAGTACCGCACCCGTCCCGGTATAGACGTCACCGCCCTGGAGAACAAACCACTCGTCGGCAGGGTCTTCGTCCTCCTGTGCAACAGTCGGTGCGACGAGCCCCATGGCAAGAGGTAGGAATAGCGCGGCGGCACGCAAGCTGCCGGTCTTCTTGTTGGTTTGGATGTGCATTACAGGTTCACCTCTCCGCTAACGAGCGCGCCTTCGAGGATTACGGCGTCCACTTGGGTCCCAGGCTCGAGTGGGTCTCCACTCAAGATCAAAATGTTGGCGTCCTTACCCGCCTCCAGGCTGCCCACCCGGTCTCCCACCCCCAGCAGAGCGGCGGGCTCCATGGTGATGGCGCGGATGGCAACCGAGCGCTCCAAGCCTGAGGCGACAATCTCGCCTACGTGACGGCGCCAGGCCTCAAAGCCGGAGACGGAGTCGTTGCGAGGAACCAAGACCAGAGGCGTCCCCGCCCGGGCGAACTCCGCAGGCAGGTTGCGTTGCCGCATGGTCCCCGGGTGAAGCGAGATCTCGGGCTCAAGCACGACACGTCGGCCGCTGTCAGCCACCTTCTCGATGACGTGGTAGATATTCATGTCGCGGGTCATGACGACGCGCAGGTCCCAGGAGAACTTCTCCTCCCCTATGGCGTCGATGAGGTGTAGATAGTCACCGGCCGTGCGCACCGAAATCAGTGCCGTCAAGGAGCCATCGCGAAGCTCCATGAAGGAGGCCGCCTTCGGGTCTTCCTTGATGGGCTTGTATGGGCCCGGGTCGAGCTTTTTCTTCTTCTCCTCGTCGTCCTCCTCGTCGAACTTCTCCTTGGCCTTGTCCCACTTCTCCTTGTTCTTGGCTTCTTTTTCGAGCCAGGAATCGGCGTTCTTGAAGCCGCCGGACAAGGAACCCTTGGCCGACTTGCTGGAGGACATGATGATCTTCAGGTACGCGTCATCCTTGAGAGTCATGGCGTCGGCGCTCGCCCCCTTGGGCCTGACCACAACCGAACGGCCGGGAATGCCGTTGCCGGAGGGGTAGTGTCCCAGGGTGGTCACTCCCGCTTCGCGTGCCTTGGCGTACTCGCCCGCGGCGGGATAGAGCTCGTCCGACGCATGCATCCAGGGCTGCACCCCGCTCGGTCCAGACCCTGTAACCCCAACGCGAGTGTAGGCATTCACCAAGCCGGGCATGACGACCTGGTTCGGTTCCAGCTCATAGATCGGTATCCCGCGCTCCACAACAAGGTCCTCGCCAACGGTGATGACCTTGCCCCCTTCTACGAGCAGCACGGCGTGTTCGATCACCTCACCGGTGCCCGTCTCCAGAACGGAGGCCTTCAGCGCGTACAGGTCCGGTAGGTCGGGAATCGCTTGGGGGACTGGGGTCGGTGTCCAGGCGAGGAGCAGGGGAATGAGCATCGTGATTAGAGGAAGGGAGTTTCTAGTCGAGGGGTATCTGCTTGACCTACCAGCGGCGACGGTCCTGTGCCGTGTCATAGACGCTTTCGCCTTCCAGGTAGACCTGTTCAATGGATGTGCGGGGGTCGGCGGGGTCGCCACTGAGAATCACCAGATCGGCGTCCTTGCCCCGCTCCAGACTTCCCACCCGGTGGTCGATACCCGCCACTGTCGCAGGCACGATGGTGAGGCCGCGCACCGCCTGCATGGCCGAGTTATCCATGCCGTAACGAGTGCCCATGGCGGCCTGCAAGGGCAGCTCTTCAAGAGGCACCACCGGCGCGTCTGTATTGAAGCCGATCATGGTGTGCCCTTGTTGTTGGAAACCCCAGGCGCTGCCGTGCACCTGACCATCGGTGCGGTAACGGGGCGGGCTCGGCCACATGACCTCTCGCGGGCCCAGGATCGCGGCCACGTTGTTCTCCAGAGCGATGTCGGTATTGAGGTAACTGTCGAATGAACCGTGATCGATGTAGACGTCCAAATCGTAGTCCCGTGACAGCATCAGAATGCTCATCATCACCAGTTGGAAATACTGGGTGTGCGTCGAGACCTGGGTTCGGTGAGCCGCCAACTCTCGGAAGATGTCCAGCCGCAGGGCGCGCTCGGGCTTTTGGCCCGTGCCGGCTTCGAATGCATCCCAAGCCTGCGCGTAGGCCAAGCCCTGCTCGATGACCTTGCGCAGGTGATGGTTCATGAGCAGGCGGCCCATCCCGTAGCCCCAGCGGGTGGGATTGTCCCCCTGGGCGATCTTCAGCGAGCCCGGATCCCGCACCAGGGCGCGCTCGTACTCTGCGAAACCGGTCTTCATCAAGATCCCCTGGCCTCCCATGTTCGAACCTGAACCCGGGATATAGAGGACCGTGGTCACACCAGCGGCGAGGGCCAGCTCCAGGCGTGGGTTGGCCGGCTGGGCGGTTGGCGCCACGCGCAGGCCGGAGTTGATCTGGTAGACCGTATCGTTGATGCCGGAGCCACTGACGTGTGTGTGCAGATCCACCAAGCCGGGCATGATCCAGTAGGAGCCCAGGTCGTGAACCGCATACCCCTCGGGTATCTCCAGCTCCGATCGGGGACCGACGTCCTCGATCACACCCTCCGCCACCAGGACAACCGCCTGGTCGACAACCTGCCGGCCGTCCAGCTCCGCCACCAGCGCCTTGGTGGCAAGCAGGGCAAGGCCGCCGCCACCCGGTGTTCCGGGTTCTTGGCCGCTGGCCACCAGGGCCAGCAAGGACGTAGCCGCGAGCATTACCACCGGCGCCGCTCCTTGGAGGTGTCGTAGACGGTCCGCCCGTGTTGGATGACCCACTCCACCGAACTGCGTGGATCGATCGGGTCGCCCGTGGTCACGATCAGATCCGCGTACTTGCCGACCTCGATGCTGCCCTGGTCCGCCTGCAACCCCACGGTCATGGCCGGCACGATGGTCAGCCCGCGGATGGCGTCCATATTGGAGTTGTCGAACCCATAGTGCACACCCATCGCCGCCTGCAAGGGCAGCTCCTCTTCAGGAATGACCGGAGCGTCCGTGTTGAACCCAATGGTTGTATGCCCACGCTCCTGATAGCTGGCAGCAACGCCCAAGATCGCGCCGTCGGTGTCTATGAAACCCGCAATGGGCGGCTGGATAGCGCGCGGGCCGAGGATGGCATTGACGCCCGCAGCCTGGGCTTGAGGGGCGGCGCGGAAACCATCGAAGGTGCCGTGATCGATGAACACGGGCAGACCGAATTCGATGGCCACCATGGTCACCGTCATCAACACCACCTGGTGGATCTGCGTGTGAGTGGAGACCTGCGCCTCGCCCTTGTACAGGCTGCGGAAGATATCGAACTGCAGGTCACGCTCAGGCTTCTCACCCGTGCCAGCCTCAAAGGCTGACCAACGCTTGGCATACGCCACACCGCGCCTGAAGGTGCTGCGCGTGTTGTAGTTCATAAAGGAACGGCGCGGAGTCCAGGGCTGGCTACGCTCGGGGTTACCGGCCTGTGCCAACTTCAACGAACCGGGGTTGCGGATCAGGTTGGCTTCAAAGCCACGGAATCCCGTTCGTTGCAAGACGCCCTGCCCACCCATGTTGGAGCCAGAGCCGGGAATGGTCAGCACCGACGTTACCCCCGCGGCCAGTGCCACGCGCATAGCTGGGTTGTCGGGAAGAGCTCCCGCCACGGCTCGCAGGCCGGGGTTGGTCAGGTAAACCGTGTCGTTGAGGCTGCGCAGGTCCGAGGCCGTGTGGTTGTGGAGGTCCAGGAAACCGGGGCCAACCCAGTGATTCCCCACATCCAGCACCTCGTAGCCCTCGGGGATCTCTATTTCACTGCGAGGCCCGACGGCCTCGATGCGAGCACCGGAAATCAGGATCACGCCGTTGTCGAGAACCGACGGCCCTGGCCGCGCGGCGATCAAGATCTTGCGCGCGAGGATGGCTCGGCCTTTCTCTTCGTCAAGGGCGGAGGACAGACTCCCAAGCCCCAGGAGGCAAAGAGCCAAGCAGGCCACGGTGCGTGTGCTGGACAAGGTCATGGTTCTAGAAACGCCGCTCCTGAGTAGCCGTGTTGTAGACCAGACGTCCGGCTTGATAGACGCGCTCCACGGAGCAGCGCGGATCCGTCGGATCGCCGGTGGAGATGACCAGGTCGGCTTCAAGGCCGGGGTGTACCCGCCCGAGGCGATCGTCCAGGCCCGCCGCCTCAGCGGGAACCGAGGTCACACCACGCACGCCATAGGGCTCGGAGTTGTCGACTCCGTAACGCACACCCATGGACGCCTGCAACCCGAGCTCTTCCTGGGCGATCCCGCGCCCCAGTGGACCGACGCAGTCCGTGTTGAACCCGACCCGTTGGTGTCCGAGCTTCTGATACTGGGCCGCCACACCGAAGATGGCTCCGTCCTGATCGTAGGAGGCAAACCCCGGGGAGTTCATTCCGTTGGTGATCGCGCGGGGACCGAGGATGGCCGCCACACCAAGCTCCTGGGCCTTGGCCGCCGCTCGCCATCCATCAAAGGTGCCGTGGTCGATGTAGACCGGTAGCTTGAAGTTCTCAGCCACCATGGTCAGGGTCATCAGGACGACCTGATAGATCTGGGTGTGGGTCGAGACCTGAGCCTCGCCCTTGTACAAGCTGCGGAAGATGTCGAACTGCAGATCGCGCTCGGGTTTCTCCCCCGTCCCCGCCTCGAAGGCCGCCCAGCGCTTGGCATACGCCACCCCGCGCCGGAAGGTGCTACGCGTGTTGTAGTTCATGAATGAGCGACGCGGGTTCCAGGGGGCTCGCCGCTCGGGGTTGCCCGCTTGGGCCAACTTCAGAGAACCAGGATCTCTGATCAGCGCGTCTTCGAACGCGCGGGGTGCTGTTCGCAACAAGACACCCTGGCCTCCCATGTTCGTTGCCGAGCCAGGAATGTGAAGCACCGAGGTGACGCCTCCCGCCACCGCGTTGAGCAGGTTTGTGTTGCCCGGAATGATCCCGACAGAGGCGCGCATGCCGGGATTTGTGAGGTAGGCCGACTCCGATAGATCCTGCATACCCATCGCCACGTGACAGTGCAGGTCGATCATCCCCGGCGTGATCCACAGATCTCCCAGGTCTTCAACGCGATAGCCATCGGGTATGGCTACGTCGGTCCGGGGACCCACAGCTTCGATCAGGCCGCCGCGGATGACCACGGCGCCGTTGTTGATGACGCCGTCACCTTCAAATGAGCCCGTGACCACCTTACGGGCGAGCAGCACGAGACCCTGCTCGCCGGGGGTTTCCAGGGCAGGTGCCGAGGTGACGGTCAGGGCCGCCACGAAGCTCGCAACGGCCAGAATGCGGGAAGAACTCACCATCGACGTGTCTCCTGTTCAATGTCGTACACCCGTTGCCCCTCGATCAGGACAATGGAAACCGTAGTGCGCGGATCGGCCGGGTCGCCACTGGTGATTATCAGGTCAGCGTCCTTACCGACCTCAATACTCCCCACGCGATCGTCAATCCCAGCCGCCACAGCCGGGACAATGGTCAGGCCGCGTACGTGCTGAGTACGTGACGTGTCAAAGCCGTAGCGCACGGCCATGGCCGCCTGCAGGGGGAGCTCCTCCTCGGGCACGACCGGTGAATCCGTGTTGAAGCCGATCAACTTGTGGCCAGCTTTTTGGTACTCGGCGGCCATGCCCAGGATCGCACCGTCGGTGTCGTTCTCCACCATCATGTTCTCCCGGTACTCAATCCAGTTGTGTGGCACGACACCACGTGGGCCCAGAATCGCGGGAACGCCCTTCTCCTGGGCCCTGCCGGCAGCCTTGTAGCCGTCAAAGGAGCCGTGGTCAATGTAGACATCGAGCCCAAACTCCTCGCGGATCATGGTGATTGTCATCAGGACAACCTGGTAGATCTGCGTGTGCGTAGAGACCTGAGTTGAACGATCGAGCAGTGAGCAGAAGACCTCCCACTGAACGTCCTTGGCGCGTCCTGAGCCATCCTTCTCCAGGCGCTGGCGTGCATAGGCCAACCCACGGCGGAAAGTGTTGCGAGTGTTGTAGTTCATGAACGCACGCCCCACTCCCACCGTCCAACTCTCGGGATTGCCCGCCTGAGCAAGCTTGAGTGATCCGGGATTGCGGATCTCCATCTGCTCGTAGGTGGAAAAGCCCGTCTTCAAGAGCACGCCCTGCCCACCCACATTGGTTCCCGACCCGGGAATGTAGAGCACGCTCGTCACCCCGGCCGCGAGCCCCACGCCCAGATGTTTGTTGCCCGGGTCCACCGAGGTCGACGCTCGGAGGCCCGGGTTCGTCAGATAGACCATGTCATTGACGTCGTTTGTGAAGAACGAACGTCCGCCCACGTGGCAGTGCAGGTCGATGATCCCGGGAGCCACCCAACGCGCACCCACATCGAGAACGTCGTAGCCGCTGGGGACAGGCGTGTCCGCCTGGAGCCCCACGTGCTCGATCCTTCCTTCGCGCACCAGGATGATCGCGTCGTCGATGGCCTGGGTCCCTTCCAGGGGAACGGCCAGAGCCTTGGCGGTCAGGATCGCCAGGCCTCGATCTGCACTTTCCCCCCACTGCCCGGTCGCAACCGGAGTGGTGGCGCCGACGCACAGGGCGCAGGCTCCCAGGGCGGAGAAGGTACGTAAGGTCCGAATCACCTCAGCGGATCTCCTCGCCGTTGACCCAGACGCGCTGGATGGTGGAGCTCACGTCCAGGGGGCTGCCGTCTAGCAACAGCACGTCCGCGTCGTAACCTGAGCGCAGGAAACCGATCCGATCGTCCAGGGCAAACATGCGCGCAGCATCGCTGGTGAGTGAGCGCAAGGCCGCCGTGGGGCTCATGCCGCCCGCTACAAAACCAGCGACGCGCTGGGGCAGGGCTGCGGCACCCTGCTCCGCCTGGCTGGCGAAAGCGATGGGAATGCCCGCTTGCGAGAGGCCGGCCACATTGGTGCCCGTCACGATGCCCGCAACGCGTCCCTGGATCTGGCTCGCCACCTTGATGGCGTTCCTCGCTCCCCAGAGGATCGGCTTGATCCCGTGCGCTTCGAAGGCGGCGATACACGCGAGGATGTCGTCCTCCCTATCCACCGCAACAACCACCGCGCCCTTGCCTAGCATGGCCTGCCTGATGGGCTCCAGGTTGCGGTCGATGCCCGGGGACTTGGGCTTTCCCTTGGGGGTGGGAACGGATGCGGGCTTGCTCTCTTCAGCTCGCTGGGCCACGGGGTACACGTCCGAGACCTGCTCAAGCGTGGCCTCGGCTTCGGCTCCGTCCAAGGTTGCCTTGCCGGTCAGAGCCTTGTCCTCCAACTGCAAGTCAAAGGTCACAACCCCAAGACTTGAGAGCCCGCGCAGGGTCACGTGGTACTCGTCGCGTGCGCCCTCCAGGGATATCAGTTCGTCAATCCCATCGGCACGCAAGGTGCCCTCCAGGTTGAGGTCCCGCTCAAGGAGACGAATGCGAATGTCGTGCTGGCCGTCTTCACTCTTGGCGGCACCCCTCCACTCGCCCGTGACCGGGCGGGCTGGGGCCTTCTCGCCCTTCTTCTTTTTGGGCTCCTCCTTGGAGTCCTTTTCTTCTTCAGCGCCTTCTTCCTCCTCGTCCTCGTCCTTGGCTTCTTCTGGGGCCGGGGGTGTCCACTTGGCGATGGCCGCCTCGTACTCCTCCCACTTCTTCTTGTACTCAGCCGCCTTGCCCAGTGTGGATCGAACGGCCTTGCCGGCCTCCGTGCGTGATGAGTGGTTCCAGTTCAGGCGCATACAGGCCGCGGGTGAGACCACCATGCGCTCGAGGTCCTCGCCCGCAGGCTTGTAGGCCATCGTGGTCGAAGGAGAAGTAGCCGTCTTGGCGCCCATGTTCACCGTCGTGATGCCTGCCTTGGCCACACGCCGGTCCAGTTCGTCACCTGTTTCAAGGATGCGGCGCAGATCAAATTTCGGGTCGAAGCGCGCCTTCGACCCTTCCGTGCCCAGGTAACCAAGCACGTCGATCATGCCGGGCATGGCTGCCACACCGCGCACAACCGTTGCACCACGTGGGTGAGCCACGACGGTACCGATCTCAGCTACACGTCCATTGTTCATGAGCAGTTGGCCTGGCCGCAGAACGTGGCCATCGCCCAGGTGCAATTCCTCGACTTCGAGGACGGTGGCGACGTCTGACTTGGGCTTGTGAGCCAACTCCCCCGAGACCCACGTGGCGATCACAGAAGAGGTGGCCTGCATGGGGTCGCCATTGAACACGGCGAAGTCGGCATCCTTGCCGGCCGAGAGGCTCCCAACACGATCGGCAACACCCAGCACCTCGGCCGGGGTCAACGTCACGGACCGCAGAGCCTGCTCTGCACTCATGCCGCCCTTGCGCGCCATTGCGGCGGCCGCGCGCACATCCACCCCGTTGCGTGCAACGATGGCCACCGGCACACCGGCCAGGACCAGACGCGAGATGGAGCCGGGATCCGGCCATGTCGAGTCCGGGCCCGCACCGAAGTCCGTACCCGATCGGCCCTGGGGCCCAGCGATAACCGCCACGCCCGCAGCCGCCACGACTTCGGGCTTCTCTGCGGCACCGTAGTCCGAATCCAACACAAGGGGCAGCTCACTCTTGCCGAAGAACTCGAGTAGCGCGCACACCTCGCTCAACGACCCTGCGCCCATGCGCCAAGGGGTCTTGCTGGCCATCAGGGCTTTGAGCGCCGGGCCGGCTTCCTTGCCGTACTCTGCGGCCAGGGCGGCGTCGCTCAAGGTCAGTAGCTCCTCAAGGGCTACGATGGCTCCCATGGTGCTGCGGGGTAGCTGAGGTTGTTCCACACCGAGGCCCACGTCCACGGTGGCGGGTACGGGAATCTCCCAGTAGCCGGGTGTGCGGCGCGCCTCGGCCGCAATCGATCCGTGCAGACAGGCGCTGGCAGAGATCAGGCGGCTCTGCCCGCCCTCCTCGCCGTAGGTCTTGACCACCGCACCCTGGCCGGCGATGAGACGCCCCCGGGCCGGGGCCAGGTAGACGCTGGTAACGCCAACACCCAGAGCGGACTTCAGATTCGAGTAGGGGTCAAAATGATCGGACGCACGCAGGGTCGGTGAAGCCGTTCGCTCGGCGGCGATGGAGGATCCATAGCCCGAGTCCGCGGACACCAGCCCAGGGGTGAGCACGGCGTCGGGGCCGTAGTCCACCACGCGCACGCCGCGCGGGATGCTCAGGTCCTCGCCGACGGCGACGATGCGACCGTCGCGAACCAACACGGTGCCGTTCTCTAGCACGGCTCCGTCTTCAACGAGGTAGATCCGCCCTGCCTGGATGGCCACATCCTGGCCCGATGAGGCCGTGGGAGCGAGAAGTGCCGCTCCGGATGCGACCCCAGCGAGGGCCAGGGAGCTGATGGAGAACAGGGGGTTCATCAGCGACTCCCTCCCTCGTCGCCAGCCTTCTTGCGGGTGTCTTCCTCCACCTCCGGCTCTTCGGCGTGGGACTCGGTGCCCTCCGGCACAACGCCCTCAAGGAGGTGCTGGGTACGGATATCCGTGGAGCGGTCATAGACGAGGTTGCCGTCGATCACGACATACTCGACAAAAGAGGTCACCGACAGGGGATCACCTGATGTGAGCAACACGTTGCCGGCAGCCCCCGGGCAGAGGCAGCCAACCTTCCCTTCAAGCCCCAACATGCTCGCCGGGGTCGCTGTGATCGCTGCCAGGGCCTCAGCCCGGGTGAATCCGTGGGCCATGCACATCGCGGCCTGGAACCAAAGGGACTCGGTGGAGGAGTTGCGCGAAGAGAGGGCGAACGGGATGCCCTTGTCCTTGAAGACACCGGGGATGAACACCTCTTCTTCCTCCTCCGTCTTGGGGTCGGTTTCAGTGCGCACCAGGGTCGAGTCCAGAACAACGGAGACGCCCGCTTCCGCGATCAGGTCCGCGGCTTTCCAGCAGGAATCGTCGAGAACCAAGACCGTGCGCCCCAGGAACCCGTTGTCGCGGGCGATCTCGAGAGCCAGGCGCACGTCCATGGGAGCACCGCAGTAGATCCATGCGGGAATCCGTCCCTCGACCAGGTCGAGTAGGGGTTCCTGCTTCTCATCCACCTCGCCGCGCGGGACGAGCTCGAGGCCCTCCACGGTCCAGCCCTTGCTCATCATCGCCCGGCCTTTGCCCCGCTCTCCGGAGAGATCGCGTCCCTGGTAGAGGGCCTCGCGACGGGAGTAGTCGTTGCCACTGCGTTTCTGCTGCACGAGATCTTCAAGGTGCGTGCGCAGCCCCGTAAAGGTCGCCCTCAAGGTCTGCGCCTGGGTGGCGCGGGACATGCCGCTCTTGGGTGCCGCGCTGATCTTCAAACCGGACCGCGGGCGCACGAGCATCTCCTCCACCGTCATCCCGCGGGGTTTGACCACCATACCCACGGCCCCGATGATGCACGCATTGCCCTGTTGGACGTTTATCGTGGTGACACCTGAACGCAGGCAGTCCTCAAAGTAGAAGGCAACCGGGTCGATGGAGTCGCGGACGTTCAGGAACGGCGCGACAGCCACGGACTCGTTGGGGCGGTCCATGCCGGAGGAGGTGTGGGCCTCAACGAATCCGGGGTAGGCCTCCAGGTGAGGCACGTCAAGCACCTCCGCATCCCATGGGATCTTGACGTCATCGGCGCTGCCGACCGCTGTGATGCGACCGCCCTCGATCACGATCACCCCGTTGGTAATGGCGTCGCCGGCAAGAGTGTGGACGGTTCCGGCCCGGACCGCGTACTTCTCACCCGCTTCCGCCTGGGCAGAGAGCAGGAAGCTGCATCCGAGGAGGCCCAGGGTGAGGGCCAGGTGGGTTTTGGCGATCCGTTGAAGGAGGCTTGTTGATTGCTGGATCATCGCGAGGGGGTGGTTTTGGGTTTCGACAAGAGGAAGGTGTTCTTTGAAATGAGAGGGTCTGTCAGCGCGGGTTGACGACGACGGTGCCGTCGATCACAACGCCCGTGACGCGCGAGGTCGCCGCGAAAGGACGGCCATTCCAGAGGGCTAGGTCCGCGTCCATTCCCTCGGCAACGGTGCCCAGGCGGTCGGACAAGCCGAGCACTGCAGCGGGTGCCGTGGTAACTGCGGCAAGGGCCTGGTCAAAGCTCAGCCCCCCTCGCATGGCAAACCCGGCCTGATGGCCGAGGGTTGCCGGGCCAGGGCCGGCACCGTGAGCGGAGAGGCATACGGTCAAGCCCTGCTCGACCAGCTGGTTGGCCGTATTCCAGGCGAGGAAAGCGCCGTCGGAACCGATGCGCCCGCCCGCCGTATGGGGAGGCAGAACCACGATTGTGGAGTTGCGCACCAGCATGGCGGGCTCTTTCCAGGCCTCCGCTCCGGCATCAATGACCAGATCGAGGTCGCCGAAACCCTCGCGCTGCATCTCTTCGTCGAGATAGACAGCCGTGCGAATGTCCTGGGTCGTCCAGGCCTGGATCATCACGGTGCGCTTGCCGGCCAAGGCCTCGCGCAGGTCCTCTGCGCCAGGAAAGTCCATCTCAGGCAAACGCTTTGCTGCCACCGCATCGAAGAAAGCCTTGCGCCACTCCCACTCGACACCCATTCGGGTCGTGGGTCGGCGGGAGTAGAAGTCCGTCGGACGCCCAAAGGCCGCATGGTTCGCCGCCGAAGGTTCAGATCCGATGGCCCCGCGCAAGATGGGGCGAGCCTTCAATCGGCGCGCCTCCACCTCCATGGGTCCGTGGGTCTTGAGTGCCACGCCCCGGCCACCGATGACGTTGCGGTCCAGTGGGTTGACCAGGATCGTGGTCACCCCGGTGCGCGCCAGACGGGCAAACCGCTTGTCGTACAAGTTGACCGAACCGGCTACATCAAGGTGAGGCTGCACCTCTGTGGATTGCTCAACGGAGTTGAAGTTGGAGTGCAGGCGAGCCGAGAGATCGATCATTCCGGCGGTGATCGCCTTGACCTGCGGTACACCCTCGGGTGCGCTGCGCCCCGGGCGCAAGCTGGAGATCTTGCCCTCGCGCACCTCGATCAAGGCGTTCTTCAGAATCTCGCCCGTACCGGTGTAGACCCGCTCGGCATGCAAGCGCAGGTCCGCCGGGGGCGCAGCGGCCGGCTGAGCCTTGGGAGCTTCAGGCTCCTGGGGCTCTGCCCCGGGCGCGTCCTGAAGGGGCGGCGCGCAGAGAGTCAGGCAGGCCGCGTGCAGGAAAGGGGTCCAGATCATTGGTCGTCTCCGTTCTCGTCGTCCTCGGCCTGAAACACTTCATCGCCATCCACATAGACGGCCATCACTCGACTGCCTGGATCGGTGGGCTCTCCGCTCCAGAGAACCAGGTCCGCGGCCAGTCCCGCTTGAACGCTACCCACCTTGTCCGCCACTCCAGCAAGCTGTGCGGCGGTAGAAGTCAGGGCTCTCAAGGCATCGCTGGACTTGAGACCCGCCCGAATGCAGGCCGCGGCCGTGAGGCGCAGGTTCGCGGGGTGGTTGTTCGGCGACCCGAGGGCAAACCCGAAAGGCACCTGCATCTCGGAGAGAGCCACAGCCCCCTCGACCACCCGCCGCCCAGTACTGGGGGCGTAGTTCGAAATGGCCACACCCAGGCCCGCGGCACGGATCTTGGCCGCCATTTCGCCCAGGCGGGTTGAGCCCACCAGGAGACCCTTCAGCCCATGGCGCCGAGCAAAGCCGATGGCGTGCTGCACCTCAGTCCGAGAGCTACCCCCATCGAGCATCACGGGCAGCTCGCCCTTGACCGCTGTGGCAAACACGCCCCGGGGCCAGGAGAAGCGCCGCTCCAGTTCCGCTTGGGAGCCCTGCAGGCTGGTGGGGAAGCGGTTGGAGGTCAGGCCGTTGGTACCCGTGCAGATCGAGAGGTAGGCCCGGCGCGAGATCACCTCGCTGCCGGTCTTGGCCACGGCACACAGGCCCCCTACCAGGGAACCCGGGCGAGGCGCGAGGACGAAGGTGGTTATCCCCTCCTCCAGGAGACCCTGCACTTCGGAGTGGTGGGGCCGATAGGCAAAGGCGAGATCGGCCTCGTCCATCACCGCGCGGGAGGAATCGTTGCTCTCGCCTCCTGCGCCGGCGTGCTCGCGCAGGGCGATCAGACCGGCACTCAGGTGCCCGGCGTGCTCAATCAGCACGACACCCTTTGGGACCGGTGCGCCCTTACCCACCTCGGTAATGACGCCAGCCTCAAAGACGACGATGCCGTTCTCGATGACGGTGCCGTCTCCCACGTGGAGCTTCTCGGCACGAATGGCAAGGGCGTCGCCCTCACGGGAACTGGCACTCGCTGGGGCGCTGGCCACGAAAGCCAGGCTCGCGAGGAGAAGTGCGTTTGTGTGCATCCTTCGTTGGGTTCGCATGGGGATCAGTCTCGGGAATCGGGGGAGATCAGCACGCGCCCTGCGGAGAGGGCGTAGCGCACCGTGGTGGTGGGCAGAAGAGGTTCGCCATCGAGTACGAGCAGATCCGCCCGCCGGCCGGGGCGCAGGCTGCCCAGCTCACCGGACAGGTCAAACGTGCGCGCCACCTCGGTGGTCAGGGCGGCCAGGGCCTTGTCCCGGTCCAGCCCGTGCCCGATGGCCAGGGAGGCCAGGAGGGGCAGGTCGGCTGATCCCCCGCCACTCGAGCCCAGAAGCACTCGCACGCCCGCATCAGCCAGTCGGCCCGCCAAGGCGAGGTCGTGGCCTGAGTACTCATCGGGGCGGTTGGCACCCAGGGGGATCGGGCGGACGATGACCGGAATGCTCCGGGCAGCCAACTCATCCGCCACGGCCTCAGCCTCGGTACCTCCGGCGATGACCAGCCGGAGGCGCTTGAACCTGGCCGTGCCCTTCAGCAACTCACGCATCTCCGCAGCACGGTGGATGGTGACGACAAGCGGCAGCTCACCGCTGGCCACGCGCGCCATGACGGCGTCCTCCGCGTCCGGTTTGGGTGGTTTGGGACGCTTGTCTTCCTTGTACTTCTCCTCCTTGAACTCCTTGCCCTTCTCCTTCGCCTCCGCAATCTCCTTGTCGCGATCCTTCTGGGCCTTCTTGAAGTCCTTCTCGAGCTTCGCCTCCGCCTCGGCGATGGTCTTGTTCCAAGCCTCAAGCTCATGGGCGTACTTCGCCAGACCCATGGCGTAGTCCCGGCCGGAGTTGATATCGCTCACGAGCTTGTCCACGGCGCTGATGCGAGCAAAGACGTCCGTCGGGTTCCCCCGAGAGCTCAGCCCCAGTCCTGCGGCAGCGTTGGAATCCTCCAAGAGGATCATGCTCTTCAGGTCCTCGGCGGGAGCGGTCGAGAGCACGGCACCCACGCCCCCTCGAGCGCTGACCATTCCGGCCTGCACCCGCACCGCGGTAACGCCGGCGGCAAGGGCCTGATGGCGATACCAGGGGTGTAGGTAGGGATCCACGCCATCAACGGCACGGGTTGCCGCATTGGTGCTCATATCCACGGTCGCTGGCCCATTCATGCCCAGGCTGCCCCAGGGATCCATGAAACCCGCGCAAACCACGTCCCCCTCGATCACGCGCGCCCCATCAGGGACCTTCAGGTCGTCGCCGACCTGCATGATCACTCCATCACGGATGAGAAGGGTCGCATCCTCCAAGACGTTGCCGGGACTCACGTGGAGTTTGTGGGCCCGCACGGCAACAAGGTCGCCGTTGGTCAGCGGGGAGGGGGCGGCAGAGGCGAAGGCCGTGGCGGCGAAGAGCCCGCTCGTCGCCCCCACCAGGAGGACGCTCGCGAGGGTTGTTTCAGGAAGGTGCATTGCGCGCTTCGAAAGGGGTGTGCGCGCAGACCGCCGTGGCTCGGTGGAAATAGAATCCAACCACCAAGCCAGGCACCCCCGCGCCGGGGAGCCATCTCCAAACAGCCCGACGGCTGATGAGCCCTCGGGTCCGGCTACTATAGGGAACAGAGGGGGGGCTCCCGCAAAACCTTTGCAACCATATGGGCCGGGATTCTGGCCTCCATGGAATCCTGAGCGAGACCTTTCCCGGTCCTCCAAGCAGGAGGATGGGTGCAGGGCGCCAACCCACGGCCGCACAACGGCCCCTGGATCGCTCTGAGCCAACTCCCATGCGGAGGATGAAATAAGTCCGGAAACCGGCGTTCGCTTCTTCCTGGACCCTGGCTATCAATCCCTGCAATGCGCGTCCGTCCGTCCGTCCACCCCCTGCTTCTCGACCCTATCTACTGGCGTAACTGCTTTCAGAATCTCGATTTGGGACAGCACGCGCTGTCCTTTCTTGAGCGCCATGATCTGTCGACCCGCCGAGCGAAAGTGGCCGAATTCTCGCTGTGTGCCCACGACGGGACCCTACTCAGGGGCCTCTGTTCCCGACCTGCCTGGGTTCCGGGGCGACGCCCATTCCGGGTGCGCTCCGTGGGCCCCAATGGACCGCTGGAAATGGACATGGCCACCCTCAAGCAAGGGGTGGCCGACTTCGTTTTCCAGGGGCCTGATGGGCGGCCCCTGAAAGACCGGGTACTGGACGTCGTCGCTGTCGTCCACATGGCCCAACAGGTGCGGGGTATCGACGCCAATCGAACGAACCTGGGCGACCACAACATGAACCGCACCGATGACGAGTTCATGATCGCGGAGCACCTGCTGGCTTGGGACCTGCTCTCAACGCTACCCTAATTGCACCGTAAATAGTCCTTATATGTGTGCTTAGGGCGAGAGGCTAACGCTGACGCCTTCTGGGATTGGCCGCAAAAGGATGTTAACTGGGCTTTATCTGGGTCTCTGGTAGCCCGCTTCTCTACGGGCTTCCACCCTGGAGGGCCGCTAGGATGCTCCCATGAGGCAGCATCAGGAGGAGTTCCGCATCGCCACCAACGGCCGTGGCATCTACGAGGTCAGTGACGAGGTGCGCTCGGTTGTGGACCGCTCGGGCCTGACCGTGGGTCTGTGCACGGCCTACTGCATGCACACTTCGGCCAGTCTGGTCATCCAGGAGAATGCCGACCCCACTGCAGCAGCCGATCTGTTGGCCTGGCTGGAACGTCTGGCGCCGGGTGGGGATCAGCGCTCCAGCCACACCTCTGAGGGCCCCGACGATATGCCCTCCCATCTGCGGTCAGCCATAACCCGGACCTCTGAGACCATTCCCGTGGCAGACGGAAATCTCATGCTGGGCAGCTACCAGGGCATCTACCTGCTTGAGCACCGGGACGTGGCGCACACGCGTATCCTGATTGTGCACGTTCTGGGCGAGTAGCTCCGCAGGCCCCTCGGAGTCGCTCACGGGGACTCCCCGCTGTTCATGCGCATGGCCTGGGACACCGGCGCCCGCGAGGGGCGCCGCCTTCGTCTGCCCGCTCTACCCCGAGAGGCCCCGACAGCGTCAGCTCGAGATCACGCTCCTCGACGGACGTTCGAAGGAGGAGCTGCTGGGCTGGTATCCCGACGAGAACCAGTTGTGCGGGCGAATCTCAGAACGCCACAGCAGGGAGCGGTCCCCGAAGTCCGGCTCCCAGCGGATGGACTCGACCATCTCCTGGAGAAGCTGCTCCGAGGCCCCGTCCGAGCTCTGGAACCCGATCGTCACGACCGCCCAGTGGGGCTTGATGACCATCCCGGGCTCTCCCATGGTGCGGGCCTCGTAGGTCAGGATGTCCACCTGCCGGTCGAGGACGTAGCTGACTCCCCGCCCGCCCTCGATCTCCATCGAGGTCACCTCATAGAGGGTAAGCCCGTCGCTGGAATAGACCTCCTTGGCGCCCACCCACACCTCCTCCAGGTCTTCCGTCCCCGCGGGAAGGACCATCAAGGAGAGGGTGGCGTGCCCCCCCCCGTCAGTCCTCGCGTAGGCCGCGAGGGTCTGGCCGAGAGTCTGCCACGAGTAGTCGGACAGGCCAGCGCCCAGGGCCGCCGCGCCGTCGGCCTGGCACCAGGGTTGGGTGGTGGTGCCCCACTGCGTATCGAACCCGTCCGGCTTCTCGATCGAGAGCCCCGCGCGGTCGACCACCAGGTGCGTGCGCATACGAGCGGCGGACCCGATCAGGAGGGGTTCGAGCTTCGCGTGGGCCTCGAGAGCAAACCCCGCTGCGTCCTCCCTCTGGGCTATTCCACACAACTGGGACTCCATGCGCGCCAACAGGCCGACCGCCTCGGCGTCCGCGTGGTGATGGGCGTACTGCACCAGCAAGACCTCGGACCAGAGCATCGCCGGGTCATCCTTTGGTCTATCCAAGCGCGGGGGCAGGCCGTCCTGGCTCACAGAGCCGTCCTCGATCCAGCCCAGCACCAGCTCGAGCTCCTGCCGGGTGGCTCCCGCGCGGTTCTCGAGCAACTCGTAGGCCCGGATGGGATGGTTCCGAGCGAACAGGTGGGCGTGCGCCCGGCGATGGATCACCGTGCCGAAGTCGGCGTTGTGGAAGGTGTAGGTGGCCGCCGGGGCGACGTACGTGTACGTCATGTTGTCCAGACGCTCTTCGAAGCTGAAGTGGAACGCGTAGCACTGCTCCGCCCCTGCGGCAGCGCTCAGCTTCATGGCCTCGTCCATGAGCTGCTCTTGGTCGACGTCCTCATCCTCTTGGTACGGCAGGTGCAGCGACTGGTGCCCGATCGACACCAGGCTCGGGTCGGAGAGGCTGTCCGCGAAGTAGCTCGACGACACGTTCTCCGCCATCTCGGTGTTGGGCTCAAGATCCCAGTCCCGCCCGTCCCAGACCACTCCCGAACTGACACAGGATGAGAGCAGTAACAGCGCGGCCGCAGCGGGCCAGGCCTGGGTGGATTCGGCGCTTCGCCTCTCGAGCAGGAGTTGGAGTCGGTTCATTGGAGTAGTCCGGGTGGGTGGAGAACAACGGTCTCCGGGGGTGTCAGGGAGGGGCTTCAGGCCCACGGGGGCTAAGTCGAGGGGCTCGCCGGACCTTACGTTCATTCCCCGAGAAACACGGCGCTGGAGGCCTGGGCTCATCTCGACCACGCTTAGATGGCCAGCGACCCTGCGAGAGTCCATCGTCACGCACACCCCAGCCCCGGTCGGGCCCTGGCCCAAGGGTTGATCCGCTCACCCATCCCTCGGGCCCCGTAGAGAAAGAACCGGCCCAAAGGCCCACACCGGCTCCACCCGGGGCTAAAGGAACCCCCCGGATCGTTGCCCCTGGCGATCGGAGAGAGTCCGCTATGGCAAAAATCCGGCGTCTGCCCCCCCCTACGACTGCCCTGCTCACCATCCTCGCCCTTTGCGCGGCCGGTTGGGGCCTGTTCTCCGCCACCGGCAAGGGGACCGTCGCGGCCCGGCCAGCGTCCACCGCCGCCGAAGACAACCCTCTGATTTCTCCGCTTTCGCAGACGCGGCAGGGGAGCGAAGTCGGCCTACGGCCACCCGAACACCTGAACTCGCGCAGCGCGGACTCCGGCACCCCGGTAGCGACACCCCCACCCCCCTCGGCTCAGCCCAAACGACTGCTCTTTCTGAGGGATATGGGCGGGCTCCCGTTGCCGGACGTTTGCATCCGGCTGACGCAGGCCGAGCAGGTCGGCAAGAGTTGGTTGACTGTCACTGGCCCCGGCGGCCGGGCCTTCGTCCCTGATGAGGTCCCCGTGGACGTGGATGGCTTTCTCCTCTTCGAGCACGAACCCCAATCGGATCCGCTGACGGGGGTTGCCGCACTGCCCATGCGGTTGCTTCCCATGGCCTGTGCCGTGCGTGAATTGGGCCCTGAATCACGTCTCGAACTGACCGCTGAGCAGGCCCTTGGGGTGCTCGCGGTCAAGGTCCTCCAGCCGACCGGGACGCCCCTGCCCGAGGCCAAACTCTGGCTGTCTCTTAGATCCACCGTCAGAGGTGAACTGCAGCAGGACGTCACGCAGCTGGAAACCGATGAACGCGGCGAGGTCTCCGAACCCCTATATGGGTCGGACACCCTCCTGGACGGCATCCTGTCCCTGATACAGCGCGACGACGGACTCCTGGCAGACCCCATCCCCCTCCGTACCCCGATCGTCCCGCAGAAGGTCATCGTCCGCTGCTATCCAGCCGGTGCCTTGCTGGTGGAGGTTGTCGGGCCCGCAGGCGAGCTCGTGACAGGAACAGAGGTTTCCCTGAACGGCCCCCGGTTCATCATGGACCGAGCGGTGGACTCTGAAGGCCTCGCGCGCTTCGAGAACCTCGCCGCTGGCGATTACGTTCTGCAGGTTATTCCTCCCGGGGGGGGAGGCAGCCTCGCCACTTCCAAGGTCCACCTGCAACCCTCGGAGAGAAGGGCACTGGAATTGACTCTCCCTGCCATGCCCGAATCCGTGTTCGTGGTAGGAGGCAGACTGATCGACGAAGAGGGAAAGCCCGTGGTCGCCGCCAGGTTGGCCGTCTCTGTGGACGGGGGGCTCGCACGTTGGATCCACACTTCCGAGGAAGGCCGCTTCTCGCATCGGATCCCCACGGACGCGATTGACGCCCAGGAGCGAGATTCCCTTTCCCGTGCCTTTGTCAGTGTGCGGCCCCGGGCTGGAGTCTTCGCCTCCCACTTCTTGCCCAGTATGGAGCGCGTCCCCGTTGGCACGCGTGATCTGGAATTCCGGCGTCTGGGAGCGCCCCCTGAGGGTGAGACCCTGGTGGAGTTGGTGGACGCCCAAACGGGCGCTCGCGTGGTGGATCCTGAAGACGAGGCCATCGTCACGCTCTATCGCCCGGCCCCGGGTGGGGAGCAGATCGTGAACTGGACGTCCTATGGTGGAGAGGACGGGCTCGTACCTGTGGAGTACTTCCAGCACCCGGACATCTGGCTGGCCGTCAGCCTGCCCGGCTACAGGCGGGCCCGACAACCCCTGACCCTGAATGCAGATGGGGGCGCAAGACCGTTGGTGCGCGTGCGAGTGGAGCGGGGTTTTGGGGACACCCTTGTGGTTCGAGGCCCCGATAGGGAACCCGTCTCCGGGGCAGAATTCCTCGACCCCCAGGGCAATGTGGTCGGCATAACCGACCTGGATGGCAGGGTCACCATAGTTGGAGATGAGCGGCAGCTCCTGACGGTTCATGCTCCCGGATTTGTCGCCAAGGAGTGGTACGGAGGTTACGGCTCAGTCAGCGCGGATGGCACGATCTGGCTGAGCCGCTGACAGCGGGCGTCTGGCTCAGTCGGCGTCCGCACGCACGATGGCCACGGAGGCCGAGGCCCCGATGCGGCTGGCGCCCGCGTCGATCATGGCCTGTGCTGTCGCGTGGTCGCTGACCCCGCCCGAGGCCTTCACCCCCAGCACAGGGCCCACGGTCTTCCGCATGAGAGCCACATGGTGCACGGTGGCGCCGCTCTTGGAGAAGCCCGTGGAGGTTTTCACGAAGTCGGCACCAGCGGCCTTGGCCAGTCGAGAGCCGCGCTCAACCTCCTCGTCCGTCAGGAGGCACGTCTCCAGAATCACCTTCAGGCGGGTGCCATAACGGTGGCAAGCCTGGGCTACGGCTGCGATGTCGCCCTGTACGTAGGAATCGTCGCCCCCCTTGAGGGCACCGATATTGATCACCATGTCGATCTCGCAGGCCCCGTCCTCCACCAGACGCTGGGTCTCAAAGACCTTGGCCTCGGTCACGGTCGCCCCCAGAGGGAAGCCGATCACGGCACACACCAGCACGCCACTACCCGAGAGCACCTCTGCACAGCGACTGACCCAGCATCCATTGACGCACACCGAAGCAAAGCTGTGGGTGACGGCCTCGGCGCACAGGGTGTCCACCTCTTCGACGGTGGCATCGGGCTTGAGGATGGTGTGGTCGAAGTAGCTCGCCAGATTCCCCACCTCGGTGGGGTCGGCTCCGCAGCCCCCAACCCGGCAGGCCCCCGCAGAGACCATGGGGGTCAGATTCTCGTGGCACAGCTGCACGGTCAGCGTGGAGCAGCCCAGGCGCTCGGAGGCCTCCTCTGTGGTCAGGCCACTGGCCACAACCTTGTGGCCGATCTCGGTCAAGATGTCTTCTAGGCGGTCGGGATCAAAGAGGCGAGTCATTACGAGGGGTGTCCAATGGATGGGCGCGGGAGGTCCAGAGCTTGGATTTTCTTGACCCGGCGAGCATGGCGGCCGGGACCTGTGGGGGTCTTGAGGAAGGTCTCAATGATCTCGCGAGCCAGGGCCAGGTCCAGGTGGCCGGCCCCCAAGGTGAGCAGGTTGGCGTGGTTGTGGGTCCGTGCGTTGATGGCACTGGCCTTATTCCAGCAGTTGGCTGCGAGGACGCCAGGAACCTTGCCTGCAGCCATGGCCGAGCCGATACCCGCTCCATCAATCACGATGCCCAGCCGGGCCCGCCCCTCGCTCACCTCACGGGCCACGGCGGCGGCGTAGTCGGGATAGTCGCAGGGGTCATCGCTGCAGGTCCCCATGTCCCGAGCGGGGTAGCCGAGGTCGGCGAGGAAGCCGAGAACCTCGCCCTTGAGCGGGAATCCGCCATGGTCGGACCCGACAGCCACGGTGCGACCCTGCTCAGGGGCACCTGCAGGGCCCGTGCTGGCCGGTGCACCAGTTAGGGGGTGGCCCCGAGGACGGGCCGGAATCAACTCGATATCCCTGCGGAAGGCCTCTTCCCTGGCAAGGGGGGTCACCTGCGCCCCCTCGGGTAAGGTCAGGGGCTCGCCGTCGGACAGCTTGCTGAGACAATCCGCCTCCACCAGCGGACGTCTTGCGTTCGCTCGGTCGCCCTCCCCCGGCCCAGTGACTGAGCGCACCTGCACATGAATCCCAGGGGTGGGGGCTAGGGGTGCTTCCCCAGCGGCGCGTACACGGCCTGCGGCGCGGCGGGCGATGGCGCGGATTCCATCGTGTTCCGTCTCCATGACGGGCCTGAGTCTAGCAGAGGGTCCCAAAATGGGGCCAAGTGATTGGATCCGGCGGTTTGCCCATTGATGGCGATTCTCCTTGAGCCCGCCACCCCGGAAACCGAGGATGGCCGCCGGCCCGCTCCACCTTTCCAGCGCGCCCCGGTGAGCCCCATGAAAACCCTCCTCAGCCAGTTCTGTGAGTCCTTTGACGCCATCGTCCGGCCTCTGCTGGAGCCCCTCGACGGTGCCTCCAGAGCCCTGCTTGAGGGGTCGCCCGAATTGCCGGGCAGGGAGATACGGGCCGAGCTCCTGGAGGTACGTCACCAGACAGATGTGCTGGTCCAGAAGGTCGCCGAGCAGCAGGCCTACGTACTGATTTTCGGCCCCCTCAAGAGCGGCAAGTCCACCCTGATGAACGCCTTGGCGAGCACCTACGTGAGCGAGGTCTCGAGCCTGCCTGCCTATCCGTGCATGGTCTACCTGTCCCATGCTGAAGAGCGCCAGTTCGACGTGACCCGCTACAACGGTCAGAAGGAGCGCTTCACGGACCCCTCGGCCCTCTATACGCACATCGGGCGAGCCCACGGCGAGCTGGCGGAGCGCATCCGCTCAGCCGAAGAACGGGGCGAGACCTTTGAGCCCGCAGAGCACTTTCCGGCCGCCATCCGCAAGGTGGACGTTCGCATCCCTGCTGGCGATCTGGACGAGTCAGGAGCCGTGCTGGTAGATACGCCCGGCCTCTACAGCCGCATGAAGTTCGGCTACGACCAGATGACCCGCGAGTTCCGCGATGCCGCGAGCTGCGCTGTCTTTATCGTCAAGTCGGACAACCTGTTCCTCGAGCAGGTCTTCGAGGAGTTCGAGGAGCTGCTCGGGCTCTTCAATCGCATCTTCCTCGTCGTCAACCTGGACACGAGCAAGCGCGACCTCTCGCCCAGCGGCACCTTGATCCCCAGCCTCGAGCAAGAGGATCCCCTGCGGATCATCGAGGCCTTCGAGAACCTGGCCATGAGCGCGCCCTTGAAAGAGGCCTTGGACGATGGGCGCCTACAGATCTACCCCGTAGACCTGCTGCAAGCGGCCAGTGCGCGGCTGCAGGCGGGCAACAGCTCAGGTCCCGGACGCAGCGCCCCGCGCGGGGAGGCCAACTTCGACGCCTTCCTCGGCGACCTCACGGGCTACCTGAACAGCACCGACTATCTGGTGGCCTTCTTGGGCGATAGCCTACGCCGCGCCGAGTCGCTCATGGCCGACACCATGCGGCTGCTTGACCACAGCTCGGTAACCGAACTGCGGGTCCGTGTGGAGGAGCTGGAGAGTGACCGCCAGGACACCCAGCACAGGCGGCATGCAGCCCAGCGTTTGCTTGACTACGACTGGCGTGCGGCCTTCTCGGGGTTGGAGAGCAAGCTCGCTCCGGCCATCCGAGCACGCACCGAACAGATCTGTGCGGACACTGAGCGTCGCCTGGATCGGGCTGTGGACGCCTGGTTCTCCAACGATTCGAGCCTGCAGGCTCTGATGGATGAGCAGCTGCTGCCCACCATGCGCTCATTCCAGGTCGAGGTGGGTCTGTTCATACGCAAAGCCCTCGACGAAGAGGTTCTCTCCGGCTCCGCAGGCATCCTCCTGCCCAGCGACGTCTCAGCCGACATGTACGCAACGGAGGTCGACCTCTCTTCCATCGGCCAAGAGGCCCTGGGGAGAATCGGCACCACGACTCAACACCGGGATATACCCAGCCCGTTGCACAGCTCCATGCTCCCCGTGCGGCGCACGTTCTGGGACTGGTGCTTGTTCCGCAGTCTGGACAAGATCCGCGGCCGCCTGCTCGGTGAAGCCAATCACCCGGCCCTGCGGATCCCTGTGGAGATCAAGGCACGGCGCCTGGGCAACGAGGCGCGCGATGTGATTCGCCGCGAGCTGGACACCTTCAAGTCCCGCTTCCTGCCCGAGACGATCTTGGCCATCCACAGCCAGGTCATCGGACAATACGGGCTGGCCGCTGCCGGTGGATTGGGCACAGCTCTGCGCGAGCGGGATGGTGTCCTGGAGACGCACATCAACGACGTCGTTGCCCAGTTGATGGAGCACCGCAAGGTCCTGGCCCACATCATGAGTCTCTGGACCCGAACGGAATCGGCGCGAGCAGCTCTACATGGGCTAACAGCGGAATACGGCAACACCGAGCCTATGCGATTGATCGAACCGGCCATGGCGACCAAGCCCATGCGGCCCGCCCCGATACACTCGGGTCCCCTGGGAACACAGCCGCTCACGGACATCGACTCGACACCCCCACCCATGAAGAGGCCGATGGAACACACCCGGAGTTCCGAGGATCGGGCGTCGAACGCACCCCTCTCGAGCGACGAGTTGGACTAAGGCGCCCGGCACCGGATCCTTCTGGCAGAAATCCAGGCGGTTGGTGGGCGGGGGTACCCGCGCGGGGATTCCCAATCGGCCCCCCGGCGGTTAGCGTCCCCCATGGCCAGTACCTCTGAAGGGGGTGTGAGTGCATTCCCACCAATGAAGTACTGGCCCTTGACGGTACTTTGAATCCAGCCCAGCCACAGGACCCCCTTCTCAAAATGTTCTCTGTTCCCTACTCCGTGGGCCTTCTCTTGGCCTTGGCGACCGGCTCTCCTGCTCAGGAGCCCGCGAACTCCGATGCACCCTTCCCGGCCTCAAACGCCCTGGCGGAGGGCGTGTCGCCTGATGTGCTCGTGGCCCTCGGCGACCTCGTGCAAGGCTTCGTGGACGACAAAGAGATCGTCGGGGCCGAGCTCCTCGTCATCAAGAACGGGCACTCGATCCTGCACGAGGCCTACGGCTGGCGCGACCGCGAGACGCAGGTGGCCATGGAGACCGGCAGCGTCTTCTGTGTGCGCTCGATGACCAAGCCCCTGATCGGGGCTTCGATCCTCATGCTGGTTGACGACAGGGAGATCAAGCTCGATGACCACGTCGCAGAGTACCTGCCCTCGTTCGACGTTGAGGGCTCGCGCGATATCACCATTGAACACCTGCTCACGCACACGAGTGGGCTGCCCATGTCCTTGCTGCTCGGCAAGAACCTGCGCGAGTTGGACGGCATCCAAGCCGTCGCCGAACTCGGCGCCGGATACGAACTCGACTTTGAACCGGGCAGCGCCTTCTCGTACAGCGACCAGGGGACCGACACGCTCACCGCGCTGATTGAGGTTGTCAGCGGCATGAGCGCCGCGGAATTCGTGAACTCACGGATCCTTGGGCCGCTGAGCATGCAGGAGAGCGCCTGCGTCATGGCGGAAGACCACCCACTACGTGCGCGCGGGTGCGTCAAGTACGGCGGCTCACAGGGCGAGTGGTCACGCTTATGGGGCCCCGATGAGCCGCCGCTGTTCCCATTCTTTCTCGGCTCCCAGGGTCTCTACTCCACCCTGGAGGACTACGGGCGATTCATGGACTTCTGGCGCCGCAAGGGGCGGCCGGGGAAAGAGCGGCTTCTCGGCTCGCGCTACGTTCGTCAGACACTCACCCCCGGGCCACACCCGATGCGAGGGCCAACGGGCCTGCCTGAAGTTCGCACGGCTTATGGGTATCTGATGCAGCTCTGGATGGGTTCGGGCGAAGACGACGAAGGCAGTGAGGAGGGGGTCGTTGCCTTCGGCCACACCGGTTCGGATGGGACGCACGCCTGGGTATTCCCCGAGCAGCAGGCCATGGTGTTCTACTTCACCCAGTCCCGGGGCAACCTTACGGGCATACAGGTTGAGGAAGTGCTTGGAGAGCTGCTTCTGGGAGTGCCGTACGACGCGAACGAGGCGGCTCCACCGTTCGAGCAGTATCTCGGCTACTACCGGGAGGATGAAAACGACAAGTACCGCGCCATCATCCGGGATGGCGAGGACATGGCCCTGGAGATCATGGGAAGAGGCGTCGTTCCCCTCACCTACGTCGGTGAGGACCGCTGGAAGCTGCGGCCCAATCCAAGCGAGGCGCTTTCCTTCGATCGCTCCGAAGCCGGAGAGGTAACTGGTTTTCACGTGGGCGACCACCAGGAGTTTCGTTTCGAACCATCCTCCAATCTACCCGACATAGACGAGGTCGCTGCCCGGGTCGCCGGGTTTCACCGCATCGACCTGCTCGAGTCGCTTGGTCCACTTCGCCTGAACGGCGCTGTGACCATCGAGGCACAGAACATCACCGGCGAGACGAGCACGCTGCTCGCGTGGCCCAATCGCGTTCGGATCGACAGCGAGGCAGCGGGACAGTTCGAACGCTATGCCTCCGACGGAGAAGCCGTCCGGACTTTCACCTCGATGACACCCCTGACCGTCCACCAGGGTGAGCGCGCCGAGATGCTGCGTTTGGACGGCCCCCTCGCTCGCTATGGCGAGTGGCGGCGCTGGTACCCCGATCCACAGGTGATCCAGCAGCTTGAAGGGGGCGGCAAGAAGGTCATCCTTGTCCGCACGAATGGCACGTCAGCCCCAGCACGGACGCTGTACATCGACCTGGAGAAGGGCGGAATCCTGGCTGAGGACAGCCTGGCCTACGTCGACGGGCTGGGCCGCATTGGTGTGCACGTGGAATACGGCGATCACCGCGACGTCTCTGGAATGATGCTGCCCTTCCGCACGAAGATTGAATATCCCAATCCCCAGCTCGGAAAGATCTTTACGACCGTCACAAAAGTCGAGTTGGACGTCGAGCTACACGACGGCGTGTTTGAGTTGGAAGACTAGACGCGGCCGTGTGCCGTTCAGTCTGTGCTCGCCGCAACCAAGCGCGGGCCTGCCTCGGCCAGGAGCCGCCCCGCGATGGAGGCGATCGCGGCTCCCGCCTCAACCACCTCGTCATGGGACAGGGGCCCTGCAGCAAGGCCCGCCCCCGGGTTGGTGATACAGGAAAGGCCCGCCACGCGCATGCCGACGGCATGAGCGGCGGCGGCCTCGGCGACAGTACTCATGCCCACCGCCTGAATCCCGCAGCGGGCGAAGTAGCCGATTTCGGCAGGCGTCTCGTAGGCCGGTCCCGAGAGCCCCAGATACACGCCGGATTTCAACTCGACGTCGCCGGCGGCAGCGGCTTCCACCAATGCCTCCCCCATGGCTGGGTGGTAGGGCGTGCCGTGCCCGCGCTCACTGTGCTTGAGTGGTGCCGAGCCCTGCAGGTTCACGTGGTCGGTGATGCGCATCAGGCATGGTAGAGACCAATCGGGGTCCAGACCGCCGGCCGCGTTTGTGAGCAGCAGGGCGCGACATCCCAGCCGGGCGAAGGCGCGCACGCTGGCGGTGACCTCAGCGGGATGACGACCTTCGTAGAGATGGACGCGACCCTGCTGAACCAGGACCCGGACCCCGCCAAGAGTGCCCAGAACAAATCGTCCGGCATGGCCGGGAACGGAGCTGGCGGGCATGCCGTCCACGTCCTCGAAGGGAACCTCAATCGAATCTTCTAGGCCCTCGGCAAAAGCGCCCAGGCCCGAGCCGAGGACGTAGGCCAAGTCAAATCCCTCCAAGCCATGGCCCGCGAGACCGTCTGCCAAGCGCTCGTCAATCGTTGTCGTCGCCATGTTGATCGCATTCATGGGGCTCGTGGCCCTGGTCAACTGGCCCCTCGGCTCGCTGGGGGAGTGGATTG